>Ga0105096_10000076_pt1 | contig 22688 bp, 20 predicted proteins | sample PPLLak3cmMay2015_FD_87036 | JGI IMG/M metagenome (GOLD analysis project Ga0105096, IMG submission 87036) | Freshwater sediment microbial communities from Prairie Pothole Lake near Jamestown, North Dakota, USA - PPLs Lake P7 Core (1) Depth... | ecosystem: Environmental > Aquatic > Freshwater >... | reverse complement strand
GTCTGCATGCCCATTTCACGGGATTTCTTCATTATTTCCTTAATTTCATGGACATGTCCCTTAAAAATCAGGTCTGAGATAAGGGGAGAGTTCAGCAGCACTTCGATAGCCGCTACGCGCCCCTTTCCATCTTTCGCCGGTATCAATCGCTGCGCGACCAGTGATTTCATATTCAACGACAAATCCATGAGTAACTGAGCCCTTCGCTCTTCCGGAAAGAAATTGATAATGCGGTCAAGCGCTTGATTGGCGCTGTTGGCGTGTAACGTGCCCAAACAAAGATGACCGGTCTCGGCAAATGCAATGGCATGCTCCATGGTTTCACGATCACGTATTTCCCCAATTAAAATGACATCGGGTGCTTGCCGCAGTGTATTTTTTAAAGCCGCTTCCCATGATTCGGTATCTACACCGACTTCACGTTGCGTAATGACACAATGGATATGTTCATGCACATATTCCACCGGATCTTCAATGGTAATGATATGGCCGAAGCTATTTTTATTGCGGTGCCCGATTAAAGATGCCATCGATGTGGATTTTCCCGAACCGGTACCGCCGACAAAAATCACCAGACCCCGCTTGCTCATCACAACTTCCTTGAGTATCTGCGGTAAACCTAGATCATCAAACTCAGGAATTTTGGTTGTAATGGTACGCAGCACCATGCCGACCCGTTGCTGCTGGACAAAGGTGTTAACCCGGAAACGCCCGATTCCGGCAGGACTAATCGCAAAATTACATTCTTTGGCAGCTTCAAACTCAGCCGCTTGCTTGTCATTCATAATCGCTCTGGCTAACACTTCGGTATGCTGCACAGACAATGATTGCTGAGAAACCGGTGTCATTTTTCCATCTATTTTGAATGCAGGCGGAAACCCGGCTGTAATAAATAAGTCGGATGCCTTTTTGCTGAGCATTAAGCGCAGTAAATCGGACATAAATTTTGTTGCTTGTTCCCTATCCATAGCATGCTCCTGACGTTATCAATCCACTGATCGATCGATTAAATCCTGAAATTATCCTTATTCATCGCTTTACTGCGCGCTTCGGCCATTGAAATAACATTGCGTTTCACCAGATCAGTCAAATTCTGATCCAATGTTTGCATGCCAACATTTTGGCCTGTTTGAATTGCCGAATACATCTGCGCAATTTTGGCTTCCCGGATTAAATTACGTATCGCTGGTGTGCCAATCATTATTTCATGTGCAGCTACGCGCCCCTTTCCATCTTTGGTTCTTAACAGTGCTTGAGAAATAACAGCACGTAATGATTCAGATAGCATCGCGCGCATCATTTCTTTTTCTTCTGCGGGGAAAACGTCAATAATACGATCCACGGTTTTTGCGGCAGAGCTTGTATGCAGTGTGCCAAATACCAAATGACCTGTTTCAGCCGCCGTCATTGCCAAGCGTATGGTTTCCAGATCACGCAGTTCACCTACCAGAATGATGTCAGGATCTTCACGCAGTGCCGAGCGCAGTGCATTGGAGAAGCTTAAGGTATCTCGCCCTACCTCGCGCTGATTAATCAGGCATTTCTTACTCTCGTGTACAAATTCTATGGGATCTTCAAGTGTCAGAATGTGGCCGTATTCATTTTCATTAATATCATTGACCATTGCCGCTAATGTGGTAGATTTTCCGGAACCGGTAGGACCTGTTACTAAAACAACGCCACGCGGTTGTTTAGCAATTTCAGCAAATATTTTGGGCGCTTTTATATCCTCCAGACTCAGAACTTTTGATGGGATCGTTCGCATAACTGCTGCGGCACCACGCTGCGTATTAAATGCATTGACGCGAAAACGTGCGAGACTTGGAATTGCAAAAGAAAAATCACACTCCAGGTGTTCCTCATAAAATTTGCGCTGACTATCATTCATAATGTCGTACACCATCGCGTGTACTTCTTTATGTTCCATTGCTGGCAAATTGATGCGCCGGATCTCGCCATGTACCCGGATCATCGGTGGCATGCCCGCAGATAAATGCAAATCTGAAGCGCTATTCTTAACCACGAATGTAAGCAGCTCTACTATATTCATTGCGATGTCCTCTTGTGACGATAGGTAACGTCAGGTGAAATGTTCGAATAAGAATTCATCAATCTCAAGTAAGCACTACCTGAGTTAGCTCGTTAATCATCGGTAGGAGCAGATTAAAATTGAGTAAATTCTGGTTAGGAGTCCGTCGGACTCCTAACGAATGCTTATAAAATGCATAGAAAATGGATCTGCATCAACTTGACAGGATTTGTACTGCAGCGCCGGTTAGTTAGGATTTGCTTAACCTGTCAATGAGTTAATTGAATTGAATTTTTTATGCAGGCTGATTGATTGCTTCGCTAATTCGATTGGCCCAGGCAGCAGCTTCCAGTTCCATTCTGGTGAATTCACTTAGGCTAAGAAAACCCAATTCCGCCAGCATCGATGAAACCTTCTCAAATTCACCTTTTTCATGGGCTTCAATCAATTCCAGTTGACGACCCAAATATCCTCGCCGATTTAGCAAAGCTTCGCTCATATCCTTCTGTATGCTGAGCGAACTAACAAGTTCGGACATTTCTATCCCCAGTAAGGTATCCAGCAATGATAGAGTACCCACCATAAAAGCGCGATCCTGGTGATTCTTGTCATGCGGGCGATCTGCTATGGCGATGAACTCAAGCAGCTTACCACGCACAGTGGCCGTTTGCATTAAGGCATCCGATGCACTGCCATCCTTCTGCTTGGCGGCATAGAGTAGTATCTGTATCCAGCGTTGGAGTTGTTTCCGGCCGAGTATCATAATGGCTCGTTTTATCGAGTTAATCGTTCTTGGCAAGCCACTTGCAGCTGAATTTACCATGCGCAGCAGGTTATAGCTTAAACCGGGCTGATATTTGAGTTCATTCTCAATTTCAGTCACATCGCTGTCTTTAACAACCAACAACAAAAGTTTCAGTAGAGCAAGTTTGGATGGATCGATACGTTTTCCTGAGATTATTTCTGGTTTTGCGAAATAAAAACCTTGCAACATTTGGAAATTTAAAGCAATACAGTTCCTGGCAATTTCTTGGCTTTCAACTTTTTCTGCTAAAAACAATACTGGCGAGCGCTTTAGTTTCTTTATAAGATTGATCAGGTCGTTTTGTTTCAGTGCGGTGATATTGATTTTGACTACATTAATTAAAGGCATGATGCGATCAAATCGTTTATCCAGTTGAATAACATTGGAAAGTGCCAGTTGATAGCCTTTTTGTTTCAAAAACGTACAGCGATCAATGATTTCATCGTTAATTTCGACGCTTCTTAGAATTTCAAGGACTACATGCTTTTTGGGAAGCATGCAAATGGCATCATGCATTAATAACTCAGTGTCGACTTTAATAAAACCACGCCGTTTTCCTATTACATTTTCAATACCTAATTGTCCGTAGGTATCGATGATGACATTTGCTGAAGCGGCAGAATTATCTGTGACATTAACTGCATTATGTTGATCGGAACGGAATAAAAGTTCAAATGCGACTAAGTTTTGTTTGCTGTCAAGAATCGGTAACCTGCCAAGATAAACTTCCTTCATATATTCTCCCGTATCTTCTATCTATCTTGCACGCTCATGTTTATCGTCTTGAATTAAACCAACTTGAGTCTTAGCGTGTACGTCATGAGATACTCTTTGATGGTCACTAACCCGGATATTGCATAAATTCGCACGATGATCACGCATGATATTGGTTTCACAAGGGATTTTTCGAAGAAACGGTGTAGTTATTCATACACCTGACTGAGACAAATCCCTTGTGGAATCAAGAGACAAGTGAGGGCGTGTGCAATTCATGCAATATCCGGGTTAAGAGTGAAAATTTTCTTGGAGTCATACTATTACTAAGATGAATTGCAGGTTTTCCCAATGCGGCATCGGCGCTTACAACACAGGGTTATTAAGTTATGTGCAAAGATAATGACGCACCTCGATAATATGATCTTTTGTGATTTCTTGATGACTAGCGTATGGTATTGAACACTTCCATTACTTGCAATTTAGCCACTGTTATCAACGACTCAATAATTTCAACCGATAAGCCAAGGTAACTCCATGCGTTGAGTGCACGGTCAGGTATTGTTTCTTCGAGATTTGTTTTTTGATTAGTACAAGGTTGGATATAGTTAGCGATATTGATAGCTGCGCAAAGCGCACTGGCATCATACTGATATTCTGCATCCTTCATGGGATCGAATTGGTATTCAACCATTTTCCAAATATTAGGTGGTAATTTCCATTGCTTCAGAAGCTCAGCACCTAATTGCGCATGGGTAAAGCCAAAAATCTTACGTTCTTCATGGATTACTGCGTCCTCGCCTTGGTTCATGCAACTCAACACTTTTGCAGATTCTTTCGGGTACTGGCTGAAAAGTACCAATCTCCCAACACCATGCAACAATCCAGCGATAAAGAAACGTTCTCTATTGTCAACGCTCGATGCTAGTAAACGCGCAGTTACACCACATGTGACACTGTGATTCCAAAATGTATCCATGTCTACCAGATCAGGCGGGATGCCTTTAAATGTAGAAGTCACTGATGATGCAATAACTAGATTGCGCAATTCTTTATGACCCATTATGGAAATTGCTTTTAAAACATTTTCTACTTTTCCAGAAAAACCAAAATAAGTACTGTTCGCAAACCTCAATACTTTTGCTGTTAATGCCTGGTCAGTTAAAATCGCCTGCTCCAATTCATAATTGGTTGCTTCCCCTGAATCGATTAGGTCATTTACGCGTATCACAACATCCGGTAAGGAAAAAATTGAGCGAACATTCGTGGCAATCGTGCGAGGATCCATTTGAGTCTCAGTTAAGAAAATATATATGGGTGCTGGTCATAATTTAATTGAATTATGCGGTGGAAACATCTGGTTTTATCTATGGAATAACTGTTTTCTTGCCTGCCCGGATTCCATCGGAACTAACCAAAATTCACTATGTGAAGATTAAACCAATATACGCAGTATTGCTTCGACGATTAAGCGGAGAAAACTGTCTGATTTCGAGCAGAAAGAGTGGTACGGTTCCGGCTGGTTCCGCCGGATTGCTTATTTGCCAGAGATAAGTGACTGATATTTAGCCTGTAGTTGTTCCTTGCTTTCAATCTTATCAGGATCAGTAACAATACAGTCTACGGGACATACTTCGATACATTGCGGTTCATTGTAGTGCCCAACACATTCTGTGCATAAGCTCGCATCGATCTTGTAAATTTCTTCACCCTGAGAAATGGCACCGTTAGGGCATTCGGGTTCACAAACATCACAGTTAATACATTCGTCAGTAATGATTAATGCCATTTAATTCTCTCAAAACTATTTTGTTATTTTTTCGCGTAGTTTTTTTGCCACCAACGGGTGTACAAATGCATCCGCATTACCGCCCAATGATGCAATCTCACGCACAATGGTTGCTGAAATAAACATATATTGTTCTGATGGCGTCATGAATAAAGTTTCCACATCGGGATACATACTACGATTCATCCCCGCCATCTGGAACTCATATTCAAAATCTGAAGCGGCACGCAAGCCGCGCAAAATTATTCGCGCGTTCTGTTGCTGCAAGAAATTCATCAATAAGCCAGAAAATGCCATAATTTTGACATTCGGACAGTCTGACAATACCTCGTGTGCCATTTCCACTCTTTCTTCCAAAGTAAAGAATGGTTTTTTACTGCTGCTTACAGCTATCGCTACGATCACTTGATCGAACAAACGCGAAGCACGCCGGACAAGATCTTCGTGTCCACGCGTTATTGGATCAAACGTACCAGGATAAATCACTTTATCCATTAAGTTCTAACTCCAGAAGCTGATAGTATACGGCGCCAGCTTTTGCGCTACGTTTTACACGCCATTGTTTATCTGAAACCCAACTACCTTTTGTCTCCGTGTACACCAGCCCACCCTTTCCTAGATGTGAAGGCAGTAACGGCAACAATTTTGGTAACAGTTCAAGACGATAAGGCGGATCAAGAAAGATAACATCAAATTTCCGTAGATCAGAATTCATAAAATTTAACGCATTCATCATTCTCAGTTCAACCTGCGTAGCTTGCAATTTTTCCTTATTTTCATGGAGTGCATTATAAATTCTCGCGTCTGTATCGACCATAACCACTTGTGACGCACCACGAGACGCAGCCTCAAAACCCAATGCACCACTTCCAGCAAACAAATCGAGACAACTCAGGCCAGTTAAATCCTGCCCCAGCCAATTAAACACTGTTTCACGTATTCTATCGGGGGTGGGTCTTAAATCAGGATTTGCTGGAAAAGTCAGCAAACGGCTGCGCCACTGACCACCAATGATACGGACTTTTCCTCTAACTAAAGCCATGGATCAAGCTGTTACTCAATTGCTCCCACGACAACAGTTACCATGCCGTCAGGTTGAATTCTCCGCTGGAATGCTTGCCGGATTTGCTCGGTTGTTACTGCTTCAACAGCCACTAAATAATCCGTTAAATAAGTGAGTGGCAAATTATAAAAACCGATCATGGAAAGATAACTCAATATTTTGCTATTGCTATCTATTCGGAGCGGGAATCCACCAATAATATTTTGCTTGGCAGCCAGTAACTCTTCCTCTGTTGGACCACTTGCAACAAAATCTTTAAGCACTTTCTGGGTTAATGCCAACGCTTCTTCTGACTGCTCCTTTTTTGTCTGCAAGCCTATTTGAAAAGGCCCTTGTTCCTTGTAGGGAGAAAAGAAGCTGTAAACGCTATAAGCCAAGCCGCGTTTTTGACGAACTTCTTCCATCAGGCGCGAAATAAATCCCCCGCCGCCCAGTATATGATTTCCGACTAAAAGGGAAAAATAATCAGGATCAACTCGACGCAGGCCCGGATAGGCTAATTGGATGTGACTTTGTGTTGCCGGGTGGGGAATTCTTTTTATTTCTGCGACGGGTATTGATACTGTTGGTACTTCAGTTTTCAGTCCGCCGGAAGATAGGTTTTCAGTTAATAGCTCCGCAATCGCGGCGGCTTCAAGCCGAGTAACATCCCCAATGATCGCTATCACTGCGTTCCCGGCAACATAATAAGAACGATAAAAAGTAAGCAAATCTTCCTGCTGCAACTTACTCAGTGTATCAATCTCTCCCAGCTCATTGAATCCGTAAGGGTGACTGCCATACAGCATTTTCATCAATTCACGCTCGCCAATGTAATCTGGCTTTGTGCTTGATTCTTTAATGCTCGAAACTATTCTTGCCTTTTCCCGCAGTAATATTTCCTGCGGGAATTCCGGAAACTGAATAATGCGTGCAAATACATCAAGTGCTTGCTTGCGCTCCCGCTCGCTGCTCAAAGTACGCAAAGCTAACCCAGCTCGATCGCGGTCAAAATGATTTTTCAGTTGCGCACCAACATCAGCCAACGCTGTGGCAATTTGGTCTTCAGATAAGCCACCCGCGCCAAGACTGAGTAAATGCTGTACCAGATTGGCACAGCCTGATTTGCTGGCGGTATCCATGGCACTACCCGCAGCAAACTCCACGTTGATATCAAGCATGGGTAAATCGTGATTCTCAACAAAATAAACCCGCGTGCCGGAGGATGTCTGCCAGAACTGGATTGGTAGTGAAGCCAATACCCATTGAGAATAAAAACTAAACAACACGATACATATGAATCGCTTTATTCGCACAAAAGCCTCCACAGCTCAAGCATTTCAGTAATAAGATCCCTATTAACCACTATTGCGCAACCCGGCTGTCACACCATTAATCGTAAGGTGGATGGAACGCTTAACTTCTTCACTATCTTCACCAGACCGGTAACGGCGCAGCAATTCAATCTGCAAATGGTTGAGCGGATCAATATAAGGGGTTCTGTTGTGAATACTCCGTGCTAGCGTAGGATTGTCTTGCAGCAACTCAGTATGGCCGGTCACGGCAAACAACCATTTTTGACTTCTTGTCCATTCTTCTTTAATACGCCCAAAAATCTGCTCACGCAATGCCGCATCTTCGACTAATTCCGCATAGCGGGATGCAATACCCATATCTGTCTTAGCCAGCACCATGTCCATGTTCGACAATAATGTTTGCATAAAGGGCCATTCCCGATACATCTCCTGTAATAATGCCAGTCCCTGCCCATCCTGATCTTCAGGATTGATAAAAGCTTCTACTGCGTGACCAAACCCGTACCAGCCCGGCAGCATCATCCGACTCAAACTCCAGCTAAATACCCAAGGAATTGCACGCAAATCTTCAATCGCATCGGAATTCTTACGTGACGGCGGCCTGCTGCCAATATGCAGCCCCGCCATTTCGCGGATCGGCGTTGATTCCAGGAAGAATTTCTCAAATCCGGGTGTTTCGTACACCAAGTCACGGTAAGCTGCAAAAGACACGGATGCCAATTTCTCCATAGCCGAATAATAACGATCCGAATTCGTGCCGACTGAATCATGGCTTAGCAGCGTTGCTTCCATCGTCGCCGCCGCCAATGTTTCAAGGTTCCGTCGCCCAATTTCAGGTTCAGCATATTTACTGCTGATCACCTCGCCTTGCTCGGTTACGCGTATTTGGCCATTAACACTTCCTGGTGGCTGAGCCAGGATACTTTGATAACTCGGTCCGCCACCCCGGCCCACCGTACCGCCGCGGCCGTGAAACAAACGTAACTCAACTTTGTGCTTAGCGAAAACTTTGGTGAGTTCAATTTCGGCTTTATAAATCTCCCAATTCGACGTGATAAAACCCCCATCCTTGTTGCTATCAGAGTAACCCAGCATGACTTCTTGCACGTTGGCACGCGAACTCAGCAACTTGCGATAATAGGGCAGTGAAAATAACTGATCCATAATAACGCTACAGCTACGCAAGTCCGAGATTGTTTCAAATAGCGGGATAATATTGAGGTGAAGTTGCGGGTTTTCTCCGGTTTGTAACAGACCGACTTGCTGTAACAAGAATGCTACTTCAAGCACATTAATGATATTGGTGGTCATCGAAATGATGTAATTGGACATCGCCACACGTCCAAAGCGGCGATGAATTTCGGCGGCGCATTGCAAAATTTGCAGTTCGGATTGTGCCAGATCGGAAAAATCAGCGTACGAGGCCAGTATCGAACGCGGTTGACTGATTTCTTTAAGCAACCACTCAGTACGGTCGGCTTCACTCAGCTGCGCATATCCTTTCCGGCCTGTGTTGCGTTCGAATAATTCGCTGACGACCTGCTCATGGATCTTGCTATGCTGGCGCATATCCAGCGGCGCTAAATGGAAACCGAATACATCCACGGCGCGGCTGAGATTACGTAATGCGCCACGTGCTATCCAAGATGATTTATGCTGTTTGAGCGAGTGGATGATGACATTGAGGTCATGCAAAAATTCAGTACTACTTGCATAAGGTGCTCTGGTTTCGGTCGGCGTGTATTGCGTGACCTGATGATCTAATTGATGCGCGGTTGCAACCAAACGCGCAGCGATACTGAGGAAAATCCGCCGGTACGGTTCGTCAGACCGGTTAGGAATATCCGGCGCGGTAGCGGCCAGTTGTTTAACTTCATCGCTGACTTGCACCAATTGCTCGGTCAGACTCATAGAGCGGCCGATTTTCTGCACGGCATCGATGTAAAAATCCAATGCCACCGACGATTGACGTTCCACCGCCCGCAACATGACATCATGCGTGACAAAAGGATTGCCATCACGGTCACCACCAATCCAACTACCGATGCGCAAGAAAGATGTGACATAGGGAGCATCTTTACCCAAGCGGCGTTCGAGCAGGTCTTCTATTTTGGCGTAGATGTATGGGATCTCTGTCAAAAAAGTGTAACTGTAATACGCCAAGCCATTTTCGATTTCATCATACACAGACAAGCGTGTAGGACGTAACATACGAGTCTGCCACAATATCTGAATGGTAGCGCGCAAGCCTTCCTCATTGTGGCGCAATTCATTGGGTGTGAGTTCAGTTCGCGCACGTTCTTTCAATAAACGCTCAATGGTTAGCTGACAGTCCAGGATACTTCTTCGCTGGACTTCTGTTGGATGCGCTGTCAGAACCGGTGATATCATTGCTTTGCTAAAAAAGTCCACTAAGACTGTAATATCTTTCCTGCTTTCCAATACGCGTTCCAGTGCTAATGTCACACTTCCTGCCTGCGGCGGAGAGCCCGCGCGCAGATGTGCGCGCCGACGCCGGTTGTGATGAACATCCTCAGCAATATTGGAAAGTAATGAGAAATAACTGAATGCACGAACAACGGGCAATGAGTCTTTGTCACTCAACTGATTGAGTATCACATCGAGCTCATCTCTAGCCTTTAGATCTTGGTCTCGATGAAAGCGAATCGCAGTCTGGCGTATATTCTCGACCAGTTCGAAAGCGCTATCTCCATCCTGCTCACGTAACGTATCACCCAACATACGTCCTAAAAACCGAATATCTTCACGCAATGGTAAATCTTTATCATTCACCAATTTATTATTGGCGACATGGTTCTCTGAATCAGCTGCGCTCATCGCATCACACACTCACTTAAAAATGAATCCGGTACGCACTTACGACAAGCCAAGTCCGTGCAGACCATGCTAAAATTACTATCATTAAGAAATTTTTGTAATTTTTCCATTTTATACTATTAATGCCCAATTCACTTTTATCTCCCCAGAAAATCGTCATTGCATCACGAGAAAGCCTACTTGCAATGTGGCAAGCTAAGTTTATTCAGAAATGTTTAGGCGAATTATACCCGCAAACTGAAATCAGCATACTCGGCATGACAACGCGCGGCGATCAAATACTGGACCAGTCATTATCAAAAATAGGCGGGAAGGGTCTGTTCATCAAGGAATTGGAGCAAGCTTTAGAAGATGGGCGTGCTGATATTGCGGTGCACTCAATGAAAGATATGCCCATGAATGTGCCTGAGGGATTCAAGCTCGCCGCCATTACTGAACGGGAAGATCCTCGCGATGCTTTTGTTTCCAATCAATATGCTAGTCTGGATGCACTGCCCGATGGCAGCATCGTAGGCACATCAAGCCTGCGGCGAGAAAGTCAATTGCGCGCACAGTTTCCTCATCTCCAAGTACAACCATTGCGTGGCAATGTGCAAACCCGATTACGTAAACTCGATGACGAGCAATACGCTGCAATCATTCTTGCTGCGGCTGGCTTAAAACGGCTTGGATTATCCGATCGCATCACAGCACTACTGAATCCTGAGCAAAGCTTACCTGCAGTGGGGCAAGGTGCTTTGGGAATTGAGTGCCGGGCTGACCGTACAGATTTGGTTGAGCTAATGCAGCCTTTACACCACCAAGCAACTGCCTATTGTGTGGAAGCAGAACGAGCCTTAAGTCGAGTATTGGGAGGTAGCTGTCAGGTACCACTGGGAGCGTTTGCGGAAATTATCAATGGTACACTTGAGTTACGTGGATTCGTTGCACAACCTGATGGTAAACGCATCGTCAGCGGCGCATTAAATGGCAAGCCAGAAACCGGGATCACTTTGGGACAACAACTGGCTAAAAAGCTAATATCAGAAGGTGCGGATGAAATCTTGGCAACCCTAGTAGTCCCGGCAGATGGTTGGAAATAGCATTGTCTGCAAACAAACAATTAGACGGTATTAATATTCTGGTTACTCGTCCAATTCAGCAATCTGTTTTTCTTGCAGAAGGTATTCGCGCTATGGGTGGCAATCCAATTCTACTTCCGGTACTGGAAATAACGGATGTAAAAGATTTAAATCCTTTGATTAATTTAATTAGTCGCTTAGATGAATTCGATTGGGCAATATTTGTCAGTCCCAATGCTGTCAACAAAGCCATGCAGTTAATCGGCAAGCAACGTATATTGCCTTCCCATTTGAGATTTGCCGCTGTCGGAAAAGGCAGTGCAGATGCATTAAAGCATTATGGTGTCAACGAAGTACTCGTTCCAGTTGAGCATTTTGATAGTGAAGCATTACTGCAGCAGGAGCAATTGCAAAACATGGCTGGTAAACGAGTTGTTATTTTTCGTGGTAACGGCGGCAGGGAATTACTGGGAGACACACTCATACAGCGTGGCGCATTTCTCGAATACGCAGAATGCTATCAACGCAGGAAACCAGATATTGATACAACGTCATTAATAACTGCTTGGGCGCAAGGTGAGATACACGCCGTGATTATCACGAGCAGCGAAGGATTACATAATTTATTTGACATAATAGGCAAGCTTGGCCAACAATTACTAAAATCGACTCCGGTTTTTACAGTTCATGAGCGCATTGCCCGAACAGCGAAAGAATTGGGGTTGGGGAAAATCGTAAAAGCGACGTCTACTGGAGATGAAGGTTTGCTGGAAAGCTTACTAGCATACTTTCAGGTAACCAGGAAATAGGACAACTTATAAGAGATATGAAAGTAGCGCTCGGAATAAAGCTAAAAGCGTTTATTACATCATTTATACTTATGATGGCTGGTGTCTATGTAATTCGTGATTCACATTAACAATGATCGACTCTACTGCAATGAGGAGAAAATATGAAACTGATACTCTGGCTATTGGCACTATTTGCTGCTGCTGTAGCTGTTACACTTGCTGCAAAGAATACGACGGGGCGCGCTCTGTTGGAGATGCCGCCCTATCAAATAGAGCTATCACTTGATCACTTCATAATTGGGGTAATCGCAGCATTTTTTGTTTTTTACATTCTAGTTCGATTTATTCTCGGAATATTAGGGTTCAGTCGACGGCACCGCCATAAAAAAACAGACGAGATGCTACTGTCTGGATTAAAAGCTTACTTTGAAGGCGATTTTGTTAAAGCTCAAAGAAATACTGCCATTGCATTAAGGTTAGCTGATTCATCGACGGCTCAAGCAGTTTGCGCTGTCATTGCAGCTCGCTCAGCAAATAAGCTTAATGAAATCACAGCGCGAGATCAGTATCTGAACACTGCACTTCATACAGCACCCGATGAAAAATCGTTATGCCTTGCCACTAAAACTGAATTCCTGCTGAATGATGGGTATTACGAAGAAGCGCTAACAATATTACGATCACTGTACGCAGATGGTGGCTTACAATCGACTGCCGTTTTACAACTGGAATTGGAAGCGCAACAACAAGCTGGAAATTGGGATGCCGTCATTGAATTAACCGAAGTACTGGCAAAACGTAAATCCGCCAACAAAACAATGATAAAAGAATTAAAACACGACGCACAAATAGAGAATATTAGAAGCAAAGCTTCCGATTTGCAGTCACTAAATAAGTATTGGCAGCATATATCGCCCATGGAGAAAATGGATAGTAAACTTTCTGTCGCTGCCGCGCGCGCATATATCTCAATAGGAAACTGCAAGATCGCAAATCAAATCATTGAACAGAATGTTCCCATTACATGGGATAACGAATTGATTGAACTCTATGCGGAATGTCTAGATTATCATGTTAACAGGCAGATTGAGTGTGCTGAAGTTTGGCTTAAATCACAGCCCAATAACGTGCAATTGTTGTTGACACTGGGTAAACTTTGCACCTACTGTGAGCTATGGGGTAAAGCGCAAAATTATTTAGAAGCCAGCTTATCTGTCGAACCTGGGCATAAAGCTCATTTTGCTTTAGCTCAACTGAATGAAAAATTAGGCAAACATGAATTAGCTATGAATCATTATAATAAAGGGCTTGAATTAACCCTCAAACAACTCAATTAAAGCAGCTAAGATTCTTGTACAACTTGGGGATTGCTGGTTGAAGGTGTAAATACATCGGAGAAAAAAGCATTTTTCGGTAAATCGCGAAGATTGGTAAAGTCGTGGTAAGCAGCTTTCACCATAGCTGGAGCGCCACAGGCATATACCTGATGTTTTTCCAAACTGTGAAAGTCTTGCATGACAGCTTCATGTACCAAACCTACTCTCCCTTCCCAGTTGTCGGTTGGTAAGGGTTCAGACAGCACAGGGACAAAAGTAAAATTCTTGTGCTGTTGCTGCCAGTTATCTGCTAATTCCGCTAAATATAAATCAGCTCTTTTGCGAGCGCCCCAGTAAAGTGTCATTTTAGTTTTATTGTTTCGATAGTTCTCTTGATGAAAAATATGTTCAAGAATACTTTTGATTGGCGCAAATCCTGTACCGCTCGCCAGAAAGATAATAGAAGTATTCTCGGGTGCATCGCGTAAAAAGAATGATCCCAGAGGCCCTGTGAAGCGAAGAATATCTTTGGTTTTCATGTGCGTAAAAACATGTTCAGTAAATGCGCCTCCAGGATAATTACGGGCATGTAATTGTAAAAATTCATCATCATGAGGTGCATTTGCCAAAGAAAAACTCCGGCGTTTTCCATCTTTGAGCAGGATATCGATATATTGGCCTGCTAAAAACTGCAGTCGCTGATTAGTAGGAAGCTTCAGGGAAATAATCATCACATCAGGCGCTACAAGCTCAAGATTATGTACACGGCACGGCAATGTTTTAATTTCAATATTCTTAGTGGCACCAATTTCATGGCATTCAATAACCAGATCAGTTAATGGAAAAGCGCAACAAAATAATGCGTTACCGGCTTGCTTCTCTTCTTCAGTCAAGGTTTCTTCACTATGGCGGCCATAGTCCACGGTTCCTTGTATGATTTTTCCTTTACAAATCCCACAGGAACCATTACGGCAGCCATAAGGCAGCGAGAAGCCTTCACGTAGGGCTGCTTCAAGAATAGTTTCTCCAGATTCTACTTTTAAAGCATGACCGCTGGGTTTAATAATAATTTGATACGACATTGAGTGGCAGACAAATAAAAAATATAATAATTAGAGACAAATAGTTTATATGAAAAGAACCCTATTAATTGTTGGTTGTGGTGATATAGCCTTACGGGTAGCATCACTATTACAGATACATTACCGAATTCTCGGTTTATATCGTAATTTAGATAGCGCTGACCATCTGCGGCTACATGGCATTATCCCAATTTACGGTAATCTTGATCTCCCGAGAAGTCTTGAGAAACTCGCTGGGATTGCCCAATTAGTTCTACACTTAGCTCCCCCGCCCAGTCAAGGATTATACGACTGCAGAACCGCGCATCTACTGTCTGCATTAACCAGAAGAACAAAAAAGCACGCAGCGATTTTACCACAACGACTCATCTATATCAGTACCAGCGGGGTTTATGGTGACTGTCATGGAGCGTTAATTGACGAGACGCACCCTGTTCATCCGGAAAGTGATCGAGCAATACGACGCATTGATGCTGAAAGACGGATACGTAACTGGGGAAAGCGTAATCATATCTCTGTTTCCATATTACGTGTGCCGGGAATTTATGCAGCAAACAGATTGCCATTAGCACGTTTGCGAGAAGGCCATCCTGCATTATTGGATACTGAAGATAGTTATACCAATCATATTCATGCAGATGATTTAGCTCGAATAATTTATGCTGCCTTGCGGCATGCAAGGCCAAATAGAATCTATCATACCTGCGATGATTCGCATCTGAAAATGGGAGAATATTTTGATTTGATTGCAGATCACTTTGGTTTACCGCGCTCCCCTCGTATCACCCTTATCCAATCTCAGAAACAGATATCACCCTCGATGCTATCTTTCATGAAAGAATCTCGGCGGCTTAAGAATCTAAGACTAAGAAAAGAATTACATGTCAAATTGTTATACCCGACAGTTTATGATGGCATTAAAGCTGTTCATACGGAGAATCAATGAAATCTGAGATCGAACGCAATGCGATGCAAAATTAGCGCTAAGTAATGCACTAAACTATGCCGTTAGTTCCGCACAATCTCAAAAAAATCTTTGAGCTTTGTTGTTAATGACGGTAGAAGAATTTGAGTCATTGCAATGTTTTTCTAGGAGCCTGTCGGACTTAAGCAATCGTAGCGAGCCGAGTGGGAGAACGAGTGCAGATTCTTTCAATTTAAAACCGCATAGCGAGACTATGCAATGAAAAATTGAGGAAATATGAACCGTTTTCCATTGGCGCAGTAGATGGACCTTAAGTCCGACAAGCTCCCAGTATATATTTCATGAATTCTCTAAGTGTTTGAGGAGCTAATTATGGCAACTGTGACAGCAGCGCACACAGAAAATAAACTAAAAGAAATTAATTATTCGTGGGAAGGAAAGGACAAAGCCGGCAAACAATTAAGAGGTGAAATGCGCGCAGCTGGAACAGTCATTGTTACTTCTACATTACGACGCCAAGGCATCAAAGTCACAAAAATAAAGAAAACTCAGTCCGGTGGCAAAATTACTGACAAAGATATAACGTTATTTACACGTCAGCTGGCTACTATGATGAAATCTGGTGTACCACTGTTACAAGCCTTCGATATAGTGGGCAGAGGTCACAGCAACCGTGCCTTGAGTAAATTACTTTTGGATATTAAAGCCGACGTAGAAACTGGTAGTAATTTGACAGATGCATTTCGCAAATACCCACTATACTTCGATGCACTATACTGCAATCTTGTGGGAGCGGGAGAAGCGGCCGGTATTCTGGATACCATTTTAGATCGTTTGGCAACCTACAAAGAAAAAATTCAGGCCATTAAGGGAAAAATTAAATCTGCACTCTTTTACCCTATCTCTATTATCGTGGTTGCTTTTGTCATTACTGCGATAATCATGATTTTTGTAGTCCCAGCCTTTAAAGATCTATTTGAAGGATTCGGTGCTGAATTGCCCGCTCCAACGCTTCTTGTAATGACCATATCAAATTTTTTCGTTGCTTATTGGTGGGCCATTCTAGGTATTCTGGGTGGTGGAATTTATGCTTTCTTATACACCTGGAAGCGTTCAGTCTCAATGCAACGTGTTATGGATCGTTTTGCACTTAAGATACCGGTCTTCGGGGAAGTTATTCGCAAAGCCACGATCGCGCGCTGGTCACGCACGCTTTCAACGATGTTTGCTGCAGGCGTTCCTCTGGTGGAGTCATTGGATTCTGTCGCAGGTGCGGCAGGGAATCATATTTATTACGAAGCCACCAAGAACATACAAATCGACGTCAGTACAGGAAATAGTTTGATGTCTTCCATGGCCAGCACCAATGTATTTCCGAACATGGTGATTCAAATGGTCGCCATTGGCGAGGAGGCTGGATCGCTTGATTCCATGTTAAGTAAAATTGCTGACTTCTACGAAGCAGAAGTAGATGATGCGGTTGCTGCACTGTCAAGCTTGATGGAACCCATCATAATGGTTGTATTGGGAACACTAATTGGCGGTATGGTTATTGCGATGTATTTACCCATCTTTAAAATGGGTATGGTTGTTAATTAAACGCGACTCTCTCAGAATTCAATTCTAATACATAAAATAACCATGTCACTCCTATCCATGCTGCAAGATACGCCAGTTTTCTTTATTTCATTTATCGCAATAATCGGGTTAATGATCGGCAGTTTTCTAAACGTTGTGATTTACCGTCTGCCTGAAATGATGAAAAGAAATTGGCTGCAGCAGTGTGCAGAGCTGCATGCTGAAACGGCCAAAGCGTTGCCGGAATTTAACCTGATTACCCCTCGCTCAGTATGTATCCATTGCGGACATAAAATAACCGTATGGGAAAATATTCCTATTGTTAGTTATCTTGCTCTACAAGGGCGTTGTTCTCAGTGCCATGCACGTATTTCGCTCCGTTATCCTATTGTTGAAGCAGTAACGGCGGTTATGAGTGGTTTTGTTGCCTGGTATTATGGTTACGGTTTGATAACCATTGCAGTATTAATTTTTGTGTGGGCACTCATTGCTCTCGCTGTAATTGATATGAACACGCAACTACTGCCGGATGATATAACGTTGCCACTATTATGGATAGGCTTACTGGTTAATATGAACAACGGATTTACTGATATTCAATCTGCGATTATTGGCGCTGTGGCAGGCTATCTTTCCTTGTGGTCAATTTACTGGTGCTTTAAACTTCTGACGGGTAAAGAAGGTATGGGCTATGGTGATTTCAAATTGTTATCGGCCATTGGCGCGTGGCTAGGATGGAGCATGCTTCCGCTAGTCATACTTTTTTCATCACTGGTGGGTGCGATTGCCGGTATTGGATTAATGTTAGCAGCTAAACTCAATAAGAGCATTCCCATTCCATTTGGTCCTTATCTGGTTGGCGGGGCACTTATCGCCCTATTCTGGGGAGAGAAGCTAAATCATGCTTATTTTGGTTTATTTTGATCAATGACTTTTATCGTTGGATTGACTGGGGGGATTGGTTGTGGAAAATCGAGCGTCAGTCAATTCTTCTTAGATTTAGGTATTGACGTTATTGATACCGATGTAATTGCCAGAAAATTAACCCAGCCTCATGGTTTAGCTATCAGCCTGATTCGAAATACATTCCGAGATAATTTGATTGCAGCAGATGGTGCTCTGGACAGGGAAAAGATGCGTAACCTGATTTACTCGGATAGCGATTCACGGCTTAAGCTCGAAAAGATTCTACACCCGCTCATTCTTAAAGAAACCGTTCAGGAAATTGCACAAACCCGGTCTTCCTATATCATAATCGTCGTTCCCTTGTTATTCGAAACGAATGATTATACCAATATTATTCAACGGATTTTGGTTGTCGATTGTGAGGAGGAGCAGCAAATTTTTCGTACCATGGCGCGCAGCAATTTGTCTGAACAACAGGTAAAAGCGATTATGGCAGCACAGATCTCGCGAAAAGTGCGCTTACAAAAAGCTGATGATGTTATCATTAATAATCAGGATATTGATTATCTGAAAGCACAGGTAATTCAGCTACACCATAAATATCTGATTCTTTCAGAAAATAAACTGGGTACTCGGATTTAACGGCTAAGAAATTATTTGGGAAATTTAATTTTTTTATGAAATAATCTTATTTAGAGCAAGATTCTAATATCTCTAATCTTTCTTGTGGATGCATAGCTATTGTGATTTGTTACGAACACCCGCTTAATGAACGTATCCGTACCCTTCTGCGACTTGAGGATTTATTTAATAAAATTGATTTCTTTTCAACTAAAGATACTGCAACTGAGCATCATGCTTCGCTCATCGCACTATTTGAGGTCCTTGAAATTACCAGTCGCGCAGATATTAAATCAGATTTGCTACAAGAGCTTGAACGACAAAAGCAGATACTTGAGATGTTGCGCAGGAATCCGGATGTTTCTGAGATAGCACTCAATAATGTGCTCAGTGACATTAAAACCACCTTCCGGGAAATGCTGGATTTTCCCGGCAAAGTTGGCGAGCATTTACGGGAGAACGAATGGTTAATGGCAATCAAGCAGCGAATTGGGATTCCGGGCGGTTGCTGTGTATTTGATTTGCCATCTTATCATTATTGGTTGAACTTGGACCCTGCCCACCGCCATCGAGACTTTAATGAATGGCTAACACCATTTCAACCTATACGCAACGCATTTGGGATTGTGCTTCACCTATTAAGAAAAAGTGGCAAAACCTTGCACGTTGTCGCAAATCAGGGAATTTTCCAGCAAACAGGGTCGGAATATACAGCACATATGCTAAGACTGAACTTAAGTGACCAACTGCCTTGCGTGCCTGAAATCAGCGCTAATAAATATGCTCTGAATATCCGGTTTATCCCCACGCAATCAGGTCAAAGAAACAAAGTTTATGCAGGTGATGTTACATTTGAACTTACCTTCTGTAATCTCTAGTCAAAAGCTAAGTCATTCCGAACAATTGATTATTAATCTACTAATTAACCTAATGCTATACGATTATTTATTTGCCCAAGTGATTGCTCAACTTGATCAACCAAAATAAGACATAATTCACCATCCTGCAAATTGGACAGCGCCGCATCAATGGCAATTGCCTCTCCAACTATTTCACTTATTTTTTGAGTACGCCTGGCATTACCCAAACCTTCTCGCAATAATGTCAGCACCTCTCCATCTGTACGACCGCGCTGACATTGATCTTGATAAAGCACTACTTCATCAAATGCGTCACCAAGAATTCTTGTTTGCTGGCGGATATCTTCATCACGCCGATCTCCAGCTGCACTAATAACTACTGAGCGTTTCTTTGATGGAATATTATCAATAGCACTTACAAGCGCCCGTATCGCATCTGGATTATGTCCGTAATCAGCGATCAAGGTAGCATTGCGGTAATTGAAAAGATTAAAGCGGCCCGGCGCGGTCTGTACATCGCTTACAAAACCAGCTACGCCGGCATGAATAACCGCCCAATCCAATCCAAGTGCCCAACCGGCCCCAACAGCAGCCATCACATTTTCTATTTGAAAGTGGATACTGCCATTCTTTGTTAATGGAATTTCATTCAAAGGTATCCGGTATACATCACTTTCACCCTCAGCGACAATATAGCCATCTTTTACATAGATTACACGTTTATGCTGTGCATGGTGCATTGCTAGCACCGGATGATGGCTATCCCGCGCAAAGAAAATAACTGAGCCAGGACAATGATCAGCCATGCTGGCGACGAGTGGATCAGCTGCATTGAGCACAGCAAAACCACTACCCGGTGTCACATTCTGCACAACAATGCGTTTAACCACAGCCAGCTCTTCCGCAGTGTTGACATATGCCATGCCAAGATGATCGCCCATACCAATATTGGTCACAACAGCAACATGGCAGCGATCAAACCCCAAGCCTTCGCGCAATAACCCGCCGCGCGCAGTCTCTAAGACCGCTGCATCGACATCAGGGTGACAAAGAATGTTTCTTGCACTTTTGGGACCGCTACAATCTCCAGTATCGATACACTGCCCATCGACGTATACGCCATCTGTACACGTAATACCCACACATTTGTTATCTTTTTCTAAGATATTAGCAATCAAGCGCGTTGCCGTTGTTTTGCCATTGGTTCCTGTTACTGCGATTACCGGAATGCGTGCATCCTGTCCCTGAGGAAACATGTAATCGATAATTGCTTCACCCACTGTACGTGCTTTACCAAAAGATGGTTGCAAGTGCATACGCAAACCTGGTGCTGCATTAATCTCGATAACCCCACCACCTTGCTCTTCCAAGGAATTCATAACATTGTCGCAGACAACATCCACACCACAAATGTCCAAACCTACTACTTTTGCAGCCGCAACCACACGCGCCGCCAACTCAGGATGAACATCATCGGTCACATCCGTTGCTGTACCTCCTGTTGATAAATTAGCATTGTTGCGTAAAACAACACGCATTCCTTTGACTGGAATCGATTCGGCCGTCAACCCCTGCGCTGCCAGATGAGCTATAGAAATCTCATCCAGATGAATTTTAGTCAATGAAGTAACGTGCCCTTCTCCACGCATTGGATCGCGATTAATTTGCTCCACCAATTCGTAAATGCTATGCACTCCATCGCCAATAACTTGCGGCGGATCACGACGTGCGGCGGCAATCAGCTTGTTACCCACGACCAGCATACGATAATCATGTCCGGGAATATACCGCTCCACCAGAATATTATCACTGATTTCAGCTGCGATCATATAAGCTGTTTTTACTTGTTCGGCGTTAACAAGATTAACTGTTACGCCTTTACCTTGATTACTATCTTTTGGTTTTATTACTACCGGGATACCAATTTCGCAAGCTGCTACCCAAGCATCTTCTACGCTCTTTACTTCTCGGCCGAGAGGTACAGGTATACCAGCTGCATGCAACAAGGTTTTGGTTAATTCCTTATCCTGCACAATTGCTTCCGCAACAGCGCTGGTCATATCGCTTTCAGAAGCTTGAATACGGCGCTGCTTACTACCCCAACCAAACTGCACCAAACTGCCTTCCGTCAAGCGGCGGAAAGGAATGCCGCGCGCGACAGCAGCTTGAACAATAGCACCTGTACTCGGCCCTAAGCGTATATCTTCATTGAGTTCACGCAAACGATGCAAAGCATCTGTTAAATCAAAAGCAGTATCTTCAATGGCTGCAATACACAAAGCTTGCGCCAGCTCAAAAGCAAGTCTGCCAACTTTTTCTTCACTGTAACCCACTATGACGCGATAGGTATCGGATTCTGGTGTTTGAACGGTATGACTAAACGTTATCGGGCAACCCGCTTGTACTTGCAATCCAAGAGTAGCAAATTCAAGTACATGTGCTAACGTGACAGCTTCATGATGACCAGCAGGTTGAAGTAAAGAAATCTCAGGAAAACGCTCACGTAATCGCGCTTCAAAGCTAGGGATGGTATCAATATTATTTTCGGGCCCACTACAAACGATAGTAGCTTCAATAGAGGTGTGCTGACTCCATAAATTTGGTCCGCGCAATGCTTGAATACGCAAAACTTTCATAGCTTGATTCCTTGAGTTTGTAATCCGATTGGATGATTCTGATTTTCCGGCTTATATTTCTCCTGGCTGAAACCAAATGTTTCAATTCCGATACGTATAAGTTCAGGTTCGATACCTAATGCCCACGCAGCTCCGATAGCTGCTAATATATTTTCTATTTCTTGCGTGCTACGCACGCCAGCTGCTGCAGGTATTTCCATTAATCTGACCAGTGGTAATTCATCAGAGCCGGTAACAAGTACTATCATGTTATTGCGTACTATCACAGCACGCTTGCCCTTGCCCTGAGTGGGACCGGTTCCATTAGTACGATGTTGAATAATCACAGGCAAGTCTGGCTCACTGCTGAAGAAAATAATCTCACCATGGCACAATTCGG
>Ga0105096_10000074_pt1 | contig 22822 bp, 22 predicted proteins | sample PPLLak3cmMay2015_FD_87036 | JGI IMG/M metagenome (GOLD analysis project Ga0105096, IMG submission 87036) | Freshwater sediment microbial communities from Prairie Pothole Lake near Jamestown, North Dakota, USA - PPLs Lake P7 Core (1) Depth... | ecosystem: Environmental > Aquatic > Freshwater >... | reverse complement strand
CGACGCGGACGGCCTGTGACCGAGCCGTACTCGTTGCCCCTGTCGCGCAGGTACTGGCCGTCGGCATCGGTCAGTTCGGTCGGGAACGGGCCGGAGCCGACTCGCGTCGAGTATGCCTTGGTGATGCCGAGCACGTAGTGCAGCTTCTGCGGCGCCACCCCGGCGCCGGCCGCTGCAGCGCCGGCCACCGTGTTGCTCGAGGTGACGAAGGGATAGGTGCCGTGGTCGACGTCGAGCAGCGTGCCCTGAGCGCCTTCGAACATCAGGCTCTTGCCAGCGGCCATCGCCTCGTTCAGCCGATACGAGACATCGGCCAGCATGGGTTTGAGCCTCTCCGCGAGCCGCAGCGTGTCGTCGATCACCCTGGACGCATCGACCGCCTCGGCACCGTGGTACTTCGTCAGCACAAAGTTGTGGTAATCGAGCACGGTGCGTACCAGTTCGCCGAAGCGCTGCGCATCAAACAGGTCCTGCGCCCGGACAGCGCGCCGCCCGACCTTGTCCTCGTAGGCCGGGCCGATGCCGCGGCCCGTGGTGCCGATCTTGGCATCGCCGCGTTTGGCTTCCCGCGCCAGGTCGAGGGCAACGTGATAGTCGAGGATCAGCGGGCAGTTGCCGCTGACGACCAGCCGGCTTTCGGGATCGACGCCGGCCGCCTTCAGTTCGTCGACCTCGGCCAGCAGCGCCGCCGGCGACAACACGACGCCGTTGCCGATGTAGCAGAGCACGTCATCGTGCAGGATGCCAGAAGGGATCGAACGCAGGATCGTCTTGCGGCCGTTGACCACCAGCGTGTGGCCGGCGTTGTGTCCGCCCTGGAAACGCACCACGCCGTCGACGTTCTCCGTCAGCCAGTCGACAATCTTTCCCTTGCCCTCGTCGCCCCACTGCGTGCCGACGACTACAACGTTGCGTGCCATCACCGTTCCCGATTCCGTTCGAACATCTCTGGCGCCGCCAGCATCATTCCGGCCGCGCCGCGCCACGATCGACCACCCGCCATTCGCCGCTGAACCTGCGGATCTCGCGGTCGCATTGCAGGCCGTCGTCTTCCCCAAGCCGCCGCACGACGATCTCGCCGCCCGCCCGCAGGCGGTCGACCAGCGCGCCCAGTGCCGCGTCGTCGAGCGCGGGCGCAAGTATCGCCCGTGCCGCGTCGGCCTCGCGCAGCCGCGCCAGTTCGCGCAGGTCGATCGAGAAGCCGGTCGCCGGCCGCGCTCTGCCGAAGGCGCGGCCAACGTCGTCGTAGCGGCCGCCGCGGGCGAGCGCCACCGGCCAGCCGTCCGCATAGGCGGCGAAGGTGGCTCCGGTGTGATAGCGGAAGCCGTGCAGGTCGGCGAGGTCGACATTAACCGCCGCGCCAAGGCGTTCCAGCACTCCGGAGAGCTTCTGCAGTTCATCGAGTGCCGCCGCCACGGCCGACAGCCGCGGCAGCGCCTCGCGTGCCGCATCGAGTACGCGCGCGTCGCCGTACAGCCGGGCCAGGGCCCGCAGGGCGTTGCGGGCGTCCGCCGTCAGATCCTCCGTCAGCGGCACGAGTGCCGCCGCGTCCTTGGCGCTCAGCGCCACGACGATCTCCTCGGCGTGCCCCGATGCCGCCGGATCGAGGTCGAGCAAGGCCCGGAGGATCTTCGTATGGCCGAGGTCGAAGCGCAGACCGGCAAGCGGCGCCAGGGCCAGCGTGCGCGCGGCAAGCTCGAGCACTTCGGCATCGGCAGCGGTCGACTGATGGCCGAACAGTTCGGCGCCGACGTAGAACGGCTCGCGCGAGGCCAGCGGATGCAGCGGCCGCGCATGCAGCACGCTGGCTGCGTAGCAGAGCCTGACCACCCCGTTTCGGTTCAGGATGTGGGCGTCGATTCGTGCCACCTGCGGCGTGATGTCGGCGCGCAGGCCGAGCATCCGCCCTGACAACTGGTCTACCAGCTTGAAGGTGCGCAGGTCGAGATCGGCGCCGACGCCGGTCAGCAGCGAGTCGGTGTACTCGAGCAGCGGCGGTACGACCAGGTCGTAGCCGTAGCTGCGATAAAGGTCGAGCGCGGCGCGGCGCAGCCCTTCGAGGAAGCGCGCCTCGCCGGGCAGGACATCGGAAGTTCCCTCGGGGAGCAGCCAGCGGGCCATCGTGTTCGGCGGGTCGCAGCGACGCAGCCCAGCCGCGTCCGGACGCTATTTTGCGTGCGTTTTCAGGCGAACACCGCGCCGAGCACCAGGCCGGCGAGAACCGAGGCCATGCCGAAGAAGCGGATCTGGCCGTCGGTCAGATCGGCCAGGCGCCGGAACATCTCGCGCCAGGAGGCCGGCGACGCCAGAGGCATCAGCCCTTCGAGCACCAGCATCATCGCGAATGCCAGCCCGAGCGTGGTCCACATCAGCGCGCGGGCGCGCGGCCCCCTGGTGCCGGATTCTTCAGGTACCGCAGGAACTCCGACGTCGGTTCGATCACCATCAGGTCGTTGCGGCTGCGGAAGCTGGCCCGATAGGCCTCGAGGCTGCGGTAGAAGGTGAAGAACTCGGGGTTCTTGCCGAAGGCCTCGGCAAAGATCGCCGAGGCGCGGGCATCGCCCTCGCCCTTCATCTTCTCGGCGTCGCGATAGGCTTCGGCCAGCAGCACCTCGCGCTGCCGGTCGGCGTCGGCGCGGATCTTCTCGCCTTCGGCGGCGCCGATCGAGCGCTGCTCCGTGGCTACCCGCTTGCGTTCCGACTGCATGCGCCGGAACACGTCCTCGTTGATCTCGGGCACGAACTCTATCCGCTTCAGCCGCACATCGACGATCTCGACGCCGAGATCCTTGACCCGCTCCTGAACGCTGACCTTGATCTCCTCCATCGCCTTGTCGCGTTCGCGCGAGGCGACGTCGTTGACGGTGCGTCGGTTGATGGCGCGGTTCAGTGCATCGCGCACAAGCGAGTTGATCCGTTCCTCCGCCGCCCGCTCCAGCCCCTGGAAGCTGACGAAGAACAGCCGCGGATCGGCGATGCGCCACTTGACGAAGGAGTCGACCAGCAGGTTCTTCTTCTCCGAGGTCTGCACGCGGTCGGCCTGCGGCGTGTCGATGGTCAGGATTCGCCGGTCGAGGAAGACGACGTTCTGGATCAGAGGGATCTTGAACTTCAGGCCCGGCTCGGAGAACACGTCGGTGATCTGGCCGAGCTGGAACAGGATCGCGAACTGGCGCTGGTCAACGACGAAGGTGCTGGCGCGGAACAGGACCGCGGCCAGGATCAGCCCGATGACGGTGGCGAAGATCTTGTTCATCGCCCGCCCCTAGCGCGACTCGCGGCTGCGCGAACCGGCGCCGCTGCGCGGATCGACGGGAGCCGGCTCCGGAATCACCGGCGGCGGACGGACGGTCGCCGTCTCGGCGCCGTTTTGCTGCAGCAGCTTGTCGAACGGAAGGTAGAGCAGCTGGCTGGAGTTGCGCGTGTCGATCAGGACCTTGGTGGTGCTGGCAAAGATCTGCTGCATGGTGTCGATGTACATCCGGTCACGCGTCACCTGCGGCGCTTTGGCGTACTCGGCCGCCACGAGGCGAAAACGCGCCGTGTCGCCCTGCGCGGTCTCGACAACCCGGGTGCGATAGCCCTCGGCCTCCTGCATCAGCCTCGCCGCCGTGCCGCGGGCCCGCGGCACCACGTCGTTGGCGTAGGCCTGACCCTCGTTGATCAGCCGTTCGCGATCCTGCGTCGCCTTGACCGCATCGTCGAAGGCCGCCTGCACCTGCTCCGGCGGCTGCGCGTTCTGGATGGCCACCTGCAGCACCAGGATGCCGGTGCCGTATTGATCGAGCCGCTCCTGCATCAGACCGCGCACGGCATCGGCGATTTCCTGCCGCGACTCGTAAAGCACCTTGTCCATAAGCTGCCGGCCGACCACCTCGCGCATCGCGGCTTCCGCCACCTGCGACACCGAGTCGGTCGGGCGACGGGTATTGAACACGAAATCGCGAGCGCCGTTGACGTCCTCCCGGATCCGGTACTGCACTGTGAAGTGCACGTCGACGATGTTCTCGTCGTCGGTCAGCATCAGCGATTCCTTCAGCCGGTCGGAGCGGCCGCGGGCGCCGATCTCCAGCGTGCGCACCGACAGCACGTCGACCAGCTCGTGCGCTTGCACCGGCCACGGCATGCGCAAGCGAAAACCGGACTGCGTCGTCTCGCTATAGCGGCCGAAGGTCGTAACCACGCCGACCTGGCCTTCCTGAACGATATAGGCACCGCTGCCGAGCCAGATCAGGGCCGCCACCAGCAGAACCATCGCCACGCCGATGCCGGCGCCGCGCGCGTCGGGGCGAAAGCCGCCGCCCCCCCCGGCATTGCCGCCGCTACCGCGGCCGCCGAACAGGCCATTTAACCTGCGGTTCAGTTCGCGCCAGAGTTCGTCGAGGTCGGGCGGCCCGCCAGATGGACGCCGGCCGCGGCGGCCGTCGTCATCGTCGTCGCCGCTCGAACCCGATCCGCGACCCCACTGTGGGTCGTTCAGTGCCATGGAGATGCCGGGGACGAAAGCCATGAAGCGTAGGAAGTGCTACTTGAGCAGGCCGGCAGGCGCTGCTTCCGCAGATGCCGGAACCGTGGGAATCGAACGGGATTGGGCTGCAGCCGAGCGGGACTCGCGCACGCGTTCGGCGATCGCCTCGCGCAGAAGCCCGATACCATCGCCGGACGACGCACTGAGAAAAACGGCGCGGATCGTACCATAGGCATCGCGCTCGGCCGAGGCCGTGCGATCGCTGCGGTCGATCTTGTTGAACACCAGCAGGCGCGGCACTTCGCCGGCGCCGATCTCTGCAAGCACCCGGTCGACTTCGGCCATCTGCATGTCGCGGGCCGGCGTCGAGGCATCGATGACGTGCAGCAGCAGATCAGCCTCGATCGATTCTTCCAGCGTCGACTTGAAGGCGTCGACCAACTGGTGCGGCAGCCCGCGAATGAACCCGACCGTGTCGGAGACGACGACCTCGAGCCCGGGGGCCACGAAGGTCCGGCGCGAGGTCGTGTCGAGCGTGGCGAAGAGCTGGTCGGCGGCGTAAGTTCCCGCCCGCGCGAGGGCATTGAAGAGCGTCGACTTTCCGGCGTTGGTGTAGCCGACCAGCGATACCGAGAAGACCTCGCCGCGCATGCGCGAGCGCCGCTGTGTCCGCCGCTGCCGGCCAAGCGCCTTGAGCCTTTCGCGGAGACGCTTGATGCGCACTCCAATCTGGCGCCGGTCGAGTTCGATCTGCTTTTCGCCCGGGCCACCGGTCTTGCCAAGCCCGCCGCGTTGCCGTTCGAGGTGGGTCCAGCCCCGCACCAGTCGGGTGGAGAGGTGTTCGAGTTGAGCCACCTCGACCTGCAGTTTGCCCTCGCTGCTCTTGGCGCGCTGGGCGAAGATCTCCAGGATCAGCAGCTCGCGGTCGAGTACGGCGAGCTTCAGTTCCTGTTCCAGGTTGCGCTGCTGGGCCGGGCTCAGAGGCACATCGAAGATCGCCACGGCGGCCTCGGTCTCGCGCAGCAGTTCCGCAAGTTCGCCGACCTTGCCCTTGCCGAGATAGAAGGCGGCGTCCGGGCGCTCGCGGCGGGCACTCAGCTCGCCGATGACGGCGTAGCCGGCCGAGGCGGCGAGTTGGCGGATCTCGTCGAGCGCGTCGGCCGCCTCATGCCCGAGACGGCCGCGCGAGCCGACGACGACGCTGACGATGATCGCGCGCGGCAACCGCCGCCCGCGCATGGAATCGACCTGATGCGTGCTCAGCTGCTCGGCTCCGCAGCGAGGTTGACCGGCCGCGCCGGCACGATGGTCGAAATGGCGTGCTTGTAGACCATCTGGGTGACGGTATTGCGCAGCAGGACGACGTACTGGTCGAAGGATTCGATCTGGCCCTGCAGCTTGATGCCGTTGACGAGATAGATCGACACCGGCACGTGTTCACGGCGCAGCGCGTTCAGGAACGGGTCTTGTAGGAGTTGCCCTTTGTTGCTCATGTCGGCTCCGTCTTCTTCGATTCGACTGCGCGGCGGCGCCCTTCGCCGCCGGCACGGCCATTAGATGGCCGCAACAGCGGAAAATTCAATGTAACGGAAAACAATAGCGGCCGCTATCGCGCCTCGCGCGCTGCCGCGTAGGGATTTGTGCTGGTCTTGAATTCGATGCGCAGCGGCGTGCCGGCGAGCGAGAACTCGCGCCGGAACCAGCCTTCGAGGTAGCGCCGGTAAGACGGCGCGATGTGCGCCAGCGAATTGCCATGCACGACGATCACCGGCGGATTGTGGCCGCCCTGGTGCGCATAGCGCATCTTCGGTCGAGAGTGGCCCGCGCGCGGCGGCTGTTGGCGCTCCACGGCAGCACGCAGCGCCCGCGTCAGCTTCGGCGTCGGCAGCCTGGCAAAGGCGGCGCGGTGGGCGTCGTCTACGGAACGCATCAGTGCGCCGAGCCCGGTGTGCTTGCGGGCAGAGACAAAGTGCAGCTTGGCCCAGTCGAGGAAGTGCAGCTTGCGCTCGAGCTCGCGCTTGACCAGGGAGCGGCGGTACTCGTCGAGCTGGTCCCACTTGTTCACCGCCAGCACCAGCGCCCTGCCCTTCTCGAGGATGAAGCCGGCGAAATGGGCGTCCTGATCGGCGATTTCGGCGCTGCCGTCGAGCAACAGCACGGCGACGTTGCTGGCCTCGATCGCCTGCAGCGTCTTGACCACCGAAAACTTCTCCACCGTTTCGAAGACCTTGCCCCGCCGCCGCAGGCCGGCGGTGTCGACCAGCATGTAGTCGCGTCCACCATGGCTGAACTCCACCTCGATCGCATCGCGCGTGGTGCCAGGCGAGTCGAAGGCGATCATTCGCTCTTCGCCGAGCAAGGCGTTGACGAGGGTCGACTTGCCGACATTGGGGCGGCCAACGATGGCGACGCGGATGCGGCCGTCGGCCTGCTCCTCATCGGCCGGCTGCTCCGCGATGCCGAAACCTTCCAGCGCCAGCGCCATCAACGCCGCCACGCCTTCGCCGTGCGCCGCCGAGATCGGCAGCGGCTCGCCCATGCCCAGTTCGTGAAACTCGGCGGTCGCCGCCGGCGCCAACCCTTCGGCCTTGTTGACAACCAGCACCGGCTTTCGGCCGGAACGGCGCAGCCGATCGGCGATGCGACGGTCCTGCGGCACCAGACCGTCGCGGGCGTCGACCAGAAAGACCACGACGTCGCTTTCGGCGATCGCCGCTTCGGCCTGCTGCGCCATCTCCCGCGTAATGCCTTCCGCGGCCACCGGCTCGAAGCCGCCGGTGTCGATGACGATGTAGGGAACCGGTCCGACGCGCCCTTCGCCGTAGTGGCGGTCGCGCGTCAGCCCGGGAAAGTCCGCCACCAACGCGGCGCGACTCCGGGTCAGACGGTTGAACAGGGTCGACTTGCCCACGTTGGGCCGGCCGACGATGGCGACCACCGGTGTCATTCCGGGGCGTCCGTTGTCAGCGCCGCGGCGTCAGCAGCGCCAGCGTGCCGTCGCTGCTCAACACGACCGCGCCGTCGCCCCAGGCCTGCGGCCGCGCCGTGATGGCGCTCGAGTCGAGCTGGACGCGGCCGACGAAGCTGCCTTCGGCCGACGACAGGAAGTGCACGTAGCCGGCGTAATCGCCGACCGCGACCACGCCCGAGATCGCCAGCGGCGTGGTCAGCGAGCGATTGGCGAGCTTGTCGTTGCGCCAGATGCTGGCACCGCTTTCGCCGGCGAACGCCTGCAACTGCGAGCCGGCATCCACCGCATAGACGGCGCGCGCGTCGTAGGCAACGCCGCCTCCGGCCGACATGTCGCGCGCCCAGCGCAACGTGCCATTGCCTGCATCGGCACACATCACGCGCCCCTGGAACGACGCGGCGCAGATCGTGCTGCCGGCGACCAGGATCGGGCCGAGCACGTCGGCCAGGCGCTCGACCTCGGTCGTACCGCGCGGCTCGGAGACCGACGCCTCCCAGCGTGTGGCGCCATTGACGAGCGCCACCGCCGCCAGGCGGCCGCCGGGAAAACCCACCAGCACGTTGTCGCCGGAGAACGCCATCTCGGTCGCGGCGCGCACCGTCAGCGGCGGGATCTGCCGGTTGTGGACCCAGCGCCGCTTGCCGCTGTCGGCTTCGAAGGCGGTGACGCGCTGGTCGGTCGAACGCACGATCACCAGGCCGCGGCCGACCAGCGGCGGCGAGATCACGTCGCTGCTCAACTGGGCGCGCCAGCGCTCCTTGCCGTCGGCATCGAGGGCGATCACGTCGCCCCGCGGCGATGCCACCGCGACGGTGATGCCGTCGGCGCCGATGCCCGCCACCAGCCGCGTCTGCACCTCGGTCCGCCATACGACCGCACCGGTGGCCGGATCGACGCGGGTCACCGTGCCAGTGGCGGCCGCGGCATAGATGGCGTTCTCGGTCACCGCAGGTTGCAGGAAGGTGCCCTTGCCGCTGCCAAGCGAAATGCGCCAGGCAGTGGCGACGTTGGTGGCGGCTTCCAGCGGCGGCAATGGCGCCGGTGGCGATTTCTTCTCGCCGAAGATGCCGCCGAACATCCCGCTGCTGCACCCCGCGACGGCGGTGGCGGCCAGCAGTGCCGCCGTCGACAGGCGCAGCAGGCGGCCCAGGTAGCGAACGCGCTCCATCGCCGCCTCAGGATGCCGCGGGCGGCAGCGAGTCGATCTTCAGCTGGATCAGCGAACGCAACGGATGCTGCAGCTCGGCCTTGTCGAGCGCCTCCTGGTAGGCGGTCCGCGCCTCGTCGACCTTGCCCATCGCAAGAAGCACGTCGCCGCGCCGGTCGGCGAATGGCGTCACCGCCGTCGCCGGGACGTTGCTGCTCAGGAGCTTCAGCGCCTCGTCGTAGGCCTTTTCGTCGAGCAGCAAGCCGGCCAGCCGCAGGCGGGCCACCGGGACCAATTCCGCGTGGCGCGACTTGTCGATCACCCAGCGCAATTGCGCCTGCGCCGCGCCGCGATCACCGGCCTCTTCGTTGATCTTCGCGACCTGCAGCGCGGCCATCGCGGCATACACCGTGCGGCCATAGCGCTCGATGAGCGTGCCGGCGAGTTCCCTCTTGCGGCCGAGATCGCCCCCCTGCGAGGCGCCGAGAAACTCCTCGTAGAGCACGCTGGCGTTGCCGGACTCATGCCGCTCGTACCAGCGCCAGCCGTTGAAGGCGGCGATGACGAGCAGCAGCAGCGTCGCCGCGGCAAGCACCAGGTTGCCCCAGCGCTCCCACCAAGCCTTGATCGACGCCAGCTGTTCCTGTTCTTCGAGGTCGTATGCCATCAGTGTGTTCCGGAGTTCGAATCTTCGGCCGCGGGCATCTCGAGCGCCGCCGCCAGGGTTTCGCCGAGTTCGGCCAGCGCCACGGCGCGCTGGACCGCAAAGGGCGCCGCGGCGTCGGCTGCGCGCAGCGCCTTGACCATCGCCGTGCCGTCGGCCAGTTCCTCCTCGCCGACGATCACCGCCAACTCGGCACCGCTGGCATCGGCCTTCTTCATCTGTGACTTGAGGCTCGCCTCGCCGGCATGAAGGACCACGTCGAGCCCGGCGTCGCGCAGACGTTCGGCCGCCAGGAAGGCGCCGGCCTGCGTGGCGCCGCCCTGGTGCAGCACGTAGGCGTCGCAGCCCTCGACGATCTGCACCGTGCCGCTTTCCTTGATCAGGTCGATCACGCGCTCGACGCCCATCGCGAAGCCGATGCCCGGCGTCGGCCTGCCGCCCATGCGCTCGATCAGCGGGTCATAGCGGCCGCCGCCGCAGATCGTGCCCTGGCTGCCCAGGGCGTCGGTGATCCACTCGAACACCGTGAGGTTGTAGTAGTCGAGCCCGCGAACCATCCGCGGATTGACAGTGAAGGCGATGCCGACGGCGCCGAGCAGCGCTTGCAGTCCTTCGAAGTGCCTGCGCGACGCCTCGCCCAAATAAGCGGTGATCTGCGGCGCGCCGGCGACGATCTGCTGCAGCGCCGGGTTCTTGGTATCGAGGATGCGCAGCGGATTGGTGTGCAGCCGGCGCCGGGCATCGTCATCGAGCGCCGCCTCGTGCCGCTGCAGGTAGGCGACCAAATCGCTGCGATGCGCGGCACGCTCCTCGGCCTGACCGAGGCAGTTCAGTTCCAGGCGCACCTTCGGGATGCCGAGGATCTGCCACAGCCGCGCCAGCATCACGATCAGCTCGGCGTCGATGTCGGGGCCGGCGAAGCCCAGCGCCTCGACGTTGACTTGATAGAACTGCCGGTAGCGGCCGCGCTGCGGCCGCTCGTGGCGGAACACCGGGCCGATCGACCACAGCCGGCGCGGCGCGTCGTAAGTCAGGTTGTGCTCGACCGCCGATCGCACGATGCCGGCGGTGAACTCCGGCCGCAGAGTCAGCCGCTCGCCGTTGAGCCGGTCCTCGAACGAGTACATCTCCTTCTCGACGATGTCGGTAACCTCGCCGATGCCCTTCACGAAAAGCTCGGTGTACTCAACGATCGGCGTGCGGATCTGCCGGTAGCCGTAGCTGCGCAGCCAGTCGGCGACGCGGGCCTCGAACCACTCCCACAGTCCCGATTCACCCGGCAGGAGATCGTTCATCCCCCGCACACCGGACAGCTTCCTGCTCATCGTCGGTTAGGCGGCCGTGCGCTCGGTGTCGGGAATCGTCGTCGTCCCGCGCGCGAATTTCCGCCGCACGTAGTCATCGACGATCTGCTCGAATTCCTCGGCGATGCGTTCGCCCTTCAGCGTCACCCGCCGCTCACCGTCGACGAACACCGGCGCCACCGGCGCCTCCCCCGAGCCCGGCAGGCTGATGCCGATGTTGGCGTGCTTGCTCTCACCCGGGCCGTTGACGACGCAGCCCATCACCGCGACGTTCATCGTCTCGACGCCCGGGTACTGAGCCCGCCAGACCGGCATCTGCGCCCGCAGATAGCCTTCGATCTTCTGCGCCAGCTCCTGGAAGAACGTGCTGGTGGTGCGGCCGCAGCCCGGGCAGGCGATCACCATCGGCGTGAAGGCGCGCAGTCCCATGGTCTGCAGGATCTGCTGCGCGACCTCGACCTCGCGCGTTCGCGGCTCGCCCGGCGCCGGCGTCAGCGAGACGCGGATCGTGTCGCCGATGCCCTCCTGCAGCAGCACGGCCAGCGCCGCCGTCGAGGCGACGATGCCCTTGCTGCCCATTCCGGCCTCGGTCAGGCCCAGATGCAGCGGATAGTCGCAGCGCCGTGCCAGCTCGCGGTAGACCGCGATCAGGTCCTGCACGCCGCTTACCTTCGCCGAAAGCACGATCATGTCGCCGCCGAGGCCGATCTGCTCGGCGTGGACCGCGCTCTCGATCGCCGAGCGCACCAGCGCCTCGCGCAGCACGGCATTGGCATCCCAGGGCTGCGGGCGCTGCGCGTTCTCGTCCATCATCCGCGCCAGCAGTTCCTGGTCGAGCGATCCCCAGTTGACGCCGATGCGCACCGGCTTCGCCTCGCGGGCTGCGACCTGGATCATCCGCGCGAAGTTGTCGTCGCGCTTGGCGCCGCGGCCGATGTTGCCAGGATTGATCCGGTAGGCCGACAGTGACCTGGCACAGCCGGGAAACTCGGCCAGCAGCTTGTGGCCGTTGTAGTGGAAGTCGCCCACCAGAGGCACGTCCACACCCATCCGGTCCAGCTGGTTGCGGATCGCCTCGACCTCGGCCGCCGCCTCCGGCGAATTGACGGTGATGCGCACCACTTCGGAGCCGGCCTGCGCCAGTTCCTTGACCTGGATCGCGGTGGCGATCGCATCGGCCGTATCGGTGTTGGTCATCGACTGCACCATCACCGGAGTGCCGCCGCCGAGGTGGACCACGCGCTCGCCCCAACGCACGGCCACCTCGCGCGTCGCCTTGCGCGGCAGCGGCCCGGCCGGGGCCGGCAGGCAATGCAGCGTTGCGTCCGGGACGTTCATCGGTCGTCTTACTCGAGCCGAAGCCGGGCGATATCGTCGCGGCTGATCGATGCCGCCAGATCCACCGGCTGCCCTCCGTACTCGAGGGCGACCTTCGAGGCGTTGCCGATCACCAGCAGATACGGCGGCTTGCCGTCGACGATGCGTGTCGTTCCGCCCGCATTGTTCTGCGACAGCAGCACCGTGCCGTCGGCCTGGCGGATCTCGACCCAGGAACGGTCGCTGAAGGTCAGCCGCAGCGCGGTCCGCGACGGCCGCGGAGCTTCGGCGCCCTGCGCCGGCGCCGCGTCAGGTTCGGCCTCGGCAACGGGCGCGGCCGCCGGCGTCGCGGCAGGCGTCGGCACGGTGACCGCAGCGGCCGGCGCCATGGCAGGCGCAGCATCCCCGCGCATCGTCCACCAGCCAAGCGCCGCCAGCACCAGGAGCAGCAGCACGACGCCTGTGATCACCAGCGGACCGGAGATCTGCTCGCGCGGCGTGCTCTGCAGCGGGCTGACAGCCGCGGCGAGCCCGGTGTGCAGCGGATCGGCGGGCTTCAGCTTCGCGTTCAGCAGCGACAGCAGCGGCTCGGCCGGCAGGTCGACGAGCTTGGCGTAGTTGCGCAGATAGCCGCGGACGAAAGGCGCTTCCGGCAGCGCCGCCAGGTCCTCAGCCTCGATGGCCGCGATCTGGCGTGAATTCAGCCGCAATTGGGCGGCCACGTCCGAACGCGACATGCCGCGCGCCTCGCGCGCAGCAGCGAGCGCACGGCCGAAAGAGCCCTCATCCCCACCGCCCGAGTCCGGCCGTGCCGCCGGTGGTGTCGGCCCAGGTGCTGCCACGTTTCGATCGTTCGCCTTGAGTTTGACGTCACTCATCGAAGGCTCCCCGGCGCAGCGCCGCTGCCTCCGGCGACTCGGGATAGCGGTCGCGCAGCTGACTGGCGTAGTCGCGCTCGCGCCGCAGGTCGGCGTTGGCGCGGGCGATGCGCAGCCCGAGCCAGAGGCCCGGCGCACTGCCGCGGCTGCCCGCATCGAGCAGACCGTAATAGAACTCCGCGCGATCCGGCTGGTTGCGGCGCAAGTAGAGCCGGGCCAGCTCGAACTTGGTGATCGGGTCGGAGGCGTCGAACTCCAGCGAACGACGAAGCGCCCGCTCGGCGCCCTCGAGATCCTTGATGTTCAGAAGGCACAGTCCGGCGTTGCGCATCGCCAGGCCCGGCGTCGGATAGAGCCTGTTGGCCGCAGCGCGCTCGAAGTACGGCACCGACTCGCGCTCACGGCCGCTGCGGCACAGGAACCAGCCGTAGTTGTTCAGGATCTCGGAGTTGTCGGGCTCCAGCCGCAGTGCCCGTTGGAAACTCGACTCGGCCTCGCGCTGCTCGCCGATGTCCATGTAGATCAGGCCAAGCAAAGCCTGCGCCGGCGCATAGCGCGGATCCAGTTGCACCGCGCGCTGCGCCTCCTCGCGCGCGACGGCCAGCTTGCCGTCGCGGTAGTAGTTCGCAGCCAGTTCAGTGCGGATCTCGGCGCGCTTGCGCGGATCGGCCTCCGACTTCGTCTGCTGCGGCACTTCGACGCCGCCGACGGTCGTGGTCGTCGTCTTGCAGCCGACCAGCACCGCCAGCAGCAGCATTGGCAGCGTGCGCAGCAGGGCCGCCATCGCTATCGCCCCGCGATCGCCGCCACCGCCGGCAGCCGGGCATCGAGGCGGTGCGCGCGCCGGGTCCGGTCCTGCACCTCGCCGGCAAGCTGGCCACAGGCGGCGTCGATATCGCCGCCGCGCGTGCGTCGAGTCGTGGTGACGATGCCGGCGTCGACCAACACCTGCGCAAAGGCGCGGATCCGATCGGCCGGCGAGCGCGCCAGGCCGGAATCGGGGAACGGGTTGAACGGAATGAGGTTGAACTTGCAGGGAACGTCGCGCACCAGCGCCACCAGCTCGCGCGCCTGCTCCAGCGAGTCGTTGACGCCGTAGAGCATCACGTACTCGAAGGTGATGAAGTCGCGCGGCGCCACCCGCAGATAGCGTCGACAGGCGGCCATCAAGTCGCGCAACGGATGCTTGCGATTCAGCGGCACCAGGCGGTCGCGCAGCGCGTCGTCGGGCGCGTGCAAAGACACCGCCAGCGCCACCGGGCATTCGGCAGCGAGCTTGTCGATCTGCTGTACCAGCCCGGCGGTCGAGACTGTCACGCGCCGCCGCGACAGCCCGTAGGCGTTGTCGTCGAGCATCAGCCGCAAGGCCGGCAGCAGTGCAGCCAGGTTCTGCAGCGGCTCGCCCATGCCCATCAGCACGACGTTGCTGATCACGCGCTCATGCTCCGCGACGACGGCGCCTTGAGCGCGCAGCGCATGTTCGGCCCACCACAGCTGGCCGATGATTTCGGCTGTCGTCAGATTGCGGTTGAAGCCCTGCCGGCCGGTCGAGCAGAACAGGCAGGCCATCGCGCACCCCGCCTGCGACGACACGCACAGCGTGCCGCGGTCTTCCTCGGGAATGAATACGGTCTCGACGGCGTTGCCGGCGCCGACGTCGAGCAGCCATTTTCGCGTGCCGTCTGCCGAGGTCGAGTCGCTGATCACCGCCGGCGCTTCGACCATCGCCTGTCCGTGCAGCCGCTCGCGCAGCGAGCGGGCCAGATCGGTCATCGCGTCGAACTCGGACGCGCCGCGGCGATGGATCCAGCGCAGCAGCTGGCGGGCGCGAAACGGCTTCTCGCCGAGGCCGGCGACGAAGGCTTCGAGGCCCGCAGCGTCGAGGTCAAGCAGATTGCGCACGGCGGCGGCTTCAGCGCGAGTAGATCGCGAGCGACGGGAAGAAGAAGGCCACTTCGTTGCGCGCCGTCTCCGGCGCGTCCGAGCCGTGCACCGCATTGGCGTCGATGCTGTCGGCGAAGTCGGCGCGGATCGTGCCGGGTGCGGCCTTCTTCGGGTCGGTGGCGCCCATCAGCTCGCGGTTGCGGGCGATGGCGTTCTCGCCCTCGAGCACCTGCACCAACACCGGGCCGGAGGTCATGAACCCGACCAAGTCACGGAAGAAAGGCCGTTCGCGGTGTACGCTGTAAAACGCCTCGGCCTCGGCGCGCGACAGGTGGATCATCCGCGCCGCCACGATCTTCAGCCCGCCGGACTCGAAGCGCGACATGATCTGGCCTATGACGTTCTTCGCCACGGCGTCGGGTTTGATGATGGAAAGCGTTCGTTCGATCATGATGCGTCCGCGTCCTGAGGAAAGTTGTCAGAGGCAGCAGCCGGAGTTGCGGCGCCGCGTCGGCGCGGGCACAAGAAATCGAATGAAATGAATAACTTGCGTCGCGCGCTGAACGGTGGATCTTAACACGCAGAGGCCTCTCCGTCGGTCGCTTGCGGAGGCGGTTCGAGTACGGCGAGCGATTCAACGTGCGAGGTGTGCGGGAACATGTTGAGGACGCCGGCAGCCACCAGCGTCCAGCCGCCGTCGTGGACGAAGATGGCGCAGTCGCGCGCCAGCGTCGCCGGATTGCAGGACACGTAGACCACGCGCCTTGGCCTGGCCGCAGCAGCAGCGAGCACCTTCGCCAGCGCCTGCGCGCCCTCGCGCGGCGGATCGATGAGCACCCGGTCGACCGGACGGTCAATACACAGGCGCTCCCAGTCGCCAGCAGTCCACTCGAACAGATTGCGCTCGACAATCGCGACGCGATCCGCGAGCCCATGGCGGCGCGCAGCCGCCTCGGTCCGCCGCAGCAGGTCGCGGCTGCCTTCGACGCCGATCACTGCGGCGCCGCGCCGCGCCAGGGCCAGCGTGAAATTGCCAAGCCCGCAGAAGAAATCGACCGCACGCTCACCCGGCCGCGGATTCAACATCCGAACCGCGACCCGGACCAGCACTTCGTTGAGCCGATGATTGACTTGCGTGAAGTCGGTCGGCCCGAAGGGCAGCGACAGTGCGAACTCGGGCAGGTCCAGCGTCAGTTCAACCGCATGCGATTCGCCCAGAGGCGCGGCCGTCGCCGGCCCGCCAGGCTGCAGCCAGATCGCCACGTCATGGGCGGAGGCGAAGGCTTCGATGCTCTCCACGTCGTCGGCAGTGGGTGGCAACAGAACGCGCAGCACCAGCACGATCCGCTGGCGGCCGCCCGCCTGCCCGACCGCGACTTCGATCTGCGGCAGCCGTTCGCGCAACGACAGGCCGCCCACCAGCTCGCGCAGCGGCCGCAGCAGCGCACTCACCCTGGGCGGCAGTACGTGGCATTCGCCCATGTCGGCGACGTAGCTGCTGCCGCGTTCGTGGAAGCCGACCAGGACTCCGCCCTTCTTGGCCACATGGCGCACCGCCAGACGGGCGCGCTGTCGATACCCCCAGGGGTTGCCTTCGACCGGCCGCAGCATCCGTTCCGGCCGCAGCCGGGCCAAGTGCCACAGCGCATCCTCCAGCACGCGCTGCTTGATCGCCACCTGCGCCCGCGGTTCGACATGCTGCATCGAGCAGCCGCCGCAGGCGCCGGCATGCAGGCCGAAGTGCGGACAGCCCGGACGCGTACGCAACGGGCTCTCGCGCAGCACGTCGAGCAGCCGGGCGCGATCGAACTTCGGCTTGCGGCCGAGAATCTCGGCGCGCACCGTTTCGCCTGGCAGCGCCCCGGCGATAAAGGTCACCTTGCCGTCGTGGCGGGCAACGCCGCGTCCTTCTAGATCGAGGGACTCGACCTGCACGACGAACTGCTCGGCCATCGGTTCAGCGTTCCGGCCAGGCCGCCAGGAACTCTCCCCAGTGCAGGCCCTCGGAAGTCTGCAGCGCGCCGCGGACCATGGCCTCCTCGGCGGTAAACGCGGCGTCGTCAAGCAGGCCGCGCATGTGCTGGAAGCGGCTGTAGACGAGGTAGGTGTTGACGACGTCCGTTTCGCAGTAGGCGCGGATCGCGGCCAGTTCTCCCCGCTGAAATGCGTCCCAGACCCGGGCGCCGCCCATGCCGAGCTTGCCCGGATAGCCGCACAGCCGCGCGATGTCGTCGAGCGCCGCCGTCGCGCGCGGCTGGTAGAGCGAAAGCAGGTCCATCAGGTCGAGGTGCCGCGTGTGATAGCGGCCGATGTAGTTGTTCCAGCGAAAGTCGCGGTCGTCTTCTCCGAGGTCCCAGTAACGCGCCGCGGTGACCCCATGCAGCAGCCCGCGGTAGTGCAGCACCGGCAGGTCGAAGCCGCCGCCGTTCCAGCTCACCAGTTGCGGCGTATAGCGCTCGACCAGCTTGAAGAAGTCCGCGATCAGCCTGCTTTCGCCGTCCTTCTCGGCTCCGAGGCAGCGGACGCGGAATCCCTGCGCATCGCGGAAGGCACAGCCGACGGCGATGATGCGATGCAGGTGCAGCGGCAGGAAGTCCGAGCCGGTCTTCTCTCGCCTTTCCGCAAAGGCCTGCTCCGCGACTTCGGCATCGGTCAACGCTTGCCACTCCGGATGCAGGCGGCGCAGGCCGGCAACGTCGGGCACCGTTTCGAGATCGAAGACCAGCGTCGGTGTCATCGGCCGGAAGGCTTCAGTCGCTTCCTGCGCATCGCGCCAGCACGCGGGGGTTCGCGCGCCGCCTCAGCGTGGCGGCAGGTAGGCGAGCGGATCGACCGGCTTGCCCTGGCGGCGGATCTCGAAATGCAGCTTCGGCTCGGCGGCATCGGTCCGGCCGACCTCGGCGATGCGTTGGCCGCGTTTTACCGCCTGACCCTGCTTCACGAGGATCTGCTTGTTGTGCGCATACGCGGAAATGAAATCGTCGTTGTGTTTCAGGATCACCAGATTGCCGTAGCCGCGCAGGCCGCTGCCGCTGTAGACCACTGTGCCGTCGGCCGACGCCACGACCGGATCGCCTTCCTTGCCGGCGATGCTGATGCCCTTGTTGCGCTTCTCGTCGAACTTGTCGACGACCTTGCCGCTGGCGGGCCAGATCCAGTCGCTGCTGGGCGGCGCCGCAGGGGCTGGCTTGGTTTCCGGGATCGACGCCACCGGCCCCGGGCCGGTGCCTGAGTCAGTTGCCGCCGGCGGCGGGCTTGCCGTCCCAGTTGCCGGTGCATCGAGCGGCCGCGTCGACGCCGGGCCGACCGGCGTCACTGGCACAGTCGCCGCCTGCGTTGCAGGGGGGACTACACGCAGCACCTGGCCGACGCGGATGCGCGCGGGATCGTCGATGTTGTTCCAGCGCGCGACCTCCCTGACGTCGCGGCCGAAGGATTGGGCGATGCTGCCGAGGGTGTCGCCGGGCTGCACTGTGTAGGTTCCGTCGACTGACGCGGTCCGGCCTGTCGTCGATGCGGCTGGCGCCGGCTGCGTGGCGGGCGGCTGGGTCGCCGTCGGCTTCGGCGGCGTCGATCGTTCGGTCACCGGTGCCTCGCGGGTTCCAGTCACCGTGCACGCCCCGAGCACTGCACTCAGGGCCACGGCCATCGCCATTCGCCGAATCGTCTGTGTCGTGTTCTTGCTCGTCATCATCAGCCTGTTCCGGGTTTCAAGGGCACGAAACGAACCGCCTCGATCGTTCGTTGGCTGATCCGCCCTGCCGCATCCTTGTGCGCCACCACCAGCCGCTGTTCCTCGACGCCCAACGGCGCCACCAGGCGTCCGTCATTGCGCAACTGCGCCAGCCAGGCCGACGGCAACTGCGCGCCAGCGGCCGCGGCGACCACGCCGTCAAACGGCGGCTGGCCCGGGACGCCGAGGCTGCCGTCGCCGAACACCAGCCGCAGATTGGGCAGGCGCATCGGCCTAAGGTTTGCTCGCGCCAGTTCGTGAAGCGGCCGCAGCCGTTCGACCGACACCACGGTACCGAACAACCGCGCCAGCACGGCCGCAGCGTAACCGCAGCCGGTCCCGATCTCCAGCACGGTTGCCGCCTGCGGCCGCGGAATCGCCTCGAGGAGCAGTTCGGCGCAGCGGGCGACAATGTATGGGCGCGAAATCGTCTGGCCGTGGCCGATCGGCATCGCGGAATCTTCGTAGGCGTGGCTCGCAAGTGCGGCGTCGACGAAGCGGTGGCGCGGCACGCTCGCCATCGCCTGCAGCACCCGTGCATCGCGCACGCCCTGCTGAGCGATGCGCTCGGCCATCTTCTCGCGCACGCGCTGCGACGCCAGCGCCTCGCTGGCGGCGGCAGACTTCAGGTCCGGCCGCGCCGTAGCCATTGCTCGACAGCGTCGATCTGGCCGCCGTGGGTCAGGTCGATCTGAAGCGGCGTGATCGAGACATCGCCCTGCTCGACGGCGTGGAAGTCCGTACCGGGACCCGAATCCTTGGCCATGCCGGCAGCGCCGATCCAGTAGATCGTTTCGCCGCGCGGATTCTCGGCGCGGACCACCGGCTCCGCATGGTGCCGCTTGCCCAGGCGGGTTACGCGAAAGCCGCCGATCGCGCTGCGCGGGCGGTTGGGGATGTTGACGTTCAGCAGCATCGGCGCCGGCAGCGGCTCGCGGACGAAGCGCTCGACGATCTCCGCCGCCACCTGCGCCGCGGCATCGAGGTGCGCGTGGCCTTTTTCCACCTGCGAGAAGGCGATCGACGGCACACCGAAGAGATAGCCTTCCATTGCTGCGGCGACCGTGCCCGAGTAGATGGTGTCGTCGCCCATGTTCTGGCCGTTGTTGATGCCGGAGACGACCAGATCCGGCGGCTCGGCGAGCAGGCCGGTCAAGGCGATGTGCACGCAGTCGGTCGGCGTGCCGTTGACGTACAGGAAGCCGTTGGATCCCTCGCGCACCGACAGCGGCCGGCTCAGCGTCAGCGAGTTGCTGGCGCCGCTGTGGTTGGCCTCGGGCGCGATGACGAAGATCTCGCCGAGCGCGCGCATGCGCTCAGCCAGCGCCGCCAGCCCGGGCGCCAGGTAGCCGTCATCATTGGCAACGAGTATGCGCATCAAGAAGCAAGAAGGCCGAAGTGCGCGCTGCGCACCTCGGCCTTCGTGAATTTGCCGGTGGTCGGGGCGGCGGGATTCGAACTCGCGACCCCTTGCACCCCATGCAAGTGCGCTACCAGGCTGCGCTACGCCCCGATCGGCCGCGATTGTACACAGAGCATTTCAGGAATCACCGTTCAGCAGCGAGCGGAGCGCCTGCAGCTCGCGGCGGATGTCGTCAATGCCAGGCACCGGCGGTGCGGCGGCGCGCCGGGCGCCATTGCGGCCGCCTTCGAGCCGGTTGCGCGCGCCGCTGATGGTGAAGCCCTGCTCGTAGAGCAGTTCGCGGATCCGCCGCACCAGCAGCACTTCGTGATGTTGGTAGTAGCGGCGGTTGCCCCGCCGCTTGACCGGCTTGAGCTGCGCAAACTCCTGCTCCCAGTAGCGGAGCACGTGCGGCTTGACGCCGCACAGCTCGCTGACTTCGCCGATCGTGAAATACCGCTTGGCCGGAATCGCTGGCAGTTCGCTGCCGCCGGCGGCCGGAGCGTTAGCGCGAAGCATGTGGATCTACCGCGACCTGTGGGTGCCGCTGTCGACGCTCAGGCAGTGCCTTGCGTCCGCGACACGGTCGCCTTCAGCTTCTGGCTGGCGTGGAAGGTCACGACGCGACGCGCGGTGATTGCGATTTCCTCGCCGGTCTTGGGGTTGCGTCCGGGCCGTTGCGGCTTGTCGCGCAGCTGGAAGTTGCCGAAGCCGGAGAGCTTGACCGACTCGCCGCGTTCCAGCGCCAGTCGGATCTCGTCAAAAAAAGCGTCGACCATTTCCTTGGCTTCGCGCTTGTTCAGTCCGAGGCGCTCGAACAAGGCATCGGCGAGCTCGGCTTTGGTGACGGTGTGCACGCCGCGATCGTCGACCTGGCCTGCCGCCGCTTCCTCGATCTGGAAGTTGCTCTCTTTGTTGTCCATCGGGCTATTGCCGCAGTCTTGCGTTCAAACGCGACCCCAGGCCCTCGACGATCGCCGCCACTGCAGCTTCTGCCTCGGCGTCCGACAAGGTGCGCTCAGTATCTTGGAGATAAATCCGGAAGGCAAGACTTTTCTCTTTTATTAACATCGCGTTAGCGCATACTTCCTCGATTCTTCTTGAAGCGACGACGGACGGTCGGTACAGATCGAACAGACGGAAATCCCGGAGCGGCCGCAGCCGACGATCCCGTTGAGATAGCTCAGAAACCACGTCAAGGATCTGCTGCAACTGCACTGATTCATCGAACCAAAGCGCGATGTCGCGCTGGATGTCCGGGAATCGTGGCACCGGTTTGGCCATTGGCAAGAGCAGCGGCAGCAGCGGTTCGACGTCGACTTCGAAAAGGACCGGCGCCCGCGACAATTCGTACTTCTGCAGCAAGCGGGGATGCAGCTCGCCAAGCCAGCCGATCGCCCGATCCCCGAGCAGCACCCGCGCCGTCCGCCCCGGATGCAGGGCCGGATGGGCCGCGACCTCGAAACGCAACGAGCCGGCCGGCACCAGGACCTCGAGATCTCCCTTCAGGTCGAAGTAGTCGACCTCGCGCACGGCCTGGCCCCACTGCTCTTCCGACTCGCTGCCGTAGGCGAGCGCGGCAATCCGCAAAGGCTGGTTGACGCCGCGCACGGCAAGCGGCCCGGCCGCGGAGGCCGGGTCGCGCAGGTAGGCGCGACCCAGTTCGAAGACCCGGACACGACCTGCCTTCCGGTTCAGGTTGTACTTAAGCGCCGCGACCAGTCCGCCGATCAGGCTCGTGCGCATCACGCCGAACTGGGCCGCAAGCGGATTCAGCACCCGGATCGGGTTGTCGACCGCGCTGAAGTCGCGCTCCCACTGCACGTCGACAAAGGAGTAATTGACCAGCTCCTGGTAGCCGGCAGCGACCATAAGCTGGCTTATCTGATGCGGCTTGCGACGCCCTTCCGGCTGCGCCGCCATCACCGCCGCGGCCAGCGGCGGGTGTGATGGGATCCGCTCGAAGCCCCAAAGCCGCGCCACTTCCTCGATCAGGTCTTCCTCGATCGCCAGATCGAAGCGGTACGACGGCGGCTTGACGATGAAGCGGCCGTCGTCACGCACGACCTCCAGGCCCAGCCGTCCCAGCACGGCCGCGATGTCCTTGTCGGCGATCGCCACCCCCAGGACCTTGCGGCAGCGGTCGCCACGCATCGCCACCGGCGACCGCCGCGGCAGCCGCAGGACGTTGTCGTCAATCGGCCCGATCTGCGTCGCCGGCGTGCCGCAGATGTCGAGAAGCAGCCGGGTGATGTACTCGAGGTGCTCGACCGTGGTCTCGAAGTCGACGCCGCGCTCGAAGCGGTGCGCTGCGTCGGTGCTGAAGTTGTAGCGGCGGGCGCGGCCCTGGATCGACTCCGGCCACCAGAACGCCGCCTCGACGTAGACATGGGTCGTCTCCACGGTCACCGCCGTCTCCTCGCCGCCCATAATCCCGGCCAGCGCCTCGACGCCGCGCTCGTCGGCGATCACGCCGACCCAGTCGTCGACCTCGACCGTCTGCCCGTTGAGCAGTTCGACCGTTTCACCGGCGCCGCCCCAGCGCACCGTCAGCCCGCCCCGTACCTTGTCGAGGTCGAACACATGCGACGGCCGGCCCAGCTCCAGCATCACGTAGTTGGAGATGTCGACCAGCGCCGAGATCGGCCGCTGACCGCTGCGCTCGAGCCGCTCGCGCATCCACCGCGGCGTCGGTGCCTTCGCGTTCAGGCCGCGAATCACCCGGCCCGAGAAGCGGCCGCACAGGTCGGGGGCGAGCACCTTGACCGGAAGCCGCTCATCGATCGTCGCCGGCACGGGCGGAAAGGCAGGCAGGCGCAGGCGTGCACCGGTGAGCGCCGCCGCCTCACGAGCCATGCCGACCACGCTCAGGCAGTCGCCGCGGTTCGGTGTCAGCTTGATGGTGAGCTTGCGCTCGTCGAGCGCCAGGGCCTGGCGCAGATCGCGGCCGACCGGCGTCTCGGCCGGCAGGATCAAGAGGCCCGCGTGCTCCTCGGACAGCCCGAGTTCGCGCGCCGAGCACAACATGCCCTGCGAGACCACGCCGCGCATCTT
>Ga0105096_10000073_pt1 | contig 23230 bp, 25 predicted proteins | sample PPLLak3cmMay2015_FD_87036 | JGI IMG/M metagenome (GOLD analysis project Ga0105096, IMG submission 87036) | Freshwater sediment microbial communities from Prairie Pothole Lake near Jamestown, North Dakota, USA - PPLs Lake P7 Core (1) Depth... | ecosystem: Environmental > Aquatic > Freshwater >... | reverse complement strand
AGTCATAACATACCGATGATGGGTGGGATGTGTGGATTTATGACAAAGCAATTTAAACAGCAGGTATATCCAACGTGGGAGGCACTGGTAAGTGCTGCATCAAATACTATCAAGTGGGAAAAGAAAGGAGCAGATCAGGAGTTTCTTAACAGGTATGTAATGCCGAAAGTGGCGCATTCAATTACCGAACACTACTTTTTAGGAATGCCTTATAGTTTCCGGGAAGACTGCCATACAATCATCAGCGAATTGATTAAGTTACCAGAATGCACAAAAGAGCTGGACGGTTTTGCATTTCACATTGGCGCAGCCGGATTTCAACAGGATCATTTAATTAAGTGGCTTGAAAAGAATGGTAAGAATAATGATTACTTTCACAGCATTGAAAAATTGTATCCTGAAATATTCTATTGGATGTTATAATTTTATTTTATGAATGATATAGCCGTATGCTCATTAGGATTTGGAAAAGAATACTTGAAACAGATAGCAAGGCTGGAAGCAAGCATTGCGGCAGTGCAGCCAGAGCTTGAATTATTATTTTGGCATGAGAATTATCCATTTCCTTCCAGAACGCATCAGGAAAGCCTGTATGGGTTCAAGGTATGGTGTATCAATGTTGCAAAGGAAAGAGGGTTCAAGAAAATCATTTGGCTTGACACGGCTTGCATCCTTCAGCATCCGGTAGATTATTATTTCAAAGATGGTATGCCTCCAGTGATTGCGATTCAGGATGATAATCTATTGTCTAATTTTATTGGAGATAAAGCACTGGCTTATTATGGAATAACCGATCAGTACATGGATGAAAGAGAATTGCATTTGATTGGTGGATCATTGTATGTGTTTGACTTCAATTATTTTCAAACGAATGATGTTTTCAAAAGTTGGATGGCTGCTGAGAAGGCAAATATATTTGGAAGCCAAGCAGAACAGTCTTCAGGATTAATCAACAAGCACAGGCACGATGAATCATGTCTTTCAATGGCATTGTTTGATAGCAATATAAAACCAGTGAGCCATGAAGTAGGCCGATACAACACTGATGAAAATTCAATTATTATTAAAAAGCATTTCAAATGATCACAGTTGGAGAGCATACATTCGATGAAAGATTCCTTACCAGATCAGTGGTGTTGGATGTAGGGTGCAGGGGATTTGTATTCAGTCAGCAACTGCTAAAGTATGGATGCAGGGTTGTTGGATTTGATTTGCAGCATATGTCACCGCCTCCCGGAATAGAATTCTTTGAATATGCAATTTCAAATGTAGCTGGAGAAAGCAGGTACGTTGACACAAGTGATCAGCAAGCTAAGTATCTGGATAGTTTGCATGGAGAAAAGACAGTATTCACCAAAACGCTTAATCAAATATATGAAGTATTTGGAGAGCAGATTGATATCCTGAAACTGGATTGTGAAGGATCAGAATACGATATCATTGCTGATGATAACTGGCAACCGATACCACGGCAAATCACAATTGAGTTTCACGCTCATTGCCATAAGCAGAAACATTCGTTGTTGTATCAGAAAGTATTTGATAAATTGTGCAACGATTATGTTCCTGTTCAGCATAAATGGACAGCACAGCATGGAGCAGGTTACAACTATTGGGATTCACTTTTTATTAGAAAAGATTTATATAAATGAGTAAAGAGGGTTTTGTTAAAAATGAAACTTACTACAGAGGGGCGGTTTATGAATGGAACTTGCCCACTGGTAGCAGTTGCCCTTTTGCCAAAGAATGCAAAGTAACTGTTGATAGAACTACTGGAAAATTCGATATTGATAGAGGGCAGTACCGTTGTTATGCAGCAAGCCCTGAAAGGTTTCCAGAAGTAAGGGAACTAAGGTGGAATAATTTTGAATATGTTAGAGCAGGGAATATGCCAATAATCCCAAAAGATTGCTGGAATCTAAGAATTCATGCAGCAGGTGATTTTTTCAATCAAGATTATTTCGATAGGTGGCTTTTTATAGCTAAGAGATACCATTTTGTTAAGTTCTGGGCATATACAAAGAGCATAGGGTATTGGGTAGAAAGGCTGGGAGAAATACCGGACAACTTTATTCTAACGGCTTCATACGGTGGTAGGCAGGATAGCTTAATAGAAAAGCATGGATTAAAAAATGTGATAGTATATCCGAGCATAGACAAGGTGCCTCCAGACAGGCCAATAGATACAAATGACGATTGGGCAAGAAAGCCGAATGTAAATTTTGCTCTACTTGACAATATGAAAAATTCTAAGAAAAGGCCAATAAATAACCTTACTAACCCACATAATTCATTTTAAACAGCCCAAAAGTCCATTATGAGATTCGCAATTTTAAGCACCAACAACAATCCGGATTATTTATCGCTATTACCAATTACCTGCATGAGCTGGAGGCGTTTAGGATATGAGCCAGTAGTATTCATGTCAGAGCAGGTTAGCCCGTACATAATGGAACAGTGCCGTTGCAGGTTTGTAGGCGTTGATTTATCTGATTTTAATTTAAGAAGTGATACTGTTGCACAGGTATCAAGATTGTTTGCCTGTTTGCTTGACTTCATTGAGCCGGATGATTTCATTGTGACTGGTGACGGAGATATGCTAATGATGAAAGATATCTTTGAAGACAGGCCACAAATTACCAGCTATGGCCATGATTTGACCGGAAGATCGGAAGTGCCAATGTGTTATGTGGCTGGCACAAAGGATCACTGGAGGATGCTTATGCAATTAGATTCACCAGAACCAACAATCGAAGGAAATATCGTTCAATCAGTTCCTAATGAAGCATACAGCGATAAATGGGAAGATTATTGGTCAGTAGATCAGAAACTTCTTACCCGGATGTGTGCAGGATATTCAGAAATGAAATATGTCGATCGGCATATGGATCGTGGCCTTGCATATGGCAGAAAAGATCGGTACGATTGGAACAGAAAGATACCTGAAATCATTGATGTGCATATGCTCAGGGGTATTGGTTATTGGACAGAGATTGTTCAAGTTACACATGACCTGTTTGGAGATAATCTTGAAATTGATTTTGAAATAATAAAAGAAGCCTGTTATGGAAGATAAGTTTGGATTCCTTAAAGACGTATCGAATTGGTGCAATCATCGGCCATTGTTATTTGCAGCACTTGAAATGACAAGTGGGCCAGTGATCGAATTTGGATCAGGTGACGGAAGCACTAAGTACCTGAGTGCTTATTGCAGGGAGTATGTACGGTACTTTTCAACCTATGATGGAAATAAGGAATGGGCTGATAAAACTGGTAGTACATACGTTGAAGATTGGAATGATCCTGTTTTGTATGAGCCATGTTCGATTGCATTCATTGATCATGCACCGGGAGAGCATCGGCATATTGCAATAGCAAGGTTTTCTCAGTTGGCCGATATCGTAGTGATCCATGACAGTGAACCTGCTGCAACCGGATATATGCTGGATCGTATCTGGCATCATTTCAAGGCCCGGATTGATTGGGAAAGCAACGGTGCATGGGCAAGCATGGTGAGCAATGTTTACAGCAAAGAATTCATGCAAGTGTATGTCGATCAGGTTAAAAAAATGATGATTGGAGAACAAAACTCTATACAATGATTGATCTTTCTAAGGCTAATGAATGGCAGTATATTGATAAAGAAACAGGACTTGTTTTTCCGTGGTATGTTCTACCTGCAATTGAAGAAATAAGTGAATGGCATCTATCGAACAAAAATGTTTTTGAATATGGATTGGGCGCAAGTTCATTATGGTGGGAGAAAAAATGTAATCATCTGTATGGAGTTGAAAATGATTTTGGATATTTTGAAGCGGTTGCAGAGAAGATTGGAACAACAGCAGCACTTATCTATGAACCTGATTTGGAGAAATATAATTACAGAATTTTTGAGTTTAACATAAGCTATGATATTGTAATAGTGGATGGAACAACTGAGGTTAGAGATTCTGGTATCATAGAAGGTTACAAGGCATTAAAATCTGGAGGCGCAATGATAGTTGATAATTGGGATCAGCCTTCATGCTGGATACCGAATGACCAAACAAGAAGATTTGTGAATGATCATTTTCTTACCCAAAAAATATATAAACAGAAAAACCACGCCGATTGGCAAACGGCAATTTTCATTAAATGAAACCATTAACTATTCTGATCAGAACGAGTTTCCGGCCAGTGCAATTCAAAAAAGCATATGATTCGATTCCGCATGAGTTATGCAACGTGATTGTTTGTTACGATAAAGACCTTGCACTGGAATACATACCAGAGGGGGTTGAGAAGTTTAAAGTTTACAGAACAACCAAGCCATACTTCTACAATACATACTGCAATGAACTGAAAGACAGGGTTAAGGTTGGGTGGTTCATGTTTCTGGATGATGATGATACGATCATCCCCGGATCACTGGAAAGAGTTGTGAGGCAGCTTACTTTCAATGGCGGCATTGTTCCTTTTTTACGAAACGGTGTTCAAAAACCTTCCAGATCGAAAATGAAAGCAAGATTGGTGCAGGAAGGCCATATTGGAATGCCATGCATCATTTTGAATGCTGCGCATAAGGACGTTGGCAGCATTTGTGCAATGCTAAGTGGTGATTATGAGTACATTAGACTATGCAACAGTTTGATTGAATTGAAGTGGATTGATATACCTGTGGTAAGTTCTGAGTGCCGGAACAATGGCAAAATGGAAAGTAGTTATTCACAATTTATTCAAAAAGCATAATTTTATGGGAGATAAGCGTTTGATTTGCTGTGACAATTGTGGTAAGGTGCTAATGATCGGGTATGTTATTGACGGAGAGATCAAAGTAAAGTGCCGACATTGTGGATGTTTGAAAGATATAAGTGTGAAGGATCAGAGGCCATATCAGCCACCTAAGCCAATGGTGATCAGGGTAAAAGAAGAGAAAAGATTTAAAGGGTAAGAATAATCCAGAAGCCTAATGGCCAACTACTTTTAAGTAAGGTAGTTGGCTTTTTTATATAACAGTATGGACAAAAATCAAGTTGCTCTAAGAATGCCGGATCAAATGTTGCTGAAAGATCAGAAGGGCAATGTTATCAAAAACCTGTCTTCTACTCCATATGGTTTTGAAATCAATCCTGCTGAGTACCGTGGATTGAATGATATGATGTTCTTTGGCCCGAATGGCAGGGAGTTTGTTTTCCAGTATAGAAATGAAATGAGTGCAGTTCGTGCATACGAATATTGCCCACCTGTATCAGCCATTATCAACCGGAAAGCTCAGGCATTCATCAATGGTAAAACGTGGTTCTTAAACACAAGAGGCAAAGAGGTAACAACAGGGCCACTGGTTAGCAAACTCAAAGAGCTATTCAATAAGCCAAATCCACTGCAAAGCTGGAAACAGTTTGAGGCACAGCAGTATATCTACATGCAGATTTTTGGTTTCTGTCCTGTTTTAAAAATCAACCCCGTTGGATTCAATAAGCCAGAAGACATAAAGGCACTATGGAACATCCCACCTTCGATGATTGACATTGAAGAAACGAAAAAGCTATTTTATCAAACTGATTTATCAGGAATACTTAAAAAGATCACGATAAATTATAAAGGAGTAAAACAGGAATTGCCGATTGAAGACCTGTGGATATTTAGAGATTTCACTCCTTCATTTAATTCAATGGTGATACCTGAGAGCCGTTTGAAGAGCCTTGAACTGCCGATCAACAATATACTTGGGGCATATGAATCAAGGAACGTATTGATTAACTATCGTGGCGCACTGGGCATTCTAAGTCAAGACCCCGGCACAGGACAGTATGCATCTTTGCCAATGACTGAAACCGATAAAGAAGAGCTGCAAAACCAGTTTAGGAAATACGGAACGCTTGGCCAGCAATGGCAATTTATAATCACAAGTGCAAGCCTGAAATGGCAATCAATGGGATCATCTATAAGAGAGTTGATGCTATTTGAAGAGGTTGAGGCTGATACAATGGCTATTTCTGATTCGTACAACTACCCGTATCGGTTATTGTCGAATCTGAAAAGCAATTCGCTTGCTGGTGCAGACTTGAAGGAGTTTAAGAAATTGCTTTATCAGGATGCAATTATTCCAGAAGGGGAAAGCATATATGAGCAATGGAATAATTTCTTTGGACTTAAAGAATATAATATCAGGATTGAGAAAGATTACAGTCACATTGCTGTTTTGCAGGAAGACAAATTGCAGGAAGCTCAAGCAAGGCAGACAATGGGCGGTGAAGTTATAGCTGAATGGAAGGAAGGATTTATTACTATGAATCGTGCGCTTGAATTACTTGGTGAAGACCCCCGGCCGGGAGGTGATCTATATTATAACGAATGGGTAGCTGCAAATCCAGCCCCACAAAATCAATCAAATGAAACAGCAACAGACACCGGAACAGAAGAAACAGGAACAGATACAGGAGAAGGTGGAGAAGATGAAACTGATCAAGAAGGTGAACAAACTGAAGATTGAGAAATTGAAAAATAATTCAACTATACAGAAATGAAAAATAAAATCGTTGAAACACTTTCCGGAAAAGAAAAGTTTGATTTTCTGATTGCACACAAATCTGAATTGATTGCAGAAAAGAAATCAATTATCAAGGAAAGTGATATCATGGTAAAAGTTCCTGAGTTTGTGGTTGAAAAGCAATTCACAACCAAAGCTGCTGGAGCTACTGAAAGCAATCCGGATGTGATCAGGGTTAAGATTGTAGCAAATACTGCTAACTGGATGGACAGTCAAGGTGATGTTCTGTTGCCCGGAGCTGCGAAGAAAAGCATACGTGAAAGAAAGGGAATGATACCGCACCTGAAAAACCATGAACATAAAATTGATTCAAACATTGGTGACGTTGTTGATATTTATTTGAAAGAGCTTACACTGAAAGAGCTTGGCCTGAAACAATCTGGATCGGCTGAAGCTATTATCATGGAAAGTGATGTGAGGAAAGATTACGATCCGAAGGCATTCCTTCAGTATAAAGAGGGAAGGATCAAGCAACACAGCATCGGCCTTCAGTATGTGAAACTGTTGCTTGCGATCAATGATGAAGAGTATGATGAAGAGTTTGACATTTACAACAAATATATTGGCCAGATAATAAACCGAAAAGAAGCTGAAGAGCAAGGCTACTTTTGGGTAGTGCCTGAGTTCAAGTTACTTGAAAACTCAGCCGTTTTATTTGGTAGTAACTTTTTGACTCCAACACTGGAAGTGAAAGATCAGCCGGACGAAGGCACTCATGATGAGCCGCCAGTAAAGCCCACTGAAAAATCATTCGATGTGTTACAAGCAATACAGAAAACAAATTTTATTAAACTTTAAATTTTACGGTAATGGACGAAAAAGAATTTAAAGCCCTTGTCGAAAAAGTAGGCATTGAGGCTGCGAACATGATCAAAGCAGAAATGAAAACTGCTGAGGATCGCCTGAATGGTCAGGTTGAAAGCATGAAGAAAGGCTTAATGACTGAAGAGGATTTCAACAAATTCAAAGCCGAAGAGGTTGCGAAGGTGAATGAAAAACTTACAAGCCTTGAAAAGTCAATGCAGGAGCAGGGAATCGAAATGAAAACGATCAAGGAAAACACTAAGCCAGTTCCTTTGGTAAGCCTTGATTCTTACCTGCAAAGTAAAGTGGATGATATCAAAGCAATCCAGAAAGCTGGTGCTGGTGTTATGGAAATTGATCTGAAGACTGCTGGTATCACCAGTATTGGAAACGTAATTCAGCCAATGACCCCACCGCCTAACAGCCCTTATCTTCCCGGTATCGGTGGAACAGCTTTGGAATTGTTTGAGATTACACGTAACCCGAATTTCATCATGAATTACGTGGACATGGGCCGGACAAATCAAAGCCGTTTGGCATGGGTTAATGAAACATCAACTGAAGGTGGTGCTGCTGCTGTTCAGGAAGGTGCTTTGAAGCCCGGATGGAATACCCGTTTCAAGGTAGAGTTTTCTTCAGCTAAGAAGATCGCTGCATTAAGCACGATCACAGAAGAGTTTGAAGATGATCTTCCCGGATTCGGTACAACAATCAGGAGAATGTTGCAGGATGAAGTTATGCGTAAGTTTGATGATACCCTGCAAGCTGCGATCATTGCAGTTGCTCCCGGTTATACAATCACTGGCCTGAATGGTAAAGTGGATGATTCAAATATGTGGGATGCAATGTTTGCAGGTCTGGCTCAGATCGGCAGCAAAAACTACATTGCAAACTTCATGGGTGTGAATCCGATTACCTCAGCTCTGGCCATGATGACCAAAAGTGCAGTAGAGCGTGAATATCTGATGCCACCGTTTTTGCCATTGATCACTTCAAGGCTGCGTGAATCCAACAAAGTTTCTGAAGGTCAGCTTCTGGTTGGTGATATCACTCAGTACAAAGTTGATTTGTACAAAGACTTAGTGCTGAAGATCGGATGGATCAATGATGATTTCGGACGTAACCAGTTCAGCGTTGTTGCTGAAATCCGTTACCATGATTATATCAGCGACAACCGGAAAGCTGCATTGAGCTATTACAACCTGAACACTGTAATTGCTCTGATTGATTCTGGAAGCTAAATTTTAATGTGAAATGAATCTCATTGATACTTCTTTTTTCGTTGGTGACATAAGCATACCGAACTCGGATTACAGTCCTATGGGTTTGACAGTACAGCACTTCATTAGGAAACATGAAAATGATTTTCTTAGTGAGGTGCTTGGTTTAGACTTATATGCTGCAATGGAAGCGGCTATGCTTATTGATCCATTGGCTCAGAGATTTATTGACCTGAGAGATGGTAAGGTTTACACTGATCAGTACGGAAAGACAAGAAAGTGGGCCGGATTGGTTGAAGACAAGAGTAACAAAGTGAGCATCATTGCAAACTATGTTTACTACTGGTATCAGCGCAATAAGCATACAGCAACTCTTTCAACTGGTGAGCAGAAAACAACCAACGAAAATTCAATCCCGGTAACAGCCGGACAGAAGATGGTAGATTCATGGAACATGGTTAGCCGAAGAGTGCAAGAGCTTTGGTACTTCCTGCAAAACAATAAAGAATTTTATAGTGAGTGGGATAGTGCTAATGTATGCATGACAAAATTTCGTACAATTAATTTGCTTAATATCTAATGAGTTTGCCCATATATATAGTTGATGAAATGAAAGCCATTGTGGATGCGGTGAATGTCGCAGCTCCGCTTGGTGACACGGAAATCAAATATATGTATGGGCATCCGTTAGAGATCAGAAACCGATTACAGATTATCAGTGAAAGTCCTGAAAGGGGCGCAAAGTTTCCACTGGTTGTGCTGCTTACAGATATTACCATTACGAAAAACATTCCCGGCCTTTACGGAACTGCTGATTTGAGGTTGTTGGTTATGAATATAACTCAGCCAGAATACTTCAGTGAGAAGAGAACGGAAGTAAATTTCAAAGCGGTATTGCATCCAATAAAAAATGAATTGATCAAGCAAATTGAATTGCATAAACAATTCACTTTTCCAACTGAGATTAGTTACAGTGAAACGGATGCTTATTTTTACGGCAGCTCAATAAACAATAAGAATGTATTCGGTGACTACATTGATTGTATTGAAATAAGCAATTTATCAGTGAACATAAAAAACAAAATTTGTTAATCAGTAAATAACTCAATAGCATGAACATTAATAATCCACTTTGCGCAACAGGTTACGGTAACACCGGATATGGTGACTGTTTCCTTGAACCTGCGAAGATTATTGGTGCTTTCCAAGTTCCTTCAACTTTTGAAATTGCGGAGGGTGACGTAGTAGGATTACGTGCCTTTCTGGAATCGAAAGCTGTTGCAGCATACGGAAGCAGGATTTTTCCACTCCATAAATTCGCCAGTGTTACGGACAACACAGAGGATGTTTCCATAACTACAACCGATTACGGATTCAAGTATGTGAACCGTGATGGTTTTTATGATTTCACATTCAGGTATTTCGCTGGTGGCGTATCGCTGCATCAGGAAATAGCAAAGAATGCTGGATCGAATAAGCATTTCCTTTTTTACGATGATAACGGTGTTCTCTATGGATACAAATCTGCTGGTAAGCTGAAAGGCATTCCGGTTGATATATTCTATGTGAATCCGTGGAGATTCGCTACCGGAGCAGATGCGGCCAGCTACCAGCTCAGGTTTGTTATCAATCCAGTGTATATGAATAAGGGTAATCTTGGCTTCCTGAAAGCAACATCATTCAACCTGTTTGATATTGCTGGTCTTCAGGATGTTGATATTGCACTTGTCGATATCGCTGCAAACGTGGCCACAGTTCAGGTATTCAGCCGGATCAGCAAAGTTGATCTTCATACTGCATATGCCGCAAATCTGTCACAGGTTACAGCATGGAAGGCGGTTGATGAACTTGGTGCAACCGTGGCGATAACAACCGTGACCGATAATCCGACTGATGGTGGATGGGATGTTACCCTTAACCTTGCAGCATTCAATGCGGCAGATAAAGTATATCTGACATTGGCAGCTCCGACAGTGTTACAGGCAGCTCCTATCAACGTGGTTGGATTTGACGGTAAGGATGCGCTGATCATCGAAGCTCCAATGTCCTAATGAATCTGGAAGGCACTGACTTCAATGAACTGTATTGGAGTAAATTTTCAGAACAGGAATTCATTAAAGAGTGCTTTGATTCAGGTTTGTTCAAAGGATATTCGGACAGTGATAGGAAAACGCTATTCACAATTGCATATAAGCTCATACAGGGGGCCGGAAGCTCCGGCCCTCTTAATATATCAACCAGTGGCATTAACGCTGATAAAGCTCAATAAAGACCTGCAAAAGTTCGATATCCGCAAGGAAGTGATCGGAACGATAAAAGACACGGCTGAAGATATTGCTGAGTTGAACCGTGGACAGTTATTTGTCGGTAAGAGAGCCGATGATAAAATGATTGAGCCACCTTATGCACCGTTTACGATCAGGATCAAAGAAATGCTTGGGCAGCCAGTGGACAGGGTAACGCTTAAATTCACTGGTGCGTTTTGGGCCAGCATAAAAGTGAATGTGAAAAGTGATACTTACACGGTAACGGCTACGGATAACAAAAGAAAGAAGCTGGAAGCAAAATATGGTGAAGAGATACTTGGATTAAGTGATGAAAGCAAAAGAGAAGAATATCTTCCAAACTACTTTATGCCAGCGTTGAAAAAAAGGATCTTCAATAAGATTGGTGTAAATTTCTGATATGGGTTGTCCGGGTTGTTTATTGACAGAGATAGAATTGCAACAGCATTTGCAAGACACAATTCAAAAGGCAAAAAATTATGCTGTACAGATTCAAAAAATGGTTATCGTATATCAGTCCGGCCCGGATAGTTACCGCTATATGGAAGCCGAAGCAGCCCGAAGTAACAACCTCATTGCAGTTCAATATATTACGCACTTGCAGAGAATTGTCAATGGATAAGTTTGTGACCTGTTTATGTGAGAACGATCTCAGCGTTCTTGGTCAAGCTCCAGAAAAATTATTAAATGAAACATGGTTACTGATCATCGAAGAGTACCATGAATTGAAGGGAGAATCCATTGAGGGAATGGAATCATTTTCTTTAAGCAGAGATATTAAGCGTTGGAATAACCACCTGTTTTTACTGGAGCAGTGCATAAGGTTTCTAACACTTGAATACAATGAAGTGATAGCCAAAGCGATCAATGATCTTGGCTATTCGTTTAATCCTGAAATAAAAATACCAGTTAGTTATTTGGACGATCTGAATACAATTGCAAACAGATCGAAGACAAAATACATTTTATTGCAACAGTTAATTAAAAAACTGGAAGACGTAAATGCAAAGCGTGGTGATTGGAAGCCAAAGCGTGAATGGTTTGAAGGTATGCTCATTGCGATAGAAGAAATGCAGGGAGTAACATATAACCTTGAAAGCATGAGTGTGTTGAAATTCGTTTCACTTGAAAAGAAATATTGGAAGCAGATTGAACTGCAAGCCAATAAAAACAAATAAGTATGTCAACAGAAAGAATTGAATCGTTGGTATCGGAACAGGTTTTCAAGGAATTTGAAAAACTTCAGTTAGGTGTTTCCGGTAGTGTTAAGGCTTTTGAAGAGTTGATCAGTAAAGGCGTTGCGCTGAATACTCAACTTGGACAGGCCAAAGGCATCAAGGATGTGAACGATGCTATGTCAAAGATGGCAGAAAAAGAAAAAGAACTGATTTCCACCTCAGAAAAACTGAGTGCAGAATATACAAAAATGCTGGATATGCAAAAGCGCATGTCAGCAGCTCAGGAAAAAACAGCAGAGGTGACAGAGAAGACAGCAAAATCACAAAGAGATTTTGGAACAGGACTTGCTGAAAATACGAGAACTCTTACACGGTATAATTTATTGATCAAATCTGTGGCCGATGAAATGAGCCGATTAAAAAAGGATTTGGATGCAGGTAAGATTTCCACAGATCAGTATGAAAAGAGAATGAGTGCATTGACTAAAGAGCAGGTTAAGCTAAAGGACGTTGCGGCAAATTTAAACGCTACGATCAGGCAGCAAGTAAAAGAAGAGAACAGTGCAGCCGGATCGGTTGAGAACCTGAAAGCGAAACTTGCATTACTTACAAAGACGTATGATAATTTGGATAGATCACAGCGAAATAGTTCAATTGGCAAAGGAATTAAAAAGCAATTGAACGATGTGAATAATGAATTGAAAAACCTTGAGGCAGGTACTGGAAGATTTCAAAGGAATGTTGGTAATTATGCAAGTGCATTTTCTGGTTTTGGAGTTGCATTGGCTGGTATCAGTGGTGCATTGTTTGGATTATCAAGTGTTGGTCAATTTTTTAGCGGTGCTATCGAAGAAGTAGAAAAGGCAGAAATGGCATATTCAAGATTTAAAAACACTCTTGAAGGTGTAGGTAAGGATGAATCATTTGAAAGATTGAAAACACAGGCATTAGAGCTATCAGAAACATTTGGATATTTTGGAGATGATGATGTTATAGAAATTTTTGATAAATTAACAACGTATGGAAAGTTGACAGAGAAGCAAATGACAGAATTAACTCCAGTAATAATTGATTTTGCAGCAAAAGCAAAAATTGGTTTATCAGAGGCAACTGAAAAAATAATAAATGGATTGAATGGTCAAGGGAAAGAGCTTAAACAGTATGGCATTAATGTAAGAGATGCTTCAACTGTGACAGAAAGATTGGGTATTGTTATGACTGATTTGAAAGGGAAGGTAGATGGTGCAGGATTTGCATTTAGAGATACGCTTACTGGTAGTATTGAGGTAGCTGAGGAAAGAATAAGAACATTACAGGGTGAGCTTGGAGAAACTCTTTTACCTATATGGGCGAAAATAAAAGTTGCTGCATTGGAAAGTTTCGCTGGAATTATTCAAGGTATTACAAGTTTTAGCGAAAATGTTAGTGCATTGTATAATTCTATTTTTAATCCAGAACAGTTTGCAAAGAGTGAAGCGGCAAGAGGATTTCAGGATATGAAAAAGGCTGCTGATGAGTACGGTGTATCATTTGTGAAAAGCGTGAAGGGTGGAATACCTGAGCTGGAGAAACAGTTGAAAGTTCAATATCAACTTTTGCTGAATGATCAACAGAGATTGAAAACCGACAAGTCAAAATCATCTCAGCAATCTGCATTGAATAGTGCAGCGATAGTGAAAGGTCTTCAGACAGAGATCATGCTACTCAAAGAGAAAAATACATTGGCTGATAAGACTGAGGGTAAAGAAGGAAAAACAAAAGCAACCAGAGAAAGCAAGTCATTTTTTTCTGATGAGCTGAAGGATCAAGAGGCGTTATTCAAGGAGTTGGCCAAAGGAGATACATTGTATTTGAATACCAGATTGAACGCAAGGATGGAAGCCGCAAAGCTGGAAAGGCAGATCGTTGAAGGTAACTATAAGGCAGAGATATTCAATGCAAATGGTAATGCATCAAAGATTGCTGAGATCGAACAGAAAACAGCATATGCGAAAGTGAAAATTCAGCAGACATTGCAAAATGATTTGGATTCAATTAAAAGGAGCTATAATTCAAGACTTCAGGCTAATGACGATGAGATAACAGCTCAATTTAAAGATCAAGCGAAAAAGCAATCTGAAGCTGAGTTGGCTTTGATCAATACCAATAATGAGAAAAGGATCAACCGGATCAATGAGAACCGTGACATTGAATTATTGATACTGGAAAAGAAATATCAGGAAGGAGCAATAACCGAAAAGCAATATGCAAATGAGAGAGCAAGGATTGAGCAGTATGCAAATATTGAAATTCTTAAACAGCAAATAAAATTCACCGAAGAATATATTGCACTGGCAAAGTCAAGGGGCGAAGACGTAACGGCATCCGAAGCAGCACTGGCAAAAGCAAGGGTTGCACTGGCTCAGGCTGAAACTGGTCAGGGTCAAGATAGTGCAGCTCAAATGTTTGAAGAACAGGCTGATGCTATTGGCAAAGTTCTTACTGCTTATCAGGAGCTTGGAACATTTGTTTTGGGTATGCTGGATGCAAGGGCTACGGCTCAGAAAAATGCAATTGAGGAAGAAATCGAATTGCTTGAAAAAAGGTCACAGGCTGAGATCGAAGCAGTGAACGCCAGCACACTAAGCCAACAGGAAAAAGCCGATAAGATTACGGTAATCAGTGCAAGGGCGCAAGCTCAACGTGAAAGCCTTGAAAGAAGACAGAGGCTGGTTGATCAACAACGGGCAAGATATGAAAGAGCGTTTACGATTGGCCAGATCATAGGGCAAACAGCATTGAACGTGGTGAAAGCTCTTGGCACTCCACCAACGCCAAACATCCCGGCTGCGGTGGTTGCAGGTGCAATTGGAGCTGGTCAGTTGGCAGTGGCCATTGCTCAACCAATACCAAAATTCAGAACAGGTACAAAGGATGCTCCCGGAGGACTTTCAATTGTTGGTGACGGTGGCCAGAAAGAGATCGTGGTCACTCCGGACGGAAAGATGATCGAAACTCCAGCAGTGCCGACAGTAATGAATATACCAGCGCATTCGGTTGTGTATCCTTCCATGCAATCGGCAGCAGAGCAGGGAATCAGGATGCCCGGAATCCGGTCAGTGATTGTGAATAATGATAATGATTTAGTGGCAAGAAAGATTGATCGTCTAACGAATGTGATTAGAAATAAAAGCGAATTTCATTTTCATAATAAAGGTGGCGAATGGAAAAAAATTATTAAGAATGGAGATTCGTTCAGTGAGTATTTGAATAATAACCTACAATTTTAAGTTATGGCAATTGGTGAAAAAACAGTTCGATTTGCCTTTGATCCAAGACTTACAACCTTAGCAACTGCAACGACTTTGGCTGGTGCTGCAGAACATGATTTTGGGGATATCACAATACAGTTACCTGAATCTTCCAAAACATTCAGAAGTGTTATCATCAGGCTTACTCATATGATGTGTACAACCACAACAGCACGTAGGCTTGATGGTGTTAGGTGTACTTGCCAGATTGATGCTGTAACTCCAGCAGCCTCAGACTTAACAGGAACAGGTTTAGCTCAATCAGGTGATCCGTATTCTCATAGTATTGATTTCGATGCAACAACCCATTTTGTAAATAACTATGTAGGGACGAGCCACACGCTTGGGGTTTTGTGCAGATACGAACATGATGTAATTGATGTTGTTCAGCAAATAACCTGTGAAGTTTTCATTACATATAGCTATGAAGGAACTTCAGCAAGACAAATAAAAACAGTGAGCTTTCCCCTTGAGGGGCTTACGACATTTGCCGGAACGGTAGCGAATACAAACATTCGTGGAACTTCAGCAACTGGTCAAATTCCTTTATTAAATACCTATTTGCCTGAAGCAAATAAAACATATAGACAGATATGGTTGGAGGTAAGCGCCCTTGATGGTAGTGCCGCAGTTACAGATTTCTCAATTAGTTATTCCATTTCTGGAAGCACGACTGCGGTAAGATCATTGATTGAAGGAGGACTCAATGGATCGACCCGATGGTATGATTTATGGAATATAACGGCCATTGTAAATCCAGCCGCAGTTCAGGATTTTCAAGCATGGTCTTCGTTGGCAAGTAGATTTGAAGGACTTCATGCAATTATTCATATTACATACGAATGTGATTTGCCGACAGGAAGGGTAATGAATTCAATCAGAATACCGATCAGGTCAGATATTGGCATGGTGATGGGAACGGTTGCTGGTGATCGTGCGGTTTATGAATCTGAATTTGTTATAGCAGAGCCGGGAACAATAACCATTAAGCAAAGTGGCGCACAGGTATTTTACGGTCTGACAAGTTCTGTGAACTTGGTAATGATGTTTGAGGGTACTGGAAAAGCAACAGGAGCGCAAACGACAGCAAGGACATATGTTGGCAATTCAATGGGAGTTCATGCAGGAAGTAGGGTTGTAGCGCACAGGCTTGATCTTGCTCATGGTGGAACAGCGTTATCTTTTGCCAGAGGAAAAAATATAATCAGAATGCTCGTTTATTCCAGTTCGGCAACGAATGCTATTCTGGATATGAATGGATGGTTTTATATAAACTATGAATCCGATGTTTCTGCTTCAGGTATTCAGGCTCATAACAATACATTAGTTTATTATATTGGTGGTGGCTTTAATATGGGAATTGCAGGTGCGGTGAATTTGGAGATTGCAACGGCTAACCAGCGAACACCGATTCTAACACCAGCAAATTATTTCTTATCAGCCGTTGGGTATGAGTTTAATATTTTTGCATCAGTAAGGAACTATCTGTGTTTGTATGCTGAAATACTTGCAGGTGAATCCTCAAAGGCAGATGGATGGGCGGTAATGAGTAAACTCGGCACACACGGCCCTACTGAAATTGGTTGGATCACTAATATTTGTCCAGATGAGAATGATTATTTCAGGAAATACCCGAATGACATTTATCGTCAGAATATAAAACTGAATATTGAAACGGCAAGAAAATATCGGTTTTCTGGATTGACAACACTTCACACTTCATTGAGATTAGTTATCACGGTTCATGCAATACCATATACCGTGGCTGGAGATATAACTGGTTCATCCGGTGGAACTGTAAATATTTCATTGATATCGGCAGATGATAATAGAGTGCTTGATAAAACAAGTCGTGTTGGTAATGGTTCATATTCTTTTACATGGTACGATCCAACTGAGCAAGTTTACACTGAGGCAAGGGAATCAGGGTTGTTGCTTGGTAGATCAGAAACTGCAACTCCGGTATAATGGCCTTTGATATACAACTACGAGATAATGGTGCAGGCAGTTTTGATATTGCCTTGTCAAGTGGCGCAGCTTTATCTCAAATCACTGGTGTTATATCTGGAGGATCATCTACGAGAGCAAGCATCAATGCAACTGGATCAGCTACCGGAAGGATTTCCGGAAGTGCTGGAGTACGATCAACTCTTTCCGCTACTGGATCACTGGTATCTGTTGATTATGGTTTTAGTTCTGCGAATGCTACAATTGAAATAGTACCCGGAGATGATTTAAGTGGTAAGACAAATGGATCAAGCAATGTGGTTGCTCAGATATCAGCAACAGCCTCTGCATCATTGATTGTTTATGGCAACGGAATTTCCAGAGCTACGATATCCGGTACAGTAAATCCGGTTGCAGTTGATTATGGCAGGAGCAATACAAATGCAACACTTTCAGCAATAGTTTCTGGAGTGGTTGTAATTGGTGGCCGATCAGGAGTAAATGCTACGATTGCAGCAACAGGTTCAATTGCAGGAAGGATCGCAGGGGCTGGATCAGAAAGAGCTACGATTGTGGCTACCGGATCATTGACTTCAATCAGTTATGGCCGGAGCAATGTAAATTCTTTGGTACAGGCCACAGCTTCGGTGAATGGTCGTGTATCTGGAACGAGTGGGTATATTGCATTGCTGAGTGCTTCGGCATCAATCTCAGGCCGTTCTCAGGGTCATTCAACGGCTATCGTATCAGCATCATCCGGAAATCAAGTGAACGGTAGGATCGCTGGAATTTCGACATCTTATGGCTTAATAGGCGCAAATGCCGAGCTTTCTTACACAGATCAGGGAAATTCTACCGGAAAAGCTCAATTATCTGGCACTTTCCAAGCATTTTCATACGGTTATGGAAGAGGTTCATTGATTGGTCAAATTGGGGCGGTATCCGATGCCGTTGGTAGGATATATGGTGGAGGAAATGCAATTGCCGATCTGATTGCATTTGTTTTGATCGATGGAAGTGCATCAGGGGGAAGTCAGGTAATTGGAAATATGATTTTGATCGAATTGCCAACGATTGACATTTTACTTAAAAGTGAAATTGTTTCCGGGCTTAACAAAGAATCTGAAATTGAAAGTGAAGTTTCTGGCAAAAGCATAAAAGCAGGTAGTGTTGAAAATGTGAGTACAGTAGAAATTACAATTGGTCTATCTTCGATTATCAATAACAGTTTAAATTGAACCTTTAAATAAACAAAAATGAGCAAGTCTAACACTTTTGAAAATCAGTTACTGCTTTTATTGTTCAACAATACAGCATTAACTCTTATCGGTGATGCATCCGGTTTACTTCCTTCTGGAACTGCTGGTAGTCTTTTTGTTTCACTGCATACTGCTGATCCGGGTGAAGCTGGAGATCAGACAACAAGCGAGTGTAACTACACTGGTTATGCCCGTAAAGGTATTGCCCGTTCCGGTGCTGGTTGGACAGTATCAGGTAATCAGGTATCTAATGCCGCAGCCTTGCCTTTTGATCCGTGTACTGCTGGATCAAATACGGTAACGCATTTCGGTATTGGAGCATCAGTAAGTGGAGCAGGTAAGTTGTTGTACAAAGGAACTTTGGGCGCAAGCATTCAAGGGCCGTTCACTGCAACCGTTGCCGACACCTTCACAATTCCCGGCCACACGCTGATCGTGAATGATCTGGTTGCTTTCTTTGCAATCGGTGGAAGTGCTTTACCATCTGGTGGGGGATTTACTGAAGGCACTCAGTATTTTGTGAAAACCGTTTCTGGAAATGATATCACAATTTCAACAACTCAGGGTGGTGCGACTTTGGATATCACTGTTGCTGGAGATGGCATTGCAGTGAAGGCTCAGTCTTTGCCCGTATCTGCTGGCATCACACCAAACTTTGCGCTTGGTGCTATTGTAGTTACTGAAGACTAAAATTTATCTGTATGAGTGTAGTTTTTAAAACCCAAACAGGTGTTAAAATATCTCTGGAAACTGGAGTGGATAATTCAGCTCAAACTGATAAGTTGATCAGGTATGGCAAACCTTCCGGAATTGTCGGAGATTGGGTTGGCACACTGAATGGAACAAAGGTTGAGTACACGCTTCAGGCAGGTGACATTGATGAGGTTGGTGTATGGAGATTTCAATCAAGGTTTGTAACTGGAGCATCTGTTTCTATTGGTAAAATTGTTACTCAATATTTTGAAAGCCCGATTGTATAATGGTTGCAGAAGATAAACATTGGCAGTATTTTTTAACGGATGAGAATGGAAATTCTTATGCTGCTTCAGAAACCGTTGCACCAAGTTTTCTGGTCACGGCAAATACGCCAACTGTTTACCTGCAAATAGAGTTTGATTCAAATTATATAACATTTAGACAAACTCAAATTATTGTCGGGCCGACTGTTGTTGCTGGTGACAAATATTATGTGATCATCAATGGAGTTGTTTGTGTTTACGTTGTGCAGAGTGGAGATAACACAGAAGCCGTAAGGAATGGCATTCTTTCAGCTATCAACAGCACTCTTCATGCTATAGTGGTTACCTGTGTTTCAATTGGTACAAATAAATTGTTTATACAGACAACTCCTTCAGCTACTACGCTGGATATTTTCATAGGAAATATTATAGCAGGATCATCGGTATCTGTTTTGGCTGGTCAACTTCCACTTACATTCACTCCGGATGGATGGCAGGAAATATCAATTGCGTGGGAAAGAAATCTTACAAAATTTGGCAATGTTCGCAACTTCAGTTTACCATTAAAGTTTGTGGTTGACGGTGCTAAGATTATCAGGAGCATTGTTTATTCTACCAACTTTGAAACGAAGGTTTTCCTTTTAATCAAAAGGCTGAAGATTGTTACAAGCCCGATTGATTACAATTATTTTTACGAAGATTATTATCGTGGTGAGATTGATCTATCTACATTCAATGATGAAGAAAGCACAGTGACCGTGAATATCATGGAAGGTGATTTGCATAAAAAATTAAAGGCAAATGAAGGTACGACATACGAGATACCATGTGATGAGATTTTTGTAAGAATGGATGGGCTTGAGTTGTTTGGAAATTCAAGGTGGTTGAATATACAAGAATCAATCTATCAACCCGGCCCCGGATCGAGAAGATTGCTATGGCCGTTTATAACTCATATAAATGCAGAGGGGGCAACCTTTGATGGTGAATTTTATTCAACTCAGCCATTGATACAGCAGAGTGTTTCAAGTGATACTGATGATAATTATTTTCTTGATAATTATTTTTTCAGGTTATCTGAAAATGCAACCGGATCAACATCCGTAAAGATTACAGGAAACTTACCTTATGGTTTGGGTGCTGGAACTGCATTAACGGTATATGTTAAAAACAGCAATGGATCAAGAACTATAATTGCTTCACGTATTGGGGTTATAGCTTCAAGTGTATTTTATTTTAATGCGAATGTAACCGTTAGCCCCGGAGAAAAACTTTATTTGATAATTCGGCTGAATGGGCCACTTTTATCAACTGCGTTGATTGGTGAAGGAGAAATCAATCTTCAATATACAAGCAGGTTCAGGGAAACGAATATAATTGGCGTAAAACCATTCACCCTTTTTTACAGATTGATTGAACAGATTTGTGGCGATGCGGCTTATGCTCAGTCCGATGTGTTGAATGATTACGAAAATCTAATTGTTACCTGCGGTGATTCATTACGTGGATTTGGTAGTGCTGTTTCAAGGATTAAAACCAGTTTGAATGAGTTCATGGATTCCTTTAATGCGATACTGAATATCGGGATAGGGATCATCAATGGTAAGGTGGTGGTTGAGAGGAAAGAATTCTTTGTTGAGAATGCAAATATCATTGCTCTTGGTGCTACAAAGGATATGAAAGTTCAGATTGCAAAAGATTTGTTGTTCAACACAATCAAGATCGGTTACCAGAGCCAGACATACGATGATATCAACGGAAGATATGAGTTCAACAATACCAGTGTTTATACAACTGATGTAAAGCGTGTAGTGAAAACACTGGAGCTTGTAAGCAAGTACAGAGCTGATCCATTTGGTATTGAATATGCCCGGATTAATATGGAAGGAAAAACAAGTACAGACAGCTCCGATGATAACAATGTTTTTATTATCAATGTGAATTTGGCAAGTGAGAATGTAGATGGCAGCTATAATTTAAAGAGAGTTGTTTACGACAGTGTAATAGGAATACCGTACCCTGCATCAATGTTTAATATCGAAGAGCTTACACCTGCAAGAATGATCAAAAAGCATCTTGGATATATTAACAGTTGCCTGAGTGGATTTGAAAACACCAATTTAGTTTATCAGTCAAGTGATAAGAATAGAAATTTAAAAACTGTTGTTGGTGGGGTTACTGTGGATGAGGATGCAAATATTTTACTGGATGGAACAGGCAAAATATTCAAGCCATTTGTTTTTGAATTTGATAATACTGTTCCGATTCAATTAGTGGAAGATTTACAGAATGATCCGAATAGGTGCTTTTCTTTTGAGCATCCGAATGGTGAAACATTTAAAGGATTCAATCTGAAGATTGGAATAAAACCAGATACCGATGAAGAGCAGTCATTTGTTTTATTGAGTACACCGGACAATGATATTTTAAACCTGTTGTAATGGCAAAAGTAATTGTTAGTCAAATCAATCCAGTTCAGTTCGTGAATGAAGACAAGACGAATTTGAGTAAGTATTTCAGTCATTTCATGGATGAGTATATTCACTGGAACAGATTGAATGAATGGCAAAGCAGCTCATTGTTACCGTTCAAGCAAGTGTGGACTGATCAGGATACATTGAAACTGCAAATAATAACCGATGCAGGTTTGCCGACATTGCACGTTGTAAGCAAGTGTGGTTTGGTTCAAAGCTCAACGGCATTCACTCAGGTTCTACAAAATGTTGATGAGCCCACCTTCTGGTTATATGAAATCAGTTTCGCAATGTCTGGAGTCACGGTTACAGTACCGGACGATTTATTTTTCTTACGGATAACTTCTGGAGCTTTGAGGTTGATCAGCGAGCCATTGTATTTGGCCAGTGATCCGACCCATACGCTTTTGATAGAATACAAGCACAGATCATTTTATCAGAACATGGTTTTTGAGGAAGGATTCTACTCTTCATTGAGGGTGAATGCCATGCTGAGATTCAAGCAAGCCGCAGCGAAGGATACGCTGTATGAAGATCAGGTTCTGGATATGGTTATGCTCAAGTCAAAGCCATTCAGGATATTTGAATTTATTGTTGGCGTAAAAACTGGTACTCCAGATTTCCTAATTGATAAAGTCAATCGAATTTTTGGTTGTAGCGATCTGCTTATAGATGGAAAGTATTTTGCAAAGAATGATGGTGCAAAGTGGGAAGAATCCGACAGCATTGCTAACAACGCATTAAAAACTTATATAATAGAACTGAGAGAATCGACAAATAAGGATAGCGGTGTGTTTGATACCGTTCCTGAACAAAGTGGTGGAATCTTTACGCCGGAATTTGTATTTGAATTTATGTAATGCTTAATTTTATACCATGCCGCAGACAATAGCAGCTTCAAATAGCCAGTTTCAGACAGATATCAGATCAAAGGTATCTATCAACAGCATCAGCCCGGATAACGTGGCTGATATGGGCGATACGTGCGTACTGCTTGCCCTTGAAAGAGGGCTTTATATTTTGGCAAGTACGGCAGGTTTTGCAACGCTACCCGGAACGGAAGCACAGATTGCAATTGTGGAGAATGTCGGAATATTCAAATGGGCATCCTCCGGCGGTGCTGCGGATGGTGTTATTATTTTTGACGGGCCTTCATCATCGAAGTGGATCAGGATCATGCAAACGAATGTCGGCGGTGGTGCTTTGTCGCTTGGAGATTTAAGCAATGTTACAATTACAGCCCCAGTGGCCGGAGATATGCTTCAGATAAATGGATCAGGTGAGT
>Ga0105096_10000072_pt1 | contig 23286 bp, 29 predicted proteins | sample PPLLak3cmMay2015_FD_87036 | JGI IMG/M metagenome (GOLD analysis project Ga0105096, IMG submission 87036) | Freshwater sediment microbial communities from Prairie Pothole Lake near Jamestown, North Dakota, USA - PPLs Lake P7 Core (1) Depth... | ecosystem: Environmental > Aquatic > Freshwater >... | reverse complement strand
AACAAATGGGTGTGCTTTTTTCTTCACTCATACTCCCTTGCATATTATATACTATAATATCATGCCTGCTCAGTCATTTTTCCTACATCCATCACTTTTCCAAACCTTCCTATTGCGGTTATCCTATAGGGAGTATGAGAAACGTCTGTATTTCCAGAAACAGTTTCTATATAATTAGAGTAACTACCTTCTACTAAGTAGCGTGCTAGGAGGATACCAGTTCTATCGGGATAGCCTATTGGAAAATATATATTTGGCACATATGTTCTTCTGCCGTAAATTAAAAGATAATCTTGTACATTATCTTGTGCATACTTGTTATTGGAATTTTCAGTGCTCAGTACACTATTTATCAGTAATATACTACAATCTATATCATATTTAAAATATCTCAAATATATATTGATATATGCCAGCTCTGTATATAGTACTTCCGTATCAGAGTCTTTTAATTTAAGTGGTTCTAATGCATAAAAAAACGTGGTTGTATCAGTTGTCTCAAACGCCCCTTCAGATACTCCGCTACTATCACTATAAATTGCATCAATGTAATCTCCATTTTCATCATATTTTGCATAATAGAAAATATTATCAATACCATTTATTGTATATCGACACTTTATTCCATATTCTAAAACCCTTGCTAGAATACCTACTATTTTTACTCCTTCTATAAAAAGATCTGTAGTTTTTGTACTAGAAGATTCAACATGCCCTATATTCCCTCTCAAATAAAGTTCTTCTAAAAACCCATTTAAAGTATCTGTTCCTATAATATTGATTATGAAAATAGCTTCTGTATCTAAAATATCAATATCTATACAAAAACTTGTATTGTCTGGATATGCAGATAAATCAACTATAATCGAAGCATCTGCTGTATTTATATCAGCACTTACTATCGGGATATAGATTGGTTCTACAAATTCAACACCTCCACCACCACCACTATTTTCTAAATTTGTTACTCTTCCTGTTAAATCTGTTATTGCTGTTGTGTTTGTCTTAACTTCATTTTCTATATCAGTAACAACTTTATCCAGCACCTCAGGTGCTGGTGTGTCTAGTGTTGGATTTATTGCTGTAAAGTTCGTTGCTGTATCTAAATCTTCTAGCTTTGCATATTCAGTTAAATCTGGTAATTCACCACCTCCACTGCCAGCTAATACAGCTTGATTGATTGTTGTTATTGTACCATCTGCCTTTCTAGATAAAATTTCCTCTGTTCCTAATACATCAGCATCGGGCGTTAATTCTGCTTTGCTTATTGCATCAATACGAGACTGCAGTAAACCATCATGTGAGTCGACGTATGATTTTGTTGCATAATCAGTGCCACCACCACCTCCACTGCCAGCTAATACAGCTTGATTGATTGTTGTTATTGTACCATCTGCCTTTCTAGATAAAATTTCTTCTGTTCCTAATACATCAGCATCAGGTGTTAATTCTGCTTTGCTTATTGCATCAATATTAGTTTGAAGTTCTGCGTCTTTTGCATCTACATCTGTTTTTAGTGCATATGGCGTTAGATCGACACCACCACCAGCTAATCCTGCAATATCTCCAACAGTTGTATTGTATGTACCTGTGTCATTTTCTACCAGTAATTTATCAGTGATTGCAAGTGGCGATATGGTTGGTAGTTCAGATATTGTTGATTGAGAGCCTGTTCTTAAGCTTGAATTTGTTGTTTCTTCATTCATTAGACTATTTGTTTTGTTCATAAAAATACTTATTGTATATGCTGTTATTCTAATAATAGCATAATCCCACGCTATGAGATAGAATGATAATATATATATATATTATCAATAATCTTTAGAGCAGGGTCAAAATGTCACTGATTGTTACAAAAGATAGGTCGATATACGCAGGTTATAGTTCGCTTTACAAATGCATACAAAATTCGATTAGTTCCATACCAACAGAAACTGGAATTTTTCAACATATGACAAAATTATCAAAGCCTGAATTTGTCTTACTTGGAACAAACACTGGAAGATACACTAAAGTCCCATGTGGCTTATATACGCAATATCCAATTTTTCCATTAGGAATTTACGCAGAATACCTGAACCCTCAAAATTATAGGTCTAACCCAAAAGTTGCAGATGTGAGTACTAGTAATACACTAATATATTATATAACTGAAGATAGCGATGGATCTAAATATATAAAAGATATCCATGCAGACTGGATACTATTAAATTTTATTAAAGAGTACAGTTTAACCAGTACTATAGCTAGCAAAAGACCATTCAAAATGATTTTAATTGCTGATTCTTTTTCACCATTAGAAGATACAGGAGTGCCAATTGCTGACATTGAAACATGGACATATATTACTTTTGATGAGATTGTAGCTGATTGGAAAATTATTTTAGAACATGAGCCAGAGACAAATTTGTTAGATTTTCAGACATTAGCAGAAAAATTGCATATTTTAGATAGGATAGGAGATCCAATCGTCTATGATGAAAAATTACAAAATGAGATTAGATATAGAGAAATGATACAAAGCTTTTCATTGGAATATCCTGATTTTGGAATTCAAGGCGTGATCCCTGTGAATGCCCGCCCAAATGTGAACTACCCCCACTTATAGAAGATGGGGGAATCCTTGCTAATCTTTGTTAGAAAAATAAATACATCTGTTGATAGATGCTATCCACTCTATTTTCTGTAGTCATGCGTGACTTTGTTGGAGCTCCAACTATTGTAGTGATTTCTGTATCATCATTAAGGGCGTTTAAATTATAACTACTTACACTACCGACAACAGTAGTTTGATCTGCATAGTCGACCCTAGCTTCGTATACGTAACTAACATATGTCCTTGATGGAAAAGCAATTGTGCTTGTAGCGTCATGTTCGTGTCTAAGCACGGCGTTATGTTCTGCCATATTTCTAAGATCACCTGAATATTTTGTTTTTATTTCAGAATACCCTTTGATAGATCTATTAGACATGTGTATTGGCATATATGTATTTGACGTATTATCATACATCAATGGGCATAGTTCAGATGCATACATTGTACTGCTTATTTTAGTAACTTGACTTAAGCTTGAAGGTGCTTCTAGCAATAAAGAATCTTGTCTAAAATCCAATCTTGTTCCACCAGATGGCAAGCAAGTAGGCTTTGTTTGTTTAGGAATTGTCATGCCAAGTCTGTATTTCAAACAATGATTTGCTTCTAATATATCACCAAGATCCAAGCCTCCAGTAGTCATGGTGGTCGACAATGTGTGATCTTGAGAGAAGATAGAACTCGCAATTGCTTTAGATCGATTATTAATATAATTTCCAAATTTTAATATTCCACCTGAGTTGATATGAGGCTGTTTATACCATAATGGAGGTCTAACCCATGGTCTAAACATTCCATCACTATCCCAATCACGCCATTCGATCTCTAGATATTCACCTTCAAATACAAGTTGAACAGTATTTAGAAATTCAGATTGTATTGGATCTGTTTCACCTCTATCAGATGCCCATTCGATATATTCATCAGCAAAACAACCAGCAAAATGGCGTGTAGTAGGACTAGAGCTTTCATCACAAAAAATAGTAATTCCATTTCTAGTTGTAGATGAAAAGCTATTGACTAAACTATGAGTTGCAACACTAGATGCTGTTGTTAATTTTTCTATAGATTTAATAATAGTTTTCTCTAAAGAAATTTTAACAATGCGAGATATATTATTTGCACCAAATTTTCCTTCAAATTCTTCTTGTGTAAAAGCCAAACATTTTATATTTATTGCTGAGTCATTAATAGGATTAATGACTAATTCATTAATAGTCAAATCTTCTAAAGAAACAAACTTACTACCAGTGATAATCTTTCTATTATTGTTAACCAAAGCAGGTATTTGACCAGCTATTATTTTGTAATTGGTGCCATTTTTCACTATAGGAACCAAATCTGATTCTTCGAGACTTGTTGCCTTTGGTAATTTGCTAAAAGGTTTTTGCTGATTAGTATTCATTTTATTTTTTGAATATTCAAAATATACAAATATATTATTATAATAATAGCATATTCACACCCGTCTGGGTACTCACAATAGCTGTGTGATTATTGTTGTGCCATCTTTAGTTATTATTTCATTTCCGTCTTTTGTTGTAATGGTTAAATAAGGCACCTTGTCTATAAAATCAAAATTTACAATTTCACCAATACCAGCTGGTAAATTCTTTCTGAGAATGGATTCTATTACACCAATACCTGCAGGAGGCAAGAATTCATCTTCTGTAACAAAAATAAATTGGTCATCTTCAGTGCAAAACATAAAATTATTATCTTCGTTTAGGGAATATTCAGAACAAAGAACATGTCTTAAATCTGTTTCTATATTAGAAATATTTATTTGGTAAGGATCTACATATTCGATACTTACATTTTGTCCAAATATCGCCTGACACAGTAATTCGAACCCTTTATAAGTGCCTACATGGGCAAATGATTTCAGCATTAAAAAAATTGCTCTATTTTGCAAATCAAGCAACAAGTCAGGTAAAAACTCTATATGATCCTTGATGGATTCTAGAAACCAAGGGCTTGGGTTTACAAAATTCCATGTTCTTCTTATTTCTAATAATTCAAGATAGAAATCATCTAAAAATTTTGTACAAGATATGGAAAAATTATAAGCTCCTTTAAACTGTACCTCATTAAAAAAATAAGGCAATTCTGCTTTTGGAAGTACATTTTCTTTTTCTATAAAAGTATTTAAATCTGCCATTAGACACCATTGATTCTAACAATACCCACTCTTAATATTTGGTATGTTTCTACAACATCTACTTCAGGAGTAGTTACAAAATCAATTTTAGACAAGCTATCGTTCCAAAGATTTCTTTGATAGAAAGCTATATCTAATTGTTTACCGATAGTTTGAGTTTTTGTGAAAAGAATTGTAAATTCTTGTATTAAAACTTCTGACAAGCCCCCTAAATTAACAGGGGATGTAATAATATTTACATCTATGATCACTGGCACAGCAACATTAAATATTACATTAATTGAGCTTGCAAGGCTTACAGGACTTATATATTGCTTTTGAAGCTGTGTATTAACATCTAGCATATAAGGAACAAATACGGGCGTTTTTAGTGCGATTGTATCTGCGGTATTTTGCAAATCTATATTTGTATAATCAAAATCATCTTTATATATATATAACCATATACCTGCAGTAGCTGTAACATTAAATATCTCACAATAATCAATATTTTCATCTAATAGGGCAATAGATGTGATAGAATCAGAAGTATTCATACTTGCACGATTGATATACATATTTTCAATTGCAAAGACCTGATTAACGAATGTAGGAAGCTGTGCCAACAAAGTTTGTAGATTATACAAGCTTGTGATTATAGGATTGCACATAGTCTGATATACTGTACTCTGAAAAACTTCCAACTTTGTACCAAATACAATTTGATTATTCTGTACACTATTCTTGATACTCTCTAAAGATTCAGGTACGAACATACCATTTGCATCAATCGCCATATACGGGCTCCCTTTTTACTTCTTTTAAAAATTGAACATTTTTTAAGTTTAAAATTTTTTGACCATTTACACCAACTTCAAAGCTTAGATCGCCAGTGAAATCTAAATCTTCTAATGTTGCAACATTTTGAATAAATTTCAGTATATATTTGTATCGTTTTGCATAATTCATTTGGTTTAGATCTTGAGCAATCCATCCCATAGAGGGTAAATTGATTATTTCATCGAATTCTGTTCTAATGAAAATCTCAAATTGATGTTTTTTTTCATAAGTAATAGCTATTTTCTCTTCAGTAAAAAAAAGATCAGACATTTTTAGACCTCTCAAAAATATATAATCTATAGAAGTTTTCTAGTGAATGCATAGCATGGAAATTGGATAATAAGAAGTGATGATTTTTATAATAGGTATCTTTTATCTTCAGAGCTCCTATTCCTTCTGTAAAGATATTTTCTTTGATATATTTACTAAAATATTTAGGTTGGAGTACATAGCATATATTACCATCTGAATCTTTTTGTGGGCTATCAAAACGCATTGTTGTAACATAGCCTGTCCAATCGACAATTTCTTTTTTCTTTAATGTCCCCATATGAACAAAATAATCAGTTCCTACAAGATCACTTGGACAATACCAGCCTGATTTTTCAATCATGATTGGGGTATTGGGAATATTATCTTTGCCTAAAACAGGATAGGGCATGTTTTTTGCATAAAATTCTTTTTTTTCGGGCTTGATAATTTTTGTATTATGGAATTCGTAGCCATTTTTTAAAAACCATTGGGCTTGAAGATTTATTCTAATGTATTTGTCTATTTCTAAAAAGTTATTATTGATGCCAAAATAATATTTCACAAATTCTCCTGAGTATCTGTAATAGATACATCATCTTCTTCAATGGTAGTAGGTTGATTAAGAGTATTAACAGGTATGTCTTCAGCCTTAATTCCAGTTTTTATTTCTATATATTCTTCGACCATCTTTTGAATTTGAGGGTTATTATTCCCCGCTGTACCGTTAATAAGTTTCATTAATATTTCAATTTGATATGTAGACAAATATTTTATAGATTTTTGTTCTTCTTCACTACAATTCATAATAGATGCAACCTCACATAGTATAGGCACTGCATATTCATTTGCGACCCTATCTAGTGACTGTTCGTAAGATAATCGATCGTATTCGCCTGTAGACTGAAAACCAACAGGAGGAGTACCAAAAAGCTTTGTCAAGGGTATTTCTAATACAGCCCCTAATTCTTCTTGCATAGACTTATAAAGCAATTGTAATTGCGTTAAATCTCCAGAAGGGAATGATAGATCATATTCTATCGGCAAATTTAGAATGCTTGAAGAATCAGAATTTAATATAGATTCCATTTGCTGATTAACATCACGATTCAAATTGTTTAAAAAAGGCGGTACTTCGTCACTTTTACTAATGGAATCCTTTTTTGATTTCTTTTTGTCAGAGCTAGTGAATGCTCCCTTAATACTTTTTATTAACTGACTGTCACTGGCGTTTGACTTTGTAAGACTGCTTTTAAGTACTGTCTTGTTAGTATTTACAGCCCTCTCAAATAGCATTTTTACAGAACATAGATATCTTTTAATCCTTTTGTGAACAAATGCATACTGCATACTATTTTTTATAGATATAGAAAAGATACCAGCGTTTTCTTTATGGATGCCTATGTATTCAGGTATTTGATTTGTAAATCCTGCTATCTCTGTATGTGCTTTGTCTTTGAACACTAAATACCATATAGAATGCGTTATACTAGTTTTGTAATAGTCATTATTATTGCAATCACTTAATACATACAAAATTACATCAAATAGTGAAAACACCGTCTCTATTCCTAAGTAATTGTTCTTTTTGATAGCTGTAATAGAGAGAAGAGGCTTTAGTATTTCAGGGGTTGAAAAGCCGTTTGAAAAAATATCAGATAATTTCCTTCTATTAGCTAATGCAAACAATTCATGTGTTTCCGATCCTTTAGCTGTATACAAGCTCATGACATCAATTTTGTTCACTTAATATAATATACCAATTATAGTCTACATTATTATTTAATAATTTTCATTCCACATTTGCAGTTTGGCTCTTCTGCTGGCAAAGTATCAGGATAATCTTTATCTGTATATGTTTTTCCATAACGAAGTTCGTGTGAATCTCTAGGATTATCAGAAGAACTAGGAAGCCATACCCATTCTTTAGCATCTTGTAATACAGATTTAGATATCTCTTTTGCAATCCTATTATAAATAGAAGCTTTAAATGCCTGTGTCTGTGCTTTTAGTATTTGAATATCAGATGCTGTAGGATTGTTATATTTATATTCACTCCAATAGAAGTGATAGTTCTTTCTAACGGCTTCCATTACATCACTATACGAAAGATTGTACATAGCACAAAATCTTCTTACAGCATTTTCTGCATTTTTCTTCACCATCCCAGTACTAGAGAATACTTCTGACTCCAATGTTGTTAGGCTAACTTTTTCAGCTTCTTCGTAAGGATAATAGACTGTCATAGAAAAAATGGTAAAAAGATGCTTGTTACATTAGATTATATGCTAGGTTTAAATTTTTAATTAGTTGTATATTATTTCAAATATAATACTATTTTTAGCATAAAATGTAGATTTTGGTAAATTTTATTGCTAATTGGTAAAAAATGGTAAAAAATGGTAAAATTAATCAAAAGCAGATAGAAGACATACTCTTATCTTTTAAAAAAGCATCAGCACGCTATCCCACTTTTGAGGAGTTCTACTCTCATGGTAAAAGATTTTTACCATCTGTTTTATCAGAGCCAATGTCTGATGTACAAAAAGAAAAACTACGCCAAAAAGTAAAATATATAGTTACAAAGCAAAAGAAGATGGATTCCTCTTTACTTAAAGAGAGGGAGAGATCTTTTGATAAAGAAGAAGTCTATAGGGATGATTCAATAAAGGAGCAAATTGAAAAAATTGAAAACAACACATCAAAAGATGCTATTAAGCATTTTAAAGAGGTTGCTCTCTCTTCGTCTATAGAGATACTTAATCAGAAAAAAGATATTGCAATTTTGCATCAAATCATCCTTAAAGAAGGAATACATCTAGCAAACACTATGATTGCAAGAAAAACTTTTGATCAAACATTTAGTATGGCATTCGATGTGAAGTTACTTAAACTTCTAGAATTGAGAAAGCTATTATGAGACTGCCTAGTTCAATATTAGGTATAGTATCGAAAATTTTAGATAAAGAGCAAATTGATGATATCTTATGTATTCCTACATCGCCTAAGTATATTTTACATACAACATTAACAAAAAAACAAAATCAAATCTTAAAAGAATTGTCAAAATCTAATTTTCACATTTTTTCTGGTGCTGTAAGATCAGGTAAAACTTTTTTAGCATTATATATATTCTTAGATTTTGTCATTAAGCATAAAGGGTTATATATAGCCAGTGGTAATACAGTAGGGACTATAAAAAACAATTTCTTACAAATATTAGGTAATTTACAATTTGATAGTTACAAATTAGATAATGCTAAAAACATAATGACAATTAACAAATCACAAATTATATTATGTGGTGCTAGTGATTCCGGATCATTTAAAAGAATTAGAGGTATTACAGCATCAGGCTGGTATGCAAATGAAGTAACGATTCAAGATGAAGAACTCATTAAAGAATGTAGACGAAGAGTCTCTACAGAGCCAAGATTAATTATATGGGATTGTAATCCTAGTAGCCCTCATCATTACATATATCGAAATTATATTGCAAAAGAAGGAGTTTTGAATTTAAAAGTCCATCATTTCTCAATATATGATAATGAAGAAAATTTGCCTTCAGACTATATTCAAGATCAAAAACTTGAGATGTCAGAGCGAGAACAAAAACTATATTTAGACGGTGAATGGGTAGGTGAAGGATTATGTCCTTTTGAATCTTTAAAAATCATTGACTATAGCATAGAGTCTTTCCATTTTAATCAAGGAATTAAGCTAGCATTTTTAGATCCAGCTACAGGGCTTGATAGTAATAATAGTTCTAATTCTGCATTAACTATTATGTGTGAGTCTCAAAGATTTGGTAAATTAATTCACATTTTCTTTGGCTTCGTAATTAAAGGCGGTTATCAGATGCATCTAGACTATATTTTTAACATAGTTACAGAATTAGGCGTTGATTTCTTCTACTATGAAAATAATTTAATAGGTGAGAACATATTAGAAATGTCACAGGAAGCAGAAAAATATGATGTCAGAATAGCATCTATTAGGAATTCACGCCCAAAATTAGCTAGAATTTCTACATTGATTGCACCCATTGAGAAATCCTATTTGGTAGGATGTAATTTAGGAGATCCACAATTTCTAATGGATGTTAAGCATGCAGAATTATCACTGAAATCGCATGTAAAATTGGATGCGATAGATTCTTTAGAATCTTGTTATAGGATTGCAAAAACAATTATTTAACAGTTATACCAAAAATGGTATACTTGATTGATGTTAAAACTAGAATGGGACGGAAAAAAAGAGTGTTTGTTAGAGCATACAATGCCAACAGACAAACAATTGATTATTAATAAAGATAAAAGTGTAAATTTTGATACAACAAATAATATTATAATAGAAGGTGACAATTTAGATGTTCTGAAGTTGTTGCAATCTGAATATCAAAGCAAAGTTAAGATGATATATATAGACCCACCCTACAATACGGGCAACAAAGGGTTATACAAAGATAAATACTGGAAATCCAAAGAATGCAAACACAGTAATTGGTTGTCTATGATGTACCCCCGTTTAAAACTAGCACGCGAATTGCTAAGAGATGATGGCGTCATATTTGTTTCAATTGATGACAATGAACAAGCAAATTTAAAATTGCTAATGGATGAGGTTTTTGGGGAGGATAATTTTGTTGGGGATATAATTAGAAAAACAAAATCTACTACGAATGATTCTAAAACTGGTTTCAATATGCAGCATGAAAATTGTTTAATATTTGCAAAAAACAAAACTCTTTGCAGTTTAGTCGGTGAAAAAAAGTTTTTTGAAAAATATGAAAACCCAGATAATGACCCTAGAGGCACTTGGGTTATCGCTGACCCAAGCGCCCGAACAGGTAGTACTTTTGAAATAAAAAACCCATTCACAGGTAAAATAGATTTACCACCTAAAGGTCGTAATTGGCGATTTTGTAAAAAAACATTTGATCATTATGTCAATATTGGAAAAATAAAATTTAAAAAAGAACATAAAATAAATGAGAGAGGATTTATTTTGAAACGCTACAAGGAAGAGATCAAAAGCAAATTTCAATCATTGAATAGTCTTGAATTTACAGATAACAAATTCATGAACCAAGTTGCAACGAAAGAAACAAATAGAATATTTGATGAAAAATTATTAGATTACCCAAAGCCACAAAACTTTATTCAAGGTTTGATTAGAAGTGCAACAAACACAAACGACATAATCCTAGATTTCTTTGCAGGCAGTGGAACTATGGGGCATGCAGTAATGCAATTAAATATGGAAGACAAAAAACAAGCAATAGAGAATGGCGAAGACCCTACATTAGTAGGAAATAGAAAATATATTCTGGTTCAATTGCCTGAAGAAATAAAAGAAGGAACAGACGCATACAAAGCAGGCTATAAAAAAATTAGTGATATAACGATTGAACGTATTAAGAGAGCAGGAACAAAAATATTAGAAGAAAACCCCAATATAAAATTAGATTTAGGATTTCAAGTAGTGGAAGTCATCAGAATATGTTAATATAATATACCAAAAATAGTATTTTATATAAAAAAATATGACAGAGCCAATTACTCCAGAGCAAACTAAAAACTCACCAACAAATGTAGATACTGCACAATCTATAGAGTTACTAAAATCTATAGAGTTACTAAAAACTCAAATTGCAGAGTTGCAAGCTAAGTTAGCAATGAACAGAGAAGGTGAAGACAAAAATATAGAGTTTGCACCATCACAAACAAATTCTAACAAAGAATTATTAGAAGAAAGACGCAAAGGAGCTATTCTTTCAAGGGCATGCGATGAATTAGAGAACAACATACGAGAATACAAGGAATTATTGCCTACTTCTATGAAAGAAAGTGTTGACAATTTTATGATAAAGGTAGAGGAAGCCTGTGTAGATTCAAATGGTTTGGTTGATCAGGAGTTAAAAAGAAATCTATTAGCATTTTTGAATTGCAAAACATTTTTTGATATAGAAGGTATCGAAGTACCTGAGCATTTGCAAAACAAAGTCAGCAAAGTGAAAAATGCAAAAAGATATAGCTTATCTATAAAAGATGAAATCAACGAATTATTATCGCATCTTCCATATATGACAAAAAAACTTAGAGAGATGGAAGACAGAAAGAAAAATGCAAATATTGTACTTGATGAGTTTGGAAATGCAAAAGGTTTAGGTCATGATGGTGTTTCACATTATATCAATGCATATTGTACAGGCAAAATCACACTAGAAGAATGCAAAAAAAATCTCGCTCCTGATTACAAAGAGAAGCTCCATAGGTATATTTTAGCTACTGCTAAAAAATCTGGCTACGAAGTATCTCAAATGCCAACAATGGCGATTCACAATTATGCTAAAGTCCTAGAATATGTAGAGTAAGCTTAGTATCTTTTTTATTCTAAAAATGATATAATCTCTCCTAGAGAGGATTCCATTTTTGAGGGAAATAATGTTAGAAGATAATCTTTGGTTGGGAAGCTGTCCAATCGGACAAATAGAAAACTTCCATATTGAGGCACAAGCTGTTATAGCAAATAGCGTGACAGATTTTGGACTTATTGTTGGAAGAGATAAGAACACAGGTACAAACGCGATGAGAATTGTAACTAGTGCCAATATATATCCTACAGGCGTATCATGTGGTGGATTTGTGATGTCTATTGATGGGAAAGCTATAGCCTGCATGAATAATTTTCTATTCAGGAACAAAAATCTAGTAGCTGTACAATCAACTGACGAGAGTATAGAAATAGGTAAAGCAGTATTCATTGATGGATATGGTTTTGCAACTCAAACAGTTACTTCAGGATGGAGAATTGGGCTAGCTTATTCGCCAATCCGTTTTAATGGAATAAATATTAATGGCGAAATAGGATCTCCTTACTTTCTTTTAGAAATGGCAGATCCTATGTTTACAGGGGGTGCGTAATGTTAAATATTGATAATTCGATGCTAGACTTAGATATAGGTTTAGCTAAAACATTTTTGACAAATGAGGCTTTTATGCCTGCTGTTTTAGCTAATGGAACATTTGGTGCTCCATTACTAGTACCTTACCAATGGGCAGTTAGTAATTTTGGAAAAGTAGCATATACGATGGGGACAGAGACTTTTGTGAAGGGATCTCCTACTATAAACACAACTACTGTGCTTCCAACAATTCAAGCAACATATAAAGGTGTAAAGGCTGTTGCTGGTATAATTAGAGCATCCATCAAGTACCACAAAGATCAGGATACATCTGCATCTTCAAATATGGGGGCTATGCATGTTTCACAGGTAGAGCAAGCTTATTCTGCTTGGATTCAGGATATGGCAAAGAGAGTAAATATCTCTTTGCTGACTCAATACAAAGATCTAGTATTAGCTAATAATGGACTAAGGGGGCTACAAAATTTTAGTAAAGAAATTGACTCACCATCTATTGATCCATCTTCTTACGAAGATTGTTATTCTTTTTTCGCAACCCAAATTGAAAATCTATGTTCGAAATTGATGATCTCAAGAGATAGGGTTTTATTGCTTATTGGAATTGAATGCGTTATACAAATGAAAGGTGTATCAATTGGCTATAGCGGGATTTCAGTATGGTCTAAGCTTATGGAAGATTTATTGGCTTCCATCCAAGTGAAGGTGCTAGATACAGTATATTATGGAAACGAATGTATGTTTGTAGCAGTGGACATGGTATCAGTTGTGACGGTAGACAAGCCCTTTGCATCTATTACAGAAGACAAAAGCATTGTCGGGCCATTACAATTTATCAGATATGTCGAAAGCGTCCTGCCTAGTATGGTGAGTTTTCATGATTATGCTTGCATGCATAAAAGTGATTTAGTTGTTCCACCTGCTTCTAGGAATGCTAATATTCAAAAAGGTACAATGGCAAAGAAAAATGTCAAAAATGATGTTGTCAAAAATGATATTATCCAGCTCTAATGCTTGAGTACGAAGTAGTAACAGTAAACGGAATTTTAGATTCTGTTTACTCTAATACTGGCGAATCTAGTTATGCAATACCAATTGATCTAGATAACCCAAAAAGAATAGCATTTGATTCATGGTTAGATGCAACAGGCGTTACATCAGAGGAAACAAGAGATATCAATTATGCAACAGCATACTTGAGAGTTTATTATATATCACTATTTGAATGTAATTCATGTTTATGCATTCCGCCAATATTATCACATATGGGATTTGGTGTAGCATTAGAAAAGTCAGGGATTTTTAATTACAATAAAACAGTAGAAAATTGTTGTTGTGAGTGAGAGCAAATTTACAACGAAAAAGATAAAAAAAATGATCAACAGCGTTAAATATTATGTAGGTGTGAAAAAAGATGCTAATTCTAGAAAAAAAGTATCTTATAGTAAGACCAAATTAAGAAATACTGCTAGGGGTGAATCTTTATCACTTGGAAAAAAAAAGAGTAGCATTACAAATGATAAAGTTTATACGTTCTTAAGAAAAGACTATAAATTTGATATTTTGAGAGACACATTTAACAAAAAAAAATATCCTCAAGACGAATTTAAAAAGATAAAAAAATATCTTATATCTAAGAAAGAATCTGATCAAAAAAGATTAGGCAATGGACTTGTTGCAATGATTAAAAATTATATGGATCGACAAAAATTGAAAGTGAACAAGCCTAGTACTGCTAAACAAAAACATTTTAATAAATTTTCTATTGCTTCACGGCAATTGCAAAAAAGCATAGGTTGGACTGTGAAGAAAAAGAAATAATGGTTTGTTATGGAATATGGGTTTTTTGTATTTTCAGAAGCGTTTTGATTTTGAGAAGTATTATTTTTGTTTCTAAAGCTAGTGGATCTGTTCCAACAGCGGTGAATTCCAAGTTATCAATCCATATGTCTAGTTGCTTGATCAAATTTGTATTCAAGTCAGTGTGTACAAATATCAACTCTCTAGATGCTGTAGAGAATAACACGCCATTACCTTTACCCCCATTTGTGTAGAAATGTTTTGCATCTGGAATTATAACGCCATCCTTTGTTGTTACAATATTTTTGTTTATACTTGCCTCAATTATTAAAGAATCAGGAGATTCACATGTCATACACAAATGAGATTAAAGATTATATATATCAAAATTATAATACGGTAATGTGTGAAAAAAAAGAAACAGCACATAACTATTATCAGATTAATTCACTTGTAAAATGTGATACAGACTGTATGAGAGTTTCTTTTACACTATATATATATTGTTGTAATTATGAGGCTTTGCTTGTAAAGATAGCTAATACAAAATCATATTCAACGTACAATGTCATTGAAGCTGACAACAACGGATTTTACCTGCAAGTAAGCGATTCTGTGAGTATACACATTGGTAATTCTGAAAATTACGGGCTAGTAGAATCAGTAGACATTGATATTGAAGTTACTTCTGATACGTAAACAATATATCAAATTTGCTATACATATGTTATAATCCATATAATAAGATAGAATATGGCAGTTGAATTAGAATGATAGCTTATCAAAATTTTGACTTTGTAGATTATAAGATTCAGGTCAACTATGTAGATATGGCATCAAGCCTTTCAACAGAGTACATTTCAAAAATCATTTATCTGAGAGAAGACACTTCTTTGATTGCTCCTGCGTCTGTAGATACAGAGAAAATAGTAGAGATCAACTATTTACACAAGATCGAGTATGATGTTGTAGATGCAAAAAAATATCCAGAATTACAATCTTATTTTTACAAAGCAACACACAAGGCAATAGACGTACTGACAGTAGGAAATATTGCTGATATGTCAGAATTAATCATATCTGAAGATATGACCATTCTAAATGGGCGTGCGTTTACTGTGATCGTTGATAGTAGCATAGACGATGCAAATATCGATGAGAATTTTGTTAATACGTTTTACGGAGCTTTCCTTGTAACAAGACAGGATCCTGAAGAAATTACAGAAAAGTTTGGAAAATTGATTATTAAAAGTTCAGATGTTGCTATTAGGACGGCAGAATTACTAAAATTTGCAGGATTTTTATATAATAAAAGTGATTTTTTAGGGCAAATCACAATGAGAGCTTTAGATTATCAAACAGATTTTTGGCTGGATTATCAATTGTTATCTAATCTTAGTAGTAACAAGAATATTGGATTTGGAAATCAAAATGGAACTAATTATATATCTTGCTTCTATATAGGTACTAAAGGATCTATGGATTTCTACCGAATTGAACAGGTGAAAAGAGATATACAATCTGCAATATTAAAAATATTGTCTCTTCGCAATCTATACGATCAAAAAACATTAAGTGTATGTGAGGTCGGAGCTAAAAATGCAATTAACGGGCATCCATTTTGTAATCAAAAGAAAACTATTATAAAAAAACAAAAGATTGAGGACTTGCCAGTCGATGTAAAGGCAAAAAAACAAATTCCAATTGTTGGAACAATTGGCTTCTTTGAAGAAGTGGATCAAGTGGTCGTTACTTTGTATAATATCACATTTTTCTATGGAGGCTAATTATGGCTAATTATGGCTTACCAAGTCTATCAGGAATTGTAATCACTTACTCCAACAAGTACTATAGCTTCTCATTCGAAAATGCAAAAATATTGAATATAGAAGACCCTCTGAAGAAAAGTGTACTTATTTCTACAGAAGATAATGATGATGATAGCGTAGCTATCGTATATACAAGTGAAGGCAAAAACAAACCAACAATTATTACTTTTTCCATAGAGTGTAAAAGTAAAAAGATGGGTGAAATAGGAGCAAGCTATAGGGACAATAAAGATAAAAATGATACTGATGGGACTTTGGAGATTGTAGATTTTGATGGTGGTGTATTCACGTTCAATTTTGCTGTTCTCACCGCCGATCCAGTATTGAGAAGTATAGATTCATCTAATGATGTTATTTCTTATGAGTTAATTTTCCATTCAAAGCCAGTAGTGAGGGGCTAAAAAGATGACAGAGCAAATAAAAGGCGAATTTGTAAATATTTCCACTGCTTTGTATGCAAAACATACAGAGGTGGAAAAAATTACACATTTTATGATAATGTCAAAAATATATAGTAGGATTGCAAGTTACAAAAGCAATTTCTTATTTTCTAACGAAGTGACAGAATTAGTGCCATTAGCAATTACAGAAACTCTACTAAGTTTGGAATCTGCAGAAGAACAAGTATCTTTCATTTTGGGACTATTGCAGAATTATTATGTCGAATTAATAAGTAAAGATGGCTGTCATAAAGTTGTTGTTAGAAATATGGATTCACTAGAAAAATTTGACTATAATCAAATCTTTGAAGCTTTAATTATAGCCTTTAATCTGAAAAGAGGTAAAGATTTTCATCTAAAAGCTATACTGCCAGCAATCAAACCAAATTTTAAGGATTACGAAGCTTTAATGGAGCAATATTTAGAGTTTGATTGCGGTGAATTCGAAAAATCTGTATTCAAACTTGGCTATTGTAAATGTAAAGGTAAAGGTAAAGATGGCTGATAGTCTTGTAGATAGCATAATGTTAGCTATTGTGCCTAAACTTAGCGAAAAGGAGGCTAAAAAATTAGAACAATTAGTTAATGCTAAAATGAAGTCATTAGGTAAAAAATCAGGGGAAACATTTTCCAAAGGTTTTTTTGGAAAATTTGGTGCAGGTTTTTCTAGCATAAAAAGTAATTGGCAAAAAATGGCAGGGGCAGGAGCAACTGTAGGACTTTTGATGGGCATGAAAAATACAAGCGATAAAGTGATGACTAATCTTGAAGAACAAATAGCATTAGCAGATACACTAGGCACTACAGCGTCTCAAACTGGAATGAAAACGACTGATTTTGCAAAATTATATACAATTATTAGATCAGGTGATGTTAGTAAAGAAGCGACTATCGCATCGATACGAGAATTTGCAAAAAGACTAGGTGAATATCAAAAAACAGGTGCAAAATCGGAAGTATTCTCTAGTATCAAAGATCCGCAAAATATTGGCAAAGCTTTTTTAGAAGCAGCAGCATTGATTGGACAAGAAAAGGAAGCTGGTAAAAGAGCGTATTTGATAGATCAATTTCTAGGTGGACAAGGTGTTGAACAATTAGCGGAATTTTTCACAAAAGATATATCAAGTTTGATTAAGGGTGCTTCAGGCACTGATTACACTAAGCTTGGACAAGCTATTGATGCCTTAGGCAGTCAAGATGATATTATTAAGAAAAAAAGATTAGCATTAGAACAAAAGAATTTAATATACACTGCGATTAAAACAAAAGGAAAAGGTGGGGAGTTTGTATCGAAAGGTGAAGAATTTGACCTCAATCAATTAATGATGCAAACAGATCCAGAGACAATGAAAAATGTACGTACTGGATCCGAAGCTATTAGTGTTACAGCCAATGCCGCTGTGGCAGGAGCTGGAGCATTAATGAATTCGTTTGCGTCTGTAACGAAAAAAGCAGTACACAGCCTGTCGAACTTTGGAAGTACTGTAGACGAGACAACTAAAAACATACAAAGTTCTACTCCAACAGCTCACATTTCAGATTAAAATAATGGCATTTTTAGCTCCATCCCTACTTAGTATGAAGATAGCTTTTTCGTCGCTTTTGAGCTTAATACCTGTGAATCTGGAATTTAACTTTTTGATATGTCCTCCATTTTTGATAATACCATTAGGAATGTATCCTGATGTGAAATCTAGTGCAAGTCTATTAAAAAAAGATACAGTGACAAGTGAGTCTCAAGTGACAACGAAAGTAACTAGTCAGGATGCAGAGCCATTAGTAATTACACAGAGAAATGGACAACAATACACAGTCAACACAGTGCTTCCAATGGTGGGGGATGAGGATTCAGACTCTGCCATGGAATCTTTAGAGAAGTATGGCTCAGGTTGTATATCTTCAATAGGGATTTTGCAAACGATGACCAATATAATGTATTCTCAATTTGAATCTGCATCTTGTTTGTTTGTTTCACAGTTTGGTGTTGCGGGGGTAGATGGCAGTTTGTATCTCCAAACTGCGGAATATAGAAGCAACACACCTCTTGATGGATCAGATCAAGTGACAATTTTTTTGTCTCTAGCATCCCAGCCTAAAGAACAGAAACTGACAAAACAATCACTAGGAGAAGTAGATAAGAGTACACAACAAGGGATTGATACGGTGTTTCCATGATTGATGCAACTTTTTTGATAGATATTACAGATTTAGTGAAAACAGAACTTAATTATTTAGAAAAAACTTATAATTTTGTTAAGGACTCCAGTGAATACGAAGTGAAAATTAGAAGCATGGTCGATAGATCATATAATACTGTGGTGAATTCACATAAAGATTATTATAGGCATGTTTTTTTTATATTTAAAAATAGAACTTACATGGTTTTCCGTGAAAAAGAATTTCAACTTTTGTCACTATCTGTAGATGGCAAAAACAATCTAAAGTTGAGTGAGTTTGTAGGAGTCCATTATAATCAAAATAATAATAGAGATAGAGATCAGATTATATTTTTTCACTATTCACTGTGAATGCCCTGCCATCTTCCGCAATCAAATATTTTTAGATTCACAATGCTCCATTATATCGGTAGTATATTTGCAATCATGTGTGGATTTTTTTTTGTCAAATATTATAAATATTTTGTCTGTTTGATCTTGACTCGTATCAATGATTACATTTTTGTCTAGTCTTCCGAGCAAGCAGATGATCTTACTTAGTGAGAAGGAACCTTTGGCGTTCATTGCCATAGAGATCTTAGGTTGTTCAATTCCTAATATTTTAGCTAAATATTTTTGACAGATACCTTTTTTACATTCCTTCTTCAAAAGAATTGCTAATTTCTCTTTTGCAATCTTTAAAAGATTGAGTTCTTGTTGCTTAAGTGAAATTTTTTTTTCCATATTAATTATATTAAAAATAGTATACAAGTTCATGATTATAACTTACTTTTTTTAGCTAGACATTAAAAAGTAAATAAGTTTAGAAACTATCTTTTTCAGGTGTTTTTTTATTATAAAAACAAAATAATTTTGTTTTTGTAATTATGTCTTATTTGGCATCATTGATATGATGATCAATCTTGTTAAAGTAAGTGATATTTTTGATATTTTTTATACTTATTTTGGTATAATATAAATTAGGTTATGAGGGTTGTGTAGATAATTTACCCTTGTAACCTGAGAGGTTTCTATTATTTTACAACCCTCATACCATTAATTTTTTTGGGTTTTGAAATGGATCTTGATTACGCAAAAATCACAGCTCTGTCAAAAAATAGGGAGGATGAGAAAATGGAACACGATTTTAATAGTCATAATGTCGTATACAAACCTATGCCATACGGTGGGCATGGAGATGGATATAACAATAATAGGTTTCTAGAGACACTGCTAGCTTTAGGGCTAATCGACAGACATGGGAACAGAACTAGTCAGAATGCAACTCAGGAACAAGTACAGCATTTAGCTACAAGTACAGGACTTAGTGATGTTGCTATCAAAAGCAAATTAGATGCGATGCAAATATCTATTTGCGAACAAACATCTACACTGAAAGATTCTATATACAATTCTTCTACTGCAAATGCAATGGGGCAAAATGCACTTGGTGAAAAGGTTACTGGTATTGGTTATAGAGTAGAATCAAATGCTAAAGATATAGAAAAAACAATTCTAGTAGATGGTGGTCTAACTAGAAAAAATGACGATGATAATTCAGGCAAAAATTTAACGGCACAAACTATCGGTTTTAACAATGTTGAAAAATCCCTGTGTCATTTAGAAAGTAGTTTGACTGCACAAAATTCTGCACATGACTCAAAAATGTCTGCTGAACATTGCGAAATCAAGGGGTTAATCAAAGATGTAAAATATGATCTAACAAGAGAGATCGAAGCAAAAGGTAATACTATCATTGCTCAGGCTACGCACAACCACAATGCTATGACTGCTCAGGCTACGCACAACCACAATGAGTCATTAACAAAAATGGAACGCATCCAAACTGAGAATTTATTACAAAATAAAAATGACCAATTGATGGAGAAAGATAGACAAATCGACGCATTAAAAACAGCAACTCAGCTAGCACAGTATAACGATTTGAAAGAAGAAATCGAAGAAGCAAAACGTGAAAGAAAAAGACTAGCTGATAATGAGACCTTGTCTCACAACATCAATATTGGCAACAAAACTGCTATTGGAGACAACAATTTTAACAATAGGTTGAACCGAATAGAGGGAACCCTTGATTCTATTAGTCATTTTTTGTCAAACAACCGAATATTTGCTGGAAACAGTCTATCAATAGGAGGGAAGAACAACGAAACAGGTATAGGCAACTGACTAATACCTTGGTGTTACAAAGACGTGAAAATTACAACTGGATGTAAAATTGATAATGTCGAATTACTACCTCCGATAGGTGGTAGTAATCAAAAAATCAAAATTACAGGTTCAGGATGGGCTGAAATTGAGTGTGAAGAGGCGTGATATATCTCTCACACTGCTATTAGGGAGGGCATATAATGGTAACAAAAGAAATTAAAGACGCAGGCGGAAATGGTAACAATGGTAATGGCAATGGGGGTAATTGTGAAACCGAATTATCTTCAGATAAGTCTGTGAAAGTTACAGGCGAGGGCGGTGTGAAAGTAGAATTAGAAACTGAGGGTTGTTTGTCTGAGATTACATTGACTAACTATCAAAGCGAAATCCTCGAGAATATGGCGACCGTTACATGGGATGTTACTGCCATCATCGATTTAGAAAACAAAGTGAAAATTGAGGTAGACGAAGCAAAAATAACTAGTATTGAAGAAATACCTGAGGTAGTGTAATGCACTAAGGTATTGCGGTGAATTGCAATACCTTATTGCGGTGAATTGCAATACCTTTTTTGAGAGGGATCCATGGAAAAAAAAATGATAATCGAAAAAACTATAAATTATATGTTCAACATTCTGAAGAATTCCGAAGATGTAAAATTAGATTGGACTGAAATCAATATTGATGAGTTAGCAACAGAGCTAAACACAATACTGAAAAATTTCAGCACATCAGAATCATTTATAAAATTTAGAGATGATTGTCACACTGCAATTTTTAAATTTTTAGGTGAATAGTGAAAAAATATGTTAGTTTAGATATATGATGGTGGGAAAGCTAACACTAACATGGAAAGGTAAAGAACAATCCATAGAAGATTGTGAGAATTATTCTTTTAATGGTTATGGATTCAAAGAGAATATAGAAAGGTCGATTAATTTTGATACAACAGAGAACATAATTATTGAAGGCGATAATTTAGATGTTTTAAAATTATTGCAATCTGAATATCAAAAGAAAATCAAAATGATATATATCGATCCCCCTTACAACACTGGGAATAAAGGGGTCTACAAAGATAAATACTGGAAAGCTAGAGAATGCAAACATAGTAATTGGTTAAACATGATGTATCCACGTTTAAAGCTAGCACGTGAATTGCTAAGAGACGATGGCGTAATTTTTGTTTCAATTGATGACAATGAACAAGCAAATTTAAAATTGCTAATGGATGAGGTGTTTGGGGAAGAGAATTTTGTTTGTAATATGCCAAGAAAAACCAAACCTTCTGTAACTACAAAATCGAAAGCAGAATTACAAACTTTGCATGATTATACATTGGTATATTGGAAGAATAAAAAACAATCTTCGTTTAACCTAAAGCATATTGGGGTGAAAGAATACCTCCTAGAAGACGACAGAGGGAAGTTTTATATCTTGCCTTTGCAAGACAATGGTCCTCACGGAACAAAAACAGCAAGACCTAATTTGCATTATCCAATTTATTACAAACCAAACGGTGAATTATCATTAGAGAAAAAAGACGGAAGTATAGAATTACTACCTAAGAAACATAGCAATGATGATGGAACATGGATGTGGAGTAAAAAAAAATTTCAAAAAGACGTTAACGATTTATATGTGAAAGATAATAAAGTTTTTATCAAACATTATTATGATGCAAATGAAGATCAAAACAAATATCAAACTGAAAAAACTTGGTTAGATCAATTTCCTAATCGCTTAGGTTCAGCAACGCTCTCAGACCTTGGTTTAAAAAATATAATGTCATATCCTAAACCGATAGAAATAATTAAATTTTTCATTACAATATCTACTCAAGCTAACGACATAATTCTAGATTTCTTCGCAGGAAGCGGTACAACAGGGCATGCTGTAATGCAACTAAATTTAGAAGAAAAAAAACAAGCAATAGAGAATGGAGAAGACCCTACATTAGTAGGAAATAGGAGATATATTATGGTGCAATTACCAGAACAGATAGATGAAAAAACAGATGCATACAAAGCGGGTTATAAAACAATCAGTGATATAACAATTGATCGAATAAAAAGAGTAGGAACAAAAATTAGAGAAGAAAACCCTGATATAAATTTAGCTGATATAAATTTAGATATAGGCTTT
>Ga0105096_10000071_pt1 | contig 23302 bp, 29 predicted proteins | sample PPLLak3cmMay2015_FD_87036 | JGI IMG/M metagenome (GOLD analysis project Ga0105096, IMG submission 87036) | Freshwater sediment microbial communities from Prairie Pothole Lake near Jamestown, North Dakota, USA - PPLs Lake P7 Core (1) Depth... | ecosystem: Environmental > Aquatic > Freshwater >... | reverse complement strand
TGTGTAATATATTACTGTTTACTATATATCAATTTTGTTTTAATAATTTCTGAATAAACAAATACTTAATGTCCTTTTAATGATGGATGACTTAACTCCAATTTAAATCTATTATTAATAGTAATTGAGATTGCACTTGATGCTCTTAATACGTAACTTGTGGGATAATTTAATAACAGAGTTGCAGTTGGATTGCCGTTAGTATCAACTGACTGATCTATTTGTGCAAAGATTGCTGCGTCAAATACAAATGTTTTATCTCCACTCGCAGCATTATAAGAACTGTCAGAAAGTCTAGAACATGAATCACATACAATCCATTGTGTGCTGCATGTGGCTCCCTCATATTGACTTCTTAAGAATGCTTGTAATTCATTTTGTTTTTCATAACAATTTACTTGATTGCCATCACCATCATAAACAACATAACACCCAGTTGTTTTTGTACTCTTAGCTAGAATATCTGGATTAGAATTTCCACGAATAAATTGAGTTATTGTTCCAAATGATGAAGATATATTTTCATTTGTAAGAGTTACCCCACAATAGATTATTTCTTTTTTATCTTTTAACTGTAGTGAACCAGAAACTAAAAGTTTACCTGAATTTAAAGTTGATCCTGCAATTTCAACATATTCTTGTTTTGAAAATACAGATCCTAAAATTCCTTTATTTAATACCGACTTAAATTTAGAATCATTTAAATTATTTTTAATCCAATTAGAATTAGTTGCACCAATATACGTTGTTGAATACTGTGGTGGTTTTACAAAATTATTTTTTATATAATACGTGTATGTATTATCATATGTAAAACCGGAAACAATCCCACCTATAATGAGTTTATTATCTCCAGTTAATGCCTGTAAACTAAAGACACCAGATATGTCTCTACGCAATTCTACATCAGCATCATAGTAATCACCGTTGTTTAATGCAAAAGTAGTACCAGCTGGTGTATTTTGAAACATTTTAACTAATGTTGTTCGATCAGAATTATCATAACATTCTGAATAATCAATAAAGCAACTTGACCCAGCAATGGATACATTCGGTGAAGAATTTATATATCCTTTTGTAAATATTGGATCATATGTAGATCCAGCTATTTCAAAACCATAATTTTGTATTACCTGGGAGGCTGTTAGGAAAAATGACATATTATGTTGCTAGATATGTAATTACTTGTGTTCCAGTATTAGATATTGCAAAAATTTTATTTGTGTTAATAACATTCATAGAAACACTTTCACCTGGATCTAGAGCATAACCAAATGATGATCCAAGAAGTCCAGATGTGTTTCCAAGATATATAAAATCTGTATTTGTTGAAAGTGCTTTAATATTAATTGCAGCAGTCGTAGTGTACCCAGCTGCATCCATTTGTCCTACAGCAACAGAAGTAGCAGACAATCTTCCAGTTTTAAAAGCTGATGGTCTTCCTACACCTAAAGCAGTAAAATCACTTCTTAGACCAACTACTTCATTGTATATAGCAGTCATACCACCCAAAAGATTAGTATCATTGATTGGTAGTGGATATCCACCAGAGAAACCCTGTACTGCTAGAGTTGTACCAATAGTTGCATTTATTGACGCACCAACAATACTAACCTTTAATGCATCACCTGATATTCCTACTGCAGAACCGGTTGTATCTACTAGATTGGCATAAACATATGTTAACCCACTAGGACCAAATACAGAAACTGAATCAGTGGTTCGAGATAATTGTCTACCACCAGTTACTTCAATTCTTGTACCAGATTGAGTTGAGACGTATATAGGAGATCCACTCAGTCCAATTGCACTAACAGTGCCACTGACAACCACTGGACCGGCTCCTGGTCCCTGTACAGCGATTGTACCAGTAAACCCAGAAATGGTAGCAGTCATTCCACCAGCAACGGTTACAGGAAATGGTGTTGCTGCTGATACAATTGTTGCAGATCCGGTTACACCATATGCTAATTTTATTACTTGAAAATGAGCAGTGATGCCTCCAAATCTAGCTACATCAGTAGCAACAGCAGCTGTTAGACCGGAAGTTTCAATAATAATATTTGTGTCGTTGTCTACTGCCATGGTTTCCTCTAAATAGTTCTAGCAATATTTAGGTGTATTAAATTATTGGATAATCGATAATAGGTGATATAATAGTATTATGTATATAGACGAAGCCGCAAAAGAAAAATTTTCTTCCCAAATAATAAATAGAGTAAAGGTTACAAAATTACCCTTTATTGATTGTGTTTTAGAATTAGCCAATGAAATGGGTATAGATCCCAGTTCTGCTGGAAAATTACTAACTAAACCAATTATTGAAAAAATTGAAGTTGAAGCAAAATCACTTCATTTTATCAAAGAAACAAATAAAAACAGTAAACTACCAGTTGACTAATTGATTTGTAGACGTATACTAAACACAGAAAGGCCGAGGTAGATCCTCGGGCAAATACAATGGCAAATTTTTCAGATTTTAAGAAGAAGAGTAAGAACTCAGTCGCATCTCTAACCGAGCGTATGGATAAGCTCACGTCAAAGGAGAGTTACAAAGATGACCGTATTTGGAAGCCTGGTATTGATAAGGCTGGAAACGGTTATGCAGTAATTCGATTCCTTCCTGAGATTGCAGGAGAAGAGACTCCCTTTGTTTCAGTTTACAGTCATGCCTTTAAGGGAAAGGGTGGATGGTTGTTTGAAAACTGCCCAACTACTCTTGGAGAAAAGTGCCCAGTTTGTGAAGCAAACACAGAACTCTGGAATAGTGGAATTGAAGATGACAAGAATATTGCACGTAATCGTAAACGTAAGTTGACTTACATCTCCAACATTCTTGTTCTTGAAGATCCAGCAAACCCAGAGAATAAGGGAAAGGTTTTCCTTTATCAGTATGGTACTAAGATCTTCCAGAAGATTCAGGGACTGGCTCACCCAGAGTATCAGGATGAGACGGCTGTTGATCCATTTAACTTTTGGACTGGTGCAGACTTCAAGATCAAGATTCGCAATGTCGGTGGGTATGTGAACTATGATCGTTCAGAGTTTGCTGCTCCTGCTCCTCTCCTTGGTGGAGATGATAAAAAGCTAGAGGAACTCTGGAAGAAGCAATACGCCCTCAAGGAGTTTACTGACAAGAGTCAGTTCAAGAGTTATGATGAACTAAAGGCACGACTCAAGAAGGCAACCGGAGACGATATTCGTGCTCAGTTTACCGAGTCAAAGAGTATTGAAGATGATGTATCGGATACAACAATTCGTGAAGACATTGAGGAAAAAGATCCTCTAAAGTACTTCTCCGAAATGGAAAATGATTGAGAAAAGCCCCGCAAGGGGCTTTTTTTATCCCCACGAAGGACGAGATAAAGTTAGATTTAACCGATCAAAGAACATGACATTTTTTTGCATGTTTGTTGTTCGTGATTCTGTTTTGCCTTGATCATTACTTACCAAATCTTGTTTTTTACCAATTTTAGTATTTAATTCTTGCATAGCACTATACATTCCATTCATTTCAGAATATATTTGTTCTTGTCCAGATGCTGTATTAAGCATTCCTGATTGAATTGTTTCAGCATTTTCTACCATAGGTGTGTTTAATGAGACATATGATGACATACTTGATTGCATCGGATTTATAACTTCTCTGTCTGGAATTCTTGGTGATTCTGCTGTTAATGAAACTACATTATTTTCTGGTTGTTTAATTTGATCCATTTCAAACACATAAGATCTTTGTTCTGAATTAGTTGAAGTATTTAATGCTTGATCAAAATTTGATTGTTCAGCTCTTAAATCTAAATCAAACGTATTTTGGTTTATATCTGGGTTCATTGATTTATTATATTAAATGGATTATTATTTGATTGTGACGAATTTTGTGTTTGCAAATTTTCTAATAATAAATTGATATAGATTTCTCTCTCCCATACCATCATATTTTCTATATCTGTAATATTCCAAGAAAACGTATTTATTAATTTAAAATTTGATTTATAATAATCGGTAAGATCAAAGTATCTTACCGAAAGATAAAAAAATCTAATACCCCATTTACCTCCTTTTCATAACCATCTAACAATTTAATTGTCGCTGTGAGTCTAGGTTGATTTGATAAAAAGTTATCAAATTCTTTTAACACAGATATTGGAAGATTGTTTATTATTTCTTTAATTTCATCTGGTACAAATTTATTAAAGTCATAAATTTCTTTTTGAACAATTATTTTTTTAATACATATTTTATAAAAATCATTAGTTTCAAAAGAATTTAATTTAAGAAGATCAGAAAAAATAGGTGATTCTAATTCAATTAAAATGTTATTGTTTATATTAATAATTTTTTTATTTAATGAATTCACACAAACTATATCTGAGATATTCAATTCATATTTGTTTTTTTCAAATATAACTGATATATGTTCATCTACACTTTTTGATCTAATGTGTAAAAACAAATATTCTGCATCTGCAATGCATAATTCATTAATATCAATATTATTAGTATTATTTTTTATAATTTCATAAAGAGCAATCAGAGCTAATTTTTTATTATTTTCTTGTAAAATAATAGAAAGATTCTTAGCATCCTTTACTTTAAATGGTGTAAATAATACTTTTAATTTACTTACAGGTAATACTACTTCGTACTTTGGAAAATATACATTCAATTCATCTAATAAATTCATAATAATTATAATCTTTCGTTTTTATAATCTCTATAGTTAAACACTACTGTGTAACGTAAATATGGATCTGGTGCAACACTACTAACTCTCAGTGGAGTTGTTTCAACGGGAAACACTTCATTAAAGGTATACCTCGAAACTATATTTCCATTTAAGTCTAGTAAATTTAATATTACTTTACAGTTTTTTACAATATCATCATAGTATGCTAATTTAAATGGAGTATTGTAACTTCCTACAGAATAACCACCACTATAGATAGCATTAAACCAATCATTAAAAAACAATAATGTTCTATTGTCACCGGTTACTGGAAATGTTACAGCAAATCCGTGTGCAAAACTTTGGCTTCTTGGAATCAATCTTCCAACACCATAACCGGATAAATCGTCAGCAACATGATCTATGGCTCGTTGATTTAAAAGAAATTCATCTACTACGTATTCTGGATCTAAGAATGCAGAACTTGGAGTATTCAGAAATGATATCGAATATCTATTAGGTCTCTGAATACCTTTATGTTGAGTAAAATAATTTTTTAAACTTGATATGGTATTATCTAAATTAGGCATTGGAGAATAATTCTTTTTCTGTTAAAAGTTTAAACACAAAATTGTGTTTTTGGCAGTACAACTCTGCTGCTTTCCATTTGGCAACATTGACAATCCATGTTAATTTTTCTTTTTTAGATGCATTTTCTTTTAACATAGTTTGTTTTTTTGGTTTTACTTCTATCATCCAGGATTCAACTTGATCATTGTTTTTGATTTGAACAAGAAAATCGGGAATGTAGTTTCTGATCTTATTATCTACCGGATTATGGTACGGAACCATAATTTCTTCAAATGACCATTTTACAATATTTTCATTTACATCACAAAATTTGCATACGCTGCGTTCCCATAGCGAACGGCAGTGGATAGAATCTGGATTCCCCACATATTTTTGTTGATTTAAAGGAACATATTTAGTTCTATACGCCATTAAAATATTTATCAAAATCATAAATATTATTAATATGGCATACTTTGCACAATACCCATTAGGATCATATGCTGCAGAACAACCTTTATGGATTAACTTCTATACTGCACCATATTCTTTGAAAAATTTTGAAAGAACCCGATCAGGTATTGTTAATAGAAGTTTTGGAAGAATTCGACTACCTTTACCTAAAGAACCTGGATATTCAGCAAACCATGATTTTGCACAATCTGACAATCCAGTAGGACCTGTTTTAAGTATGGCTGGTGTTGCAAACTCTGGTGGATTTGGTAGGTTTGATACATTATTTGATCGTACATTGCAACCAGCACAGTTTTATTCTGAAAAGCAATTTGCAACATCAACATATAGACGTTTTTCTAATATTACTGAATTATCCATGATTAGTGAAGCAAGAAAAACATATCAGTTTGATTATATTTTTGCTCCACATAATGCCAGTGAAAGTGTAGCCGTAGAAAATATTGTAGCGTCTTTTAGAAAATGGTCTTATCCAGCAATTGCTGACTTTCCTGAAAGAACATATCCGCAAAATTTATGGACAATTGTAGTAACTAAGGGATCTCAGCCATCCTCGTTTGAAAACTTAACTGAAGTATGGCTTGGCGAACCTTTACCATGTGTATTACAAAGTGTAACCGTTAAAAAGAATGATAGGGTTGATCCTATTGTAAGATTTTTACCAAACGGTGCTTCTTCATATACCCTAATGTCTTTAGTTTTTGTAGAGTTTGAAACCGGTACCTTTGTACCATCAGCAAATTATATTTGGTCTAAATCGGAAGTCTCATATAATACTTTTGGATATGCCCAATAATTAAATTAAGATTAATATGAAATTTTTTACTAATTTACCAAAAAGAGCATATAGCACTCCAATAGGAGATATTAATTTATGTGATTTTTATAGTTTTTATAATAAAAACTTAGATAATAAAAGACAAATCAATATTATTATTGATAATCAAACTACTTTAATTGAAGCATCATTGTCTGCATTTAATGATCCTGATTCATTATGGGTTTTCTTACATTCAAATAATAAAATAAACCCGTTTGAATTAACTAAAGAAAATGCTACAACATATATTGCAGAGAATGAAGTTAAAACTTCATTTAACCCTTTAACAGTTACATCAACTAGTTTTTCTCCTTCGGGTATTACATTTAATCCTCCAGCAGGAAGTATTTTAACATCATATCTTGGTTCAACATCAGGAAACCCATGGGAATATTCTTATGTTGGTAATTTTGATTTAAATGGAAGTTTTGCTCTTGTTGAAAAATCAAATTCATATAATACCTCTACAACAGTAAAACCAAGCTACCAAGCCTCTGGAGAAGAGTTGATATATCCATCTCCAACAACCATAACCGATTTGACGTTTTTATATAGTGGAGATACTTATTTTTCTACTGGTAATAATGTAAATGCTAATAATAGTATTAAATATACAGATAGTACCTCAAAACAAGTTAGTATTAAAAACGATAAACAAATTTTTACTACACGTGGTGGAGAGAAAGTTGATACTATAAGTAATTTTTTACCTGCATCTCTTACTGGTAGTTCTGATATTACAGTTAATCAAGATATTACAAGTGAAACAAAACAAATTAATGTCATATCTTCTTTAGATTTACCTTCATCTTTATCTACTCTAGTGACACCTAAATATTCTGGTCTATGAATCTTAAATCAAATCCTTTTAATTCCCCTTTAGTTGGGATATTTTTACAAAATGATGATGCTAGCACATCATTAAACATATTCACAAGCAATGAAGAATGTGAATATCATAGATTAGAATTAACAGAAAGTTTGTTTGATGTTTTTCCTTCTGGTGTTTTAATTGTAAAAGATAAAGCCGATTTTATTTCTAGAGTTGATCAATATGGTATCAATTATATAAAATTTGTTTATGAAAGTGGTGGAACAGATACATTTAGAATCCATGCTGTTGCCAATTTAAATAATGCTGCGTCTGCCACTGAAGAATCATATGCTTCTATACAGTTTAGTAATCAATTTTACTTTTATTGTCAAGAAAATACTTTAGCAACCGTTTTAAATAATCCAAAATCTAAAGTATACAGAATAGATAAGTTTTTTGAAGAAGTTGCTAAAAAAGTTGGAGGTCCATATCTACAAAAAACTGGTGGAATTATATCTCCGACAGATAATTATATGTGTTACAGGACTTTAAATCCTAAATTAGATGGAACAGAAGTTCCAGCAGATAATATTCCAGAATATTTAAATTATCTTACTAATTATGCTGTTCCCTTAAAAACTGGTCCATATGCTAGATATGCTGATAAACCAAGATATGTATATTGGACTAACTGGGGAAATTATCTTAGTTTAAAATATATTTCATCAGTTGAGGATGATATTGAAGGAAAATTAGCTTTAAAAGATTATAATTTGCGTTATGCAATTTATTCTGGTGATCAATCACAACAGTCTATGAATGGTAAGGTATATAAAAAAATATACAATTACAGTACCAACCAAGGCATACAGTTTATAACGAAACAATATTATTATGTAAGAAAAACTCCAAAAATTTTAGATATTCCTAAAATTGGTGGAAATACATATAGTGATTTGGCTTATCAATTTTTAGATGAAGGTTTAAAATATAATATTGATATAGTAGGAAACACTTCAGGTATAAATGCATTGGCAAAAGGTTCTGAGGAATTAGAATATTCGGGAAAATGGGGATATGTTGATGATGGAGTATCATCTAATAAAAATTCTATATCTACACATATGTCAAATCAATATGGAGTAGAAAAAGCTTATAAAGCATTTAATATTGCTGGAGTGACATCAGCATATGAATTTATTGATAACGGTGAAATGTGGAAAAATGTATTTGATTTAACTCCTTTAGATCCATATTACCCTACAGTAACAGCATCTGAAGCAGATGCTTCTAATAGTAATTTACAAAAAGTTTTAGATATAAAATATAATTCTTTAGTTCTTCTTTCTGGATCTAGTGCTAATAATCAATTAGAATTAATAAGAAAGATAGAATTACAAAATTTTGTTATGTACTCGTTATGTTGTATGGGTGAAGATTCTGATGATTCTTTTTTTGCCGTATTGACATCATATAATCAAAATACAGTAATAGATAGCCAAGCTTCCAATATTAAATGGGTTTATGGTTGGAATAAAATTAATTTTTCTCCTGTTACTCCTAGTTCTAATCCAAATCAAATATATTCAGATAAAGATGTAATGGAGTTATCTCATTGGGTATTAGATCCCAATGTAAAATCTGCAGCAACACCCGATTCTACTGGAGTTAATACTTTTGCAATAAACTTAAATGAATCAAATAATACTGTAGGTGGTCAAACTCCAATGTATGCTCCTGGTTGGAATTCTCCACCATCTGGGTTTTCTTATAGACCTATTGGATTAAAATCTACTCAAGTAGTCAATACTACTGGTACAATAAATCATGTTGTAAAAATGTATAAAAAATCATGGAAAAATGTTTTTAATACATCTGGAATAACATTATCTAATTGGAATTCATCATACGATAATAAATATTTGTATTATTTTACTGCAGAAAACGTTTTAGATGGAACCTGTCCATAATATTATATTATGTCAAATACAAATCAAATAAAAATTTATCCGTATACTATTGCAAAACATGCAATTACTCCTGTAACTTCACGGGATAGTTACGAATGTGCAAATTCGGAAATAACTCGTGGTTTAACATCTTCTCCAGATTCTTTACAAGGGTGTTTTGATTCATTCCCAGCAATTAAAAAAATTGCAGAAGGTTTGGATATTTTACCATCAAATATTTGGACAGGATCTACAGGAAGTGTTTCTCCAAAGGGAACATTAGTTATAAGAGATTTGTTAACTGGATTAACAGGAGGAGAATGTGAAGGTATTAAATCATCTTTGGGTCCTTCTTGGTTGGGTTGTTTATGGGGAACACCAGAAGCACCTTTTAGTTGTGTTTGTCCAGAGGTTGGTGACAACTATGCCGCATACCTAAAACACAGATTAAATGTTGCTACGTTTTGGAAAACTCCAGTTAAAGTTCCAGTAGATAGAAGAGAATTTTTAGATGGTTTAAAATACCAATCCAAAATTGATTTAACTGTTGCTGGTGATTATAATATAAGACCAGGGTACATAATTGAGCTTCTAGTAGATCATCCAACTAGAACACCTATTAACACTGGTAAGTCTATATTTTCAGGTTTATATATGATACTTTCTGTTAAACACATCTTAAATAGCGGTGGAACCCACGAGACAGCTTTAACTGTAACTCAGATTCCAGATAAATAATTTTAATGCAGAATACAGATTTTTCAATACTCCTTGAAAAAATACCAACTACCAATAGCACTACCGACATTGCTATGGTAAGTGGCTACAATAGCATTGTACAAAAAATATCTCATTTATTTAATACCAATAAGGGAGAATTAACATCTGATAAAAATTTTGGTTCAGATTATTATGTTTATATATTTGACCCTATTAGCAATAAAGAAGTATTAGAAAATACTATGTCACATTATATTCAAGCCTCTATTCAAGGTGTAACAGATGTTACTGTTGAGTTATTTTCTTATACTCAAAGTATATTGCAGTTTAAAGTTAAATTTGGTTATTTTGATGGAATAAAATTACAAAGCAATATATATTGCAATATTGAGGTAAACATATAATGGCATATAATACAAAAGATTTGAATGTTTCTTCTTTAGACTTTACTGATATAGTAAATTCTTTAACTCGTTTTCTATCGGCACAACCAAGTTTATCTAGTATTGATTTTAAAAATTCTTCTAGTGCAGCTAATATGTTTATTAATATATTGGCTACAGCTACTGCATATAATGGTGCATATAGTTATTTTGGATTTAATGAATCATTTAAAGTTTCTGCACAAAATTTAGAATCTTTTTCTGGATTGGCAGCAAATGAATCTATAGTGTTGCCATTTACACAATCAGCAACCACAGATATAACATTAGAAGCTTCAGCAGTTATACCAGCTTATACATCATTTTCATCACAAGCAATAGATGGAAGTAATATATTATTTTTTAATATTGAAGATATTGCTATAGGTACCAATTCATATACATTGTATTCTGGTACACAGGCTATAAATTATACTGACTATAATTATGATGGTCAGTATATACTGATTCCTTTAACAGTTGACCCACGTACAATTACCTTTGTTACTACAAATATTATTACTAGTGTACAGACTGTTTACACGAGAGTTGATCGAGGTTCAGAAGCAACTACTGCTGGTAATTATTTTACAGTAATCAATGGACCTAGTGGGTACATGGTTACTAATAATTTTATTAATTCTACTCCTATTGATTTAAATGTACGTGTTGAAGTTATTGGTTTGAATACCAATGGTAGTAAAGGCAATGATGCAACAATAACTCCACTCAGTTCTACTATCTTTGTAAGCAACCCAACACCAACTGGTGGTTATGATAATTTAAGTGTAGAGCGTGCTAGAGCAACAGTATTATTTAATGGTAACGGTAGAAAGCGTTGGGTCACACTAAATGATCTTAAATACGCTGTAATGTCTTCTGGAATTTCTGGTACAGATAATGAAACCTTAATTACTGTTTCCAATGGAACAACTCCATATTCAGTAAATGTTTATGTAAATGCTTCATTATCAGCTGCAGATCAAACATCGTTATTAACATTTTTGTCATCAACAGGTCCTGCTGGAATATCAATTAATTACACTCTATGATTTTATTATTTCACCATATTCCGGTATCTTTAAAAGTCAAAGTTGATAAATTTGTCGAAAAGGTAATTAATTATTATGGTTCTGAATTTTATAATATTCAGGGTGAATATTGGTTTGGTGATTCACTTACTATAAAGTCTTTATTTCCATCATGGATTATTAAAGAATATGATGACAATACTGAAAATGTATTAGTTATTCCATTATTTAAAAATTATCTTAGATGGCTTTTTAGTCTTAAATATGGATATGGTGCTCAATTAGATTGGGAGAATATTCGTTGCGGTATGAGTATTGATTATAAATTGTTACAGGGTATTGCGGAAAGTTATTTTCCCAGTGCTGATTTTTCAAGTGATGCATTATCTGATGTATTGCCAAATATAAGGCGGTTCTCAATTCAAGTACAGGGTTCATATTTTGATATAAAGGGAACTAATAAAGGTATTAAATATATTTTAACATCTTTATTAGATATGCCTTACTCTACAACAGAAGTATACACTTCTGCTCCAGGAGTAGTAAATATAAAGGCTAATATATTAGATAAGCATAAATTATTTTTGTCTGAACATGTTATTCCAGCAGGAATGACTGTAGTTTATGAAAGTGTATAAAAATGTTTAAAAAAATGGTCTCATTGGCTATGGCTCTAGCTAGTCGCGGTTTAACAAATAATAAAACTGATCTAATAACTAAAAAAATTAGAACAGTTGCTTGTTTTGGGCATGGAGATATTTCTCCTTGCCACAATTTAAGAAAAAGCAACAATTCTGAATACTTTTATTGTGGTGGATGTGGTTGTGGTGATAATAGCAATACCTGGTTAATAAAAGCCGATGGTGAATATGCTAAACTAGACTACCCCAGTTTAAATTGTCCATTACAATTACCTGGGTTTACTAACTATGATCCAAATTCTACTCTTTCACCAGAAAGAAAAGAACAAATTGAAAATTTTGATCCAGAATTATTAGATTTAATACAGGTAACTGTTGGTAGATCTGAAGAAAAAGAAAATATAATAGCTGAAGTAAATAAAATTATAGAGAATTCATAAATATTTGTATAATGGCGAAACCCACTACAAGACAAGAATTTATCAACTATTGTTTTAGATCTCTTGGAGCTCCTGTATTACAGATCAATATAGACCCCCAACAAGCCGAAGATAGATTGGATGAAGCCTTAGAATACATGTTTGAACGTCATTTTGACTTCAATCAGAGAGCACTTTACGTATATCTTATAACTCCTGAAGATATTGTTGCCAAATCTTTTAATACTACTACTTTTGGCAATGCTTTAGGTGCCAAATTAAAGACTAACGAAGACGGATCAACCGGATATTGGCCTGCTGCAACGGATATTAGAACAATAACTAAAGTGTTTACACCAACTAATGAGGTTGGTGATTATATGTTTGATTTGAGATATCAGATGACTTTATTTGATTTCTTTGGTCTTTATAATAATCAATCTGCCACTCCATCTGGACCCATGGCTGCGTATATGGAAGCTATGAGTTATGTTAAACTTATAAATGATGTTTTTAATTATCCAGTATCTTACACATATACTCGTACAACAGATACATTATTTTTAGATACAGATTATTCGTCAATGTCAAATGGAAAATATTTAATGGTCGAAGCATATGTTCAGATTGATCCATATAAATATGAAAAAGTTTGGAATGACCGAATATTTAAAAGATATTATACTGCATTATTAAAGAAACAATGGGGTCAAAATTTAATTAAATTTTCTGGAGTTCCTTTACCTGGTGGGGCTATGTTAAATGCCGCAGCAATATTAAATGAAGCTGTATCAGAACTTAGAGAAATTGAACTTACCCTCCTAAAAACACAGGAATTACCTGTGGACCCAATGATAGGATAAAAATGGCAGTCAATCCTTATTTTTATAATTATGGAAATGAACAAAATCTTGTTGAAGATATGACTATTGAGATCATAAAAGCAACTGGTCAAGATTGTCTATATGTTCCTAGGCAGTATCTGAATATAGATAAAATATTTGGTGAAAATCCAGCTTCATCATTTACTAAAACATATACACTAGAAATGTATTTACAATCATATAAAGGATTTGAAGGTACTGATATCATATCTCAATTTGGGATTGAAATTAAAGATAAGGTTACATTGGTATTTTCAAGAAAACGATTTAGTGAAGAAGTTACTATTAATGATACAACAATCACCAGACCCCGTGAAGGTGATCTCATTTATTTTCCTGCATCAAAATCTTTATTTGAAATAAATTTTGTAGAACATGAAAATCCATTCTATCCATTAGGAAAATTATATTCATATTATATAACAGCTGAACTATTCACTTATAGCTACGAAAAGATCAATACAAATATTTCATATATTGATAGTGTATCTACAATTACTAAGGGTCTATCTGGTGGTGTAATAATTCCTCGCAATAATATTCTAGGTACAACTGCTGGAATAAATGATGTTATAGATGATGAAGCTGTATTGTTTAATGTTGATAAAAATGAACCATGCTAATAGGAACATAAATGTTTAATTACTTTTATAATCAAAATTTAAGAAAACTTGTAGTTGGTTTTGGTTCATTATTCAGCAACATCGATGTACAGCATACCAATCCAGATAATGCTGTTACTCCGTTAACAATTCGTGTTCCAATTACTTATGCTCCTCAAGAAAAATTTATTAGAAGATTATTAGAAACTTCCTCAATAAATGATGGTACTCGTATTGAAAATCAACTTCCTAGACTAAGTTACATGATGTCATCAGTTACCACAGACCCATCTAGAAGAAGAAATAAATCAAATAATACTAAAACAATGGCAGGATCTCCTGGTAATTGTACTGGTCCTACTGCTGGCATTATATCACAAGAAGTACCAGTAAATGTTGCTTTTTCATTGTTTGTCTATACAAGGCATTTAAATGATACATTACAAATTGTAGAACAAATTATTCCATATTTTAATCCAGATCATATTATAACAATTGACATGAATAGTGCACAGAGTGATGTTAGAATTCCTATAACTATGCTAAGTAATAATATAAGTGAAAGATACGATGGTGATTTTGGAAACCGTAGAATCAATATTTCAAGTTTTAGTTTTGTTGCTAAATCATATATCTTTGGTAATGTTGAGACAAAGAATGTAATTACCGGTGTCGATGTACCTGGAATAACGTTTGATTTTGATTGGAATTATTAATATTATTAGTTAGTTGTTATGAATATAAATAAAAATTTGTCTAATTTTTTTAACGTTTCCGAACCTTCGGAAAAACCAATAGTAGAAAAGAATACTAGTGGTGGTACTTTTGATAATAATAATTTTCAAAAGGATTATGAATTAGCACAATCCAATTATAAAGATTTATTGGGTTCTGGCACTATAGCACTTGAAAGTGCTCTTAAAGTTGCAACTGAATCAGATTCTCCAAGAGCATTTGAAGTTGTTGCAATTTTACTTAAAACTATGTCTGATTTAAATAACAATATGTTAGATATACATAAAAAAGCTAAAGATACTACTGCACAAAAAGTTCAAGTTAATCAAACTAATAATTCAGTATTTGTGGGTTCCACAAAAGATCTTCAAAATTTATTAAATAAAGATCGAAGTACAGAAAAACTTATAGAAGCTGAAATAGTAAATAAAGATGAGCTTAAATAATAAAAATCAAGGGTATAGAAATAACCCAAAACTAAAACCTCCCGGTATAGAATTACAATATACCAAAGAGCAATTAGAAGAATATATAAAGTGTGCTAAGGACCCTGTATATTTTTGTACCAAATATGTAAAAGTAAAAACACTCGATAAAGGTATTATGCCTTTCAAGTTGTATGATTATCAAGAAAATTTTGTACAGAAAATCCATGATAATAGATTTACAATTTCTAAATGGCCTCGTCAGTCTGGAAAATCGACATCCGTTATTGGGTATATTGCTCATTACGTTACCTTTAACCAGTCTGTTAGTTGTGCTATTCTTGCAAATAAATTAAAGACTGCAAAAGACGAATTATTTGCCAAACTTCAATTAGCGTATGAAAATCTACCACATTTTCTACAACAGGGCGTAGTAGAATGGAACAAGACGAGTTTTAAATTAGAAAACGGGTCTAGAGTGGTTTGTGATGCAACATCGTCTTCAGCGATCCGTGGTGGCTCGTATAACCTATTGTTGTTAGATGAGTATGCGTTTTTACCTTCCCATATTGCTGAAGAATTCTATTCTTCCACGTATCCTACCATTTCAGCAGGTTTAACTACCAAATTAATAATTGTTTCTACTCCAAATGGCATGAATCATTTTCATAAACTTTGGGTAGATGCTAACCGCCCAGTTGGCCATAAACTTAAAAATAGATTTGTGCCTATTGAAGTTGATTGGACTCAAGTTCCAATAACCCCAGGTGGACCAAGACGAAATACTGAATGGGCTGAAGAACAGATTGCAAATACCAGTCAAGAACAGTTTAACCAAGAGTATGGTTGTAGTTTCTTAGGATCTTCTAATACTTTAATTTCATCAACAAAATTAAATTTATTAGCAGCAGAAGAATTTTTATCTGAAAATGCAGAAGGTTTAAGAATTTTTGAAGAACCAATAAAAGATAAAATATATTTCTTACAAGCAGATGTATCAAGAGGACAGGGTGCTGATTATTCTGCTTTTTCAATTATAGAGGGATCTGAAAGCCCATATAAAGTAGTTGCAACATATAAAAACAATACTATTAGTCCTTTTAATTTTCCACAAGTAATTAAAGCTGCTGGTGACAAATATAATAATGCTTTTGTATTAATTGAAACAAACGATCTTGGTGCACAGGTATCACATGTCTTATATAACGAACTTGGTTATGAAAATTTATTAATGACTAAGGTGATGGGTAGAAAGGGTCAAGTTCTATCTCAGGGATTTGGTGGAGTTGGAAAAAATGAAATGGGAATACGTACTACTGCACAAACTAAAAAATTAGGATGCGCAATATTAAAGCGTTTAGTTGAAGAAGATAAACTTTTAATAAATGATGACAGAATTATACAAGAGTTAATGTCATTTATTTCTAGATCAAATACATATAAGGCTGAAGAAGGTCAGCATGACGATTTGGTAATGACCCTAGTATTCTTTTCTTGGCTTTCTCGACAGGAATATTATAACGATTTGATTGAAAGTGCAAAGTTTTCCTATGCCAAACCAGAAAATGTGAATGATGATAACGTGCTTTTTATGCAAAATAGTGAGCAGGCAGAAGATAGAGAAGAATTTTCAGATGGTGAGGTAATTTGGTATCCTACTTAAAAAAAGTATAAATATTTCTAATAGATAAGGTACCCTATGCCCAACGCAATTCCGACTTTAGGATCATTTTTAAATTCAAGCCAATACAATACCAATTTAACTTCTGGTGATCCATTGGTAGCTGCAATTGTGGCTGGTTCGACATTTAACCTACCAGCATTTTCTGGTGCTGCCCCAAATGGAGTGGGATCGGCAGAAAAAGATCCTGGTGGACTTTTTGGTTGGTTGATATACGCAAGAAACTTTAAATCATCACCTATTTTAGGAAGTACGGGTGATCAGTATATTATTTATAGTGATCCAGGATCATTTGTTGGAGATTTAAATAAACTTTCAGGTGTTACAAATGCTCTTGTAGCGTTTACTGGAAGTGGTGGTACATGGGGTTTATTCCAACAAACAAATAATACAACTATTACTACAAGGGGACCCCAGGGAAATGATTTCTTACATTGTATACATTATCTTGCTTACGGTGGTAGACTTATTATCAGTGGCACCACTTCTGGTTTAGATACATATGAAAGTTTAAACAATACAAGTATAGAAGTACTTATTGGAAATACTGCTAATGCCTCTTTAGCTAGATATATTGAAAATAAACCAGCTATGGTTGGAATATTTCCATCAGGTAATGCTGGAAACAATCTAATTGCTGATAATTTTGCAACATATTTTAGTAATCCAGCAAATATTAATTTTACATCTGGAGCCACAGTTGCAGATAGAATTTTTAACATCTATGGTGTAAATGGAACCACGTATTCAACAACCACTTTATCAACTGGAACTGAATTAAATTATCAAATTCCAGCTGTAGCAGATGTTGCTGGTGCTTTTAATGCAGCAAAAAATTTAGATCAAATATTCTTAACTGTTGGTGGTTTAGATAGGTCTACTGTTCTTAATAGAGGTATTATAAATTCAATTAATTGGACTGATGCAGTTAAAACAACATTAAGATCAAATCGTGTTAATTTTTATGTAAATTACACACCCAAATTCTTAGGTTCAGATTTGGTTGGAGCTACTGGATCTGCATCTGATGTTACCGTTTCTGAGCGATTTGGAGCAGCATATCTAAAAAGAGTTTTAACTCAACAAATAACTAAAATTGGAGTTAAGTATCTTTTTGAATTAAATATTCAATCAACTAGAGATTCTGTTGTATCTGAAGTAAATAGTATTTTAGATCAATATTCTTATTCAATGGTAAGATCTACAGCACAAGTTATATGCAATTCATCTAATAATACAGATTATGCTACATCATTAAATATCGATTTAATCATCCAACCATTGCTAGGTGTTGATCAGTTTGTAATAAATATCACACTAACGAGTTAACATAAATGGCCAATAATTCAATCTTAGATTTTAAAAATGGATTTAATGGAGGCACACGAGCCAATAGATTTCAAGTCAATGGTTTTTGGCCAACTGGTGTACTTAGACCATCTAATACAGATCTTAATGTTAAAATATTTGCGTCATCGTTTCCACGATCAGAAGTAGGAACTATTTCTATACCTTATCGAGGAAGAGCATACTACTTACCAGGAGATCGTCAATATCCTAACTGGTCTGTGGATGTGTTTGATGATAGTGGAGATAGAAATATCTGGAGAGCCTTTAATAAGTGGAAAGAATTATTAGATGGTCACCAAACACACACAGTATACCAAAACAATTATGCTTACGATAATTTACAAACTACCTGGAATATCCAGCAACTTGATTTAAATGGAAATCAACTCAGAAAAATTATTTTATATAAATGTTGGCCAAGTGAAGTTGGGGCTTTAACGATGGACATGGGTTCAACCGAACCTTCCGTATTTCGTGTTACTTTAACCTTCGATTACTTAAACATTGTAAATATAAACTAATGCTAAATGATTTTAAACAAAATTTTAAAGGTGGAGCTAGACTAAACAGATTTTTTGTTACAGGAAGCATTCCATTTTCTGGACAAAGTGTATCCAGGTTTCATATACGTGCTTCTGCTATCCCACAACTTCAAACACAAACTTTAAGTTATGATTATAGAGGTAGAAAATCACACTATCCAGGAGAAAAACAATATCCTGTTTGGTCTATAACCATATTGGATGATAATGCACCTGGTGATTTTTGGACTGCTTTTCAAAAATGGCAAAATGCTTTAAATAACCATGATGCAAATACTGTGAATAATGCAGTTTTAAGACACCAAACACAAACTTTTAAATCTACTTGGACTATTAATCATATGAATCTAAATGGTGACGAAGATACACCGTTGAAAAAAATTACTTTGTTTGGTTGCTGGCCTAAGGCTATTAATCCTATTAATTTCAATATGAATAGACCGAATGCTTTAAATGTATTTGATGTTGTGATGGTTTACGACTACCTAAATATACAGAACGTGACATAAAAAGGACTACATGGAACTTGACATTTTTGGATTTCAATTTGGTAAAAAAGAACCATCTAAACAAAAAAAAGAAGATAAGCTTCTTCAATCGTTTACGGTTCCCGAGATGTTTGATGGTACTGTAACAGTAGAAGCGGGTGGTTTTTTTGGTACTGCGCTCGATTATGGTGTAAATCTCCGTGACGAAAATACGTCTGTAATTCAATATAGAAATATGTCAGTTTTTCCAGAAATCGACAATGCTGTTGATGAAATTGTAAATGCAGCAATTGTATTTGGTACAGATCGTAAAGTTGTTAAAATGGATTTGAAAGATGTACCTCTTCCAGAATCTATCAAAATAAAAATATATAAAGAATTTGATAGAGTAGTACATTTAATGGATTTCAACAATAAAGCTTATGAAATCTTTAGAAGATGGTATATTGATTCTCGTGTTTTTTATAATATTGTAATTGATAGAGATCTACCAGGTGATGGTATCAAAGAGATTATTCCAATTGATCCTCTGAAAATTAAAAAAATCAGAAAAGTCAAAAAAGAAATGGAACGAGTAGAAAATCAATCCGTTTCTGTTGTTAAAGATATTGAAGAATATTATCTTTATACAAATACTGAAAAAGATACTTTTTTATCAACAGGTCCTAGTGGTCTACATTTGTCTCTTGACAGTGTTGTGTATTGCCCATCTGGAATTGTAGATCTTAATACAAAAAGAGTATTAGGATATCTTCATAAAGCAATTAGACCATTAAACATGCTTCGTCAACTTGAAGATGCTCTTTTGGTTTACCGTGTAGCCCGTGCACCAGAACGAAGAGTATTTTATGTGGATGTTGGTCAGTTACCAAAACAAAAAGCTGAACAATATATGCGGGATATGATGAGCAGATTTAGAAATAAACTTACATATAATCAATCTACTGGTGAAGTTCGAGATGAGCGTAACAATTTATCAGTTTTAGAAGATTATTGGTTGCCACGTAGAGAAGGTTCAAGAGGAACTGAAATTACCACCCTTCCAGGTGGTAATGCCATGTCACAAATTGAAGATGTAGATTACTTTAAAAAGAAACTCTATGCATCCTTAAATGTTCCATTGAGTCGTTTAGCAGCAGATCAGACTGGATTTAATTTAGGTCGTTCTGTTGAAATTACTCGTGAAGAAGTAAAATTCTATAAATTTATTGAAAGAGTTCGTCACCAATTTGTAAAAATGTTTTCTGACTTTTTACGTGTTCAACTTATTCTAAAGGGTGTCGTAACTGAAAATGATTGGAACGAGTTAAAAAAAGATATTAGATTTGTATTTAATAGTGATAATTATTTCTGGGATTTAAAGGAAGCAGAAATTTTAGGTGAACGTATGAAAACTCTGTCTTTCATAGAACCTTATGTTGGTAAATATTTTTCAGTTGACTATGTTAGAAGTAAGATCTTGAAACAAACTGAAGAAGAAATTAAAACAATTGATACTCAAATGGCAGCAGATAAACAGAAGGTACAAGCTGAACAGGCTGCACTTGCTGCACAACAACAACAATTGGGGTTAGTCCCTCCACCAGAAGAAGAACAAAAATGACAGACATTTCCTATAAACTTTTAAAAAATGGTATTCAAGCTCTTTTAGAAAGAGAAGAGGATTATTTTAAAAAGAATATAGTTCAAAGTCTATCAATTAAGTTAAATGTTGCCATTTCTGGTGTTTTGAAAGAAACTAATAAGAATCTTTTTTTAACGCATGAATCCATAGAAAATTCTAAAGATCTTCAATATTTTTTAAATATTCTAGAATCTAAGAATAAACTTCAACTAAAAGATGGAAGTATTATAAATATTACAGAAAATGATATTACCTCATTAAAACGATTGTTTGATAATTTAAATACCGCTAGTAGAAAAGAAATGATAACTTCTATTTTTGAATCTTCAAACAACTTTAAACAACATATAGATTTTTACAACACCGCTAAAGGACTTTTCAGATGAAAGATACAGTAAGAGAAATGATTAAGAATGTAATTGAAGAAAATGCCGTTTCCTTTAAAGAAACGACATCACGAGTACTTCTTAATAAAGTTGGAAATAGTTTAAGTGAAAAATATGTTGAAATCTCACAACAATTATTCACAGAATCAAATGAAGGTACCCCACCACCACGACCACTTCCATATGCGCAGGAAATGACTCCTTCACCAAATCCTACATCACAATATGCACCTGGTGTCAATCCAGCTGATCTTGTATATAATCCTAGAAATAAATTTTGGGATACAAACAATGGTAAACAATTTATGGTTGGTTGGAATTATTTGATTGCAAATGCACGTGATCCACGTGCATGGAATCAACCAGGAACATATGATTATATGGACAGTCCTGAAGCATTTGAAGCATGGTTACGTTCACGTGCTGCAGAATTTGGTATCGTTCCACCACCACTTCCAATCTAATTTAAACAGAAAGAAACACTATGAATTACCTAGTAACACATTATAAAAACCTCGCAGAACAACTTCAATCTCGCATTAACCATTTGCAACAATGTCTCTATGAGATGGATGCTGCAGCTGGTGGTGGAATAGATCAAATGCGTGCAGACACTTCAGCTAATACTAGCTCAGGATATAAAGTTCCAAATACCAATAATTATGTAATGGGTACAACTCCAGCTAATACTGCCAGCCCCTTTCCCGTTCCACCATCACGTGGACCAAAATTTCCACCAACAGCAGGAGAATATTTTCCTAATGGAATGTCTCCTACACAGGGTCCAAAAATGGAAGATTATCCTGCAGGTTCTGATCCAAGCTTTGGTGAAATGTTAGTTTTATATGCAAAGGCACTTAAAGCGTGGAACACTGCAGTACTTGAACATCAAAGATATCTCCGTAGAACCGGACAGAGCCCTTCAGCAAGTCGTTAATAAAGTATAACAATAAAGATACCAAAACAATGAAATTAATTACAGAACTAACTGAAGACATCAAATATATTAAAGAGAATGTCGGCAATGGAGATAAGAATTATTTCATTGAAGGTGTCTTTATGCAATCTGACATCAAGAACCGCAATGGTAGAATCTATCCAAAGAATACTCTAGCCAAAGAAACCAACCGTTACATTAATGAATATGTGAATAAAGGTAGAGCCTTGGGTGAATTAAACCATCCAACAGGTCCTACGGTAAATCTTGATAGAGTTTCTCATATTGTTAAAGAACTCCATGAAGATGGAAAAAGTATTTATGGTAAAGCAAAAGTTCTTGATACACCAATGGGAAAGATTGTAAAAAATCTCATTGATGAGGGTGCACAATTAGGTGTATCCACTCGTGGTATGGGATCTCTTAAAGCAAAGAATGGTTACCAAGAAGTTCAAGAAGACTTTATGCTAGCTGCCATTGATATTGTAGCAGATCCATCTGCCCCAAATGCTTTTGTAAATGGAATCATGGAAGGTAGAGAATGGATCATGGAAAATGGTATGTGGTCTGAACATCAACTTGAAAACGCAAGACGTATTGTAAGAAACTCTTCTTCTAGAAATCTTAATAAGAATGTTGTAAAAATCTTTGAAGATTTTTTCAAGAATATCTAAAATGTACTTAAACAAAAATACAAAAGATTTTTTACTTTATACTCTTAGAGAAGAAACCTCCATGGGTGGTGGTGTTGGAATGACTCCAGGTGATGGATCAGGTATTGGAGATTATGATTCATCTGAGCCCGAAATAGATCCAGTTACTAAAAAACGCAAGAAAAAGAAAAAACAGTCAGAATCATTATATGGTAAAAGTGCTCTACAGGCTGCTCTTGGTACTGATGTTGATTTAGATAAAGAAACTTCTGGTCAACCAAGTTTAGGTTTTCTGGGTGCACTTGGAACTATCAAAAGACGAATGGGATATAAATTAGATCCTAATGCAGAGACAGGAATGCGTGGTGGGGATTCTTTAATTAAAGGTGCTATTTCTGGAGTAGCTGGAGCTGGTCTTGCATCTACAGCCTTAGCTTTTATGGGACCGCTCGGTCAGAGTATAGCA
>Ga0105096_10000070_pt1 | contig 23557 bp, 18 predicted proteins | sample PPLLak3cmMay2015_FD_87036 | JGI IMG/M metagenome (GOLD analysis project Ga0105096, IMG submission 87036) | Freshwater sediment microbial communities from Prairie Pothole Lake near Jamestown, North Dakota, USA - PPLs Lake P7 Core (1) Depth... | ecosystem: Environmental > Aquatic > Freshwater >... | reverse complement strand
TGCGCATGGCGGGACTGGATTTCACTGCGTTTGTCGAGGAAGGGTTTGGCGGTTTCAAACGCCGCGTGACCGGCGGCGTTGAACTTGCGCCACATCCACGGGGCGGCTGGAAACTGTTTGTCGCCGGGGATCTGTTCGCTTTGCTCGAGATTTTTCCACTCCACCTGCAGGCTCTTGATGCGGTCGAGCAGGGCGTCGGGGTGCAGGTCGGCCGCAGGCAGCGCCTCCATTTCGTCGATCAGGCGATTGCGGATCTTGTTGTTCGACCAGTGTTGCCAGTCACGCAGTTCGCGCAGGCGCGCCTGCATCGAGTTCAACCGGTTGTTGAGTTTTTGCCATTCCTTGTTCTTGCCGTGTCCCTTGATGGACTGCTGCAGCGTGGCCCGCGTCTCCAGGGCCTTGTGCAGCTCACCCTGTTCCAGCTCGGTTTCCAGTTGTGTCAGCAGGGTCCGCGCCTGGCCGAGTTCCTGTTCGTAGGCCTGGCGCTGTTGCTCGAGCAGGGCTTCGAGGCCTTCCAGCGCGGCACTGGCCGCCTGGTAACAGGCGAGGTCCCCGGCGTTTTCCCCGGCGATCTTCTGCGCGCAGTGATGCCAGGCTTTTTCCAGTTGCTGCTTCAGCTTGCCGATACTGGCAGCGTGTGGGTTTTGTGCGTTTTCAGTTGCGTAGAGGCGGACGGCATCGGCCATGTGCGCCAGGGATTCGCTCGCCCGCGTCGACGCCGGCGTCACGTCCAACGGCGCCGTTGCCGGGGCTTCTTCAATGACGGGTTCCGGCTGGGCTGCAACCGTCTGCTCTGCGACCGCTTCGGCAACCGGCGCCGCCGGCGCGGCCAGCCGGTCACAGACACGCTGGTAGCGTTGCGCCAGCGCCTTGTCGGCGTGGGCGGCGATGCCTTGCCAGGCCGCGTGCAGATCATCGGTTGCCGCCGGGTCCCGCGAGTTGGTGTCCAGCGCCAGTTTTTCCAGTGCGCTGCAGATGCGCACCGCCTCGATCTGCACGCTTGCTGGGTCTGCCTGTCCGAGTAACTCGCCGTGCAGACGTTCCTGCAATTTTGCGTGCAGCAATTTGTCGGATTTTCTCAATGCCTCAATGACCCGCTTGAGGGTCGTATGTTGCGTGATCCGGCTGGCGGCAAAGTCACGGTTTGCGGCGTCGCTGTCGTTAATGCAGCAATCGCCCACTATGCCCTGCCGTTCGACCCGCGCCAGTGCGGCGCGTCTAAGCTCCGCCTCGGGCGCGTGGCTGGCAAGGTGTTCGATCAGGTCGCGGTCCGACGTGGTTTTGGCGACCTGCAGGCGGAATTCCAACGGTGGCCGCGCGTCATTTGCAGAAGCGGCCAGTTGCCGGATGCGTTCTTCCAGCAATTTTTTTACCTCGGCATCCGCTTCATTGTCGTACAGCTTCAGGATATTTTCGAGCTGGTGCAGACGTTTGATCGCGGCACTGCGAACGCGCTTGTCTTCATCGTCGGCGGCGATCCCGAGCAGGTTGCCGATCAGCTCAGGATCCTGATCGCTGCTGACCGATTCGAGGCGGATATCCGCATTGCTGCTTTGCCATTTGGGTTTAAAAATAGAGGGTTTCCAGTTCATTTAATTCAAGCCGCCAGTTTGGATGGATCGGGAAAGTGCTGTGCCAGCAAATGGAACTGCTCTTTCGCGGTTTGTACACGCATAAGATCATACAATATATGCTCTGAACCCGGGCGTCCCTGCAGATACCAGCCGATGTGTTTGCGCGCGACCTGCACACCGTGATCCTCACCGTAAAACTCATGTAACCGCTGCAGGTGATCGCGCATGACCGTGTGGATTTCGGCTGCCTGCGGCGGCGCCAGTTTCTCGCCGCTGTGCAGGTAGTGATTGAACTCCCTGAATATCCAGGGATTGCCCTGCGCGCCACGGCCGATCATCAGACCTGCGGCGCCGGTGTAATCGAGAACGGCCCGGGCCTGTTCCGGTGTCGTCACATCACCATTGGCAAATACCGGCAGGCTGGTTTCCCGGCAGATCCTGCGGATGGTTGCATACTCGGCCTCGCCATTGAAACGGTCGGCGCGGGTGCGGCCATGCACGGCCAGGGCCGCGATCCCGCAGGACTCGGCAATGCGCGCCACTTCAGGGCCGTTGCGGTGGTCGCGGTCCGGGCCCGTACGTATCTTCAGTGTGACTGGTACGTCGACCGCGGCTACGACCGTGCGCAGTATCGCTTCGACCAGGCCGATATCCGCGAGCAGGGCGGAACCGCCGAATTTGCCGCAGACCTTTTTGGCGGGGCAACCCATGTTGATATCGATGATCTGTGCGCCGAGGCCGACGTTGTAAATGGCCGCTTCGGCCAGTGTTTGCGGATCACTGCCGACAATCTGCACGGCCAGCGGTGCGGGTTCGCCGTCGAAGTTGCTGCGCCATGTGGATTTGCGGGTATGTTTGAGTAGCGGGTTCGAACTGACCATTTCGGTTACAACGTAACCCGCGCCCAGCGAACGACACAGCTGCCGGAACGGACGGTCGGTGACGCCGGCCATCGGCGCCAGGGCAATACAACTGCTTAGTGTGTAGGGTCCAATTTGCATGGCAGTGATCAACCGCTCTTCCCGGCTATGGTTATGTGGTCAATGCCTCGATGATCTGGAATCCCGCCACCCAGGTGCCGATGGCGGCACCGAGATTGGTAAAAAAGAACACCAGCAAAATACGTGTCGCCGGATTTTTGAACCAGCCTTTCACAGTCGTGACGTCATCGCGCAATCTTTCGAGGTCGGAAACTTTGGGTTTACGCACCCAGGATTCCACCGCGCCGCTGACCATGCCGGCCGCAATCGCGGGGTTCAGCGTGGTTATCGGGGCAGCGAGCATGGCGCTCAGGATGCTTAACGGATGGCCCCTCGCGACCAGCGCGCCAAGCGCGCCAAGACCGCCGGTAGTCAGGACCCAGAGCCAGACCAGTTGCCAGCCAAGTTCCGGGCTGCGTGCAAAACCAACCAGGAAGCCAATGGAGACCAGCGCCAATATCGCCCAAGGCACAAATGTAAGCCAGCGGCTGGGTGGCGGCAATCGCGACAGGTTGTCAACCTCGGTGCCTGGATCCTGCTGGTCATCGGCCAGGTATTTTGACAGGCCGTCAAGGTGTCCGGCACCGATGACGACGAGGATACGCTTGCCGCTGTTGTCGCTGTTGTCCTGGCGCAGACGCGCGGCCATGAAACGGTCACGTTCAGCGATCAGGGCTTCGTATAATTCCGGTGAGTGTTCGGCAAACTCGGTGAAAGTCGATTCGAGGATATCGCCTTCCTTGAGTTTCTCGATCTGCTCTTCATCGATTTCTTCCGAACTGACGGTGCTCATCACCAGGCCGGTCGTCAGCATGATGCGTTTGTACCACGGCACGGCGCGATAGCTGCGTTTCAAGGTGGTGGCAAGGTCACGGTCGATGAGTTGCAATGGTATGTCGTGAGCGATTGCGGCATCGGCGGCGGCCTTGAGTTCGGCGCCCGGTTCGATGCCAAATTGCTCGGCAATCCGGCGCTGGTAGGCTCCCAGGGCGAGATTGGCCATCACCAGGCCCGCTTTTTTCTCACGAATGATGCGGTAAAGGTCCATGTCCTGCCATTGCTGTTGCCGGGTCAGGGCCTGGTGGCGGGCCGGGCACAGTTCCACGGCGATCGCATCGAAATTGCCGCTGCCGGCCATTTCGGTAACAGCGGCTACACTGGCGCGCGAGACGTGGGCGGTACCCAGCAGGACATAGCGAACGCCATCACGGGAAATTTCCCTGGTTGGCTGTTCTGCGGGGGGTGAATCCGGGGTCACCGCTGCCGGTGTTGCTGGTGTTTCTGATGCGGACATTGGGCCTTGCGAGCCTTCACAGAGGCTCCGTTAATCCTGAGAGGGCGCAAGGATATCGCAGAAGCGCAACCCTTGCCTATTTTTCTATGACGGCGCCCGGATGCAAGACGGTATAGAGCACCAGGTCGTGTTCAAAATAGACACTGTAGGTAGCGTAATCCCAGCTGGAAATGGGCGGATCGCCGACCGCCGGGTGCTGTGTCGCGGGCGTACCGAATTTTGCCTCGACCTCGGCCTTGTTCTGTCCGTTTTTCGGCAGATTCATGCGCTCGGCCTGGCGCACTTCGTCAATGAGCAAAACATCGGCATAAACGGCTTGCATGGCAAATGTCAGCATGAAAGCCAGAACAATCCTTGTCATCGTCTTTCTCCAACGTGATTCAGTTCTCATGATGCCTCAGAATACCACAAAACTGATTAATCGCTTACTGGTTAAATAACAGTTGCTTGCCGGCGTGTTGCCTGCAAGGGATTTTCCTTTTGTAGTTTCCTTTCATGCATGATTTCTGGCTGCGTTTTTGTCAGTTGTTCTGTGCCAATAAACGCAGGTAGGACTGGTAACGCCAGTCCAGGATGCGCCCGTCTGCAACCGCCTGCTTGACGGCGCAACCCGGTTCGGAGGCGTGCAGGCAGTCGTTGAACCGGCACCGTCCGGGCACTGCGCCGAATTCCAGGAATCCCGCGGCAAGCGCGTCGTTCTCCAGTTTCCAGATGCCGTATTCCCACACGCCGGGTGAATCGATCAGTTGCCCGCCATCCGGCAGATGGTAAAGCATGGTCGTGGTGGTGGTGTGGGCGCCTTTCCCGGTCGCCAGCGACAGGCTGCCGGTCTGGATTTGCAGGTCGGGTATCAACTGGTTGATCAACGACGATTTACCGACCCCGGACTGGCCGACGAAGATGCTGGTCCGGTCCCTGAGAACCGGGCGCAAGGCCGCGATGCCCGGGGCGGTTTTACACGAGGTGCGCACGACGCTATAGCCCAGCGCGGAATAATCCGGCATGTGCGCCAGCACCACGGCGCCATTGGCGGTTTCATCCGCGGGTACTTCGAGTTCGGTCTTGTTATGCACGATCACCGGTTTGATACCGAGGCTGTGCACGGCCAGCAGGTAGCGTTCCAGCAGGTCCAGCGAGGGCAGGGGACGCGCTGCAACGACGATCAGGGCCTGGTCGAGATTGGCCGCGATGATGTGCTGACGCAGACGGTCGTCAGTTCTTACAAAGTAATTTTTACGCGGCAGGATGGTTTCGACCACCAGCGAGTCACCATCCGCGCGCGCTACCAGCACCCGGTCACCACAATAGGGTCTGCCGACATTGCGTCTGAATTTGCACGGCTGCTGCGTGCCGTCGGCCAGCCGCACGACGCCCTGGCCGCCATAAGACACGAGTACCAGGGCCTCGGCTTGCGTGTTGGCGGTCATGGAGCGGCTTTGCTGTTGTGCATCGGCTTATTGTACCTGTCAGCGCCGAATTGAACATGGCACAAAACAACGCGGGCCGGTATAGTGCGCAGAAACCCGAAAATTGAATCTATGCGCGACGAAAAACACACGAGACTGATCTGGATCGACCTGGAAATGACCGGTCTGGATACCATTAACGACACGATTCTTGAAATCGCCACCGTCATTACCGACGGTGAATTGAATACCCTGGCGAAGGGACCGGTCTGTGCGATCCGTCAGGATGAAGCCGTGTTGAAAGCCATGGATGACTGGAACCGCTCCCATCATACCGATTCCGGGCTGTGGCAGCGGGTCGTGTTCGGCCGCTACAGCATGCGCGATGCCGAAGCTGTCTGTATAGATTTTCTCAAGGACTGGGTTGAGAAAGGCGTATCACCGATGTGCGGCAACAGCATCTGCCAGGACCGCCGTTTCCTGCACCGCCTGATGCCAGAACTCGAAAGCTGGTTTCACTACCGCAGCCTGGATGTCAGCACCCTGAAGATCCTCGCCGGCATGTGGTTGCCCGCTGAATTAAAGGTGTTCGAAAAAGAAAACCAGCACGTGGCGCAGTCTGACATCCAGGAATCCATCGAGGAATTGCTGTACTACCGCCAGTTCATGGGCAAGTTTGCCGGCGGACACGGCTAGCTGCGCTTAAGGAACCTCTGATTTATTCTGAGGTTCCCGCGACACACGGACGTGTCGCCAAATCAACGGCGCCAAGCCGTTGATTTGTAAGGCAGTCGAAAATGACACTTTTCGGCTGCCGCGCTCTGATAATGCCAGGATGGCATTAATCAGAGCTTCCTTAAATCACTTGCCTGCTGTGTAGTCCGCGATCCAGGCTTCGACGTGGGCGCGCAATTGCACCAGCGGTATCGTGCCATTCTCCAGGATGCGGTCGTGGAATGCGCGGATATCGAAATCCTCGCCCATCGCGATTTCAGCCTGTTTGCGCAGCGCCATGATTTCCAGGCCACCCGAGTCGTAGGCGGTCAGTTGACCGGGGAGAATGGCGATGCGGTCGACCATTTCGTCACCCATGGATTCTGGAAAACGGCCGGATTCCATCATGAAATCGATGGCCTGCTGACGTGTCCAGCCAAACAGGTGGATGCCGGGGTCGGCAACCATGCCGCGCGCCGGCCAGGCGAGGCGTTGAATGGGACCGGTGGTCGTGGTGTACAGACCCATCTCCTCGGCCAGGGCTTCGGAATAACGGGCCCAGCCTTCACCGGGACCGGAAAACCAGACAATCTGCGTAACCGGATGCAGACCTTCCACTGACTGTGCGACCGCTACCTGCAGGTGATGGCCGGGCCAGGCCTCGTGAAAGGCGGTTGACTCGGCATTGCCGCGTGACTGGTCTTCGGGTTTGTGCAGCGGTATGCGGTACTCGGCGGGCCGCTCCGCGTTGCCGGGCCGGTAGTGGGCGGACATGCCGGTGCCTTCCTCGTGTTCCTCGAACGGCACCACCTCGACGGCCTGCGCGGGCATTTTACTGACCCAGTTTGGCATTTCCGCTGCCGCCCGCTGCACCATGTCGCGGGAGAATTGCAACAGCTCCTCCTTGTTTGAGAACCTGTCCGCCGGATCGTTTTTGGCCCTGTCCAGGATCGCGGTGAAATCGTCCAGGCCGTACGCAGTCCGCCCGAGTTCGATGACCTTTGCCTGGTTGGCGGCGACGGTCGCCAGGCCGAGTTCATAGACCTCCTTGCCGCTGCGCGCCAGCGTGGTATAGCCCTGCAGCGACGCCTCGTAACAGGCCAGTCCATCGGGGTTTGCCGTGACCGTGAGTTCCGCGCGGGCGCCTTGCATGTAGGGGCCGGCGAGGTAGTCACGGTAGCGTTGCAGGGCCGGGTATATCTGCCCGGCAACAATTTCGTGTGTCGCCGCTACAAATGTTGCGTCGGCATCGCGTACGGCGGGGGAGTAAAATGGCGATTGTTCGACTGCCAGCGCGAGCAGACCGTCGACCTGGTCGATGACCCGCTGCACGACGCTTTGCGGAGCCGAATAACCGAGTTCCAGACCGGTCTTGAGCTTGTTTATTTCCTGGTCGATGTAAGCTGCCATCTTCGACCAGCGCGCGATGGACTGTGCCCTGAGTTCCTCGTCGCCGACCGGTTGGAGTTGCGCGATCTGTACGTATCCGGAATGCCAGCCACCCATCTGGTTGACGTTCCACAGGTCGGTGCGGCAAATGCGCTGGGCTTTTGCAGCGCGCAGCGCCTGCAGCAGGTAAGCGTGCGTGATCCATTCGCTGCGGCCCGTCAACTGGCTGGTGTCGATGGTTTCCAGTTCCGCCAGCATTTCGTCTTCGATGGCTTCCTGGGCCTGCCTGCCTGCGGGGCTGTTGTCCTGCATGCCGTCATGGCGGGGCAGTTCGACACCGGCAAAGTAGGCGACTTCCGGGGTGAGTTCCAGTGCTGTTGCGTAGTAACGGTCGGCAATCCGCGTGACCGTCGCTGCGGCTGCGGCCCTGGTATCAACCACGGCCGGTTGTGCGTCCGTTTCTGCCGGTGCCGGTACCGGTTGATCGCAGGCGCCAAGCGCCAGCAGGCAGAGACTCAGTAGCGTGGTGTTCAGGAATCGCGGTTGCTGTTGCATAGGTCGTCCATCGAATCTAATCAAGGTGGTCCAAAAGGGACTAAAGGATAACAGCCCCCGTACAGAAAGTGTGATCCTGAACGCCCGGCGCGGCCGGTTTACTTCAAATCGTTGCGCGACCTTCCGCTGCGCGGTCTTTTTCATGTAGGATACTCACAAAAATTACGGTCTGCCGGCCATATCTTCCGTATTCCTGTTCGTCAATTCGTGATTTTCTGTTGCCGAACCCCGCTGACGGTGAATATTGAAACGCCAGAATCAGCAGACCTCCTTGCCATGACCCGGGAAAAACAGCCATGCACCGAAACCGCCTGATAACTCCTTTCATCCTGCCCGCGCTGATCGTCTTTTATGCCTGCAGCGCAACCGCAGCACCGGCACTGGACAGCAACGAGGCGGCCATCGTCAGCTTTAGTGAGGCACACCGCGAAGCAGCGATAGACCTGCTGGAAAAACTGGTCAATATCAACAGCGGCAGTTTGAATCAACAGGGTGTCAGGGACGTCGGGGCAGTGTTGCGGGCGGAACTGGACGGACTCGGTTTCGAGACGCGCTGGGTCGATATGCCAGAGGAAATGCAACGCGGCGGTCACCTGTTCGGCGAACACACCGGCGAGGGTGGCAAGCGTATTTTGCTGATCGGGCACCTCGATACCGTGTTTGAACCAGACGACGCTTTCCAGACCTTCACGCGCGAAGGATCGAAGGCCACCGGGCCCGGGGTCGAGGACATGAAATCGGGTAACGTCGTCATCATCTATGCACTCAAGGCCCTGCAGGCCGCGGGTGTCCTCGACGGCATGCAGATCGTGGTCGCCTTTACCGGTGACGAGGAAGACACCGGCAATCCCCTGAGCATTTCCAGAAAGGACCTGATCGAGGCCGGCAAGTGGGCCGATATCGCGTTCGAGTTCGAAGCGGGTATCGAGTCCGATGGCAAGGAATGGGCGACGACCGCGCGCCGCAGTTCGAGTGACTGGTGTCTCGAGGTAACCGGCAAGCAGGCCCATTCGTCCGGTATTTTCAACGCTGAGACCGGCGCCGGGGCGATTTTCGAGGCGGCGAGGATCGTCAACGCTTTCTATACCGGGGTGCGCGGCGAGCAATACCTGACCTTCAGTGCCGGCACCATCATGGGCGGCACGGACGTCGATGGCGATTGTCAATCAACGACAGGCCAGGTGTTTGGCAAGACCAATATCGTACCCAACCGTGTCGTGGTGCGTGGTGACATGCGGACGATTTCGCAGGATCAAACGGACCGGGCGCGTGCCGCGATGCGAGACGTGGTTGCGCGCAACCTGCCACTGACCAGTGCAACCATAACTTTCACCGACAGCTACCCCCCGATGGCGCCAACCGAGGGTAACCAGGCGCTCGCCGCCATGCTTTCGCAGATCAACCAGGACCTGGGACGTGAACCCATGCCGGTACTCGACCCGTCCAGGCGCGGCGCGGCCGACAGCTCCTTCGTGGCGCCTTATACCGATGCCCTGGCGGGCATGGGCGCCTACGGCGATGGCGGGCACACGCCGAACGAGTCGCTGGACCTGGATTCGCTACCGATCGCCATCCAGCGGGCCGCGATCATGATCTACCGGCTCAGCCGGCAGGAACGGTAAGACCGGAAGTACTGTTTTCCCGCTGAAATTCGGTTCCACACTGCTCAATTTAATGCCTTTTTCCGGGATGATTCATGTGGCCTGCTTCCGGGGGATGACTTGTCATCTGTGTGGGCGTCAAGGCCATGCGGTAGCCTTTTTCAGGACTCGCCACAAGCACGTCCATGTGGGCTCGGTCGCGACATCCATGTCGCTCACGGTCCCGAAAAAGGCTACCGCATACCCTCGACGCTGTGCATAAATCACAGGTCAATGGTTTCTGACAGGTTTGCACAGCCTGTGCCAGACGCTGGGGTGGGTAGTTGGTTTCGGGACCGTACGAGGCAGGACGCCGAGTATCGAGGCTCCAGGGATGGCTTGCGCCGAGTCCCGAAAGCAACTACCCACCCCGGCGGCCCCACCGTACAGATGAATGAAAATGTGACCGGTAACTGGGGGACTATTACTTCAATAGCGACCCCAACACACCACGCAGTAACTTGCGCCCGGCAGTGCTGCCGACGGCGCTGCCGAGGCTGCGCGCCATGCTCTTGAAAAAAGCCTCCGTGGTCGTCTGCCGGTTGCTGCTGCCCGTTTTCGGCCTGGCGGCCCGGTTATCCCGCGGTTCGGTCCGCTGGCGTTTTTTCTGTTCGGCCTGCTCCAGTTTCTCCCGTTCGGCCTGTTGCTGCTGCCGCTGGCCGGCGGCGACGCGCTCCTGCAGCACCTCGTGCGCCGAGCGCGGGTCGTAGGCGGTGGCGTAGCGTTTCATGTTGGGATCGGCGTCGATGATGGCCTTGCGCTCCTCGCCGCTGGCGGTGCCAATGCGCGAGCAGGGTGGACGCACCAGCACCCTTTGCACCGGTGCGGGAATGCCGTTGTCCTGCAGCGTGGAGACCAGCGCTTCGCCCACGCCCATCTCGGTGATGACCGTGGCCGTGTCCAGTTCGGGATTTTCGCGGAACGACTGTGCCGCGACCCTGACGACCTTTTGTTCGCTGGGGGTATAGGCCCGCAGGGCGTGTTGTATGCGGTTGCCCAACTGGCCCAGGACACTGTCCGGGATATCCCCCGGGCTCTGGGTAATGAAGTAGATACCCACGCCCTTCGAGCGGATCAGCCTGACGACCTGTTCGATCTTGTCCAGCAACGACCTCGGTGCGTCCTTGAACAGCAGGTGGGCCTCGTCGAAGAAGAACACCAGCACCGGTTGTTCCGGGTCGCCGAGTTCGGGCAGGTTTTCGAACAGTTCGGATAACAGCCACAGCAGGAAGGTCGCATAGACCCGCTGGCTGCGGACCAGCACGTCGGCGGCGAGGATGTTGATGACGCCGCGGCCGTCATGGCTGGTCTGCATGAAATCCTGCAGTTGCAGGGCCGGTTCACCAAAAAACCGGTCGCCGCCTTCGCGTTCGAGCATCAGCAGGCGGCGCAGAATGGTATTGACCGACGCCGTGGAAACGCCGAATCCGACCCCCAGGTCCCTGCCGTTTTCGCCGAGGTATTCCAGCGTGGTGCGCAGGTCGGCGAGATCGACCAGCAGCATACCCTCCTGATCGGCGAACTCGAATACCAGCGTGAGGATGCTTTCCTGGGTTTCATTCAGATCCAGCAGACGCGAGATCAGTTGCGGTCCCATCTCCGATATGGTCGAACGCACCGGCGTGCCCTGCTGGCCGAAGACGTCCCAGAAGGCCACCGGGTAGCCGCGCTGGGTATAGTTTTCGATACCGATCTTGTGTAGCCGTTCGTCGATTTTCGGATGCGGTTTGCCGGGCTGGCTGATGCCGGAGATATCGCCCTTCACGTCGGCCAGGAACACCGGTATACCAAGCTCGGAAAAGCCTTCGGCCAGGCATTGCAGCGTCACTGTCTTGCCGGTTCCGGTCGCCCCGGCCACCAGGCCGTGGCGGTTGGCGTAGCGTGGGTCGAGAAAAATTTGCCCGGCAGCGCTGCCGCCGATAAGGATGCCTTCGCCCATGTTCGCTTTACCCTGATGAATGTCTGGTTGAGGTCAACTTTAGCAAAAGTGAATTGCTGCGGCATAGCTTAACAGCACTTCCGGTGGCATTATGTCGGCTCATTGAAATAGCGGGGCCAACAGATGCGCTGGAAGAGCGGCAGAAAGAGCAGCAACGTGGAGGACCGGCGGGGTCAGCGCACCGGCTATGGCGGCGCGGGTTCGGGCCTGTTGAATTTCATTCCCATGCTGGTGCGTACAAAAACCGGCCGTAGCATTTTGTTGATTGGCCTGGTGGTGTTTTTTGGCAGCCGTATGCTGGGTATCGATCTCCTGCCGCTGATACTCGGCGGCAGCGAAGCGACGACCCGCAGCGCGCCACGTGAACTGAGTCCCGCTGAAATGGAGATGGGCGACTTTGTCGCAGTGGTGCTGGCGGACACCGAAGAGACCTGGAAGACGATTTTTCAGCAAGCCGGGGGCGTCTATCGTGAACCCAAACTGGTGCTGTTCACCGCGAGGGTCAACTCCGCATGCGGTATGGCCTCGGCCGCGGTCGGGCCTTTTTATTGTCCCGCTGACCAGAAGCTGTACCTCGACCTGTCCTTCTTCCAGGACCTTAAGGACCGGCACGATGCGCCCGGGGATTTTGCCCAGGCCTATGTCATCGCCCACGAGGTCGGTCATCATGTGCAGACCCTGATGGGCGTCAGTGACCAGGTCCGCCAGGCCGGACGGGGCAGGGGACAGGCCGAGGTCAATGCCCTGTCGGTCAAACAGGAATTGCAGGCGGACTGTTTTGCCGGTGTCTGGGGTCACGCCGCCAACAGCGGGCGGCAGATACTCGATCCGGGCGACCTGGAGGAAGCGCTGCGGGCGGCGTCCGCGATCGGCGATGACCGTCTGCAGCAGGAAGCAGGTCGCGGCGTGGTACCCGACAGTTTCACCCACGGTTCCTCGGCACAGCGCGTGACGTGGTTCAGGCGCGGTTTCGAGTCGGGCGATATCGCCAGTTGTGATACGTTTGCCGTCATGCGCGACTGACTGGTGCACGGGCGCCCATGCCGCCAAATTGACGCAGGTCAAACAGGCAGGACTTTCAGCGACGGAAAATGCAGGCAATGCGACATATCAATGACAACCGGTGGGTGAAATAATGCAGCGTGGTTTTTTTCGATTGCGGGCCACCCACGATTCCGGCGGGTATAGGTGATGCACGAGGGTCGGCTCAACCTGTTGCGCAGAATCATGCTCGCTGGCGGCCTGATCTGCTTTTGCATGCTGGCGCAGGCGCAGGCCGACACCGGCTTGCGGGTACTCATCATCAACAGTTACGACGAGAGCACGGTGCCCTATCTTTATCCAAAAGAGGTCTTCATGACCGAGTTGCAGAAGCACTACACCTCGCCCGTTGCTTTCCGTCAGTTTGACCTGGGTCAGCGGGCCGGCGCTGAAGGGGATCAGGCAGCATTGAAGATGCGGCTATTGGAATTGGAATACGCCATTAAACCACCTGACCTGGTGATTGCGATGGGTCCCCCGGCAGCGGCTTTCTGGCTGGATTTCCGGGGTCCGTTTTTTGCAAAAGCCCCGTTTATTGCGGCAGCGGCTGATATTACCCTTGACGGTATGAATTTTCAGCCGGGTGATGCAGTGGTGGCTACCCGGTTCTCCTTCAGGGAAACTGTCGAGGATTTCCTGCACATACAGCCGGATACCTCGCAAATCCTGATGGTATTTGGCGCCTCTGCGTTTGAGGAAAGACTGGCGTCGCTGGCGAAACAGCAACTCGAAGGGCTTTCTTCACGCATCAGCTTCGAGTATACCAATCGCATGAAGCTGGGCGCAGTACAGGACAGGCTTGCGCGTCTTTTACCCGGCTCTGCGGTGTTCTTTGGCGTGTTTGACAGTGATCAGGACGGGGTTGCGTTGCACAACTATTCAGGACTGACCCTGGTCCGCGCCAGCAGCACTGCCCCGGTAATCGGTGTCTTTGAAGATCAGCTTGGCCGGGGTATTTTGGGCGGCAGGTTGATCCAGGTCGGGAAAATGGGCAGGGAGATGGCAGCAATAGCGCGGGAAATTCTAGTCAAAAGGCCGCCTGACGTGGCCTGGAAACTGATTGACCTGAGTGCGCCAACTTACGACTGGCGGGAATTACAGGCATGGGGAATCGACCTTGAGCGTCTGCCGCGTGGCAGTATCATCCGTTTCAAGCCGCCAACCCTTTGGGATAAGTACTCCGGCTGGATCGTCCTGACCGTTCTTGTTATAGGCTTACAGGTTGTGCTGATCGTCGCCCTGGTGCTGCAGCACAGGCATAGGCGGCAGGCTGAACTGCAGGGTATCCAGTTGGGCCGGCGTTTGCTTTCAGCGCAGGAGGACGAACGCCGCTTGCTTGCCCGGGAATTGCATGATGACCTGTCGCAGCGTTTGGCGCGTCTGGCCATCGACACCGCTTATGTTGCAGCCAATCCGGGCAGCACCAAGGCCACCGAGGTGCTGCAAAGCCTGCAACCCGAACTGGTGAGTATCAGCAAGGACGTCCATGAAATGTCCTACCGTTTGCATCCTTCCCTCCTCAGTGACCTCGGGCTGGTCGCAGCGCTGCAAACCGAATGCGAAAGGGTACAGCGCTATACCGATGCTGAGATCGTCGTGCAGGTGGGCGATGTCCGGGAAAAAATTCCTGCCGACAAGGCCCTGTGTGTATACCGTATCGCGCAGGAGGCGGTAAACAATGCAATCAGGCACGCAGACGCCGCCACCATCGAGGTAACTTTTGAGCAGGAAGGCCAATCACTGGCGTTGAGCGTGCGCGATGACGGCAAGGGATTTGATCCGGCGGGAAAAGACACCCGTGCGGGTCTGGGCCTCCTGAGTATGCGCGAACGGGCGCAGTTGGAGGGCGGCAGCTGGGCCATCCAGAGTCAACCTGGCAGGGGTACGACCGTGACAGCTATTTTGCCTTTGCAGGGAGTGCCTGGATGAAAAAAGTCAGGGTCTTGCTCGCGGATGATCACCGCATGGTTGTCGAGGGGCTCAAACGCCTGCTGGAATCCGAATTTGCATTGGCCGGCGTGGTCGAAAACGGCCGTGCCTTGCTCGCTGCGGCCAGGGAACTCCTGCCGGACGTCATTGTTTCCGATATCACCATGCCGGAACTCAATGGCATTGAAGCGCTTGAGGAACTGAAAAAAATTAACCCGGATGTCAGGCTCGTGTTCCTGACGATGCACGACAATATCGCCTACGCCAGGCGGGCGCTGGATGCCGGAGCGATGGGTTATGTGCTCAAGCATGCGGCGCCGGAAGAACTCATAATGGCCGTGCGCGCAGCCTCCGCCGGGCAGACATTCGTCAGCCCGGCGATTGCCGGCGAGTTGATGAAAGCGATGCGGGACGGGCATGCGACCGCTGTTGATCCGGTCCGGAAACTGACCCTGCGGCAACGCGAAATCCTGCGCTTGCTGGCGGACGGGCATTCGGCCAAGGTCATCGCCGCACGCCTGGAGATTTCGGCGCGTACCGTCGAGTTCCACAAGTATTCGATGATGCAACTGCTGGGGGTTTCATCCAGCGCAGACCTGATCCGCTTTGCCCTGCGCAGCGGCATCAGTGAAACATGAATTTTCCGTGTGGCTCGGCGCCCAGGCCAAAACCGGCAGAGACAAACCCTTCACCGTCCAAAACGGCACTGATCGCCGTCAGCAGATCGTTGCCGATACTGCGTTTGAGAATCACGCCCTGTGCACCTGAAGCCAGGGCCTGGCGTGCAACATTGGGCTGATCGTGCACGGACAATACGATGATTCTGGACTGTGGTGATAAATCACGCAGTTCCTGCAACAGGCTGGAGCAATTGCCGCCGAACAGGGAAATATCCAGGACAACGAGCAGCGGCGAAAGACGGTGCATACCTTCTCGCAGGGATGATACATCGGTCACTGTAAAGACCGTTGGGAAAGCCGATTCCAACAGGCCACGGATGCCCTCGGAGAGCATCGCGTGCCGGTTGGCCAGTATTGCGCATCGAGGGTTTTGCTGTGGCACTTTACTCCCCGAACCCATCTTGAAACTGTCCCGGCAGAACTGTTTCGCCATTCGTCTGCCGCGCCCTGCGAATGCCAGGATGGCATTGATCAGAGCTTCCTTAAGTATTGAATACCGAAGTGACAAGCTGCGCCATTCGTAAAATTACCAGTCCGGCCATGAAAGTTTTCGGATGGGGGTACTGGTATTCAGGCATGACACGGCCGCATAACGCAGCCCGTCAACCGACCGGGGGGGCCAGCTCTCATGAAACAGCCAGCCGGGGCCTACCTTGCAGGCCTACCTTGCAGGATCATTCTGCAATCCCGCACTGCCGCTGGCACCAGGCAGTGTCGTTACGGCTTCTGCAAAACTGCCACCGAGAGCCAGGTGTAATGTCGTGCGCTGGCTCAGGCGTTCGCTCTCTACCCGCAACAGGGTCTGGCGTGCGGATTGCAGGCTGATCAGTTGCTGCTGCACAGCGCGCAGGTCGGACTTGCCAACGCGATAGCTGTCCTCTGTCAGTACCAGCGCGCGCTCGTTGTCAGCGACCGCCTGTACCAGCAGCGCCTGTCTTTCGGTCAGGTTCTCGCTCGCCGCGAGGCTGTTTTCGACGTCACCCAGGGCACGCAGGGCCAGGCGGGCGTAATCCGCCAAAGCCTCCTTCTGCTCCAGGGTGCGAATCTCGACCTGGGTTTTTAGTGCGCCACCCTGGTAAATGGGCGCCAGTAGCTTGGCGCCGGCGCCTCCGGTGGGGTTGTTTAAGTCGTCCGCCAATTGCAGGACGTCACTCGCAAAGCCTGCGACGTTGGCGCTGAGCACGATGCTCGGGAGACGGGCTGCCCTGGCTTCACCCACGCGGTTGAAGGCTGCGGCCACGCGTTGCTCGGCGGCCACCATGTCGGGGCGTCGCTCCAGCATCTGCAGGGGCAGGCCAACGGGTATCGGGCCCGGCATCGCGGTGAGTTCCTGGCGGGTTTCAAGTTCGGCGCCAGGGTAACGCCCCAGCAACAATTCCAGTGCCCGCACGCTCTGGCTATACGCCAGCATCATTTGCCGGGACGCGTCACGAAAAGTACCCAGCGTGGCGCGGGCCATGGCGACATCCTGTTCATTGCCGGGGCCCACGCGCCAGCGTGTTTCCGCCAGTTCCAGCAGGCGCTGTTGGGCCTCGACCATGGCTTCGGCAAGCTGCAGTTGCAGCCAGCTTTCGCTGGCGGTGAACCAGGCCCTGGCCACCGTGGCGGCGAGTGACTGGCGGCTGAATTCGTAGTCGGCCGCCACCGAAACGTAGGTCGCCTGCGCCGCGTTACGTCCGTAGCGCAGACGGCCCCACAGGTCGGGTTCCCAGGAGACACCCAGCGAAATGACTTGCAGAGGATCGCCGCCACCCGCCTTGATGCCGCCGGATCCAAACAAACCGATGGCCGGTCGCAATGCGGCCCTGGCCATTTCGACGTACTGCGCCGCCTGTTCCACAACCGTTGCTGCCACGGCGAGGTCCGGGTTGTTGGCCAGCGCCTCGGTGACCAGTGCATCGAGTTGCGGGTCGTCGAACGTGGCGAGCCAGTCATCTTCTATCAAAGCGGAAGAATAGGCCGCCGCCTTCCACGCTTGCGTCGGTTCAAAACCTGCCAGAGTCTTGGCCTGCTGGCGTATTTCTGCACCGCTGGGCGGCGGTTTGGTCGCACATGCCGACAGTATGATCAGCAGGCTGGCGATGCATAGAATACGCACCGGCACCTGCGTCCCGCGAGGTTGAATGGTTGCAAACCGCTGGCCGGTCATGTCAGCTTGCTCAATGGAGTTTCAGGATCAGCCAATCGAGCTTGGCGCTAACCCGCAGGATAATGCGACGCAATATTTGAATCACTTCGCCGCTGTCGGTATATACCGCTCCCTGGCCTTTTGCACCCGATGCCAGGAAAATGTCCCTGTCCTTCGCGTCGGGCAGTAAACGTACCGCGAGTGCGTAGGGCGGGATGGGCGCAACACCACCAGCGGGGTTCATGTTACCGATCGGTAACTGTCCCTGCGCCGTGGCCCACATGATGGAATCCACCTTGCACTTGACGATGCGGCCCGGATACATTTTAAAAGCCACTTCCGCTTCCTGGCCCGGCTTGATCTTGCGTACTTCATTCTGGGCGAAAATGGCGAGAATCCACTGTTCATCCTCGACGAAATTCATGGCTGGCACCATCGGCAGCGGCACGGCCATCGTGCCTGGACGCAGGGTGAGTGCGATCACGGTGCCATTGGCGGGTGCGCGGTAGGTGGTTTGGCTGAGTTGCCAGTTGGCATCAGCAAGCTGGGCTTCAGCGCTGGCGATCTGGGCTTTCACGCTCGCCACTTCGTCCTGGTCACCGTCGGGTGTGCGCGCGGCCAGTTTCTCGCGGGCCTGGGCCTCGGAGGACACGACAGAGGCCACTTGCCCTTCAAGATTGCTGACCTCGGCTCGGGCCTGTTCGAAATCGAACTTGTTGCCGGCACCGGATTCAGCCAGTTCCTGGAACTGCTGCAGACGTAGCCGCGCCAGGGTCAGTTGCGACTGGATGGCCTGTTTCTGCCCGGTCGCGCTTTTCAGTTGTTCTGCGTAATTCCGGGAGTTTGCCTCGGCAGTCACCAGTTGGGCCTGTAACTGGTCAAGCTGGGCTTCGAAATTCCTCACCGCTATCGCATACGGGGTCGGGTCGATCTGGAACAAAATGTCGCCTTTTTTAATGGGGCTGTTGGGTTCGATGGGAACCTCGGTGACCAGTCCGCGTACCGGCGGATTGATCGGCACGACGTAGTTGACCACACGGATGTCGGCTGACGAGGGCGCCACGATATTCAGCACGAGGATCAAGAGTGTCAGCCCGATGATGGGTAAGGTGATCGTTATAACCTGGGTGGTTATGTTCCATGGCAGCCACTTGAACTTGAAAAAGACCAGCCAGGCGAAAAAGGCATAAATACCGAGAAGGATAATTTCCATGGATTACGCCTTGCCTGTTGCGGGTGGGTTGGCCAGGCGGGATTCCAGCTCTGTAACCTGCTGACGAAGCCGCTTCAGTTCTGCGCCGTCAGCCGCTGACTCATCGTGATGACCATCGCCGTGCGGCACCTTGTCGGTGCCGTAAGCCAGTTTGTGGAGCACCGGCTTGGTATAGGCCAACAACCAGGCCAGCGGCCACAGCAACCCGCCGAAAAAGAGTGACAATATGCACAGGACCTGTATCGCATCGGTCTGCGGGTGTTGTCTCTTTTCGGCGATTTTTTCCGGCAGGATATGCACCAGCCAGAAGACGCTAATGCCTACCACGGGTGCAACGATCAGCACCACCCATGCGAGTATATTCGCTGCGGTATCGAGTGCCTCACCCTTGAACATCGAGGCCTGTGCAAGCATTGGCAACATACCCAGAAGCAGGGCAGGCAGCCAGCGCAGGTGACGGTACCCTCTGCGGGATGGCTGGGGGCAGCCGGGCAAGGGTCGTTGGGTGTTATGGTTGACATTCATGGCAGATCTTCCTACAGGCGAATCAGGGTGGCCTGGCGCGTTATACAGGACTCTCACAGAAATATGCAACTCCCGAACATGGAGCGTGCGATTTTACGGCGCAGTTTAGCGTAAAGCATGCAGCCACGTAACTCGTAAATTTCCCAGCTAAAGGCATTAAATACATTAGCCTTAATGCTTGCCTTCAGCCGGGAATCCTCTGCAATCCGACTCATGCCCATTCATGTTTTGCTACCGGAAAGCAATAGGGTTACGTGCACGACACCTTCGGCAAATTCCTGGCTGTACGGTATGCCACTCCGGCGCAAGACCGCGAGCATACCCTTGTTTTCGGGCAGGACCTCGGCATGGAACTGTGCTATTCCCTGCTGCCGGGCGATCCCTGCAAGATGCCTGAGCGTCATGGCCGCAATGCCAAGACCCTGGTAGTCCTCTTCCACCAAAAAGGCGACCTCGGCACGGTCCGGGGGTTCTGCAGGGCCAAAGGTGATATAGCGCCCCGCACCGATGATCTTTTCACCTGACGCGCACTGCAGACAGGTTACCAGCGCAACCGTCTGCTCAAAGTCTACCTCCGTCGCCGTCTTCAACTCTTCCCGGGAGAGGTCTTTTTTATTGCCAAAGAAACGCAGGTAGATGGTTTTTTCATCGAGCTCCCTGAAGGCTGTCAGCAGGGCATCCTTGTCGTCGGGCCTGATTGCCCGGAGCGTTACCGGTATTCCGTTCTTGAGTGTCTCCCGGGTAGTGAATCCTTGCGCGCCTGTCATCCGCCCTCCTTGTCTTGAATCATTTGTGGACCCCTGAATGTACCATTAATTGCGCTGCAGGACACAGCCTGACCCGCACCCGCGCGGAACCCGGATAGTTTCGGGTCACCGGCAGAAATATGTGCCGGGGACCGCGGGCGATGAACCCGTGCCGGTCACCCGCCGTGGTGCATTTCTGCCCGCGGTCCAAGCCCGTAAATTCCCACACGGAGCACCGTATTTTTACGAGTATCACCGTCAGCCGGGTTTGACTAACATCAACCCTTAAGTTGACTTGCCGGGACTGGCGTTTTCGCGCGCAGGTCGGGTCTTCGGGTAATGGAATATTCTCGGGGTGCAAAATGCTATGGCTTGAACTGGCTGTTTTCCTGGCCTGCATCGTCATCGGTGCGCGTATCGGTGGTATCGGCCTGGGAGCAATTGCCGGCTTCGGACTGGTGATTTTCGTTTTCCTGTTCCGCCTGCCGCCCGGGGCACCGCCGGCCACGGTTCTGGGTATGATCATCGCCGTCATCACCGCGCTGGCGGTGCTGCAGGCGGCCGGTGGTCTCGATTTTTTGGTGCAGACTGCCGAATCCCTGCTGCACCGCCGACCGCAGCAGGTTACCTTGCTCGGACCGGTGGTTACCTATCTGCTGGTATTCGCTGCCGGCACCACGCACGTGATCTATGCTTTGCTGCCGGTCATAGCCGAAGTTTCAAAGCGTGCGGGGATCCGCCCTGAACGCGCCATGTCCATGAGTGTGATCGCTTCCATGCAAGGTGTGATTGCATCTCCCGTTTCGGCTGTCACCGTCGCGCTGGCCGGTGTGCTGGCGGTCAAGGGCGTGGCCCTGACGCAAATATTGATGATCATTATTCCGTCCACCCTCATAGGGGTTGCCGCCGGCATCCTGTCGGTGTGGTGGCGCGGTCTCGAACTGGACGTGGATCCGGGCTACCTGGAGCGGCTTGCGCAAGGCCAGCTCAAGCCCGTCGAGGCCAGTGTTCCGCTGCAGGGCCTGGCCCGCCAGCGGGCGATCGGTTCATGTGTCGTGTTCATGCTGGCGATCGTGGCGGTGGTGGCGATCGGCATGTTCCCGAATTTACGTCCCGAGTACCAGAAGCTGGTGGAAGGCGTCACCGAGACCGGCCAGGTCGAGATGGGCCGCGCGATCATGATCGTCATGCTGTGCGCCGCAGGCCTGATGATGGTCCTGTTCAAGGCCAGCGCGGAAACAGCGGTCAAAGGCAGCATGATGAAAGGTGGCCTGGTGGCGATCATTTCGATCCTGGGCGTGTCCTGGCTGGGGTCATCGTTCATCGAGGCGAATGAAACCCAGATCGTCGCGGCCATTTCCTCGCTGATCCAGACGCAGCCCTGGATATTCGCGCTCGGTCTTTTCGGCCTGTCGATACTGCTGTTCAGCCCGGCCGCGACCATCGTGATCCTGGCCCCGGTCGGGATCGCCCTCGGGCTTGGGGCCGACGATATTATCGGCGCCTATCCGTCGGTCAATGGCCTGTTTTTCCTGCCGACCTACGGGACCATCCTGGCCGCCGTCTCTTTTGACCAGACCGGCACCACGCGGATCGGCAAATACCTGCTCAATCACAGTTTCATGCTGCCCGGTCTGGTTACCACCGTGGTCGCCACACTGACTGCGCTCGGGCTAAGTTACGTACTGCTTTAATTAAAGGAGGATTTATGCATCGTTTTATCCTGGTCGTGACGACCATCACGCTGGTCCTGCTGAGTTCGCCCGGTCGGGCTGAAGACAAGTTCCGTATCGAAAAGGACCTGCTTGGTGAGAAACAGGTGCCCGTTGAGGCCTATTACGGTGTGCAAACCGCCCGCGCGCTGGAAAACTTCCAGATATCCGGCATTCCGGTCAACCACTATCCGGGCTTTGTGGAAGCCTGGGCGTTGGTGAAACTGGCGGCGGCCAAAGCCAACCACGATGTCGGCGCGATGGATGCCGAGACGCTGGCCGCAATCGAGAAGGCCAGCAAAGCGTTGCTGGAGGGCAAGTACCACGACCAGTTCCTGGTCGACTTCTACCAGGGCGGGGCGGGCACCTCGACCAACATGAACGCCAACGAGGTGATGGCCAATATCGCGCTGGAACTCAGCGGCCACGCCAAGGGCGAATACGGCATCGTCGATCCGCACGACGACCTGAACATGTCGCAGTCGACCAATGACTCCTACCCGACCGCGCTGAAGGTGGCGTTCCTGCTGCGCAACGACAAGCTGATCGGGGAACTGACCACGCTGGCCGCTGCCTTCCGCGCGAAGGGTGATGCCTTTTTGACCATCGTAAAAATGGGACGGACGGAGTTGCAGGATGCCGTGCCGATGACCGTAGGCCAGGAGTTTCACGCCTTTGCATCATCGCTGGAGGCGGAGATCAAGCTCCTGCGTGACGCGGAAAAGTACCTTTATGAAATCAACATGGGCGGCACCGCGATCGGCACCGGCCTGAATGCGCCCGCGGGTTATGCCGAGCGTTGCGCGGCGCACCTGGCGGAACTGACCGGCAAGCCCATCGTGCCCGCCAAGGATATGCTCGCGGCCACCTGGGACCAGCAGGGCTTCGTGGTTTATTCGGCCGCCCTGCGCAGCGTTGCGGTCAAGCTTTCCAAGATCGCCAGCGACCTGATCCTGCTGAGCTCCGGGCCGCGCGCGGGCCTGTTTGAGATCAACCTGCCCGCCGTCCAGCCGGGTTCCTCGATCATGCCCGGCAAGGTCAACCCGGTGATCCCGGAACTGGTCAACCTGGTCGCGTTCCGCGTGATGGGTAACGACTACGGCGTGAATATCGCCGCGCAGCACGGGCAACTGCAACTCAATGCCTATGAACCGCTGGTGGCGCTCTCGGTGATGGAGTCGCAGCACCTGCTGTTCACCACCTCGCGTACCTTCCGCACGCTGTGTATCGACGGCATCACCGTCAACGAAGACGTGCTGGAACAGTACATGGAGAGGACCGTAGGTATCGTAACCGCGCTGAACCCGGTCATCGGCTACGAGCGCGCGACCGAACTGGCCGCCGAGGCCTACCGCTCCGGCAAGGGTCTGCTGGAGATCATCCGTGAGCAGAACATTCTTACCGAGGAACAGATCAAGGAACTGCTGGACCCGGTCAAACTGACCGGTTTGAAAGTTAACGAAACAAAATGACATCTTCCCAACTAACAGGAGTAACGTTATGAAAATCTCTAGAAGTACAGTGGTCACCGGCTTGGCAATGCTGCTTTGCGGCTCGCTTTACGCAGCGGACGCGGATAAACCCAAGATCGTCATTGTCGCAACCGGCGGGACGATCGCCGGTTCGGCGGAATCCGCCACGGATGCCGGTTACCAGTCGGGCGCCGTTGGTGTCGATATCCTGATCGCGGCCGTGCCGCAACTCACGGATCTGGCCGTTGTGGGTGGCGAGCAGGTCGCCAGCATCGGCAGCCAGGACATGAACGACGAGGTCTGGCTGAAGCTGGCCAACCGCGTCAACGAAATCCTCAAATCGCCGGATGTCGACGGCGTCGCCATCACGCACGGCACGGACACGCTCGAGGAAACCTCCTACTTCCTGAACCTGGTGGTCAAGAGTGACAAGCCGGTCGTCATGACCGGTTCTATGCGCCCGTCCACCGCGATGAGCGCCGATGGCTCTTTGAACATTTTCAACGCTGTGGCGATTGCCGCCGACCCGACCGCCAAGGGCCGCGGCGTGCTGGTCGCCGTCGATGACGACGTCCACAGCGCACACGATATCATCAAGACCCACACGACCGATGTCGCGA
>Ga0105096_10000068_pt1 | contig 23729 bp, 19 predicted proteins | sample PPLLak3cmMay2015_FD_87036 | JGI IMG/M metagenome (GOLD analysis project Ga0105096, IMG submission 87036) | Freshwater sediment microbial communities from Prairie Pothole Lake near Jamestown, North Dakota, USA - PPLs Lake P7 Core (1) Depth... | ecosystem: Environmental > Aquatic > Freshwater >... | reverse complement strand
GTGTTGTCGATCATCAGCGGCAGGCCGTGGCCATGGGCGATCGCCGCCACCGCGGCGATGTCGAAGACATTGATCTTCGGGTTGCCCAGCGTCTCGCCGTAGACGAGCCGGGTGTTCGGGCGCAGCGCGCGCTGGAAGTTGTCCGGCTCGTCGGGATCGACGAAGCTGATCTCGATGCCGCGGCGGCGCAGCGTGACGTCGAACTGCGAGTAGGTGCCGCCGTAGAGCATGCTCGAGGCGACGATGTGGTCGCCGGGGCCGACGATGGCCTCGATGGCGGTCAACTGCGCCGCCATGCCGCTGGCGACGCACAGGCAGGCGCGGCCGTTTTCGAGCGCAGCGATGCGCTCCTCGAGCATCGCCACAGTCGGATTGCTGATCCGCGAGTAGACGTTGCCGAAGGTCTGCAGGTTGAACAGGCTGGCGGCGTGGTCGGCGCTGTCGAAGACGTAGCTCGTTGTCTGGTAGATCGGCGGCGCGCGGCTGCCGGTCACCGGGTCGGGCAACTGGCCGGCGTGCAGGCACAGCGTTTCGATGCCGTAGGGATGGTCCATGGCGGGTCACTCAGTACGGCAATCGGCGTGGCCGCTTCGCCGAAATGACGCGCGTGTTGACGCCGGCCCAGTTCAGGCCGCCGAACAGGCGGCCGTGCTCGATCTTGACGCAACGGTCCATCACCACCTGCAGCCCGGCGGCGCGCGCCTTCGCGGCGGCGGCTTCGTTGACGACGCCGATCTGCATCCACAGGCATTTCGCGCCGGCGGCGATCGCCTCGTCGGCGATCGGGCCGATGTCCTCGCTGCGGCGAAAGCAGTCGACGAGGTCGATCCGCTCGCCGGCGGCCGCGGCCGCGCTTACGCTCGGCCAGCAGCGGCGGCCGAGCACCTCGGCGTACTTCGGATTGACGGGGATCATCGTGTAGCCGTGCTCCAGCAGGTACTTGGCGACGAAGAAGCTCGGCCGGTGCCACTCGGAGGAAATGCCGACCACGGCGATGTGGCGGCAGTGATCGAGGATGCGCCGCAGCGTTGCGGCATCTGAGTTGTCGGCCATCGAATCCCCCCTGATTGCCGATTATGCCGACCCCTGCTCGTGCCACAGCGCTGTCGCTCGATCGAGGAAAGCCGAAACTCGCGCTGCGCCGAGCGGCGGAAAGCCCAGGTGTTGCCAGGCACGCTCCAGTTCCGTCAGCGGCTGCGTCGTGTCGAGCGCGGCGGCGCCGTTCTGCTTCGAAAGCTTCTCGCCGCGTTCATTCTTCACCACCGGCACATGCAGATACCGTGGTGTCGGCAGCCGCAGTGCGCGCTGCAGCCAGATCTGCCGTGGCGTGTTGTCGAGCAGGTCGGCGCCGCGGACCACGTCGGTGATGCGCTGCTCGGCATCGTCAACGACCACCGCGAGCTGGTAGGCCCACAAGCCGTCGGCACGGCGGACGACGAAGTCGCCGACCTCGCGGGCGAGGTTCTGCGCGAAGGCGCCGCAGCCGCGGTCGTGGAAGCCGACCACCTCGTCCGGCACGCGGACCCGCAGCGCCATTGGTCCCTTGCCCGCGGCACCGTTGCGGCAGGTGCCCGGATAGACATCGGGCGGCAGGCCGAGCCGGCGCTGGGCGGCGGCGATCGTGCGGCGCGAGCAGGTGCAGCCGTAGACGAGGTCGGCGGCGGAGAGCCGGTCGAGCGCCGCCTGGTACAGCGCGCTGCGCCCGCTCTGCCGGAGCACCGGCTCGTCGCTTGCCATGCCGAAGGCCGCCAGCGCGGCGACGATCCTCCCGGCGGCGCCGGCCTCTTCGCGCGGCGGGTCGAGATCCTCGATCCGCAGCAGCCAGGCGCCACCTTGGGCGCGGGCGTCGAGCCAGCTGGCGAGCGCCGCCACCAGCGACCCGGCATGCAGGTCCCCGGTCGGCGACGGAGCAAAGCGGCCGCGATAGGACGAAGCGCTCATCCGTACGGCCGTCGCCGAATCACGGCGAACTCCGGACAATGCCGGCCCATGGACAGGGCACATCCGTAGAGCGCATGGACCGCGATCGCGCCCTCGTGCAGTCGCAGCTCGTCAGGCTGGCGATGCGGTCGGGCCGGTGGTCGTGGATCGCCAACCTGATCTTTGCGGTGCTGTTCGCGCTGGTCTACTGGCGCGCCAGGCAGGCGCCGGAAGCGATGTACTGGTGCGCCGCGCTCGGCGTGCTGCTGCTGGCGCGGGTGATGTACTGCGCCGAGGTGCTTTCCCAGGGTGACGCGCACTGGCGCTCGGCGCCCCGGATCTACGCCGTGTTCGCCATCGCCGAAGGCGGCGCCTGGGCTTTCGCGCTGGCGGGTTTTGCCGTGCCCGACCCCGCTGGCTTCCTGCTGCAGTTCACGCTGACGCTCGGGGTCACGATCGGCATGCTGCTGCCTTTCGGCGCCGTGCCGAGGCTGTGGCTGCTGGGCGTGCTGCCGCTGGCCGTGGCGCAGGCGTTTGCGATCTCGGCGGCGATGCTGCCCTATCCGGACCTGGTGATGCTGGTCTGGGCTTCGGTCCTCGGGCTCGGCGTTTTCGCCTGCCTGGCCCTGCACATGGAGGTCCGCAACACGCGGCTGCTGCGGTTGCACAGCGAGCAGGCGTCGCAGATCCAGCAGCAGGCGATGGCCGAACTGAACACCAGCCGCGAGCAGCTTCGGCTGGCGCTCGAGGCGATCGATGCCGGGGTGGCGGACTTCAACGTGACGAACGGCGAGCGCTCGTACTCGGTCCGCTTCACCGACATGCTCGGCTGCTCCGATCGCGCCGCCTTCCAGCGCGACTTCCGCCTCAGCGAGGCGACCCATCCCGAGGATCGCGCCGAGGTCATGGCGGCGCGGCGCGCGCACCTGGAAGCAGGGGCGCCGTTCCGGCGCGAGTTCCGGCTGCGCAACGCCCAGGGTGAATACATCTGGGTTCAGGCGCGCGGCGAATCGCTGCGCGACCCCGGCGGACGGGCGCTGCGGTTCGTGGTCTCGATCGTCGACATCACCAAGCGCCGCGATGCCGAGGCGAGGCTGGTGGCCAGCGAACGCCGCTATCGGGCGCTGGTGGACGCGACGCCGTCGCTGATCTGGACCTGCGACCGCGCCGGCAAGGTGACGCTGGTCTCGGGCCGCGCCTGCCGCATGATCTACGGCTACGAGCCGCGGCACGTGATCGGCCGCCACGTGGCGGCCTTCAATGCCCCGGAGTTCACGGCGCGGATGTTCATGCGCCGCTTCCTGCCGGTGTTCCGCGGCCGCCCGGTGTTCGACGTCGAAGCCGTGCACCAGGCGCGCGACGGCCGCCTGCTGAACGTGGCGGTCAGCGCCATCCCGTCCTTCGATGCCGACGGCGAGCTCGACTCGGTGCTCGGTGTCGTCACCGACATCACCGCCGCCAAGCGTCGCGAGCGCGACCTCGCGGTGGCGCTGCGCAATCAGCAGGTGATCTTCGACGCCGCCGGCGAGGGCATTGCCGTCGTCCATGGCGGCCGCATCGTCGAGGCCAACGGCGCGCTGGCGCGGATCCTTTCGGTCGGCCGTGGCTGGCTCGACGGCCGCGACGCGGCCGACCTCGTCGCCGATCCGGCCGACTGGCTGCGCATCGTCGCCGATGCGAGGGCCGCGGCCACTCGCGGCGAATCCGCCAACCAGGAGGTCGTGCTGCGCGCCGGTGACGACAGCCACCGCGGCGTGTGGGCGCAGCTGACGATGCGGCTGGTCGGTGCCGACGGCGACGCCGAGACGATGATCCTGGTGCTGACCGACATCACGCCGCTGAAACGGCGCGAGGAGATGGCCTGGCACCAGGCCAACCACGACGAACTGACCGGCCTGCCGAACCGCCGCCTGCTGGTGGAGAACGCGCGCCGCCTGCTGTCGGTGGCAATGCGCCGCGACCGGATGGCGGCGCTGATGGTGCTGGACCTCGATGGCTTCAAGGCCGTCAACGACGCCTACGGCCATGCCTGGGGCGACGCCATGCTGCGCCGGGTGTCGATGCGGATGTCGATGGCGCTGCGCGAGTACGACCTGATCGCCCGCGTCGGCGGCGACGAGTTCGTGATCCTGCTGCCGGAGATCGAAGGCATCGACGCCGCCCGCATCGTGGCCGAGAAGCTGATCGCCGCCGCCGGCGAGGACCTCGAGGTCGACGGCACGCCGATGCACCTGAGCGCCAGCGTCGGCATCGCGCTGTTCCCGGCCGACGGCCAGGACTTCGAGTCGTTGCTGCGGCGGGCCGACGCGGCGATGTACATCGCCAAGCAGTCGGGCAAGAGCCGCTGCGCCTTCGCCACGCCGGCGCTGGTCGAGCGGCTCATTCCAGCAGCGCGGCCCGCGCAGCGCTCGAGCTGAGGCGCGCCAGCCACCAGTCGAGCGCCTTGCCGCGCGCATCGGCCCGCCAGGCAAGATAGAGGGCCGACTGCTCGCCGGAGTCGCGTTCGCCTTCGGTGCGCCTCGCGACGAGCTCGCCGCGCGCCAGATGCCCGCGCACCAGGTGCAGCGGCACGTAGCCGATGCCGAGGCCCGCGGCCTGCGCGGCGATCTTGTCGGCCATGCTCGGCACGGTGATCGTCTCGGCCGCGCCGAGCAGGCCGGCGGTGCGCGGCGCCTGTCGCCGCGAAGTGTCGCCGACGACGATCTGCCGGTGGGCGCGCAGTTGTGCGGCGGTGAGCGGCGCCGGTTCGCCGGCCAGCGGGTGGGTCGGTGCCACCGCAAGGACGAACTGGGCCTCGCCGAGCTTGCGGGTGCGGAACCCCGGGCCGTAGGGCATCGAAGGCGTCGCCGTCGAGACGCCTACGGCGAGGTCGCAGCGGCCGTCGGCCAGCGCATCCCAGGTGCCGCCGAGCACCTCGTGCGCGATTCGCAGCTGCGTCGGCGCGGCGCCGCAGAATTCGCCGATCAGCGGCAGCAGCCGCGAGAAAGGCAGCAGCGAATCCAGCGCCAGCCGCAATTCGAGTTCCCAGCCCTTGGCGATCCGCTGCACGCGGCGCCGCAGGTCAGCGGCGGCGGCGAGCAGATGGCGGCCCTCGCGCAGCAGTTCCTCGCCGGCAGGCGTCAGCCGCGCGCGGTAGCCGCGGCGATCGAACAGCAGCACGTCGAGGTCGTCCTCAAGCTTGCGCGCGGCGTAGGTCACCGCCGAGGCGGTGCGGCCGAGTTCCTCGGCGGCGCCGGCCAGGCTGCCGCGCCGCGCCACGGCATCGACCAGCAGCAGGGCGTCGAGCGACAGCGGGGCCTCGGGCATAAGGGCCTAGTTGAACAAAACTGAACGAGTCCTTCGAAGTCTAGGCGATGTGATTGCCGCTGGACTCGCGCAACATCCTGATCACAGCAACGGCAACCCGCCGCCCGCCGAGCGCGGCGCGGCACCGAAAGGAGAGTCGATGATCACCCTGCGACGCAGCGACGAACGCGGCCTGGCCGACCATGGCTGGCTGCAGTCGAGGCACAGTTTTTCCTTCGCCGATTACCACGACCCGGCGCACATGGGCTTCGGTCCGCTGCGCGTGATCAACGAAGACCGCGTCGCCCCGGGCGGCGGCTTCGGCACGCACGGCCACCGCGACATGGAGATCATCAGCTACGTGCTCGACGGCGAACTGGCGCACCGCGACAGCATGGGCAACGGTTCGGTGATCCGCCCGGGCGACGTGCAGCGGATGAGCGCCGGCAGCGGCGTGCGCCACTCCGAGTACAACCACGCCAGCGACCGGACCACGCACTTCCTGCAGATCTGGATTGAACCTGCCGTCGCCGGCATTGCGCCGAGCTACGAGGAGAAGCGCTTTTCCGACGCCGACAAGCACGGCAGGCTGCAGCTGATCGCCTCGCCCGACGGGGCCGACGGCTCGGTGCTGATCCACCAGGACGCCCGCCTGTACGCCGCGCGGCTGGCGGCCGGTCAGACGATCGCCGCTGCGCTCGGCGCCGGGCGGCTCGGCTACCTGCACCTGATCCGGGGCCGGGCGACGGTCAACGGCGAGCGTCTCGCGGGCGGCGACGCAGCGAAGCTCCGCAACGAGACGGCGCTTGAAGTCCGCGCCGAGGAGGACTCGGAACTGCTGTGGTTCGACCTGCCGCCGACGCCCTAGTCGGGGGACTGGCCGAGGCGGTCGCGGAGGAACTTCGCGATCGCCTCGATCTCCTCGGCGCAGACCGAGTGCGGCATCGGGTACTCGTGCCACTGAACCGGGTGGCCGAGCGACTGCAGCAGGTCGCGCGACTGGCGGCCGCGGGCGACGGCGACGACCGGGTCCTGGGTGCCATGCGCCATCAGGATCGGCACGCCGGCGCTCGCCGCATGGCGTTCGGCGCCGAACTTCTCGGCCAGCGGCAGATAGCCCGACAGCGCCACCAGGGCGGCCAGCGGCTCGGCCTGGCGCAATCCGGTGTGCAGCGTGATCGCCGCGCCCTGCGAGAAGCCGGCCAGCACGATGCGGGAGCGCGGCACGCCGCGATGCACTTCGCGTTCGATCAGCCGCTGCACGGCCGCCTGCGAGCTGCGGACGCCGGCCTCGTCCTCGCGGCTGGCGAGATCGGCATGGCGGATGTCGTACCAGGCCCGCATCACGTAGCCATTGTTGATGGTCACCGGCATCTGCGGCGCGTGCGGAAACAGGTAGCGTGCCAGTGGCGCGCCATGCGCCTCGAGTTCCTTGACCACCGGCACGAAGTCGTAACCGTCGGCGCCAAGGCCGTGCAGCCAGATGACGGCCGATCCCGGGTTCGGGGTCGTCGTCAGTTCGACGCATTCGAGCAGTTCCAACGTCAGTTCCTCGTACGCTGCGCCGACTTCGGGCGAAATCCCGCGACCACTTCGGCATGGGTCTCGATGTACGGGCCGCCGATCAGGTCGATGCAGTAGGGCACCGCAGCGAAGATGCCGTCCTGCAGCCTGCGGCCTTCCTTGTCCTTCAGTCCTTCCAGCGTTTCGGCGATCGCCTTCGGCTGGCCCGGCAGGTTGATGATCAGCGCCGCGTGGTCGGCGGTCTCGCGCAGCACCGCCATCTGCCGCGACAGGATCGCCGTCGGCACGAAGGCGAGCGAGAGGCGCCGCATCTGCTCGCCGAAGCCGGGCATCTGGCGCGTCGCTACCGCCAGGGTCGCCTCGGGCGTCACGTCGCGCCGCGCCGGGCCTGTGCCGCCGGTGGTCAGCACCAGATCGCAGCCTACTGCGTCGACCAGTTCGATCAACGCCGCCTCGATCTGCGGCTGCTCGTCGGGCACCAGCCGCTCGTGGTGCTGCCAGGGCGACGCCAGCGCCCGGGCCAGCCAGTCGCGCAGGCCGGGCAGGCCCTTGTCTTCGTAGACGCCGCCGGAGGCCCGGTCGGAGATGGAAACTAGGCCGACGATCAGCTCGTCAGGGTGCCCGCGGGTCGCCCTCATTGCGGCAATTCCTGGTGGAGGTACTGCTCGTGCAGCCAGCGATAAAGCTGGCGGGCGTGCTTCGGCGGCCGGCCCTCCAGGTATTCGCGGCGGGCGGCGCGGATCATCGCCCGCAGCGGCTGCGCGTCGGTGCCGGGAAGGTCGGCGAGCACGGTGGCGAGCGCGGCGTCGTCGGCCAGCAGCCGGTCGCGCAGCTTCTCGCAGCGGTGCATCAGCGCCACGGCGCGTTTTGATTCGCCGCTGGCATCGCCGATCGCCGCCCGCAGCGGCTCCGGGTCGATGTGGCGCATCAGCTTGCCGATGTACTGGAGCTGCCGCCGCCGCGCCTCGTGCGAGGCGATCTTCGGCGTCTCGGCCAGCGCTTCGCGCAGCGGCTGCGGCAGTTCGATGCGCGCCAGCTCCGCTGCCGAAAGCCGCAGCAGCGACTCTCCGAGCTCCTGCAGCGCCGTCATGTCGCGCTTGCGCTGCGACTTGCTCGGCGGCGCGGCCGGCTCGGTCGGGGGATCCTCGGGGACAGGGCGGCGGACCATCGCTGGCTATCATAGCCAGCCGCGTCCGCCCGCCGAATCCCCGCCGGCCGAATCCGAAGGACTTCGATGAGTTCCCTGTTTGCGCTGTCCGATGATCAGCTCCGTTCGACCGCGCTGCGGGCGCTCGACGACGCGCGCGCGCTCGGCGCCAGCGATGCCTCGGCCGAGATCAGCGAATCGGTCGGCCTGTCGGTCAATACGCGGCGGGCGCAGGTCGAGACGATCGAGCACACGCGCGACAAGGGGCTGGGCATCACCGTCTATATCGGCGCGCGGCGGGGCAACGCCTCGACCTCCGACCTGGCGCCGGCAGCGATCCGCCAGGCCGTGGAAGCCGCCTACAACATCGCCCGCTACACCGCCGAGGATCCGGCCGCCGGCCTGCCCGACGACGACATGCTCGAGCGCGAGCCCCGCGACCTCGATCTGTTCCACCCCTGGGACCTCGACGTCGAGCAGGCCATCGACATCGCCCGCAGGACGGAGCAGGCGGCGTTCGACGTCAGTCCGCAGATCGCCAACTCCGAAGGCGCCAACGTCTACACCTCGTCGGGCCACTTCGTGCTCGCGAGCACGCGCGGCTTCTGCGACGGCTTCTCGTACTCGCGCCACTCGCTGTCGGTGACGCCGATCGCGCAGGACGCCCGCGGCATGCAGCGCGACGACTGGTACAGCTCCTCGCGGGTCGCCTCCGAACTGGCGTCGCCGCAGGCCATCGGCGACTACGCGGCGCGGCGGGCGCTGGCGCGGCTGGCGGCGCGCAAGTTGTCGACGCGCAGGGTGCCGGTGCTGTTCGAAGCGCCGCTCGCCTGCGGGCTGCTCGGCAGCTTCGTGCAGGCGGCCAGCGGCGGCTCGCTGTACCGCAAGGCCTCGTTCCTGGTCGATGCGCTCGACCGGCCGCTGTTCGCGCCGCACCTGTCGATCCACGAAGATCCCTATCTGCCGCGGGCCATCGGTTCCGGCGCCTTCGACGAGGAGGGGGTGCGCGGCAACCGGCGCCAGGTCGTCGAAGGCGGGGTGCTGCGCGGCTATTTCCTGTCGAGCTATTCGGCGCGCAAGCTCGGGATGAAGAGCACCGGCAATGCCGGCGGCGCCTACAACCTGGAGCTGCGTTCGGCGCTCACCCGGCCGGAGGACGACTTCGCCGCGATGCTGCGCCGGCTCGGCACCGGGTTGCTGGTCACCGACCTGATCGGCCAGGGAGTCAACTACGTCACCGGCGACTACTCGCGCGGGGCCAGCGGCTTCTGGGTGCGCGGCGGAGAGATTGCCTTCCCGGTAGAGGAAATCACCATCGCCGGCAACCTGCGCGAGATGTTTGCCGGCATCGCTGCGGTCGGTGCCGACCGGGTGCAGCGCGGCGGCCGCAGCACCGGCTCGCTGCTGGTCGACGGCATGACGGTCGGCGGCGCCTGAAATTTTTGTCCGCGCTCTAGACAGCGCGAACTGCCGCGGACTCTGAGATAGGTTCTAGAATGCGCGCCGAGTCAGGCGGGCGGCCTGCCCGCCTGCGTCTCGCCCGACTCGCCAAGAACCATTGCAGTGCCACCCACTGAGGAGACTCCATGGAACGTCGTTCGTTCATCAGCAAGGCCGCTGCCGGCGCAGCGGCGGCGGCGGCGGTCGTCGCCGCACCGGCAGTTCAGGCGCAGGCCACGATCCGCTGGCGACTCGCCTCCAGCTTTCCAAAGAGCCTTGACACCATCTACGGCGCCGCCGAAGTGATGGCCAAGATCGTGAAGGACTCGACCGGCGGCAAGTTCGAGATTTCGGTCCACCAGGGCGGCGAACTCGTGCCGGCGTTCGGCGTCGTCGACGCGATCCAGAACGGCACCGTCGAGGCGGCGCACACGGCGCCTTACTACTTCTTCGGCAAGGACGAGACCTTCGCCATCGACTGCGCGATTCCGTTCGGCATGAACTCGCGCCAGCAGACCGCCTGGATGTTCGAAGGCAACGGCATGAAGCTGCTGCGCGAGTTCTACAAGCAGTACAACATTGTCAACTTCCCCTGCGGCAATACCGGTGCGCAGATGGGCGGCTGGTACCGCAAGGAGATCAAGGGGCTGGAAGACGTCAAGGGCCTGAAGATGCGCATCGGCGGTTTCGGCGGCCGCGTGCTGGCGGCCATCGGCGGTGTGCCGCAGAACATCCCGGCCGGCGAGATCTACCCGGCGCTGGAGAAGGGCACGATCGACGCGACCGAATGGGTCGGTCCGTACGATGACGAGAAGCTCGGCTTCAACAAGGTGGCGAAGTTCTACTACTACCCCGGCTGGTGGGAAGGCGGCCCGCAACTGTCGCTTTACGTCAACCAGAAAGCCTGGGACGCGCTGTCGGCCGAGTACAAGTCGATCGTGCAGGCCGCGTCGTCGCAGGCGCACATTGTCATGCAGGCGCGCTACGACGCGCTGAATCCGGCCGCGCTGAAGCGGCTGGTCGGCTCGGGCACGCAGCTGCGGCCGATGCCGCGGCCGGTAATGGACGCGGCATTCAAGGCGGCCAACGACGTCTATGCCGACCTGAACGCCAAGAACCCGAACTGGAAGAAGGTCTACGAGGACTGGGTGCGGTTCCGCAACGACCAGGTGCTGTGGTTCCGCGTTACCGAGCGCGAGTTCGACAACTTCATGGCGGCGCAGAAGCTGTAGTTCCCGCGCACGCTCCGGCACGAAAAAAAGGCCCCGCTTCGGCGGGGCTTTTCTTTTAGCGGCGCCAAAAGCGCCGGACCTACTTCTTCGCGTCCGACTTGAGCGTGCGCAGGATGTCCTGCATCGGGTCGATTTCGTCCTTCTTCTCGGCGGCGCCCGGAGTGCCCTCCGATCCCGGCGCCGGGACGTCGCCCTGCAGTTCGATCCGCACCTTGTCGACGTCGACCGCGTCGGCCTTGTCGAAAGCGCCCGTCACCATCCCCGGGAAAGCGATGACCAGGCCGACCATGACCACCTGGATACAGACGAACGGCACGGCGCCCCAGTAGATCTGCTCCGTGGTGACCTTGGCGATCGGCTTCTTGGTGAGGCGGTCGACGTAGTCCTCGTTCGCCGCGACGCTGCGCAGGTAGAACAGCGCAAAGCCGAAAGGCGGGTGCATGAACGAGGTCTGCATGTTGACGCCGAGCAGCACGCCGAACCAGATCAGGTCGATGCCGAGCTTTTCCGCCACCGGGCCGAGCAGCGGCACGATGATGAAGGCCAGCTCGAAGAAGTCGAGGAAGAACGCCAGTACGAACACCAGGATGTTGGTGATGATCAGGAAGCCGATCTGGCCGCCGGGCAGGTCGGAGAGCAGGTGCTCGACCCACTTGTTGCCGTCGACGCCCTGGAACACAAGGTTGAAGATCGTCGATCCGAGCAGGATGAACACCACGAAGCAGGACAGCTTCGCCGTCGTGTCCATCGCCTGCTTCAGCAGCTTGAAGCTCAGCCGCTTGCGCGCCACCGCCATGATCAGCGCTCCGAGCGCGCCCATCGCGCCGCCTTCGGTCGGGGTGGCGATGCCGAGGAAGATCGTGCCGAGAACCAGGAAGATCAGCGCCAGCGGCGGGATCAGCACGAAGGTCACGCGCTCGGCCATCCGCGACAGCAGCTTCAGTCCCAGCAGCCTGTTGGCGACCGCCAGCACGAAGCACAGGCCGATCGAGCACAGCATGCCGAGGATCACCAGTTCCTCGGTGCCGGCGTCCGGCGTGTGCGACTGGTACCACTTATCGAAGGCGATGCTGGCGGCGATGGCGATCACCACCAGCACCCCTAGCGACTTCAGGCCGCTGGAGCCGTCGTCCTCGCGGATGGTGCGCGCCTCGGCGGGAAGGGCCGGCACATAGTTCGGCCGGAACAGCGCCACCAGCAGGATGAAGCCGGCATACAGGCCGGTCAGCACGAAGCCGGGGACGAAGGCGCCGCGGTACATGTCGCCGACACTGCGGCCGAGCTGGTCGGCCATGATGATCAGCACCAGCGACGGCGGGATGATCTGCGCGAGCGTGCCCGAAGCGGCGATGACGCCGGTGGCGATGCGGCGGTCGTACCCGTAGCGGAGCATGATCGGCAGCGAGATCAGGCCCATGCTGATCACCGAAGCGGCGACCACGCCGGTGGTTGCGGCAAGCATCGCGCCGACGAAGATCACCGCGAAGGCCAGGCCGCCGCGCAGCGGCCCGAACAGCTGGCCGATGGTGTCGAGCAGGTCCTCGGCCATGCCGCTGCGTTCGAGGATCAGCCCCATGAAGGTGAAGAACGGGATCGCCAGCAGCGTGTCGTTCTTCATGATGCCGATGATGCGCAGCTGGAAGGCCTGCACCAGCGTCGGCGGCAGCAGCCCGAGCTCGATGCCGATCGTGCCGAACACCAGCCCGCAGGCGGCGAGGCTGAAGGCGACCGGGAAGCCGAGCAGCAGGAAGCAGACCAGCCCCACGAACATGATCGGGGCAATGTTCTGGGCGATGAAGGCCATCATTTGAGGCTCCGCCCGGCAGTGCCGATCTCGACCTCTTCGCGCGCCAGTTCCCGCTCGGCTTCAGCGCGGATCGCCTCGGCGAGTTCCTCCTCGGCCGTCTTTTCGACCTTTCTCCGAGTCGGATCGTCGATCAGCCCCTTCAGGAAGGCGAAGCGCTTGATCAGTTCGGAAACGCTCTGCAGCGCCAGCAGCGTGAAGCCGATAGGCGCAAGGATGTACACCGGCCAGCGGATCAGGCCGCCGGCGTTCTCCGACATCTCGCCGCTGAAGAAGGCGCGGGTGAACACCGGCCACGACAGGTAGATCATCAGCAGCACGAACGGCATCATGAAGAAGATGAAGCCGAAGATGTCGACCCAGATCTGCCCACGCTTGGGCAGCCGGTGCAGCAGCACGTCGATGCGCACGTGTTCGTTGCGCATCAGGGTATAGCCGGAGGCCAGCAGGAAGATGGCCGAGAACAGGTACCACTGCACCTCGAGCCAGGCGTTCGAACTGGTGTCGAACAGCTTGCGGATGATGGCGTTGCCGGCGCTGATGAGAACGGCCATCAGCACCAGCCAGATCACTGATCGGCCGACCCTCTCGTTGAGCGCGTCGATAGCCCGGGAAACCCGCAGCAGTCCCTGCATGACCGTCTCCTCCGCGCCGCGGCCGGGCTGGTCGCCCGCCGTCATTGTCTCCTGCGCGCCGCGATTCTATGCGGGAACACCTGGATCGATGCCAATGCGCAAGGTGATGTCACGGTGACGGTGGCGAACCGAGCCGGGCCCGCCACCGCTGTGCCTGCGACCGCACCTGGACCGGGGCCGTGCCGCCGGTGTGGTTGCGCGCCGCCAGTGCTCCCAGGGTTGCCAGGCTGCCGTAGACGTCGGTTTCGATCTGCGGCGCCACTGCCTGCAGGTCGGCCAGGCGCAGTTCGGCCAGGGTGCAGCCGCGCTCGTCGGCCAGCCGCACGACCTGCGCGACCGCTTCGTGCGCGTCGCGGAACGGCAGCCCCTTCTTTACCAGGTAGTCGGCAAGATCGGTCGCCGTCGAGTGGCCTTCCTCGGCGGCGCGTCGCATCACCGCCGCGTCGGCCTCGATGCCGGGGATCATCTCGGCGAAGGCGCGCAACGTGTCGAGCACGGTGTCGACGGTGTCGAACAGCGGCTCCTTGTCTTCCTGGTTGTCCTTGTTGTAGGCGAGCGGCTGTCCCTTCATCAGCACCAGCAGCGAAGTCAGGCTGCCGATCACTCGCCCCGACTTGCCGCGGGCGAGCTCGGGCACGTCGGGGTTCTTCTTCTGCGGCATGATCGACGAGCCGGTCGTGAAGCGGTCGGGCAGCCGGATGAATCCGAAGCGCGGGCTCATCCACAGCACCAGTTCCTCGGCCAGCCGCGACACGTGCACCATGACCAGCGCCGCGGCGGCGGCGAACTCGATCGCGAAGTCGCGGTCGCTGACGGCGTCGAGCGAGTTCTCGCACAGGCCCTCGAAGCCGAGCCGGCGGGCGACGAACTCGCGGTCGATCGGAAAGGTCGTTCCGGCCAGCGCCGCGGCGCCCAGCGGCAGCCGGTTGACGCGACGGCGCGCGTCGGCGAGCCGCTCCCGGTCGCGTGCGAACATCTCGACGTAGGCGAGAAGATGGTGGCCGAAGCTGACCGGCTGCGCCACCTGCAGGTGCGTGAAACCCGGCATCACGGTCTCGGCGTGCGCCGCCGCCTGGTTCGCCAGTGCCAGTTGCACCGCGCCCAGCGCGGCGTCGATCGCATCGATGGCGCCGCGCAGCCACAGCCGCAGGTCGGTGGCCACCTGGTCGTTGCGCGAACGGCCGGTGTGCAGCCGCTTGCCGGCGTCGCCGACCAGTTCGATCAGCCGCCTTTCGATGTTCAGGTGCACGTCCTCGAGATCGAGCCGCCATTCGAAGCGGCCGAGCTCGATCTCGCTGCGGATCACCGTCATGCCGCGTTCGATGTCGCCGAGGTCCTGCGGCGACAGTACGCCGACGTGGGCCAGCATCGCCGCATGCGCGAGCGAGCCGTCGACGTCGGCGAAGGCGAGCCGCCGGTCGAAGCCGACGCTGGCGGTGTAACGCAGCACGAAATCGGCCACCGGCTCGCTGAAGCGCGCCGACCAGCCGCTTTGCTTGCGGTCCAGCGAGGAGGAGTGTGCTGACATAATTCCTGCGAGGGTCGTGGCAGGCGCTGTGAGCGGGCCGCGCGCGTACCGGATGGGGGAGGGAAGCATGCGCTTTGCGCGCCAGCGGCAGTGTAAGAGCTTGGCCGGACGGCCCGGCGGCGCCACGGCCGCAGGCATGCGCCGCCGATGAGCGACCGCGCCGCCGCCGCGCCGGCCGCCGCCTCGCGCCAGGACGTCGCCGCGCCGGCGCCGAAGCAGGTCATTCCCGACGGCTGCAACGTCGGCACGGTGCTGCGCGTCGCGATCGGCGTCAACGCCGCCGTGGCCCTGGCGGTCGGGGTGGGGCAGCCGTCGCTGGCCGTGGCCTGGGAGCGCTTCGTCGAACTGTCGGCGGTCATGGGGCCGTCGCTTCTGATGACACTGCTCGCCTGGTGCGCGCTGCGACGTCACCTGCCGGAGCAGGCGCCGGCGGTGCAGCGCCTGCTTGCCTGGCTGGCGCCCGTCGCCTGCACGGCGGCGACGATGCTGGCGATCTCGTCGATCGGTCCCGAGATGTCGGCCGGCGCCCGCGGCTCAGTGCTGCTGGCGGCGCTGGCCTTCGGCGTCGTGCTGCAGCACTATGCCGAGTTGCGCGAGCGCGCCTTCTCGCCGGCGGTGACCGAGGCGCGCTTCCAGGCGCTGCAATCGAGGATCCGGCCGCACTTCTTCTTCAACAGCCTGAACGCCGTGATTGCCGTGGTGCGCTCCGATCCACCGCGCGCCGAACGGATGCTCGAGTCGGTGGCCGAGCTGTTCCGCGCGGTGATGGGCGACGTGCGCAGGCTGGTGCCGCTCGAGCAGGAGCTCGACCTGTGCCGCCGCTACGTCGAGATCGAGCAGACCCGGCTCGGCGAGCGGCTGCAGGTCGACTGGGACATCGGCGCCGTGCACCCGCGCGCGCGGGTGCCGCAGTTGCTGCTGCAGCCGGTGATCGAGAACGCGGTGCGCTATGGCGCAGAGAAGCAGGCCGGCGACTGCCGCATCGTCGTGCGCGTGCGCCAGCTCGGCTTCCGCCTCGAGATGTTCGTCAGCAATCCGCTGGCCAAGGACCCGCTGCAGCGCGAAGGCAACCAGATCGGCCTGGCGAACATCCGCGGCCGGCTGGCTTTGATCTACGATCTGGAGGGCCAGCTCACGACGCGCCTGCGTCACGAACGTTTCGAGCTGACGATGTCGATACCCGTCGAGAAGCGAGCCAACGGATGACCAGCAAGATCCTGATCGTCGACGATGAACCGCCGGCGCGGCTGCGCATGCAGCAGCTGCTGGCCGAGATCGCGACGCAGTTCCCGCATACAGTGACCGCGGCCGTCGACAGCGGACCGGCAGCCCTGGAGGCCGTCGATCGCGACGCGCCCGACGTGGTGCTGCTCGACATTTCGATGCCTGGCATGACCGGCATCGAGGTGGCGCGGCATCTTGCGGCGCGCGAGCAGCCACCGGCGATCATCTTCGTCACCGCGCACGACGAGCATGCGCTGGAAGCCTTCGAAGTCCGGGCGCTCGACTACCTGCTCAAGCCGGTGCGCGCCGACCGCCTCGTGGCCTCGCTGGCCCGCGCCAGCCGGCTGGCGCAGAACGAGCCGCGTCTCGCCGATGTCGCCCGGGCGCTGGGCAGCCAGCGGACGCACCTGACCATCTCCGAACGCGGCCGGATGTCGCTGGTGCCGGTCGACGACATCGTCTTCCTGCGCGCCGAGCTGAAGTACGTCACCATCCGCACGCCGCAGCGCGAGCACCTGACCGAGGAGTCGCTGACCTCGCTCGAAGAGGAGTTCGGCGCCCGCTTCGTCCGCATCCACCGCAACACCCTGGTGGCGCGCAAGTCGATCCGCGCCTTCGAGCGGGTGCGCGGCACCGTCGACGGCGACGGCGAAGGCGGCGAGGGGCACTGGGAAGTGCTGCTGAAGGATCTGGCGGACCGGCTGCCGATCTCGCGGCGGCAATGGCCGCTGGTCAAGCAGACGACGCTGAACTGATGCCGGTCAGCGGTCGTCAGCGAAGCGCTGCACCGGCACGCCGGGCACGCTGACACGAAGCATCAGGATCCGGCCGGCGTCGGGATAGCGCTCGCGCGCCGCGGCATCGAGCATCCGCCGGGCGCCGGTGACGAACAGGGTCTGCATGTCCGGGCCGCCGAAGCAGGGCATCGTCGGACGCGGCTGCGTCAGCGCGATCTTCTGCACCAGCTTGCCGTCGGCATCGAAGCGGTTCAGGCAGCCGGCGCTGATGCCGGCGCTCCAGTAGCCGCCGGCCATGTCGCAGGCGCCGCCGTCAGGCCGGCCGGCTTCGTCGGTCAGCGTCCGGATCGCATTGCGGCTGCCGACCGTGCCGCTGGCCGGGTCGAAGTCCCAGCGGTCGATGCTCGGGCCGCGTGAGTCGGAGTGGTACATCGCCCGGCCGTCGGCCGACCAGGCCAGGCCGTTGGAGACCCTATAGCCGGTGCTGATGCGGCGACAGCGGCCATCGGCGGTGATCCGGTACAGGCTGCCCACCGGCGCCCGCTCGGGCGTCTCCTCGATCGAACCGACCCAGAAGGCGCCGTCGGGGCCGACCTTGCCGTCGTTCAATCGATGGTCGGGCTTGTCCGGCTCGGGACGCACCAGCAGTTCCAGCGCGCCGCTGGCGGCGTGGAAGTAGTACACGCCGTCGGCCAGTGCCAGCAGCAGGCGCCCGGAGCGTGCGAGGCCGAGCGAGCAGACTTTCTGCATGAAGCCGTGCCGCTGGCCCGCGCGCGGCTGCAGCGGCGCGCCGTCGCCAGCATCGAAGTCGAGCGCATGAAGCGCCATGCCGTCGATGTCGACCCACCAGAGGCGGTTGGCTGCCGCGTCCCAGACCGGCGATTCGGCGAGTTCGAAGGGGCCGAGGGGCTTGCCGTCGGCGCCGGCCAGCACCTGCGGCGGCTCGAGGACTTCGGCGGGAGTAAGAGGGCTCATCGGCAGTTCGGTCGCAGCCGGTTGCGGCGACCGCGAGGAACCATACTCCTCGCCGAATCACGATAGGCAATGCGGTTTCGCATCGCGAAGCGGTGGCGGGCGGGTCAACCGGTGTTGCGCAGGCCGGCGGAAATGCCGTTGATGGTGATGTGGATGCCGCGCTTGCCGCGTTCGTCGACCTTGCCCTGGCGATGGCGCTTGATCAGCTCGACCTGAAGGTGGTTCAGCGGATCGATGTACGGCAGCCTCTGGCGGATTCGCTGCGCCAGTTCGGGATTGGTGTCGAGCACGTTGCGCTGGCCGCTGATCGCCAGCCAGTGGCGCAACGTCAGCTTCCACTCCTGTTCGATGGCGGCAAAAATGGCTGCGCCGCGCTTGCGGTCGGCGGCCAGTTGCGCGTAGCGGCTGGCGATGCCCAGGTCGGTCTTGGCGAGCACCATCTCCAGGTTCGAGGTCAGGGCGCGGAAAAACGGCCACTCATCGAGCATCCGCCGCAGCAACTGCCGGCGCGCCCGCTGCGCCGCGGTTCCGGACGCAGCGGCGACGAAGCCTTCGATGCCGCTGCCGAAGCCGAACCAGCCGGGCAGCAGCATCCGGCACTGGCCCCAGGAGAACACCCAGGGGATGGCGCGCAGATCCTCGATGCGGCCCGTGCTCCGGCGCGCCGAGGGCCGGCTGCCGATGTTCAGTTCGGCGATCTCGGTGATCGGCGTGGCGCTGAAGAAGAACTCGGCGAAGCCTTCGGTCTCGTAGACCAGGCCGCGATAGGCGCGGTGGGCGTGGGCGGCGATCTCCTCCAGCGCCGCCTCGAAGTCGGGATCGACCGTCAAGCGTTCGGCACCCGGCCGGCTTGCCTGCAGCACCGCCGAGACCAGCAGTTCGAGGTGGCGGCGGCCGATGCGCGGGTCGGCGTACTTGGCGTGGATGATCTCGCCCTGCTCGGTGAGCCGGATCGCGCCGCCGACGGTGCCCGGCGGCTGCGCCAGGATCGCCTCGAAGCTCGGGCCGCCGCCGCGGCCCACGGTGCCGCCGCGGCCGTGGAACAGGCGCAGCCTGACGCCGTGCGACTCGAACAGCCGGTGCAGCGTGCGCGTGGCCTTGTACAGGTTCCAGTTGGAGGCGAGGAAGCCGCCGTCCTTGTTGCTGTCCGAATAGCCGAGCATCACCTCCTGCAGCGGCCGGCCGCCGACGGCCGGAACCAGCAGATGACGCAGTCCCGGGTGCTCGAGCAGTTCGCCCATCACCTGCGGCGCACGTTGCAGGTCGTCGATGGTCTCGAACAGCGGCACCACCATCAGGGCGCAGCAGCGCAGCTCGGTGCCGGTCAACAGGCCGCATTCCTTCTGCAGCAGCGCCACTTCGAGCAGGTCGGACAGCCGTTCGGCGTGCGAGACGATGTGCTTGTCGATCGCCGCCTCGCCGAATCTGGCCCGCAGCTCGCGGGCGGCATCGAACACCGCCAGCTCGGTGCGGGTGCGCTCGCTGTAGGCGATATGCGGCGACACCAGCGGCCGCGTGTGCGCCAGTTCGCGCGCCAGCAGCCGCACCCGCTGCTCCTCGTCGAGCCTGGCGTAGTCGGAAGTCACCTCGGCGGCCGCCAGCAGTTCGCCGACCACTGCCTCGAAGACATCCGAGCTCTGCCGCAGGTCGAGCGTTGCGCCATGGAAGCCGAAGACCCCGACCGCACGGATCAGGGGCGCGAGGCGCGGTTGCGCCAGGGCCGCGGCGCGCTGTAGGCCGAGCGACTGCTCGATCAGCCGCAGGTCGGCGCCGAACCCGGCCGCCGTGGCATAGGGCGCGGCGCTGCCCAGCGCCGGCCGTGCCCTGAGGTCGAGGCCCAGCGCCTGGGCGGTGGCGATCACCCGCGCGTAGACGCCCGTCAGCGCCCGCCGGAAAGGCTCGTCGGCGCGGTGCTCGGAGCGGTCCGGGCTCAGCTCGGCCAGCGCCGCCAGCGCCGGATCGGGCTCGCACCACTGCGCCGACAGCGGCAGTTCGGCGCCGAGCGCATGCACTTCGCGCGCATAGTGCTCGAACACCACCTGCGCCTGCGCGGCGAGCGCGCGCCGCATCGTGTCGGCGGTGACCCTGGGGTGGCCGTCGCGATCGCCGCCGATCCACGAGCCCAGCCGCAGGAAAGCCGGCAACTGCGGCGCCTCGAAGCGGCTCTCGATCTCGGCGTACAGCGGCGGGATCTGCGGCACGAAGGTCGAGCGCCAGTAGACGAGCGCATTGTCGATCTCGTCGAACACCGTCAGCTTCGCCGTGCGCAGCATCCGCGTCAGCCACAGCGTGGCGACATGGCCGGAGAGCGCCCGTTCGGCATCATCGGCAGCGGCGCGATCGCCCTCGGCCAGGGCCTGCTCGTGGCTGTCGAGCGCGGCGGCGATGGCCCGTTCGGTGTCGAGGATGCTCTTGCGCTGCACCTCGGTTGGGTGCGCGGTCAGCACCGGCATGATGTCCGCCTGCGCCAGCAGCCGGCGCAGCTGCGCCTTGCCGCCGTGGGCGCCGAGCAGCCGCGCGCTTTCGGCGATGCTGCCGCGCGCCTCCTCACCGTCTCTGCGCTGCTGGCGGAGGCTGCGGATCTGCGCCAGGTCCTCGGCGATGTTGGCGAGCAGCGAGAAATAGCTGAAGGCGCGGACCACGCTCATCGTGTCGTCGGGCGACAGCCGCTTCAGCAGCCGGTCGAGCAGCCGTGCGTCGTCGAGTCCGCCGTGGCGGCGGAAGCGCGTCGCCGTCTGCCGGATCTCCTCGACGACCTGGTACAGCGGCTCGCCCTCGAAGTGCGCCACCGTGCGGCCGAGCAGGCGGCCGAGCAGGCGGATGTCGTCGCGCAGTTGCACGTCGTCGCCGGCGGCGGCCATGATCAGCCTCGGCCCTGCGATGTACGGCCGTTGCGGCTCAAGTGGCGCAACCGGCTTCGACCGCGGCCGCGGCGCCGATCGGTTCCGGCGGCGGGATCCGATAACCGTACTTCACGGCGGTCATCTCGGCGAGGATCGATACCGCGATCTCCGGCGGTGTGCGGGCGCCGTTCTTCAGCCCGACCGGGCCGTGCAGCCGTGCCAGCTGATCGGGCGTCACGCCGAACTCGCGCAGGCGCTCCTTGCGCTTGGCCTGGTTGCGTTGCGAGCCGATGGCACCGACGTAGAACGCCGGCGACTTCAGCGCCTCCATCAGCGCCAGATCGTCGAGCTTGGGATCGTGCGTCAGCGCCAGGATGGCCGTGTGGTTGTCGGGCCGCAGCTCGACGACGGTGTCGTCGGGCATCGTGCGCAGCAGGTCGGTGCCGGGCACCAGCCAGCCGTCGGCGTATTCCTCGCGGGGGTCGCAGATCGTCACCTGGTAGTCCAGCGCCAGCGCCATCTGCGCCACGTAATGGGTCAGCTGCCCGGCGCCGACGACCAGCAGCCGCCAGCGCGGTCCGTGCGCGGTGACCAGGCGTTTGTCGTCGAAGGCGAGCAGGTCGGCGCCGCTGCCGTCGGCAAGCAGCACCGCGCCGGAATTCATGTCGAGCGTGCGCACGGTCTGCCGGCCGGCGGCGACGCGGGCCAGAAGTTCGGCGACTTGCGACTGCGGCCCGAGCGGCTCGAGGATCAGCTCGATCGTGCCGCCGCAGGGCAGGCCGAAGCGGAAGGCCTCCTCGGCGGTGATGCCGTAGGTGACGCGTTGCGGCGTCGCGGCGGCGAGCGCCTTGCTGCGTACGCGCTCGACCAGATCGTCCTCGATGCAGCCGCCGGAAACGGAGCCGGCGACCAGACCGTCGTCGCGGATCACCACCAGCGAGCCGACCGGACGCGGCGCCGAACCCCAGGTGCGCACGATCGTGCCGAGCACGGCGCGATGGCCGCCGCGCAGCCATTCGTCCGCCTTCTTCAGCACCTGTGCGTCGACGTTGTCCATCGGATCCGGGCCAGTCGCGGTCGATTCTAGTGGTCAGCGGCAGTCGATGGTGCATCGCAAGAACGCGTGTTGCATCGGTCGCGCCTTGCCTGATGCGAGAGGGCCGCAGTACAGTCGCCTCGCCTTTCAACAAGCGCCATGCTGCGGCCCCGTTCCGCGCCGAGGCGAACTCACAAGGAGACCGGGATGCGCGTTGCGCTGTCCTTCAACGTCAATGGCAAGGCGATAGCGGCGGAAGTCGAGCCGGAAACCCTGCTTTCGACCTACATCCGCGAGAACCTGAGCCTGACCGGCACCCACATCGGCTGCGACACCGGCCAGTGCGGCGCCTGCACCGTGCTGGTCGACGGCCGCGCAGTGAAAAGCTGCAACGTGCTGGCGGCGCAGGTGCAGGGCAGCGAGGTGACGACGATCGAGGGCATCACGCCGGACGACGGCTCGATGCACCCGATGCAGGCCGCCTTCAAGGCCTGCCACGGCCTGCAGTGCGGCTTCTGCACGCCGGGCATGGTGATGAGCGCCATCGATCTCGTCACCCACCACCCGCATGGCACCGACCGCGAGATCCGCGAAGGCCTCGAAGGCAATTTCTGCCGCTGCACCGGCTACCAGAACATCGTCAAGGCGGTGGCGCAGGGCGCCAAAGCAATGGGCGTGTAGGGGCTGGATCATTCCCGCGCAAGCGGGAGTCCAGCCGGCAGTTCAACGACACTGGGTCCCCGCTTTCGCGGGGACGACACCATACGAGGTTGATCCATGAACGAACCTAGGGCCGGGTTCATCGGCAGGGCAGTCGAGCGGAAGGAGGACTACCGGTTCCTGACCGGCGCCGGGCAGTACACGGACGACGTGGAGCTGCCGAGGCAGACCTACGGCTACTTCCTGCGCAGCCCGCACGCGCACGCGAAGATCGTTTCGGTGAACACCGAAGCGGCAGCCAAGGCGCCGGGGGTGCTGGCGGTGTTCACAGGCAAGGACTTCGAGCCGGTCGGCGGGCTGCCCTGCGGCTGGCTGATCAACAACCTCGACGGCACGCCGATGAAGGAGCCGAAGCACGCGGTGCTGGCGGCCGGCAAGGTGCTCTACGTAGGCGACCATGTCGCCCTGGTGGTCGCCGAGACGCAGGCCCAGGCCAAGGCCGCGGCGGCGCTGATCGAGGTCGACTACGAGATCCTGCCGGCGGTGGCCGACACCGCCACGGCCAAGGGTGCCGGCACGGCGGTACACGAGATCGCCCCGGACAATGTCTGCTTCGTCTGGGGTTGCGGCGACAAGGCGGCGACCGACGCGGCGTTCGCCACCGCGGCGCACGTGACGAAGCTCGAGTTCGTCAACAACCGGCTGATCCCCAACGCGATCGAGCCGCGCGCGGCCAACGCGATGTACTCGCGCGCCGATGAGTCCTACACGCTTTACGTCGCCAGCCAGAACCCCCACGTCGAGCGGCTGCTGATGACCGCCTTCGTGCTCGGCCTGCCGGAGCACAAGGTGCGGGTGATCGCGCCCGATGTCGGCGGCGGCTTCGGCTCGAAGATCTACCTTTACGCCGAGGAGACCGCGCTCGTCTTCGCCAGCAAGCGGGTCGGCCGGCCGATCAAGTGGACGGCAGAGCGCAGCGAGAGCTTCCTCTCGGACGCGCACGGCCGCGACCATGTCACGGTGGCCGAACTGGCGCTCGACAAGGACGGCAGGTTCCTTGCGCTGCGCGAGCACACCACGGCGAACATGGGCGCGTACCTGTCGACCTTCGCCTCCTGCATCCCGACGATCCTGCACTCGACGCTGCTCGCCGGGCAGTACACGACGCCGGCGATCTACTCCGAGATCACCGCGGTGTTCACCAACACCGCGCCGGTCGATGCCTACCGCGGCGCCGGCCGGCCGGAGGCAACCTACCTCGTCGAGCGCCTGGTCGAAACGGCCGCGCGCGAGCTGAAGATCGACCCGGCCGAACTGCGCCGGCGCAACTTCATCAAGACCTTCCCGTATGCGACGCCGGTCGGGCTGACCTACGACACCGGCGATTACGACGCGACGCTGGAGAAGGCGATCGCGCTCGCTGATGTGAAGGGCTTCGCCGCGCGCAAGGAGGCGAGCGCGAAGAGGGGCCTGCTGCGCGGCATCGGTTATGCCGCCTACATCGAGGCCTGCGGCATCGCGCCCTCCAACATCGCCGGGGCGCTCGGCGCCCGCGCCGGGCTGTACGAGGCCGGCGAGGTGCGCGTGCATCCGACCGGCAAGGTGACCATCTTCACCGGCTCGCACTCGCACGGCCAGGGCCACGAGACGACCTTCGCCCAGGTGGTGGCCGACAAGCTCGGCATCGCGATCGAGGACGTCGACATCCAGCACGGCGACACCGGCAGGATCCTGTTCGG
>Ga0105096_10000067_pt1 | contig 23807 bp, 23 predicted proteins | sample PPLLak3cmMay2015_FD_87036 | JGI IMG/M metagenome (GOLD analysis project Ga0105096, IMG submission 87036) | Freshwater sediment microbial communities from Prairie Pothole Lake near Jamestown, North Dakota, USA - PPLs Lake P7 Core (1) Depth... | ecosystem: Environmental > Aquatic > Freshwater >... | reverse complement strand
TTGCAGATCACACGAGGAGCCAGGAAAGTTGGCGATGTCTCGATCAATGACCATGGTGTAGATCATCTCTTCCGGCGTCTCATCGGCCTTGCCCGGAAGAACATAGTTGACGCGTGGATCCCACCCCACCCACGTTTGGTTGCGAGCCTCCGAACCACGGACGCGGAAGCGTACTTCATCGCCGCACCGAAGTGCGTAGTTACCGAAGTAGATGCCGTTATCATCGCATGCCACCTCGCCAAGCGCCTTCCAGACCGTCCTGTCATTGATGGATGTTGTGCGCAGTTCAACGCGCACATAGGTCTCGGCGTGAGGCTTCTTGCCGGTGATGACATCCTTGGGATCTTCGGATGACAACAAGACCTTTTCCAGGCGCAGCTGGATCTTCCGGCGGCGCACATGGAACGTGACCGTGTTCTCCGGATCCATCAGTTCAGCCGTGACGCAGTAGGTGTTCGTCGAAGCGATGTCGACGCGCTCTCCGGTTGCACCGATGGTGTAGCCGATGATCTCCCAGCATCGTTCTGCTTCCACGCAGAGGGTGCGCTCGCCCGGGACGTTGCTTTCAAATGCCTTGGCCGTGGTGAAGGCAACGGCATCTTCGACGTTGAAGCCCAATTCTGCATCCTCGTCCTGGATGGATCCTCGCAGAGCATAGTTCTCCGATGCGGTCTGAGTCTTTCGAAAGGAAGGCCGAAGTTTTGGTCCTTGTGGTGTGTTGCCGTTGTTCCATGCCACTTGCGGGACGGCTGACGACAAGACGGAGACAGACGGTGCCGGAGAACCATGGAGCGACGACCGACTTGCGATCCACGACGCAAAGGAGTAGGTCGTATCCGCCTTTGCGATCAATCGCACATCGGGTAGCGAATCTGTCAGCAGCACCTCTGACGAGTCAGAGACCGTGAGCAATCGTCGTCCGCCAAGGTCATAGACCTCCACCACGCCCCCTCCATCCACCGAGATCTGAACACTGATCGTATCGAGTCGTTCAAGGATCGCATCTATGGGAATGGAAGCCGAATACAGTTCACAGGGAATTGTTACGTGGATGTTCCGTTCATCTGGTAGATCGATCAGGGGGCTTTCCCAGCGCACGAATCGCCACCGGTCAGCGAGATCGTCGATGGCAACCAGATCAACGGCTGTCCCCGTCACGGCGATATGTTCCTGGGCACGATAGGATGTGATAAGCCCATCAGGGATGGCCCGTCCATCACGTGTTTTCGGTGTGATGGTCACCCGCCCGGCACTTCGCACCACCGTCGTCCACGACCGATCATCGAGGACGTCTCCGGTGAGCGCGCTGAGGCGTCCGGTGAGGGTGAGCGAGATGCCGGCCGGCCAGCGAGTGACCGGCGCGAACGTCAGCGTCCTGCCATCTTGCGACAAGGTAAATCCATGTTCGATCGGCTGCGGCCAGGTGGACGTGTCGGTCGCAACGAGTGCGAACGTTCGTAGCACTTCCGGTAGTTCGTCTGTAACGGACCGGTTGAAACGCACACTGATCGCAGCATCGCAGCCGATCTGGTCAGCCCCCTCCAGAGAACACGATAGGATGCGCGGGACTTCGGCAGCAGTGGTGAAGCGGATCTCTTCGGTCGGAAGGGGTGCATAGCCGCCGTTGAGAAGGGCGATGTTGCTGACGATACATCGGTATCGTGTTCCTGGGGCTAAGGGGCGTGGGTGAAAGGTGAGGGTGCGTTCGTCATCCAACGTATACCGGCCCAGGACAACGTCGCCGTGATCCGAGATCAGAAGGATGGTTGGTACCGGTGCAACAACATTTCCATGTTCCGCATCGGGATAGTTGTGGGTGATACAGCCGGGATCGATCGGTGCCGGCGCCTTGATAGTGATGGTGGTGGAAGGGTCGACCTGGTCCAGACCATTGGTCGGGAACAGGAATAACGACGGCATTTGCGCCGACGTTGTGAACACAAGAGCAACAAGCAGGGCACACCAAAGTGCCACACGACGTAGAGAAGACATCACGGCCTCTGCGAAAGAGTGAGAGACCCGCCTCTATAAAACTGGCGGCTAGAGAGGGTGTGTCTTCAGCCGTGCAAAACGTGACATCACATGATGCGGATCTGATAGATCCAGGGCCAATTCTTGCCCGTCACATAGATCGTCTTCGTCTTGGCATCATAGGCAATGCCGTTCAAGACGTCGGTCGTTGCCGAACGTTCGCTCTGCGGCAGGATGCCGGTAAGGTCTACCACGCCCGTCACCACGCCGGTCTTCGGATCGATGCGCACCAGCAAGTCCGTGCGCCACACATTGGCCCATAACTCTCCGTCGATCCATTCCAGTTCGTTCAGATCGCGCAGTGGTGAACCGTCCATCGTGACCGATAACGATCCCACGATGTGCAGGTCTCCCGGATCGCGCACAACGATCATGTTGGTGCCATTGCTCATGTAGAGCACCTGTCCGTCCGTTGCGAGGCCCCATCCTTCGCCGGCATACCGGAACGTCCCCGTCTCCTTGAGCGTCTCTGCATCGTAGATGAAGCCCTGCTGATTGAGCCAGGTAATGACGTAGATCTTTCCGTTCAGGACGGTCGATCCTTCACCAAAGAACTGTTGTCCAAGACCAGTGCTCTGAAGCACAGCGCCGGTGGACATGTTCACTCTTCGCAACGACGACATGCCGTATTGACCGGTGCTTTCGATGAAGGCGCCGTTGTGTACGGTCAGTCCTTGTGTGAAGGCCGTCACATCATGCGGGATCCGCTTGACGATCTCAAACCCATATCGCTGTGCCATGGTAGGGGGCGGAGTGGTTCGTGGTTGGTCGCCACCACGTGGCGGTTCGGTGCGATCCACGCGTTCTGAATCGCAGGCGGTGGCCAACACAAGAATGGCGGACAGGATGACGATACGTACCATGATGCAAACCTACGCTCTTGTTGTAGTTTCGTCCTCGCAGCATGACTCCGCCCATCCGTTTCTCACCCTTCCTCATCCTCATTGTCCTGGCCGTTGTTCTTTCGGCCATGGCTCCGTCGTGCACTATGCGTTCGGAGGAGGAAGAGGCACACGAAGCCGAAGTATTGATGGAACAACAGCGCCTTGCTGACTCCATCACCACGGCCACGGAACGCAAGGCCCGACTGAGAGATTCACTGTCGAAACTCTTCCCGAAGATCACGTATTCACGGCTTCACGTCCGTAATTCGGCGGTGCTCGACAGTGTACGTCGGACCTTTGGACGCGGCGACTCGACATGGAAGAACTATCGCGTTCTCACCCTTCTGAACCGCAAGGATCTTCAGTTCGTCCGTATCGGTGACTCTCTTGTTGTCCCCGACACGATCATCGAAGACCTGCGCGCCTACTCGCTGTTCCCGATGTACTACGAAGCAGCTGACACCATCAACAAGCTCGTGCTGATCAGCAATACCTGGCAGGCCTATGGCTGTTATCAGAACGGTGTGCTGGTACGATTTGCTGCCGTGAACTCCGGTGAGGAGCGCAAGCCAACACTTCCGGGACGGTATGCCGTGAACTGGAAACAGCGGAAGCGCATCTCGTCGCTGGACAGTACGTGGATCCTGCCGTTCACCGTGAACTTCCATCAGTATGCCGGCAGTGCCTTCCACCAGTTCGAAATGCCGGGACGTCCTGTTTCCCATTCCTGTGTGCGGCAGTTCATGGCCGATGCTGAGTGGCTGTACAAGTGGGTACGCCAGGCACGCCTCGATACCGTCCGCCGACGTCCGATCCCGTTCACGGGTACGCCGGTGCTCATCCTCGACATCTTCGACTTCACACGGAGAAGGGGCGGACCATGGCTTGAACTCACGAGCAACGACGAGATCGTGATACCCCTGCCCCCTGACCCGATGAAGGTGGAAGAGGCATTGATCCCGATCTCACAGATCCCCAAGGATGTGCGGGGAGCGTTGCCAGACCACACACGGTATGTCAAGGCCGAAGAAGTGTTGCGTGACCGTGGTGTGATCCGTGAAGGCGTGAACCTGCGTGAGAGCATCGACTTCAACAAGCTGCGGCGAGAGAAGAAAAAACGAAAGGAAGCCGAGCAAAGGCGAAAGGCAGACTCGGCTTCCCGTCGTGAAGGATGATCAGCGGGCTTGGTACAGTTGTTCGATCTCGATAGGCGACAGAACGCGATCGTAAACGCGGAAGTCGTCGATGTCTCCAGTGAACGGCGCCGGTTTATCTGTGGGATGCACCGACCGGATGATGCCAAAGCGCAGTGGTTCGGCTGATGTGGAGATCGTTGGTGCACCAACCCAGCGCACAGTGCCTTGATTCAATCCGTTAACGTATGTCGACATTCCCATTGAATTGAGGGTAAAGACGACGTGATGCCAGCGTCCATCTTCGATGAGGCGACCATCATATCTACACCAGTTGTCGAAGAAGCCGGTAGAGTAGAAGCTGCCAAATGAGCTGCCTTCATAGAAGAATCCGATCCCGTCGCCGTTGGGATGAAGGTACTTGCCGAGTACCCATTCAAAGTACTTTCGCGCACCAGTATGTCGGATCCATACCGACCAGGTAAGCGGAAAGCGCATTAGGCGCTCTGAAGCGCGAGCATCGACTTCAATGTAGTCATCTATCCCATCGAACCGCATGGCTTGGCCAGTTTGCCCAAAGCGGTCTGCCGTTGCGGTTGCTCCGTAGATCCGACCTGTTGGTAGGGTGCCGATTACGTCTTGCGCAGTGCCGTTCATCGGTAGATGGGCGATCAGGCCTACGGTTGGCTCAGTTGGTTTCGGGTCTTGATCGCCGCCACCGTTACCGATGTCATCGGGTAGCGTGATGTCTGAGCACCCGATGCTCAGTGTCAGTAGTGCTCCAAGCACCACAGTGAATAGTGTTCTCATGATTCCTCTTACAAATTGGTGAACGAAAACTGATATCCTAGTTCGCATCGTAGACCGGGACTGGCGGCAGTAGACCAGTTCCCTTGATATTGATAGGTCATTAATACTGCATCAACACCGATACCTAATTGAAACCCCGATAGTGGGATGGAAATACCGATCGTTGGTTGCGTTAAGATCCCGAGTTCCGAACCGCCCATTCCTAGCTGTACAAAGGGTCGAGCTTCGAATGGCAGAGAGACGTCGGGTTGGAAGCGATACTGAACACCATACCAGGTGATCTCTGTATGTTCCACTCGTTGTTCTGAGGAAATGTGTTCGTTCACGGGAAATTGATCCTGGTGAACACTGACACCGATCTGATGTTTGTCATTGAGGTCGTAACCCAGCTCAACCATCAAGTTGTTTGCCGTTGATCCTGATGAGGACGTAGTATAGCTAAACGAAGTAACCGGCCTGCTTGCCACTCTTAACGAGAAGTCATGTTCTTGCGATCGTTGCCGTTCTGCTAGCAGCGGTGCCGATGGCGTACTCAGTTCATCCGCGTGATCGACGTGAAGTTGAACATCTTGTGTTGCCGTCTGCAGGATCATGATATCGTTTTGTGCGATCGTCGCTGTTTGCTTTGGCGCAGCGTCAGCGTTTGACGTTATGGGGCTACGGTATGATCTGTCGACGTGTGCGTTCTTATCATTCGGAACATACACTTGCAGGTGTACTGGTTCGTTGGTCGTGTCCTCAGATGCCTGGACAACACCAGGGTGCTTGGTGAACATGGTGAGCGCGAACACAAGCGCAGATCCCACCACTAGAATGGCGATGGACGTGATGACTGTTGGGGCGACGAATGTGGTTGTCGTTGGAAGTATCTGTAGCGATTCAGCATCAAGTAACAGCCTGTCTAGGCTTGATGACGGTAGTTTGTATGAAGCGGCATCTGCTTCTGTGGCGTCATAGATCACTGAAGTGGCTTCCATTGCAGAAGCCAGTGACGGATCGGACCGCATTGCCTGCAATAGTTCTGCTGCCTCCGGTGCCGAAGCCTGGCCTGTTAGATAACGTTCGATGAGGTCTTGATATTCAGCGTTCATGGTATACTCAGTATCACTCTGTGATCAAGGGTAGGAGTGAATTTCGCAGACGTTGCTTTGCCCGCGAGATGCGATGACGGATCACCGGCAACGACTCTCCGGTCACTTCGCAGATCTCGGCATAGCTGAGACCCGCATAGAGTTGAAGAATCAGAGCCTCACGATGCAGTACCGGAAGCAGATCAATGGCACGCAGCACATGTTCATGGAGGTCACGCTGTTCTGCATCGGTATTCACATGGTCAGCTGGGTCAACATCCGATGGTTCAACAAAGACGACCTGATTCCGCTTACGCATATTCAAACAGAGATTTCGCGCTGTTCTAAGTAAGAAAGCTGGAACGTTCTCGAATTCAGTACCATCGCGAATCGCAAGCAGAAGCTTCAACAACGTGTCGTGCACAACATCAGCGCCGAGCGACTCACTCCGCAGGATCTTGCAGGCATAAAGGTAGATTCGCCCGGCATGGCGGTCGTATAGCACTCGAAAGGCCGATTCGGCATCGTCTCCCTGGACGCGCATTGCGTCTATAAGGTCACGGTCAGATGAGGATCGGTCGATCATTCTCCCTATTGACAATCAGACCGACGAATCGTCCCACCTCTTGGCCCACCACTTTGAAAGTCGTTCCTTGATAGCGGCCTCTACGCCATCGCCATCGGGGGCATAGAACCGTTGCTCCGCCGTGCCGTCAGGGAAATAGCTCTCGTCCACAAAGTGGCCGGGAAAACTGTGGGGATATCGGTATTCAGTCCCGTAGCCTTCGTCCTTCATGAGTCGTGTCGGCGCATTGCGCAGATGCAGGGGGATCGTAAGATCCGCGCCCTGTCTCAGCAGGTTCAAGGCAGCATCGATCGCCATATAGGAGGCGTTGGACTTGACGGCAGAGGCGAGGTAGGCAACACATTGTCCAAGAGGGATGCGTCCCTCCGGCATGCCGATACGCTCAACGGCCTGGAATGTAGCCACGGCAAGTTGCAAGGCCTGTGGGTCGGCGTTGCCGATGTCTTCACTGGCAAAGATGATCAGGCGTCGGGCAATGAAGATCGGGTCTTCGCCGGCTTCGATCATGGCGGCCAGGTAGAGCATGGCGGCATCGGGATCGCTGCCGCGCATGGATTTGATGAAGGCCGAGATCGTATCGTAATGCTGATCTCCTGCCCGGTCATATCGCAACACACGCTGTTGAACGGCCGTGCGGATGAGGTCGCGTGTCAGACGTCGCTCGCCACCGGCATCAACAGGCGAGATGGCCGAGGCGGCTTCAATGGCATTGAGGGCGGAGCGGGCATCACCGCCGGCTACGGAGAGGATCGCATCCCAGTCTTCGATCACCACATGCTGATCAACCAGCTGTGGGTCAGAGCCGACGGCCCGTTCCACGATCTGGCGGACCTCGTCATCGGTGAGTGATCGAAGTCGGTATACCTGGCATCGGCTCAACAAGGCGGCGTTGACCTCGAACGAGGGATTCTCGGTGGTCGCACCGATCAGCGTGATGATACCCCGTTCAACGGCATGGAGCAGGGCATCCTGCTGGGCCTTGTTGAACCGGTGGATCTCGTCGATAAACAAGACCATGCGGTGTGTGCGGGCCAGCTGCCTGGTTGCCTGGGCGATGATCTCGCGCAGATCCTTCACACCGGCTTCGACGGCACTCAGTCGCTGCATCGTAAGTCCGGCCGTTGTGCAGATCGCCGCGGCCAGCGTGGTCTTGCCGGTTCCGGGCGGACCCCACAGGATCATCGACGGGATGGTGCCGCGTTCCACCAGGGTCCTAAGAGGTGCACCGGGACCAAGCAGGTGGGTCTGGCCGACGACATCGTCCAGCACTCGGGGACGGCATCGTTCGGCCAGCGGACGCTGCCGGTCGGCATTTTCTCGTTCGATATCGTCAAACAACCCAGACATTTTCTACTTTGCGCTTCGTTTGACCGCAATCTAACCTATGCGCAATACTCTCACTGTGTGTCTGATGGTGCTCTTCGTCGCTGCGGTCTCCGCCCAGCGTCAGCCCGCCACTGTCGTCTATTCACAGTATTTCACGTCCTACGGCGCCGACTCCATCCCGCCGTCGGTCACGTTCTCCAACGGCGCATCGCAGGTCACCACGAAATCTCCGCGCGGGTTCCGCATCTTTGGTCCATTCAGCAAGAAGCAGTCGCTGTCTCTTCACCTGCGTGATCTGCCCCCTCATCAGAAACTCTCGGTCGAGATCGGTTATCACATCATCGGTCCCTGGAGCGGCGTCACCGGCAAGGAAACGTTCACCGTTCATGTCGATACGCGATCGGTCTTCTCCGAGTCGTTCTCCAACACCATCGAACCGCAATCGTATCCCGGACGCACAAAGGGCCGCACGTATCCGGCCCGCACAGGGGCACGCAACAGCAACATGCTTGGCTTTGTGTACAAGAAGAAGGGTGTGTACGACGGCGTGATGGACGCCACGTATGAGAACACGATGACGGTTGCGCACGCAGATTCATCCGTCACCATTCAGCTTGCTGCAAAAACCTCAGCATCATGGGGTCTGGAGCACATCGTGATCCGTCTGGAAGGGGGCGAGTTGCCTGCCGATATCTTCCCAGCACACAAGATCGAAGAGCAGATCATCGATGAAGAGATCGTCAATTTCACCGGACGTGATGTGCGTGTTCTCGGGAACTATACGCAGGACGAGGATCTGCCGGGATTGATCGTTGATGGTCCTTGGGAGCACAAGGCCCATACAACACTCCTGCGATCCAAGTGCAATTCGTGCGGCAGCATCTGCATGATGTACACCTACATCTTCTACAACGATGGTTGGGTGAATGTGTGGAGTAACCGCGAACCGTTCGGTCCGGCTCTGTTCTCAAGCAAGATCACACACAACGAACTCGAGACCATCAAACGTCTCGTTGGCGCAGGCATCCGGGATGCATCTCAGGATTCTTACCAGGCGCCGAATCTCGAAGACCTACCCTCCGTTGAACACTGCGACATCCGCATGTTCTCGGCCGGCAAGGAACGCAAGATCTATATCGAAGGGGGCGAACCACCCAGCATCACGGCCCTCACGACCCAGGCGTTGTCGATCCTGAAGAAGTATGGCTGGTGGCCGACGCCGTTTGTTCCGGAGTAGGTTACTCAGTTGTCCAGTAGGCCGCGCGGGATAGTGTTTTGAGGCGCAGTGAACGTCCGTCGGAGTGGTGGAACCGAAGAAGGATGTGTTGAGGATCCTTGGTGAACCACCACTGTGCTTCCACACCATCGGTGCGTTTCATGGTCACGCGCCAGCACTCCTGCTCGACGATCGAGCTGATGGTACCAAGTGATGATGGATCGATCACATCGGATGTGAGCGTGAATGTTGCCGGCGTTGCCGTATCAAGAGCTGCCCGGTTGGTGATCATCGTCGGCAAGACCCGAACCGTGAATTGTGTCTTTGCCTTGGCGTGATCCAGCGCTCGTAGTGTATAGAAGAGCTGGTCTTCGAACCAGACATTCAGCGGAAGAGTGCGAATGCCTGCCCCCTCATTGTCCCAATACGAATCAAAGGCATATCCATACGTGCTGTCGGTCCGTTGAATGCGCTTGAACGTGTTGCCGCACCACTCCTGTGAACCGGTGGTGATCTTGAATACGTCATGTGGAGATGTCCGTGGAAAGAACATCGACGTGAGGTAGTGATACGGATAGACGTCGGTCTCGATGCGGGCGGCGAGATTCACCTTCATGACGGTAAAGAGATCGTTGCGCTCGTAGGAGTCCGTCTTGACGTTGAACGCACGATTGAACATCTCTTTGACGGTGATCATCGTGAACTCATACGTGCGACGCTTGCCGTATACCATACGCACTGCCTCGTACACGGCCACTTCGGCTTTGCCATCGTCCCACACCGGAGACGCTGCCCACGACGTATCCACGGGCAGGGATCGATGGTCAAGGGGCGTGACCGGATCCTGAGATGATGTGCAGCTTATTGCAACAGCCGCAACAACGAGTATCATGAGCACCTTCATGGGTGCAAGATACTAGGCAAGGGCGATGGGTTGTCCTGTGCGTATGCCGGCTAACATCGCGCGCCGGTCCTTGGTGACGGCTGTCAGAAGACGTTGGATCGGTTCATGCGCCGGTTCGCACTGCTGGTTGAATGTACCATGGTGGATGGGCAGCATCCGCCGGGCCTTCATCATCGTGACCATGGCGTGTGCTTCTTCCGGATTGCAGTGGACGGCATGACAGTCACGATAGGCGCCGATGGGCATGATGGCGAGTTCCACGTCGCGCTTGATGTTCCCAAACTGTGTGGTGTACGCTGTGTCGCCGCCAAACACAATGCTCGTATGGGAGCTTTCCAGAAGATAACCGTTGTAGCTGCGGCCGGTGCGACGTTGTCCGGAAGCCCGGCATGCCTCGCCCGGCATCCGCCAGCCGTTATGTTCTACTTGAAGCGCCGTGATCTCCAGACCATCGATGGCAACATGATCTCCCCAGTCCATCTCGTTGAGAGATCTCCATTCGAGGTCTTCGATCACATCCCTGGTGTTGGTGGCTGTGATCACATCGATCTGGCCGGGATACCGTTCCGACAGTTCGATCAGCGTCCGGCGGTCCATGTGATCAAGATGGGCATGCGACAGCAGGATGAGGTCGGGCCTTGGTATCTCGTCTATGCTCAGAGCCGGCGGCGTATACCGTCTTGGACCAAGCGTCAGCCCAAGAACGTGGATGCCGTAGGCATCAAAGAGCACGGGATCGGTAAGGATCCATTTACCCGCCATACGGATCAACACCGTAGCATGGCCGATCCAGCAGGCCCACGCGTCATGGTCGAGCGCCTCTGTGAGTGTCAGGGCCTTTGACGGTATCAACGGTGCAGGCGGCGTCAGTGGAGCTGCTTGCAGCACCACGTTCGATGGTGAAAGGGTCAAAGCTGCTCCTGCCGCAAGTGAGCGCAGAACGGTTCGTCGCGTTATCATGGCATTCCCCCCGGATTCCATGAGCGCAAACTCCGACGTTCCGACCGCCTATCCGAGTTATCCTCCGGTAATCACCAGATGGTAATGCTGCGTGTTACTGCAACATCATGGCAGGAACGACGTAATCGCATTTCTGTGCAATATTGAACCGTCTAACAGAGTCGATATACCCCGTATGACCACACGAATCCTTCCGTTGTTGACCCTGGCCATCCTGGCTCTTGGGTTTGCTCCATCCGCAGCTCAGGAGGCGGATACCGAACGGACCTATCTCCCGGGTCCGACGGACACTATTGATGACCGGCTGATCGACCAGATCAAAGAGCAGCCGCTTTCCGTGATCTTTGGCGCGAACTTCATGGTGACGAATCCTCAGGACACCTTGCGGGATGCTTTGGCGCGCCTTCAGGCTCCGGAGGTTGGTTATGGCTTCGCAGTATTTGCCGGCTATTCGTTCGACCCCGCTCCGATCGTGCTCACCGGTGAATTTGCCATGTCGTTCTTCGGAAGCAACGAGCGCAAGTATGTGGTCCCATCCGGTCCGTACTTCCGCGACACGATCACCTATACCACGCAAATGATGCAGATGCCCATCACGGTCGCTGCCCGATTTCAGCCCAACATCGGCACTTGGGTCTATCCCTATGTAGAAGCGGTAGGGGGCATGACGTTGTTCTCATCGATGCTGGACATCACACGAACGAATGGCGAGATGCAGAATAGCGACTCGGAGAGCGAAGGCAGCGTCTCCTGGCAGTATGGCGCCGGCGCCGGTATGATGATCAAGTTGGCTGATATGATCACTCTTCCTTCCACATTGCAACGATTTCTACTCGACGTCCGCTTCCGTTATCTACTTGGCACGGATGTCGACGTTGCCTCCATCAAGATCAACGACGATCAGACCTATACGGTCACAAAGGCCTCCGTCCCAAATCCGGAGGTGATCCACTTCAACATCGGCTTTGCCGTGATGTTTTAACACTGCTCATCAATTCACAGGAATAGTTCGTGAAAACCACGCTCATCATCTGCGCTATCGCTCTGGTAAGCGCGAGCATTGTCCCGGGCTGCAAATCCGTCCAGGACAACCAACAAGACCTTCGCTCAACGCAAGAGCGCGAAATGACGGCCGGTATCGTGAAACGCGAGATCCGCAAGGGCATGTCCATCACGGAAGTGGCAGAGGCTCTTGGATCGCCCAACATCACGGATCGTGACGATCAGGGACGCGAACGGTGGATCTATGACAAGATCGCTACCGAGGCCTCCTACTCCGAGTCACAGAGCTCGTTGTTCCTCATCCTGGGCGGAATCTCCAACCAGTCAGGAGCATCCAGCGTTACGCAACGAACGTTGACGGTGATCATCAAGTTCGATGAAAAGGGCAAGGTCGAGTCATACTCCTATCACCAAAGCAAGTTCTAATCCGAGGCCGACCCTGTGAAGAACACTCTGATCCTGGCCGCCCTGTTCGCCGTGGTACTTACATCATGTACCGTTGTGAACCAAGGTCCGCCCCCTCCAAAAACACAGTTACAGATCCGTGAATTCCAGACGCGGGAGTTCGACACGAATGACGTGAAGCTCGTGATGAAGGCGGTGATCAACACGCTGCAGGACGAGGGCTTCGTTGTCAAGAACGCCGTCATGGACCTTGGCCTGATCACGGCGTCCAAAGAGCTGCAGATCTCGTCGGCGTCTTCGGGTTCGTCGTCATCTGATTATTGGACGGACGTCTTCGTCAAGATGTTCGGCGGCAAGAACTCTTCTTCTTCCAGCACCCGCGAGCAGCCCCGCTTCAACAAGTTCAAGGTGGTCGAGGCCAGTGTGAATGTGACGGAGATGGGTAAACGTTGTAAAGTTCGTGCTAATTTTCTGGCGAAGGTGATCGACAATCAAGGCGACCCGTCGGAAGTCTATACGGTCGATGACGCCAAATTCTATCAGGACTTCTTCTCCAAGGTTGATAAAGGTGTATTCCTTCAACGTCAAGGTCTGTGATCTGCGAACCCTCCTGCCGATACTGCTTGCGGCCGTCCTGGCCGTTGTTCTGACCAGCCCTGCGGCTGGTCAGTCGTTTGTGAATACGGTCAAGTCGGGAAGCATTCGAAACGTCAAATCGATGCTGAGCTCGAAAAAGGTCGACATCAACGAGCGCGATGCCGAGGGTCTTACCGGACTCATGGTGGCTGTGATCGCCGGCGATAGTGCCATGTCGTCATTGCTACTGGAGCGGGGCTGCAACGTGAATGCCCAGGCCAAGAGTGGCATGACGGCGCTTCATGCAGCGGTCTTCAATTCCCGCGACAACTTGCTGGAGATGTTGATCCGTAAGGGTGCCAAGCTCGATCTTCAGGACAGCCGTGGGCGCACCGCGTTGATGGTTGGCGCAGAGCTCGGCCTGGCCGAGGCCTCGCGGATCCTGATCGAGGCGGGGGCTCAAATGGAGGCCCACGACAAGAAAGGTAACACAGCGCTGTTGATCTCGTGTGGATTTCGTCAGCTGAATGTGATGATGGAGCTGTTGGACCATGGGGCGGACCCGAACGGTCGTGACCCACAAGGACGGACTCCGCTGATGCTGGTGAGCCTCCTGGGTGAATATGAAATGGTGAAACTCCTCATCCGCGCCAAGGCCGATGTTCAGGCCACGGACCTGCAAATGCGCACCGCGCTGTCCTATGCCAAAGAGTACAAGCAGAAGACCGTGATCCAGGTCCTGGAAAAGGCCGGAGCCAAATTCTGATGCTTCGGCGCTCCAAACTTCCCAACGTTGGCACCACGATCTTCAGTGTGATGTCGGCTTTGGCCAATGACGTTGGCGCCATCAATCTGTCGCAGGGTTTCCCGGACTATGCCCCGCCCCTTGACCTGATCGAGGCCGTTGATGCGGCGATGCGCGATGGCTACAATCAGTATGCGCCAATGCCGGGCTCGTCGGCTCTTCGTGTGAGTATCGCTCGCAAGTATGCCGTTGCGTTCAACGTCGACGTCGATCCGGAGCTAGAGGTCACCGTTACGCCGGGCGCTACCGTGGCGCTGTTCACTGCGATCGCCACCGTTGTACAGCCGGGTGATGAAGTGATCATCTTTCAACCGGCATACGATTCCTACCAGCCGGCGATCGAGACTGTAGGGGGCGTGGTACGTATCGCACAACTGCGGGCGCCGCTGTACCGTCCGGACTGGGACGAGGTGCGGTCCTTGGTGAATGACAAGACGGTGATGATCATCGTCAGCACGCCGCACAATCCCACTGGTTCGGTGTGGACGCGCGAAGACCTGGTAGAACTATCGACCTTCGCGAACGAGCACGACCTGATCGTGTTGAGCGATGAGGTGTACGAGCTGATCACGTTCAACGAACCACATACGCCGTTGATCTCCATTCCCGGCCTTGAAGACCGAACGTTCGTGGTCACGTCGTTCGGCAAGACCTTCCACGTCACGGGATGGAAGGTTGGGGCATGTATCGCTTCATCCGCGTTGATGCTGGAGTACCGCAAGGTCCACCAGTTCCTGTCCTTCTCGACGAATTCCGCCATGCAGGCCGGTATTGCTACATATATGGCCGAGCCCGAACATTATCAAGGCCTGAGTGCCTTCTTCCAGCGGAAGCGCGACCTCTTCCGTGCTGCGCTTGATGGGTCGCCATGGGAGATCCGTCCGTGCGCCGGATCGTATTTCCAGCTCCTTGGCTACGACACGTTTCTGAAGGGGGCGGATGTAGACCTTGCCATCGAGCTGACGCGCACACTTCATGTAGCTTCTATCCCGCTTTCGCCGTTCAGCGGTGGGCAACAACTCGACACCGCCCTACGGTTCTGCTTTGCGAAGAGCGACGAGGTCTTGCTGGAAGCAGCCCGACGGTTGAAGAACGTGGGCTAACTCACGCCAGCTGAACGATGTCGATTCGTGCTGCCCTGGTAATGTCGGCCACGGCATCAACAACACTCTGAATACTCTCTTGCGTGCGGGATCCGTACTTGTCCAGAAGTCCATTCACTTCGGACGGATCACCGTAAAACGTGGCGTGGTATCCAACACTATCGGCTACGCCGCTGGTGCGCTGAAACTCCGCAGCGATCGCTGTTTTCTGCCTGTTCACCACCTTCGTAAACACGTCGCGCGTCACACGAGCTTCTTTAAGGGAGGCGCCAAGTGCCTCCGTTAGCTGATCGGCCGTGATGTCCGGCTGCGTGGCATAGGCGTACGTGATCAACAGCGATGAGTGCGCGCGACGGTCGATGAAGGCCCCGGCGTGCGAGGCGATCCGTGATCCGGCTACCAGGTCGCGATAGAGTGTGGAGCTATGCCCCGAGCCCAGGAACGAAGCAGCGAGGTCTGCGTCATACATTTCATCGGTATTGAGAGGGGGCAGATGTGTGGCGAGGAAGACCGCAGGTACCGGCACTTCATCGGGTTCAATGGTGTGCGACCCGAACTGACGGTGGGCCGGATCGAACTCATTGCGGATCGTCGGAATGGTCGATCCTGTGATCGGTCCGAAATGTGCCTCGGCCTTTGCGAACGCGTTCTCGACGTCAACATCGCCGGCGATCACCAACACGGCATTGGATGGTTGATAAAAACGTTGATAAAAATCCTTAGCATCTTCCAGCGTAACGCTTGCTACATGCTCTGTGGTGCCATAAACGTTCCAGGCATAGGAGCTCGGAAGCTTGTAGGCCGTCCGGTCCAGAGCAAATTGCCACTTTGCATAGGGCTGGTTCTCGACGTTTTGTTTGATCTCTTCGATCACGACACTGCGCTGTGTTTGCAAGGCATGGTCGGTGATGGCGAACATCCGCATACGTTCGGCCTCGAGCCACAATCCCAGGTCCAGCTGATGAGCCGGAAGGTTGATGTAGTACGTGGTATGGTCGTAGGTGGTGTAGGCATTGTTCGTCCCGCCTGCTTTGGTGCAGTAGGAGTCGTACTGCTTCTCCATTCCCGTTGACGTGTTGTCGAACATCAAATGCTCGAACAAATGCGCAAGACCGGTCTTGTTGGCGCGTTCATCGTAGGAGCCGACATGGTAGATCACGTTGACCGTGACCACGGGAGCGCCGTGGTCCGGACAGACGATCACACGTAGACCGTTGCTGAGTACTCGTTCGTGCAGGGTGATGCGGGGCATAATCGTCGTAGGTTTATCAAGTAAGTTTGAGCTGAATAACGAACATACCGATGAAGTCATGGACACCCTACACCTCCTTGAACAATTGATCGCCATCGATTCGCCGACCGGATACACCGGTGCGGCCTGCGAATTCATTGCTAAGACCATGTCCGATATGGGGTTTACGCCACGAAGAACCGCAAAAGGAGCCGTGGTGGTGGCCTTGGGTGACGCTCCAAAACTTGGCTTGGCCGCCCATACCGATACCTTGGGCGCCATCGTCAGCGGCATCAAAGCCAACGGCACGCTTGCGTTTTCGTTGCTGGGGAGCCCCCTACTACCCGTGTTTGAGAGTGCCTATGTACGGATCCATACCCTTGAGGGCAAGGTATATACCGGCACAACGCTGTTGAACGACCCCTCGGCCCATGCCAACAAGAAGGCATCAACGGCCGAACGTTCCACAGAAACGATGCACATCCGCATTGATGAACGGGTCTCGACGAAGGATGATGTGAAGGGGCTGGGGATCCGTGTGGGAGATATCATCGCCTTCGACCCACGGTATCAGGCCCTGCCCAATGGCTTCATCAAAAGCCATTTCATGGACAACAAGGCGGGATGTTATGTGCTGTTCGAGGTCGCCCGACAGGTCAAGGAGCAGGGACTGAACGTCCCGGTAGAGCTCTTCTTCTCGAACTACGAGGAAGTGGGCCACGGCGGAACGACCGGATATGCCCCCACCCTGGACGAGCTCTTGGTGATCGATATGGGCGTTGTCGGCGAGGCTCTTGATGGCCACGAGACGTTGTGTTCCATCTGTGCGAAAGACTCCGGGGGTCCGTATGATTATGGCTTCCGCAAGACCCTGACGGAGCTCGCTGAAGGGCAGGATATCCCCCATGCCGTTGATATCTACCCATTCTACAGTTCCGATGGAACTGCGGCATGGCGGGCGGGCGTTGATGTACGGGTTGCGTTGATCGGTCCTGGCGTTGCTGCATCACACGGAATGGAGCGGGCACACGTCGACGGCATCCGGGCCACGGTCGATCTCAGCATGGCCTACATCAAACATCGCTTCAGTTAACAGGAGTGTCCAACGATGGCAAAGCACAATGCGATCGGTCTTGATCAGAACAAGGCCACTGAACTAGTTGCAGAGTTGAACGAATTGCTGGCGAATTATTCGGTGTTCTACCAGAATGTGCGGGGATTCCACTGGAACATTCGGGGTGAGAACTTTTTCGAGCTACACCTGAAGTTCGAAGAACTGTATACAGACCTTCAACTCAAGATCGACGAGATCGCCGAACGCGTTCTGACACTGGGAGGAACACCATTCCACACGTTCACGGACTTCTTGCAGACATCGGCGGTAAAGCCTGTCGATAACGTGCGGGACGGCAAACGAGCAGTGCAGAAGGTGGTCGCCTCGTTCACAACGATCCTGCTATTGCAGCGCGATCTGATGGAGTTGGCGGGCAAGGCTGGTGATGAAGGAACCAGTGCTCTTATGAGCGATTACATTCGTGCGCAAGAGAAGCTGGTGTGGATGTACGGTGCATACCTTGGATAACGACGTGGTAATACACGGGTTACGAAACGTTTACACGGATGTATCCACAAACTCGGTGTTGATCGTTGGATAGAGAGCGGAAAGGTTGTTGTTCCGTCCACACTGTGCACGTGTGCAAGGGGAAGTTTTCAGCAGTTATTCGATATCCACAGAGTTATTCCACGTGTTATGCACGATGAAGAGAGTGGAGCGCGGGATTCGAATTGGTTTGTAAGATCAAAGGGTTAGAATGGAAATATGTGGTTGAAGGGTGAGTTATCCCCGCTATCCACAGCCTTCTATCACCATATCTTCTTTACCAAGTAAAAAAGAAAAGAAGATGAAGAGATGAGGGAGGGGAGTGTGTGGAGGTTTGGTCGCGTCACTCCCTTCCGTGATCTTTGTCCTTAGATACTGTCGAACCCACAGTATGGGCGCAAGACTTCAGGAATGATGATGTGGCCATCTTCCGTCTGATACTGCTCCAGCAGCGCCACCATGATCCGGGATGTTGCAAGTCCGCTACCATTGAGCGTGTGCACGAATTCGGGTTTGCTCTTGGGATCGGGTTTGAAGCGAATGTTTGAGCGTCGTGCCTGGAATGCTTCGAAGTTCGTGCATGAGCTTACTTCCAACCACCGTTGTTCGAATGGCGACCACACTTCCAGATCGTAGGTCTTGGATCCACCGAACGTCATGTCACCCGTACAGAGCAACAACACACGATACGTGAAACCGAGTTTGCGAAGCAAGTTCTCAACGTTACCAACCAGGGACTCCAGTTCATCATAGGAATCTTCCGGTCGGACGAATTTTACCAGCTCAACTTTATTGAACTGGTGCACACGCAGGAAGCCTCGCGTATCCTTCCCATAACTACCCGCCTCGCGTCGGAAACAGGCTGAGTATCCCGCATACTTCACGGGGAGAGATTCCACCGGCAGCATATCATCACGATGGAAGTTCGTGATCGGAACCTCTGCAGTCGGGATCAAATACAGCTCATCCCGTTCGATGGTGTACATGTCGTCCGCACTCTTCGGAAGTTGACCCGTTCCACGAAGCGAATCGGCGTTGGCGACGAACGGCGGCATCATCTCCGTGAATCCATGTTCCGTGGTGTTCACGTCGAGGAAGAAATTGATGAGGGCGCGTTCCAGTTTTGCCCCCTTCCCAACATAGAATCCGAAACCAGATCCTGCGACCTTGGCTCCACGTTCAAAATCCAGGATACCGAGCGTTTGGCTGATCTCGAGATGACTGATGCGATGTGCCCGGTCGATGAGTTCGCCGGTACGTCGAATCTCGACGTTGTCGTCGGCTGTTCGTCCAAACGGCACGGTTTCGTGGGCCATGTTTGGCAGCCACATCATCAACGTGTTGATCTCCTCGTCAACTACGCGAAGTCGGTCGTCCTGATCTTTGATCTTATCACCGACGATGCGCATTGCTTCGATCAAGTCGTCAGCGTTTTCGCCCGCTTTTTTTCTGCGTGCAACTTCCTGAGATTCGGCATTGCGGGTGGCCTTCAGATCTTCGACGACCTGGATGATGGACCGGCGTTCGGAGTCAAGGTCAATGATGCGGTCGATGTTTGCGGGATCGACATTTTTCTTCACGCAATTTTCGCGAACCAATGTCGGTTGTTCACGGATGAGTCGGATGTCTAGCATGGTTTTTCTATGTTGTGCTCTGCAAATTACGGAGGTATAGGGATAACGGTATGCTAAACATATTTATTATATGGATGTCGATCGTCATGCAGGATGAACCCCGCGAATATGTCATGGCTTCGGGTGATAGCACCATCACCTTGAAGAGATACGTGATGTGCATCTATTCTACAGGCCCGAAGAGGGACCAGCCAGAGGAGGTCGCAGAACGAATTCAACGCGAGCACTTGGCCTATCAGGACTCACTGCACAAGGAGGGGATCATCCTTGTTGCCGGTCCGTTTGGTGGTGCAGGTAGCAAGCGTGGCATTGTGATCTACGATGTGGGAGTTCCATCAGACGCAGCCCCCTACGTCACGAACGATCCAGCAGTAAAAGCTGGGAGGCTGGAGTACGAACTCATAGAATGGTGGACGAAGAAGGGATCCGTGATTGACTGATCATCGAAGGTACAATGCGAGGATCGATACATCCGAGGCCGAGACTCCCGGGATCCTGGACGCCTGTCCCAATGACGATGGTTGGATACGCATCAACTTCTCCCGTGCTTCATTGGAAAGGGAGTTGACATTCCGGTAGTCAAACTGTTCGGGGATGCGCTTACTCTCGATCTCGGTGAACTGCTCAACCTCTTTCATCTGCTTGTCGATGTACCCACTGTATCGTGTTGCCGTTTGGACGCGATGAACGCAGTCGGGGTGTTCATCAAGGACATCTATTGACAGATCCGTAGCAAGCTCCAAGACAGGTCGGAGCTCTACACTGGGCCGTCGGACGATGGACGACAACACCACGGTCTCACGGATCACATCCTCACCGATGGATTCGAGGTAGGGATTGATCGTATCAGGTGACACCTTCGATCGATCGATCCGTTCCTTGATCTGTTGATCGATCAACCCTTCTCGATGCCATTTCTCATATACCTCGTCCGGGATCAGTCCAAGCCGGTGACCGGTCGGAAGCAAGCGGTCGTAGACCGTATCGATTCGAAGCAAGAGACGATACTCTGCGAGTGAAGTGAATATGCGATAGGGTTCTTCGGTGTTCTTATTGACCAGGTCGTCGATCAACACCCCAATGTAGGCCTCTGAACGCTTCAGGATGAATGGCTCTTCTCCTTTGATCTTGAGTGCGGCGTTGATCCCGGCGATCAGGCCTTGTGATGCTGCTTCTTCGTAGCCCGATGTACCATTGATCTGGCCTGCAAAGTACAGACCGTTGATCGCCTTGGTTTCCATCGTGAAATGCAGTTGGTAGGGGAAGAAGAAGTCATACTCGACGGCATACCCCAACCGCTGGATCTTTGCCGTCTGCAATCCAGGGATCGAACGAAGACCCTTTTCCTGGATGTCGGCCGGCAGACTGGTTGAGTAACCGTTGACGTACACGGAGCTGGTATTCAGTCCTTCAGGCTCCAACACGATCGTGTGGCTCGTTTTATCGGCAAAACGCGACACCTTATCCTCGATCGAAGGGCAGTATCGAGGTCCTGAGCCCGTGATCAAGCCCGTAAACATCGGTGACCGTTCAAACCCCTCCCTCAGGATATCGTGTGTTTGTTCTGTGGTATGGGTGGCCCAGCACGCCATACGGTTGCGCACGGACGCCGTTCTGATCGAAAAAGGGGTAGGATGTTCGTCACCGTTATGCGGGATAAATCCCGACGTATCGATCGACCGACCGTCGATCCTGGGCGGAGTACCCGTCTTTAACCGCCCCTTCACCAATCCGTGATGCGTTAACAGGTCGGAGATCTTGTGAGACGGCCGTTCGCCGACACGTCCACCCTCTGTTCCCTCTGTTCCGGTCCACATGACGGCATTTAGGAAGGTTCCCGAACACAGGATCACCGCTTCTGCGCCGATCTCCGTCCCACGTTCCGTCCGAATTCCCTTGACCGTATCTCCGGAAACCACCACCTCGGTTACCATTTCCTGGATGATCGTCAGATTCTCGGTATTCAAAAGCACGTGTTGCGCAAACAGGGGATAGAGGTCTTTATCGTTTTGGGATCGTGGTGACCACACTGCCGGGCCTTTTGAGGTATTCAACATTTTAAACTGAAGACCACTCGCATCAGCAATTCGGGGCATTACACCCCCTAATGCATCAATTTCCTTCGCTAAATGCCCTTTAGCCGACCCTCCAATGGACGGATTGCACGAAAGTCGGCCAATTGTCCCGATATCCATCGATACCAGGCCAACCCGCATACCCATCCGGGCCGCAGCGCACGCCGCTTCAATTCCGGCGTGCCCGCCGCCGATAATCAGAACCTGGAACATCATGTTATTGAATACCCGAATGTCATTCCGAACGAAGTGAGGAACGATTAACCAGAATGTTTCACGTGGAACATGGCACCTGGCACCTGGAACGTGGAACATGGCACCTGGCACTTGGAACTGTTCCACGTGGAACTATCTAAAAAACTTCACCATGAGGTATTCATCAACGTATTCGTCGTCGATCTTCATGGCACGGGCCTCTGTTCCATACACCGTGAAGCCCATTCGGAGGTAAAGACTATAAGAGGCCTCGTTTCTGGTCCCTACGGCGAGTTGTATGAGCTCGCAGCCAATGTCTTGCGCAGAAGTGAGGACGGTATTGACAAGATCGCTTGCCAAACCCTTTCCGCGGTGGGTTGGACGGACGTACATACCCCAAACCTTGCCCTTGTGACGCGTTTTTGCCTTGTTGTGGTCGCTGGAGAAGCCGATCATTCCCATGATCTGACCCTCTTCATCAACCGCACCCAACAGGTACTGGTAGGGGAAATTCATGTACTTCTCATACCGCTGCTCCTTGCTCAGGATCGACAAGGCCTCAAACCAGTCGTAGTCTGAACCAAAAACCTCAGGGGCATGGATCAGAGCGTCCCTCTGGATCTCCAGGAAGGCCCCAAAATCATCGATCTCGAGTGGTCGGATGAACAACGGCATGGCGAGGTGTTACTTTCCTATGCAAAAACGGGAAAAGACGGTATCCAGGATATCAGGGTTCCAGGTTTCACCCGAGATCTCACCCATGATCCGGACACTAGCTCGGACGTCAATAGCGATCAGATCAGACGGAGCATTGGCTTCTAGCGCGTGTTTAGCGGAATCCAGATGACTGGCGAGTTGCCGCAGTAGAGCTGCATGTCGGGAATTGACCAACACATCATGAATACCCGCGCTACTGTGCTTGACGGCTTGTAGCAGATGTTTCTTTACGCTCTCAACTCCGCTGGTGCTTGTTGTACTGCTGGGTACATCATCCGTTCGGGTCGGTGGGATGATGGTATCCAGAACATCCATTTTGTTCTGTACCACCAACACGGGCGTTGACGGATATTTCGTTCGAAGGTTGTCTACCAAAGCATCGGAATGATCGAAACCCTCTGATGCGTCGTTGACCACCACGATCAGGTTGCTTTGATCCAGAAGACTAGAGGTAAGCAGGATCCCTTGAAGCTCGATCGTGTCGTCGGTATTTCGCAGTCCGGCCGTATCGTATAGGTGGATCGTGTATCCATCAATGATCATCGGTTCTTCGAGATAGTCCCGCGTCGTACCCGGTATATGGCTTACGATCGCTCGTGGACGATCGAGAAGGGCATTGAACAATGAACTCTTCCCGGCATTAGGGAATCCCACGACAGCGGCGTAGAATCCCGACCGAAGGACTTCAGCCGACGTAGCCGAGTCTACCAGTGATCGCGTGAAGATCAGCGCCTCTTCAAGCGTCGACGTGAAGGCCGTGCGGCTGACGAATTCATATCCCTCTTCCGAAAAATCGAGTTCAACCTCCAACAAGCCTGATGCTTGAAGCAGTTGCTCGCGAAGAGAGGACAGACGCCTCGTAAACCCTCCAGCCAGCTGCCTGGCGGCGGTTTGGGCGCCTACCCGCGTCTGGGCATGGATGAGGTCGGCCACGGCCTCTACCTGTGTGAGGTCGAGTTTGCCGTTCATGAAGGCGCGACGCGTGAACTCTCCCGGCTCGGCAGGACGTATCCCGGCTTCGTGCAGTGAATTGAGGATCTGGTCCACAACAAACGCCCCACCATGGCAGCCGATCTCGATGACATCTTCACCCGTGTATGAGTGAGGTGCACGAAACACGGTCGCCGTGACGGCATCAATGCGGCGGTCATGATCCGACCACCATCCATAGTGAATCGTGTGGTCACTTGCCTCGACAAGTGAAACGCTACCACGGAAGAATGCGGAACATCGAGCAATGGCCTCGGAACCGGATACTCGGATCACGGCAAGGCCTGCCGTTCCAGGTGGTGTAGCCAACGCGCAGATAGGCACAGACATAGATGCAAGATACAACGTGAGTGACGGCGAGTGTGAACATGCTACATTCGTAGTAAGGGTTTGTTTGTTTACTAAAGAAATTTACTATCGTGGTCCCACCTCCAATGGAGTTCCACTTTCCGAGTGTAACGTCTACCAATGACTATGCTCGCGAACTGCTGGAGAAATTCCCCTACGTCTTCGTCTCCGCCTTGCATCAAACGGCCGGACGCGGGCGGAAAGGC
>Ga0105096_10000066_pt1 | contig 23948 bp, 23 predicted proteins | sample PPLLak3cmMay2015_FD_87036 | JGI IMG/M metagenome (GOLD analysis project Ga0105096, IMG submission 87036) | Freshwater sediment microbial communities from Prairie Pothole Lake near Jamestown, North Dakota, USA - PPLs Lake P7 Core (1) Depth... | ecosystem: Environmental > Aquatic > Freshwater >... | reverse complement strand
CTGGTTTCAAACTCCGATGCCCATTCGCCTTCAAAACTGGGGCGTGAGGCCAATCTGTTCGATACGGATTTATCTTACAGCGCCATTTACACCGCACTGAAAAGCGGGGATCCCCTAAAATTTCTCGGCACAATCGAATTTTTTCCCGAAGCGGGGAAGTATCACTTTGACGGCCACCGGAAATGCGGCATCTGTTTTTCCCCAGAAAAATCCAGACAGCACCAGGACGTTTGCCCGGTATGCAGCAAGCCGCTGACCCTGGGCGTTCTTCATCGGGTTGAAGAGCTGGCGGACCGCTCGGGTGGGCAGTGTCCTGACCGAACCCACCAATTTTATTACATGCTATCCCTCAGTGATATTCTGGGCGAACTTTTTTCGATGGGGCTGGGCGCCAAACGGGTCCAGCGGGTCCGGGAAAACCTGCTGGAAAAATTTGGTTGTGAATTTAATATTCTGCAACATCATCCAATTGAAACACTCAAAAGTGCAGGCGTTCCGCTTCTGGCCGAAGCTGTCAGGCGTGTTCGAAAAAATAAAATTCAGATCAGCCCGGGATTCGATGGAGAATATGGTCGGTTCAAAATTTTTAGCACCGATGAAAAGGAGGCTTTACTGGGGCAGAAATCCATTTTCACCTTTTCAGACACGTCAACAGGGTTGTCCCGCAAGACCGAGGGGATAGCCTCCGCGTTCCTCTGCAAAACCCGGATTTCAGATCCTCCCCCGCTCCAATGCGTCGCGTCGGCTGCGCCTCACCCTGACCAAAGAAAAATATTTTAAATGAGCTAAATACCCATCAAACTGAGGCCGTGACGTAAAAGGGGCCCGCTTCTGAGTGTTTCAGGCCCAGGTGCCGGCAATACCCGGACGGTGACCCGTCCCATCGTCTGTCTTCTGAATGCTGGTCAGGAAGAGCAGAAATTGAATTTCAATCAATACCAACGGGTCCACATAAGGATCGAAAAGCCTTTATATTCAGGCATCCAGGGACAGTAGAAGGTCTGCCTGCTCAAGTTCCCGCCTGAAAAAGCCGAAGCCATAGCCATAATCCGGATCATTGAAAAAAGTGTGGGTGGTGTAGTTTTTTCACTTTGATGCCGGGCAAATCGGATTAGGGCTCGAATTCGAAAAGTTGGTGGCTTATTTCAACTCCAGCGTCGGAAAAAAAATTCTACCGCTTTATCGATGGCAGGAATCTCACGACCTTGCATGTCGCCAACCATCTTGAATTTCAATATTTTTTGTTTTAGAGGGGCGAAAACGGGATTGTCCGCTTCTTGTGCGTCGGAAAAACACCTGTTGATTTTTCCGAAAGAAGAGGGTTCTTATACGTTGGATAGACGTCTTTCCGGCACCAACTTTGACAGTTCCGTACAAAAGGCCAATTTCCGCGTTGCGCCGCATCTTGAAGTCGCTGCGGCGTAAATAAGTACGCCTCACGCCGCTGAGATTTGCGCACCGTAACTTGGCCATTTTACGAAACTGTCTGGATTTTGACTTTTTACCGGTTCATCAACTTTATCTTGTTCATGCTGATACCCGTCAAATCAACGGTCGGCAGCAATAAGAGGTGATCCCACCGTTTATTGCAGATATCGAAAACAACTTGCGAATACACGAAAATTTTCTTAGATCCAAAAACAGACAACATCGGATTCAGCTGGAATTTTTTTAAACCGATTGAATTGGTTTTCCTATGACGGTGGTTTCTCAAAAAAATATCAGGTATTGTTCTCTCCTCATCTTGTTGCTGTATGTGCTTCTTTTTTCTTTTCCAGCGAGGGCCGATATTTTTACATACATCGATGGTGACGGGGTGATCCATTTCACCAATGTTCCCACCGCCGGCAACTGCCGGGTATTTATCAAGGAAAATAGAGGTGATCTAAGAAGGTATTCAGTTCCGGATCTATACGACCATTTTATTTCGGCGGCAGCTGAAAATCATGGTGTTTCATTTTCGCTGCTCAAAGCCGTCATCAAGGCTGAATCAAATTTTGACTCCAATGCCGTTTCTCCCAAGGGTGCCGTTGGTCTCATGCAGATCATGCCGGAAAATTTTCAACTGCTGAAGGTCAGCGATCCCTATGATCCCTGGGAAAACATAATGGGGGGGGCGGAATATCTGCGTTATCTCCTGGACACCTTCGACGGAGAGCTGTCCCTGGCCTTGGCGGCCTATAACGCTGGTCCCACCCGTGTTCAGAGTTGCAAGGGGATTCCTCCAATTCGCGAAACTGAGGAATATGTTCAGCGGGTGATGAAATACTACCAGTATCTGATCAGTAAAAAATAACGCGGGTTCCAAGTCCCTCGAAAAAAATGGTCTGCCGGGCTTTTGGCCCAACGATAGCTTCAGCTCTGCCGGTGCGGGCCTGGATAACTACCTCTCCCCGTGGATGAGTCGTGCAGACGAATCGAAGCCCAGCCCATTCTTGCGGTGTTATTTTTTGACGCGACCCCCTACATTCAAAAACACCAGGTTCCGCTGACCAGTGATCCCTCGGGAATCCTGGCTTGGTTTTTACCGGTATTTTTTATTGTGGCGTTTCCCACGATTTTCACATTGGCTTCAAATCGAACGTCCCCTTCAACCCTCAGGGCCTCGCACCCCACCATACTCGGCACCCCCTTGACGAACCGGCGCTCGAACTGATCGATCAGCCCGAAAAAATCTGGATCCAACGAAATTCTCAAATGGTCCGATGCCCGTTCGGGGTTCAGGATCAATTGATCGTCATCAGAAAAAATAAAATAATCCGAACGCACCGCCAACAAATCGTTACACTTTTTTACCGGAAAAAAACGATTGCGGTCCACTTTGATGGCCGTGGCGTTTTTGAAAACCGAAATGGCGGCCCCCATGGCCGATTCCACCTGGAAAACTTTGGGGCTTTTCGGGTTGCGGGGGTCCAGGGTTTTGGGGTTGAGAATCAACGGCAGCGGAATAGGACCCTGCTGCTGGATCAGATCTTTGAGAAAAATCAAATTGACCCAGATGTTATTGGTGTTGAAAAATCGATAGCAATCAATGTCCTGGAATGCGCGGGTTTCGCTCTGCGGGCACTGGGCCGCTTCGCGCAGAATAAGATTTCCGTTTTTGTGCCGGGCGAGGTGACCGCCTTTTATATCGCTGGGCGTTCGTTGGGCCACTTCCATCATGAAGGGAAAGTTTTTATCGGCAAAATAACCCAAAATAGAGCTGTCCAAGGTGGCGCCGAGATTGTCGGAATTGGATATGAACGCGTAGCGAACACCCTCCGCCAAGAGGTCTTCGAGCATGCCGGAGGTATAAAGAGCCGTGTAAATATCCCCGTGGCCGGGAGGGTTCCACTCTAGTCCGGGGTCTCGGGGGCAGGTGGCCGGTGATAGATCCGATTGCAGAATTTTGGGGAATTTGTGCTGGAGAAACAGGAGTGGAAATGGTGAGGGATCAAGTTCCGCGAGTTTCGCAAGGGTCTCCGTATGTGTGCTGAAACTGTTCATCAAGGCCAGGCGCGCCCCCTGATCACGCGTTTGCCTTAATATCAATTCCAGAAAAGACAGCCCCTTTTTTACCTGCAACAGGGATTTGGGGCCGGTCAGCCCCATGCTGGTGCCAAGCCCGCCGTTAAGCACAATCCGGACGGTGTGAGGAAGCGTCTTTTCACCCTTTTCCGCGAAAGGCCCCAAAGATTCGGCATTCGCAATTTCCCCGTTTTCAATTGCTCTCAGATCGCGGTCATACAAAAGCCCCTGCTGACCGGCGACAATCTGCCGGTAGTAGTTCGAAAAGGTTGCAATGACGAAGGGGTGGATTCCCTCATCCGTCATTTTTCGAATAAATGACGTGAGGTGGGCCGTTGCCTCGGTTTCATGATCTTGCATGGGAATAATCCGGCTCGTCCTGTGGGTTTGATCGGGCGATCGCCGAATTTGCCGCAACTGCCCTGATGCGGCAAATTCGGCTTTCGTGCGGCGGGTTAAAGCTTTTCAATCCAATTGGCGGGTGCTTCGGCGCGGCCGTACTGGATATCGGCGATGGCATTGAAAAAACGCTTTGCCATTGGGCCGACCTGACCCTTACCGATTGTAATGATCTTTTCCTCGTATTTGATTTCTCCCACAGGTGAAATGACCGCCGCTGTGCCGGAGCCGAAAACCTCTTCCAGAGTCCCGTTCTCGTGCGCCGCCATTACTTCGTCGATCGAGATTTTGCGCTCGGAAACCGGAACACCCCATGTCCTGGCCAGGGCAATAACCGTGTCGCGTGTGATCCCCGGGAGAATGCTGCCGCTGAGCATGGGCGTGACAACTTCGCCATCGATTACGAAGAAGATGTTCATAGAGCCCACTTCCTCCACGTATCGCTGCTCGACGCCATCCAGCCAAAGCACCTGTGTGTAACCGTGCCGATGGGCTTCCTCAGCGGCGTAAAGGCTGGCCGCATAGTTGCCTGAAGTTTTGGCTTCTCCCAGCCCGCCGCGGACGGCGCGGACGTGATCGCGTGTCACCCAGATCTTTACCGGGTTGAACCCCTCTGCATAGTAGGCGCCCACGGGCGAGAGAATGATGAAAAAGCGGTAGGTGTGAGAAGCCCTCACCCCCAGAAAGGGATCCATGGCAATGATCGTCGGGCGGATGTACAGGGATGTTTCCGGCGCCCGGGGGACCCATTCTTTTTCGATCGTGATCAACTGCTTCAAGGCTTCAAATGCCAGCGCGGCGTCAAACTCGGGGATGCACAGCGACCGGCAGGAGCGGTTCATGCGTTTAAAATTGTCCTTGGGGCGAAAAAACTGGATGCTGCCCCCGGCGGTGCGGAAAGCCTTCAGGCCTTCAAACACTTCCTGGCCGTAATGCAGCACCATCGTGGCCGGATCCATTTGGATGGGGCCGTAGGGCTCAATTCGCGGGTTGTGCCAGCCCTTTTCCGGTGAATAGTCCATGTTGAACATATGGTCGGTAAACAGGGTGCCAAATCCCAGATGGTGATCATCCGGCCGGGGTTTTAATTTTTTTGACAAGGTGGACGAGATCTGCATTTCAACCTCCAGGGGATAGGTGTTTAAATGAGCGGCTGTCGTTTTTCCCCGCTGGATCAATAGGGGTTCTCAGAGGGGCACATTCCAGAGCATCAACCCGGTTTCTTGATCATAAGATCTTGTCAGGGGGTCACCGATCAATTCTTGTAGATCGATTTCTCCTCCAAAAACAAGGGTTTCGGAAAAAATCCGTCCACCAATGATCTTTCCCTTTTCATTTCCCAAAACAGCGTGGGCTTTGACGATGGGGTTGCCATCTTTCAGGGACACATTTCCCGTGCAGGCTGCGATTTCAAAGGGTTCTGTTTCTTTGAAGGTCACGTAAACCTGTTGGGTTTGATCGAAAACACCGAGGGTGCAGGAGGATACGGAGCCAATTACGGAAAAAGATGCCGTCTGAATGGCGGCGTGTCGGCAAAAGATTTCGATGGACCGGGTTAAATCCCCACCCTGGGGTAGGCGCCCAAGAAAGTGGCGTCCCAAGCTGAATTGGCGGCAAGTCTCCGGTCCCATCGTCAAAAATCGGGGGTTTCGCTATGGTTACGCGACCGCGGCGCTTTGCGTGCTGCAGGCCGCGAAAGGGTCACTTATGGCGAAAACGCCTTGCTTCAGTAGTAGTTAAAATCCCGACAGGTGTCAGGATCGCGCAAAAAAAACATGTCAGGTGGCAGCAGAAAATGCGGGCATTCAGGAAAATTGATGCGCATTTTGAGGTTTGCCGCCGCTTTTGTAGATAGATTCTTAATATAAGGCAAAAAAACAAGCCTTACGTGTTTAAAATTTAGAGGCGATAAAGTCAAGAGCATTCCAGCAAATCTCGGTGAACCGAGATTTGCTGCATTACCGTGCCCTTGATTGACAAGCGGGTTCGGCTTCTGTATAAAGTCCAGTCTTCACTGAAAGGAAAAAAATCCATGAAAAATGCCGATAAAGCTGCTAAAATTGAACCGGTCCAGATGGGGTTGAAAAGCCGGTTCAAGTTTAAGTGCCACCCGAAGGTAAAATGCTTTACCCACTGTTGTCGGGGCATCAATATTATCCTGACGCCCTATGACATCATCCAGTTGAAAAACCGCCTGGGCCTCACCTCGGAGCAATTCCTGGCCATCTATACCACACCCCAGATTCTGGAAAAAACGGATTTGGCGGTGGTCACACTGAAACTAATGGATGACGACCAGAATTCCTGTCCATTTGTTCGCGATGATGGCTGTCTGGTCTATTCCGACCGGCCCACAACCTGCCGATATTACCCACTGGGGGTGGCCACTTTGAGCCACAAGGAAGCCGCCGACGAAGACGGGTTTTTCTTTTTTGTCAACGAACCCCACTGTTTGGGATTTGAAGAGGATCAGGAATGGAGCATAGCGGAGTGGCGCAAAGACCAGGGTGTTGATCGCCACGATGATATCAACGCCGAATGGACGGAGCTTCTCGTGCGCAAGCGCTCCTTCCCGGTCAACGTTAAAATCACGGAACAGGGCAAGAACATGTTTTTCCTGGCGAGCTACAACATCGACAAGTTTCGCCAATTTATCTTCGAAAGCTCGTTTCTGACGCGCTACGAAATCGACCCGCAGACCATAGCGCAAATCAAGAACGATGAAATCGCGCTGCTGAAATTCGGTATGCGGTGGCTAAAGTGGCTCCTGTATAAAGAGGGGGAATTCAAGCTAAAAATTCCTCCTGACCCAACAGGCGGGTGAATCAAAAAGATAACGGGGCGCCTTGCCGGATTTGAGGGAAGGCGCCCCGCTGCATCAGGCAACCGCTTTCATTGGCACAGCCGGCAGGGCGGTTTTGCGGTCTAATAGGTTTCGTAGGTGAGGCCGGTTTCGATCTTCGGGGAATTCAAACGCGCTTCAATATCGACCTTAAAAAATTCCGCTACCGGCTGAAACACCCCCGGATCAGCGGCGAAAACCGCCTTGGTTGCCGAAAGGATCGTTTGAAGCCCATTGGGCGTCATTTTGCCCAATGGCTGCCGGCAGCCGCCGGCGGGCATTCCCAGTAGCGCCATAAGCGTTTTGAGCGCCAGGGGGTTTCTGGCGCGGCAGAGGACCTCCCCAAAAGGGGTTTGCTCCATGGTCTTGACGGTCACCAGATTGAAAAGCGGCTCCAGCAGGCGCATGCGTTTCTCGGCCTCGGATTTCTGACCGTTCAGCAAAAGGCCAACCATTTGGCTGACGGCTGCCGGCGCAATATTGCTGATCACGGAAATAACGCCCGTCGCAAGGATCTGCGGATCGGTCATCATCGCGTAGGTCAGGGCGTCGTCGCCGGAGAGAATCGTGAAATCGCGACCGCAAACCGTGCGGGTCCGCCGCATGTTTTCAAGGTTGCCGGTGGCCTCTTTGACCGTCTGGACATTTTTGAACTCCCGGGACAGCAGCCCCAGATCTTCCGGCAGCAGCTGGGTGCCGGTGCGACCGGGAATGACGTAGGGAATAACGTCGACGCCGGGAAACGCTGCCGCGATGGGGGCGATGTATTCCCGCCGGATCTCCAGGGAACTGGGGCCGTTGTAATAGGGGTCCACCAAAAGGACGGCATCGGCGCCGGTTTCCACCGCGTGGCGGGTTGCGGCCAGCGCCTCCTGGGTATAGTTGCTGCCGGTGCCGGCGATGCTGACACATTTCCCCCGGGTTTTTTTCACCACCTGGGCCGTCACCTGATGGTGTTCATCCCAGGTAAGGGCGGGGCTCTCACCGGTGGTGCCGACCGCCAGTATACCGGTGACCCCGTTTTCAATCTGAAAATCAACAAGCTGTTCAAGCCCCTGGTAATCGACCCGGTCGCCCAGAAAAGGGGTTATGATCGCTGTGTAGCATCCTGTTTTCATGTCGGTCCCTCGCTGCAGCCAGTGTTGGGTTGAAGTTTCTGAAGGATTCAGCTTAATAACATTTTAAAAAAATAGGAAAAATCGGGCGTTTTTGTCAAGCAAAAAAGTCGCTTCAACACCCGCTGGCACCAGCGGGTGTTCAGGAAAGCGCCGATAACACCCGATTTTGATTTTTTATTGACAAGAATTCCATTTCATACTAGCCTCAACGCCTTATCGGGGTTATGAAAGGAGTGGTCATGGAAAATGAGAAACCCAAAAACGTGAACGATTTTATCGCCCATCAGCGCGTGGCGATTGCCTCCAATCCGGAATGCGGTACTTCGCATTACAATCTGGCCGTCGGGTTGCTGGGCCAGAAACAATATGCGGAAGCCGAGCAGGCGCTTTTCAAGGCGATCGAGTGCAGCCCGTCTCTTGCCGAGGCCTACGTCCTTCTGGGCGGTATCCGTCTGAAGGACGGGGACCTCGACGGGTGTCTGGATTTCAATCAAAAAGCCGTCAAAGCCCGCCCGGGTTTTTCGGAAGGCTACGGCAATATCGGTTTCGTCCAGCTTCAAAAAGGCAATGTGGATAAAGCCATCGAGGCCCTTGAGCGCGCAACGGTATTTAACTTCCGGTTTCTGCAAGCCTTTACGACTCTCGCCAGCGCCTATCTGATGAAAGGCCAGGTAGACAAAAGTATCGAGGCCGGGCTTAAGGCCATCAAGCTGGAGCCCGATTTTCCCGTCGCCCACAACAATCTGGCAATCGCCTATCTCCAGAAGGGCGCGTTTGATCTGGCCAAGCGGCATTGCGACCGGGCGATTGAACTCGGCTACAAGGTGGCGCCCGAAATCATTAAGGACATTTCCGAAAGATGCCATTAAGTCGGCAGGCTGCGAGCCAAGCCGGTGTTTATCTTACCGGCCGACGCGCGACGCCTATTTCTGCCAGAGCGGGTTGCCCGCCGCGACCCATATGACCCCAAGGCCCCGGATTCGTTTTTATCTTACCGGCCGACGCGCCGCCCTTTGCCGCTCGGACGGCATCTGGGAAGCGCCGCTGCCCCTCAACCGCAGCCATCGACCCGATGACACCCCCGCTTTTCCGGATCGCGCGGCGACCTACGGGGCCTACTTCGATGCCGTCACCGATTTCCTGGCGTGGCGGGATTTTCGGCGGCTGCGGGAAGCTGTCGGGATTCGCCGCCAAATATCCCCAGAACGTCTGAATTTCGAGGAAATCCGGGTTTGTCTGGAAAAACACGGCGCCTTCTACCACCCCGCGCGGATTGAGACGATCGCGGCGGATTACCGGGAGTCGTTTGTGCTGAATGTCGCGGTTTCGTCTGCCGGCGACGCTGCGATCCAGAGAGAATTCTCGCTTCTGGAGGAATTGAACCGTTTCCGGCCCGATGGTTACCTGCCGCGGGTTTACAGCCTCGGGGACGGTGGCGGCCCGGGGCTGGGGCGCCGGCAGCTGTTTCTGGGGGAATGGTTCGAGGACTTCAGTGAATTCCATCTGACCCGCCACCCCGCCGACGGGGCTCTCGGCATCCTGGTCTGGGACGCCCGTAACGGCGTCTTTTTCCTCCCGGAAGCACAGACCTGCCAACTCTATCGCCAGGTCGCGCTGATCCTGACCGTTTATTTTGATCCGTCAACCACCCGGCAGATCTTCCCCTGGCATCACGCTGCCGGGGATTTTGTTGTCCGGTGTCAAAACGACCGCTTGGCGGTGCGGCTGATTACCGCCCGGCAGTATTCGCCAATTGTCAGCGCACCGCAGGCGGCGGCCGACTCGCTGGCCGAGAGCCTGTTTTTTTTCCTGGCGAACCTGTCCATCCAAACCCGGCTGGACCGTCTCGAAGGGGTGGGCAACCTGGTATGGTCCGATGACGTTGCGGTTGGGGAAACCCTGAATGGGGTTTTGATGGGCCTGAAACACAAACATCCGGCACTGCCCACCCGTTTCATTCACTATTTGGGGTCTTTTGCGCCCGAAGAGGTCAGGGATTTTTTTCAGGCGGTTCTAAAAACAGTCGACCCCCACGCCCCGGAATTTTCGCTTATCAGCGAACATCTGGAGGACCATTCGCGCCTCATGTTTCATGAGGTGCAGAAGCGCTTTTCTGATACCGCAGGCACTATATAAGGGGCGTTTATAAGACACTTCAACAACATGATGGGCCGGCGCCTTCATATGGTCTTTAGCTGGGGCTTAACCGCGTGAAACAAAACCTTTTTTATTGACAACCCACCCAATAAATTCTATATCAGAACCTTTAAAAAGCAATAATTGTACGCCTGACAAGCGCCTTAACTTACTAAAAACAAAATGACTTTTTTGATGAGAGGAGGTGACCCGAACCCCTTGGAGGTGGCAATTCGTTTTTGGTTGGTCAGAGGTTAAAACTCAACGAAATGGAGGAAATCAAGATGGCAAAACACCCAACTCCTTTGCTGGACGAGCTTGAAAGCGGTCCATGGCCAAGCTTTGTGTCCGACTTGAAGCAGGAGGCAGAAAGAAGAGCCAAAAATCCCGATAATGTCGAGTTTCAGATTCCCACCGATGTGGTTGATGACCTTTTGGGCGTATTGGAACTGTCCTTTAAGCACGGAAGAACCCACTGGAAGCACGGCGGTATCGTGGGGGTTTTCGGATACGGCGGCGGTGTCATCGGCCGTTACTGCGACCAGCCGGCGCTGTTCCCCGGCGTTGCGCATTTCCACACCATGCGGGTCGCCCAACCGGCCGGTAAATTCTACACCTCCGATTATCTCAAGAAAATATGCGATCTCTGGGATCTTCGCGGCAGCGGCATCACCAACATGCACGGCTCCACGGGCGACATCATTTTTCTAGGCACCACGACCCCCCAGCTCGAGGAAATCTTCTTCGAGCTGACCCACAACCTCAACCAGGACCTCGGCGGCTCCGGCTCCAACCTGAGAACCCCCGCGGACTGTATCGGCAAGGCCCGTTGCGAGTACGCCTGTTACGACACCCAGGATCTGTGTCACCACCTCACCGTGGAATACCAGGATGAGCTGCATCGCCCGGCTTTCCCCTATAAATTCAAGTTCAAATTTGACGGCTGCCCCAACTGCTGCGTGGCCTCCATCGCCCGGGCCGACATGTCCTTTATCGGCACCTGGAAGGATGATATCCGCATCGACCAGGAAGCCGTTCAGGCCTATATCGGCGGTGAAATCCCCTCAAACGGCGGCGCCCATTCCGGCCGCGACTGGGGCCCGTTCGACATCCAGAAGGAAGTCATCGATCTTTGCCCCACCAAGTGTATGTGGATGGAAGACGGCAAAATGAAGATCGACAACCGCGAATGCACGCGCTGCATGCACTGCATCAACGTCATGCCCAGAGCGCTGAGAATCGGCAAGGACACCGGCCTCTCGATTCTGGTGGGTGCCAAGGCCCCGATCCTCGATGGTGCCCAGATGGGCTCTCTGCTGGTTCCTTTCGTCAAGGCCGAAGACCCCTACGACGAAATCAAGGAAGTGATTGAAGGTATCTGGGATTGGTGGATGGAAGAAGGCAAGAACCGTGAGCGCCTGGGTGAACTCATCAAGCGCCAGGGCTTCCAGAAACTGCTGGAAGTCACCGGAATCGATCCTGTTCCGCAGCACGTTCAGGAACCGCGCACCAACCCGTACATCTTCTGGAAAGAAGAAGAGGTGGAAGGCGGCTGGCAGCGTGACATCAACGAATTCAGAAAACACCATCTCAGATAAAAAGGGGGGGGAACACCATGGCATTTATTTCATCAGGGTATAACCCGGACAAACCGATGGAAAACCGGATCACCGATATCGGACCGCGCAAGTACGACGAGTTCTATCCACCGGTGATCGCCAAAAACAAAGGCAAATGGCTGTATCACGAATACCTGCAGCCGGGCATCATGGTGCATGTCGCCGAATCCGGTGACGAAGTCTACACCGTGCGCTGCGGCGGCGCCCGCATCATGAGCGTGACCCATATCCGCGAGATCTGCGAAATCGCCGACAAACACTGCGACGGTCATCTACGCTTCACCACCCGCAACAACATCGAGTTCATGGTGGATAGCAAGGACAAGATCGAGCCCCTTAAGAAGGACCTCGAAAGCCGCAAGTTCGACGGCGGCAGCTTCAAGTTCCCCATCGGCGGCACCGGTTCCGGGATTTCCAACATCGTCCACACCCAGGGCTGGATTCACTGCCACACGCCCGCCACGGATGCTTCCGGTACAGTCAAGGCGACCATGGACGTGCTCTTCGAGGATTTCCAGCAGCACCGTATGCCGGCCCATGTGCGGGTCTCCATGGCCTGTTGTCTGAACATGTGTGGCGCGGTTCACTGCTCCGACATCGCAATCCTCGGTTTTCACCGCAAGCCGCCGCTCCTGGACCACGAATACCTGGACAAGATGTGCGAGATCCCGCTGGCGATCGCCGCCTGTCCGACCGCGGCCATCAAGCCCGCCAAGATCGAGCTGCCCAACGGCACCAAGGTCAACTCCGTGGCCGTGAACGAGTCCCGCTGCATGTTCTGCGGCAACTGCTACACCATGTGCCCGTCGATGCCCCTGGCCGACACCGAAGGCGACGGCATTGTTTTGATGGTGGGCGGCAAGGTCTCCAACCGCATCAGCAACCCGAAGTTCTCCAAGGTCGTCGTGGCCTTTATCCCCAACGAAGTGCCGCGCTGGCCGACCATGACGGCTACCATCAAAAAGATCGTCGAAACCTACGCGGCGGGCGCCAATAAGTACGAGCGTCTGGGTGATTGGGCCGAGCGGATCGGCTGGGAAAGATTCTTCGAGAAGTGTGAACTGGAATTTACCCACCACCTGATCGATGATTTCCGTGATCCCGCCTATTATACCTGGCGCCAGACCACGAACTTCAAGTTCTAAACAGCGGTAACCCTTTTCAGGGGGCACGATCAGGTGCCCCCTGATGCCAAAAGAAAAGAGGCACCATCATGGAATACGCCGAACAGTGCGAAAAATTAGTCGAGGAACTGAAGAAAAAGTCCAAAAGCAAATCCAAGTTTTATTTCAATGACCTATCCAAAATTCTGGATCTCAAACCGCGGGAAGCCAAAAAGATCGTCAATCAAATGGTGACCGAGGGCATTCTGGAATATTGGTCCAGCGGCAGCACCTCCATGTATGGCCTGAAGGGGGCTGGCAAGCAGGCCGGGGCCGAACACGAAGAATAACCCCTTTTTGTGGGTGTTTTGGGCGGGTACTCAAGACATTTAAGGCCTCCCAGCAAATGGAATTTCCCAGAATCGTCATTTCAGCCTTGCGCGGGGGTTCGGGGAAAACAATCCTGTCCATCGGCATCATTGCCGCGCTGACCCACAGTGGAAAAACAGTTGCCCCTTTCAAAAAAGGGCCCGATTACATTGATGCGGGCTGGCTTGCCCTGGCGGCCGGCCGGCCCTGCTACAATCTCGACACTTTTTTAGCCTCCAAAGAAAACGTCCTCGCCTCTTTTTTAAAACACGCCGAATCAGCGGACATGGCCGTGGTGGAAGGCAACCGCGGCCTGTTTGACGGCATTGACAGCGGCGGCGCCACCAGCACCGCGGAGTTGGCCAAACTGCTGCAGGCGCCGGTGATTCTCTGCATCGACTGCACAAAGTCCACCCGCACGATGGCGGCCGTAGTGATGGGCTGCCAGCAGTTCGATCCGGAAGTCGAGATCAAAGGGGTGGTGCTCAACCGGGTGGCCGGCGCCCGCCACGAGCGCACCCTTCGCACCAGTATCGAATCCCTCTGCGGGGTCCCCGTCGTGGGGGCCCTTCCCAAACTGGACCGCCAGTGTTTCCCCGAAAGGCATATGGGGCTGGTCCCGACCCCTGAACACGGCTGGGCCCGGGACTCCATTGCGGCTGCCGCTGAAATCGCACGCACCTACCTGGATTTAAAGGCCATCGAATGCCTCGCGGCCGATGGCTGTCGCCCGCCCTTGACCCACGCCGTTGCGGCGCCGGCCATCCGCTGCGAAAGCTCCGATCCGCTCGCACCCCCGACCCCACCGCAGGACGAAGCCGTGCCGGCGCGCCCGCGCATCGGCATTATCCGGGATTCCGCCTTTCAGTTTTACTATCCTGAAAATATTGACGCGCTCGTTGCCGAGGGGGCCGACCTGGTTTACATCAGCCCTTTGCGGGATAACCGACTGCCAGCCTTGGACGGGCTATACATCGGCGGCGGATTTCCGGAAACGCATGTCAAAGAGTTGTCTGAAAACCGGGCCTTCCGGGACGTCCTCAAAAGTCTGGCGGAGGACGGGCTGCCCATTTACGCCGAGTGCGGGGGGTTGATGTATCTCGGCCGGGAGTTGGTGATGGCGGGCCGTGCCTACCCCATGGCCGGGGTGCTGCCGATCGTGTTCGGGTTTTCCGAGAAACCCCAGGGGCATGGGTACACGATTGTCAGCGTCGAGGCCGAAAACCCCTTTTTTGCAGTGGGCACCGAACTTAGAGGACACGAATTTCATTACTCCCACGTCCTGCAATGTGACAGTAGCGACCGGCGCACGGTTTTTCGCATGAAGAAAGGGGTAGGGGTTCTTGGGAAACGCGACGGCATTTGCTACAAAAATGTTCTGGCCACCTACACCCACCTTCACGCCCTGGGAACCCCGGAGTGGGCGCGAGCCATGGTCAAAAACGCCCGCGCCTACCAGCGCAAAAAGAAACAGGGTGCCCCCACCCCGTAGAGCGGGAGACACCCTGTTGCGCTCTTGTGTGCTTCAGCTTTGAATCACCCCAAGTCGCGGCGCCAGTGCCCCGGCAAAAATAACTCCACCGCGCGTTTGCCTTTTTACCCGCCTAGTGCGCTACATTCCCCCGCCCCATATCGAGATCTGCGGCGGGGGAATGCGCCTTGTGGGCGAACCAAAATCCGGCGCAATCTTCTGGAATTGTTTATTGCCGCGTGACCCATAGCCGACGCTGGCGATCACTCACTCTTGGGGTGGCAGGTGGTACAGGTCACCGGCGCGGCCTTGGAGTTGTTTTTCTTGTTAAAGTCTTTGTGACAGGAGATGCAGTTTTGGTGCACGGCCTCGGCGTGGAACTCCAGTTCGCGCTTGGCTTGTTCGGATTGCGCCATTTTGGTTTCCCGCCACTCCTTTTTCATTTCGCCGGGCACCGTGCCAGGGATTTTGTGGCAGGTGATGCACGATTCGACATTATCGCCCATCTTGAGATCTTTGAGCGGCTGTCCCTTGTCATCGTGATGGCAGTCGCCGCATGCCGCTTTATACTCCTCGACATGCTTTTTGTGGCTGAATTCGACGATGCCCTTGGTGTGTGCGCTGTAGGCTGGGTTCTGCATCTTGATTACGTCGGAAACCTCGGTTCCGGCGTAGATCCCTCCGGCGACGAAGACTGTCGCCAGACCGACGAGCGCTGCGATAGTGACGGACGATTTTCTCTTCACCACCATGACCTCCTTATTTAAGGGTTCCCGGTACCTCGACATTCCTTAGCCGCGTAATTTTTAGCAAGACCGCCGGATTCTGTCAACGCCAAACCATTTCTCTGCGGGCGGGCCGCGCGGATCCAAAAAACCGTCCGGAAGAAAGCAGCGGCGGTCACTCCTTTTTTTGGGGTTCGGGCGCCCCGTCGGCGTCGCTTTCGGCTGGCTTGCGGGTTAAGATGCGGGCGCCGATAATGCTGAATTCGTAGAGCACCATCAGCGGAACGGCCATCATGATCTGGGTCACCACGTCCGGCGGGGTCAGGATTGCGCCGACGATGAAGAAAAGCAAGATCGCGTATTTACGGTTTTTTTTGAGAAAGTCGACCGAGACGATACCCAGACGGGCCATCGCCATGAGCACCAGCGGCATTTCAAACACGATCCCGAACGCCAGCAGCATCATGGCGGAAAAGCTGAGGTACTCCCGCATGGAGGGCAGCGGGCGGATGTGCTCCGTCGCAAACGCCAGAAAAAACTTAAACCCCCAAGGGAAAACGAAAAAGTAGCCGAACAGTGCGCCGCCGAGAAAAAACAAGGTTGAAAGAAAGACGATCGGCAGAAGCACCCGGCGCTCCCGCTTATAGAGGCCGGGGGCCACAAACATCCAGAATTGGTAAAGGATGACGGGTGCCGCCAGCATCAACCCCGCCAGAAAAGAGACTTTGAGATAGGCAAAAAAAGCTTCCGGCAGGTTGGTGAAGATCAGGGTGTCGCCGCTTTTCATGACCCTGATGAGGGGCGCGGTAAGCACCTGGAACAGCTTTTCCTTGAAACCATAGGCAGCCACAAAACCGATTCCCACGGCGACAAAACAGACGATCAATCTTTTTCGCAGCTCCTCGAGATGCGCCGTAAAGGGAATTTTATCTTCCTCATGCATCTTTGGAGGCCTCTTTTTCGGCTGTTTGGGGCTCGGGGGCGTCGGTTGGGCTGGAAGTGGGGGGGGCTGGCGGCGGGCCTTCGGCTTCCCCCTCCGGTCGCGGTTCATCTAAATCAGCGGTTTGGGCGCGTGCCTCCTTTGCGGCCGCGGATTGGGCCGGGGCGTTCATTTGGTCGAAGGCCTGCTTGACGTCTTTCAACTCCGAATCGATTTGGATGCTGTCCTTGAGTTCGGCCGTGGCTTTTTTGAACTCCCCCAGCGCCTTGCCGAGGGAGCGCGCCAGATCCGGAAGCTTCTTGGGGCCGATGACGATCAGGGCAACGGCCAGAATGAGAATCAGTTCAGGCATACCAATGCCAAACATGGTGTGCTCCTTGTGAAAAAGATAAAAACAGGGTGATTATCTACTGATTTTAACTCAGGGTGTCAACTGAATCCGCATTTTCAGAGCCTGCGGAAAGGGGCTGGGCAACGGCGCCTTGCGGCAGGCGCCGCCGGCAACGACCGCCGCGCGAGAGTTCAGGACGGGGCCCGATCCTCGCGCAGGACCAGAAAAAAAAGACTGCCGGGATGCTGCAGATGACCGGCGGAGATTTCGGCGGTTGCGCCACTTCCCCAGAAAAGGTCGACCCGTCCAGGCCCTTGAATCGCACCCCCGGTGTCCTGGTTCAGGACAAAACGCGAAAACGGCCGCCACTGGGTAATGCGGCCGGCGGTGTCCACCAGGGGTTTTTGGCACTGGATGAAGCACAGTGCCGCCGGTGGGAAGATGCGGCGATCCAGGGCGATCGAGCGCCCCGCGGTCAGGGGAACGTTGAGCGCTCCAAGGGGCCCGATTTCCTCGATTTTAAAGAAAACGAAGCTCGGGTTGTGGTTTAATACGGGGTCGATTTCTTCCGGATGGGCCTTGAGGTAGGACCGGATGCGCTGCATGGACATCTCTTCCCGCGGTATTTTGCCGGAGTCGATCAGGTGGCGCCCGATGCTGCGGTAGGGGTGCCCGTTGCTCGCGTGATAGTGAACCCGCAAGCGACTGCCGTCCTGGAGCTGAATTTGACCCGAACCCTGAACCTGAAGGAAAAAAAGGTCAAGCGGGTCTGCCACCCAGGCAACCGCTTCGGCCCGTTGTCCAAAAACCGTCGGGTTGGTGATCTCCCGGCGCTCAAAATAGGGTATCACGCGGCCGTCCTGCAGTCGGCCGGTGAGGGTTTCACCTTTAAAACGCGCCGAAAAGCGCTCGAGATCAATCGTCACCAGATCGGTGGGCCGGCCGAGGACTGGAACGCTGTAAGCGGTGCTTCGGACCCGGCTTCCGGCAATAACCGGTTCGTAATAGCCCGTGAAGAGCACCCCATCGTCGGCCGGCGCCCCCGCCGCGCGGTAGACCCGGTAGTTGGTGCGCACAAATTCGTCCAGTTGCGCTGGTGTCGGGGCGGTTTGCAGAAAACTGCTGAACAGCATCAGGGCGCGCATAACCATGTCGGCCGTGACGGTGTCGGCGCCGAATGGAAACGTACGCTCCGGCGGCAGGCGCTGCAGGTAGGTCAGGCTTTGCTGGATGGCTTCGGCCAGACCGTCGAAGGCGCGGTCGTCTGCAAACAGGGGTAGGTCCGTCGAGGTCAAAAGCCGCAGGGGAGAGGGGGGCGCAGCGGGCGGAGGGGGCGTTTTGGCCGCCCGTTCGCATCCCGTCAGGCCCAGCACCAGGAGAATCAGCACGCCAATGCGCAAACACGGATGGTGTCTCATGGGGTTCATTCGGTTTTGTCTGCGTCCAGTTTACGGGTTTTGCTGTTCAAGGTGTCCAGCTCGGGCAGTTCCCGGTTATCCTTGAGGTGGATGCCAAGGTCGGTGAAACGGCGGGCGGATGCAAACACCCGTCGCTCCAGTGAGCCGACCGCCTGGTTGAAGGTGCGGGCGCAGTGATCGATATCCTGCCCCAGCCGGTTGAGGTGGCCGGCGACGTGGTTTAAGCGTTCATAGAGCTCGCGTCCCAGCTCGCTGATTGCCCGGGCATTTTCGGTGATGGTTTCCTGGCGCCAGCCGAAAGCAATCGTCTTGAGCAGTGAGATCAGGGTGGTGGGTGTTGCCAGAATTACCCCGCGCTTGGCGCCCTCTTCGATCAGCGCGGGGTTTTGGCTGAGCGCGGCGGAAAAGAAATTCTCGCCGGGGATAAAGAGCACCACGAACTCGGGTGTGGGCGCAAACTGGGTCCAGTAGGCTTTTTGGGAAAGCTTGAGGATGTGGGTCTGGACCTGTCTGCCGTGGGTTTCCAAAAGCGTCTGGCGGGCCTGGTCGCCCTCAGCCTCCAGGGAATCCAGATATGCCGCCAGGGGCACCTTGGCGTCCACCACGATCTGGCGGTTGCCGGGAAGTTTGACCAGCATGTCTGGCCGCATCAGGCCGTCAGCGCCGACCGCGGTCTGTTGTTCAAAAAAATCGCAGCGGCGCTGCATGCCGGAGAGTTCGGCCACCCGTCGCAGGGTAATTTCGCCCCATCGGCCGCGAACCTGGGGGGTTTGCAGGGCCTTGACCAGCTTGCCGGTTTCGCGCTGCAGGAGCTGCTGGGTCCCGATCAGGGACCGCACCTGCTCCGAGAGCCCGCCGTAGGCTTTTTCACGGGTCCTCTCCAGCGACTGAATGTTGTGGTCAAAACGCGTCAACGAGTCCCTGATGGGGCTGACCAGTTCCTCCACCGCCCGGCCCTTCAGATCGAGATCTTTGCGGGCGGTTTCGAGGTGCTTGGCCAAAACGGTGTCGGCAAGGTCGATGAACGTCCGGTTGTTTTCCCGCAGGGCGTTGGCCGACAGGGCCTTAAAGGTGTCCAGCCACTGATGGCGGAGATCCTCCAGCAGGCTGATTTTTTCAGTGGTTGCCGTGCGCTCTTGGGCAAGGAGGGTTTCCAGCTCGGTCTGACGGTTTTGAATCCCGCTGTTCACCCGGTGGAGGGTCGTGATCTCCTGGGCCTGGTCCTGGAGGCGCTGCTGCAGAGGAACCAGTTGTTCGATCCGCGCAAGGGCCGCGCCGTTTTCCCGGCAGGCCTCGAGATACCGTGTGTTCAGGGATTTCAGTTCCTGCTGGTGAACGTCCAGCCCTTTTTGAAGGGCCTCGTTTTCAGCCTGCTTATGCCGCAACCGCTCTCTCAAGGCGGCGATTTCGGTCTGGAAATCGGAAACGAGGGGGTTGATCCGCCGGTAAACGGCGAATTTCGCCGCCAGCCAGCCGCCGACCGCACCGAGCAGAATTCCGGCTGACAGCAGCAGGGCAAAATCAATGATTTCCATCACGCTCGAAATCACCACGCTTGCCGCCTGATTTTTTGAGCACGCAGATGTCGCAGATGGTCATTTCCCGGTCGACGGCCTTGCACATGTCGTAGATTGTCAGGGCCGCCACCGCTACCGCGGTGAGGGCCTCCATTTCCACCCCGGTCTGCCCAACGATCCGCACGGCGGCTTCGATGCGAATTCTGCTGGCGGACTCATTCGGAAAGAAATCGATCTGGGAGTGGGTGATGTTGAGGGGGTGACACATGGGGATCAGGTCGGCGGTTTTTTTGGCGGCCATAATACCGGCGATCCGGGCTGTTTCCAGAACATTGCCTTTTTTGAGCCCCTGCTGGCGGATCAGCTGGAAGGTGCTGGGGGCCATCGTGACCCACCCCTGGGCCACGGCGGTCCGATCGGTCTGGGGTTTGGCGGTCACGTCCACCATTCGAACCCGACCCTCCTGGTCAACGTGCGTCAAGTTTTCCATCTGTGTCTCCTGCGGCGCCCCCGGGCGCGGCGACACGCGCCCGGCCGGTGTAAAACGGAAGGCGGTGGCTCAAGCGAAAAATTCGGTTTTGGTGGTCACGCTGGATTTGATGGCGTTGAGGGTATCGCTCAGGGCGCCGATGACGTTTTCACGGATATCCCCGGCGACGACGATGAACATGACATCATCCCCCACCGCGAGCGGCCGGTTTTCGTTGATTTCCACCAGTATTTCGACGATCCCCGGGCGTTTTTTTTGCGCCGAAACATTCGCCTTCAGGCGGTGGTGGTCGACGCTGACTTCCAGCCCGGTAGTTCTCCGACCGTCGCGGGAGGTGCCGCGGACAACCCCGTTGTGGCAGAGCACCATGCCCACCCGGTCGAATCCGGGGTGCTGTTTCACCTGTTTTAACAATTGATCTAAACTCATCCAAGTTCCTTTGATGGGATGCCGACAGGGCGCCGCCAAAGATCAGAGCGTATCGAGCTGCGTGGCGATCTCCTGGGCGCGGGCCAGATCATCCGGGGTGTTGATGTTAAAAAAAGATCGCAGCTCGGGGTCCTGCTGGCGCAGCGATTTTTCGGAGAGGGATCGTATCCGGAGTTTTTTGAAAAACCCCTTGATTTGGAAACGCTGGTTGTTGAGCCGTTGCGCAATCACCCCACAGCAGCGCTGGGCATAAACGGCGCAGAGGGGCTCAAAGCCCATGGACGTTTGCGGCACCACCCCATCCAGCCCCGGGGAAAGCGCGTTTAAAATCTGGTGAACCACCCCAGGCAACAGAAACGGCGTGTCGCAGGCGGCGAAAAAGGCGTAGGGTCGGGTCGCGTGAAAAAGCCCGGCATGAATTCCGGTCAAAGAGCTGCGGTAAGGGAAAATATCCCTAACGATGGCGGCGTCCAGATCCAGGTAGGCCCGGGGGTCATTGGTGACAATGACAATTTCGTCAAATATGGGCTGGTAGACCGCGAGCAGCCGGTCGATGATGCGCTTGCCGCCGACGTCCAGGAAAGCCTTGTTCTGTCCGCAAAACCGGCGGCTGAGGCCCCCTGCCAGAATGACTCCCGTGCATGGAGCCGTCATGCCGGCCCTTTATCCGCTTGAACAGCCGGATCTGCTGCCGCGCTCGCCCGACGCTTTATGTGTAGGCTCTCGAACATACGCCTTTCCCAAGTCCAGCAATTTTTGTACGATAGGAAAAAAGCAGGACTTAATCAAGGCCTTTTGGTGGCCATGCCCGCGTGGAAGGGGATTCGGTTGCGGTTTGGAGCTGGCCCCGCGGCCGGCGCTTTCCAGGGGGCGAAGAAGGCCACAAGGCGGCCGATCAATTCGAAAGAGACCCGCCCGCCGGTAGACCGGCGGATCCACGGCTGAAAGGAAACTTTATGGGAACCCATCAACACAAGGCCTCTGCGCCGCGCCAGGTCCGGGTCGGGATCATCAGCGTTTCCACCACCCGGTCACTCGCCGAAGACCAAAGCGGCCGGTGGATCAGCGCCCAGGCCCGCAAGGAGGGCCATCAGGTGGCGTTTCACCGCGTCATTCCGGATGATGCCGCAGTCATTGCCCGGACGGTGAACGAGGTTCTGGCCGAGTACAGCCCCCAGGCCATTCTGGTTACCGGGGGAACCGGCATCAGCAACCGTGACGTGACCGTCGAAGCTCTCAAACCCCTTTTCCGCAAGGAGTTGTCGGCATTTGGGGTGCTATTTACCCAGTTGAGCTTCGAGGAAATCGATTCAGCCGCGATCCTTTCCCGCGCGACCGCGGGCGTGATCGCTTCGACCGTGGTGTTTGCCATGCCCGGCAGCCTCAAGGCCTGCCAACTGGCCTGCACCAGCCTGATTTTCCCGGAATTGGGGCACCTGGTGGGCCATCTCCAGGAACCCTGATGAAAGCTACCGCGGCGTGGCATCGCCCCTCGGGGGCTTGCGGAGGGCAGCTTTTGCCAATGGTACCCGCGGCAGGCGTGCGGGAGGTAAAGAGGGGGGAGCTTGCAGGGCTCTGGGTGCAGCGGCGTCCTAACTGGATTCCAGCGGTCCGCGCATGATCAGATCGAAAGCTCGCCGCATGCTGCTTTGAAAGAGATCCGAATTGGGGGACTCTTGCTGTTCAAAATCGGAGAGCTGCTCATAGCATTTACGGTAAAGGGGGCTGTCCGGTATCTGCATCATTTCCCAAAACTCCCTGTCTTCACGCGCACCGAACGAACTGAGAATCAGGTTTTTGAATTCTTCGCGAATGTTGATATCGGTCATGTTGTACCCCTTTGGACCACCGCGCTGGCGGTTGTTGGCGGTCCATCAGCCTTTCGCAGCGGTTGATCATGTGAAATGTGGGTGGGATCGCCGCGACCCCCTTGGCTTGTCGTAACGGGCAGGCCGTTAAAATTCCGGGGGGAGATAACAGAAGCCCCCCATCCCTTGCAAGGAATTTTTTGGGAAAACCGGTCTCGGATCAGTTCTGGCGGCAAGCATGCCAAGCATTGGGTGCGGGCCCTGAAAACCGCGCTTGCCGCCAAACCGGTTTCATTCTATTAGCCAAAACCGATTCGAGGTCAAGCCGATTTTAGCCCGGTGGTGGTTATATTTCGAGCGTCCAACCCAAAAACGATTCACAGGAATTCAAAATGGCAAAGGTCGGCAGGGATCCCATAGCCGCGGTGGTGGCCAATGACCGTGGAGAAATATTTGAGTTGGATGGCTATGCGGCCGTGGGCATGGCCGGCGAGCAACTGACGCTGCTGCAGGCCGCCGAAACTTGTAAAATGCCCAACGGCAGCGAACTGATGCGACTGCCGGACCGACGGCCGATTGTTTTCAACCGCGCGACGCTAGAGTTTGAGGTGCTGACCGAAAACCCGATGCTGCCCGGTGAAGCGGTCTTTCCGGTCGCGGCCTTCAATTCCCCCGGCTATATCCTGACCCACGTCAGTGCCTTCCGTGAAGGACCGCATGCCGGGAATTTGCCGCTTTTTTCTTACGGTGCGGTGGGGTGGCACCGGGGGAATTTTCGATCCGCGATCCTCCAGGTTGACCGTGAACCTCGTCAGGATCTGCGGCAGATGCAACGCCGCGATGTGGCGGCCGGTGTTCGCAAGATGCGCAAGATGCTTCCCGGAAACCGTCTGAGGGTCCATCTCGAACATTGCGCCCTGGTCTACGGCTGCCCGGCCGGCAAGAATTTTTTCCTGGGGCGCTACGAAGCCCCTCTCCCCACCTCGCGTTATTGCAATGCCCGCTGCCTGGGGTGCCTCTCCCTGCAGGCCGGTCAAAGCGTGTCCCACTGCCAGGACCGGATTGCCTTCACCCCCGATCCGGAGGAAATTGCGGCCGTGGCCCTCGCGCACATTCAACGGGTGGAGCACAGCGTGGTCAGTTTCGGGCAGGGCTGCGAGGGGGACCCGCTGCTGGCCGTCGAGGTCGTCGAACCGGCGATTCGACTGATTCGGTCGCGCACTGCGGAGGGAACCATCAACCTGAACACCAACGCCAGCCGTCCGGAGGTTCTCGAAAAACTTTTTGCTGCCGGCCTGGACAGCCTGCGGGTCAGCCTCAACAGCGCCCGCAAAGCCTGCTATGAGGCCTATTTCCGCCCCAAGGACTACCGGTTTGAAGATGTTCTCGACAGTCTGGACCTGGCGGACCGTCTGGGGAAATTCGTCTCCCTGAACTACCTGAATTGCCCCGGGGTCAGCGATTCCCCGCAGGAATACGAGGCGTTCAAGTCCTTCCTGGGCGCCCACCCGGTTCATCTGATCCAGTGGCGCAACCTCAATTTTGACCCCCGGCGGTATTGGCAGGCCATGGCGGCGGTTGCCCCCCAGGGCCCCCCCATGGGCGTGCGGGTCCTCCTGGCCGAGCTTCGAGACCACTTCCCCGATCTTCGCTACGGGTATTTCAACCCGCCCAGGGAGCGGTTTCACGCGCCACCGGCTCCTTTGGCGCTATGAAAAGGGGCACG
>Ga0105096_10000065_pt1 | contig 24200 bp, 24 predicted proteins | sample PPLLak3cmMay2015_FD_87036 | JGI IMG/M metagenome (GOLD analysis project Ga0105096, IMG submission 87036) | Freshwater sediment microbial communities from Prairie Pothole Lake near Jamestown, North Dakota, USA - PPLs Lake P7 Core (1) Depth... | ecosystem: Environmental > Aquatic > Freshwater >... | reverse complement strand
TGATGGTGGCGAGATTAACGAAACTGTAACCATGGAAGACTTGACAACCGGCATTTACATCGTGCGCTTAAGCACCAATACCGGCTTGATTAGCACAAACAAAGTGAGCGTACAATAACAATCTCCATCACATGCTATTTATGAAAAGGCCGCCCAACAAGGTGGCTTTTTCTTTTTATAGCTAAGGCCGACTGATAAAACAGCGTCCTTTCTTTCTGGCTCATACCATTCATACCAAAGAAACCTCCATTCCGTTACTTTTGCCTGCCTGTGGAAAAAGAAAAAAAATCTAACGCATTTTATAAGCGCTTACGCAACAAGTACCGTTTAGTGGTGCTTAATGATGAAACGTTTGAAGAGAAGATTTCACTAAAACTAAGCCGCCTAAACGTTTTCTTGGTGTTAACCACCGTTGCTTTAATGCTTATTGGCAGCACCATTTTACTAATTGCATTTACCCCGTTACGAGAATATATACCAGGTTACGCCAGCACAGAGTTGCGTAGAAAGGCGGTAGAACTAACGCTTCGGACAGATTCTATTGAGCTGGTTTTAGCAGCCAACGAAAGGTATTTGCACAATATTAATAATGTGATTGCTGGCAGGCCTTTAGACGATTTAACACTAAAAGTAAACGATACAGCAGAGGCAACAGGCGATTTAGCGCCCAAAATCTCTGAAGCAGATAGCAGCCTGCGCCAAATTGTAGAAGAAGAAGAGCGATTTAATATTAGCAACAAACCTGATGCAGGTTTGCTTAACATCAGTTTTATGGCTCCGGTAAAAGGGGTAATATCAAGCAGTTTTAACAAAACTGAGAATCATTTTGGAGTTGATGTTACAGCAGGAAAAAACACGCCAATTAAAGCTTGCATGACCGGAACCGTTGTGTTTGCCGATTGGACCACTCAATCTGGATATGTTGTTATTGTGCAACACTCAAAAGAGATTCTTTCAGTATATAAGCACTGTTCGGCCTTGTTAAAAAAACAAGGCGATTATGTGCAAACAGGAGAAGCTATAGCCATTATTGGCAACAGCGGTGAACATAGCACCGGGCCTCACCTACACTTTGAACTTTGGCACTTAGGCAATCCGGTAAACCCAGAAAGTTACATTTCGTTTTAGAAGAGATTTAGCGTTCTAAGAAAACAGGTTGTTCTCTTCGCGATTTTGCTCAAACCATTCGTCAATCAAAAGGCTGGAGCTTTTGGCTGCGGCAACCGCAAGCTTATCACATCGCTCATTTTTGGGGTGGTTGTTGTGGCCTTTTACCCATTCTAATTTAGGCGCATAAATGCGATGTAGCTCGAGGTATTGCTTCCATAAATCCGAGTTTTTTTTTCCGGCAAACCCCCTTTTCTGCCAACCGAAAACCCAGCGCTTGTTTACGGCATCAGCTACGTATTTGCTGTCCGTAACTATAGTAATATCAACATTAGAGCTTTTTAAAGCGCGCAGACCTTCAATAACGGCAAGCAATTCCATCCGATTGTTGGTGGTTAATCTAAAGCCTTGGCTAAGTTCTTTTACGGGGTGGCCTGGTGCTTCTAAAATAGTTCCGTACCCGCCTGGTCCTGGGTTACCGCTGCACGCCCCATCCGTGTAAATTGTAACCGATACCTTCTCCTGCATTTACCGCGTTTTGCTCGTGTATCCGTTTGCGCGCAAATCTTCCAAAAGGTCTTCAATAACCTCTGGGTAGTAGTTGTACTCTAGTTGGTGTACCTTTTTCTCAATTTCCGCAACGGTGTCTCGAGGCCTTACATTTTCTTTTACCTGAAGGATGATATCGCCCTCATCATAATTCGTGGTAACGTAATGAATCGTTATGCCGGTTTCTTCATCTCCCGATGTTTTCACGGCATTGTGCACGCGCGCGCCATACATTCCTTTACCGCCATACTTTGGCAACAATGCCGGGTGTATGTTAACCATGCGCTTGTCATATTCGTCAACGATAGTTTCGGGAATCAGTTTTAAAAACCCCGCAAGTGCAATAAAGTCTATGGCCTGCTGTGCTAAAACAGCTTGTACGGTTCCGTCATTCAGCTGTGCTTCAGTAAAAACAAAAGATGGTATTTGTAGCTTCCTTGCTCTTTTGAGCACCCCTGCCTCCGGATTGTTAGTCAGAATTAAAGTGACTTTATCTTTTGGCCGAGCATCAAAGTATCTAGCTATATGTTCTGCATTAGTTCCCTCTCCAGATGCAAAAAGTGCAATGTTCACGTAGGCTAAGTTTAATTACCAAAACTAATTTTTAATTGCGAGTTAGGGTTGTTTTATAGATATAAAATTGGGAGGGAAGGACCTAAAATCTAAAAACAGCCTTATTATGAACAATATCTTTTGGGCAGAACACTACACGTGTATTGCTATCTTAGAGGCAACACGTTCGCATGTTGTACGCGCTTTCGTATGCTTTTTTTCGTCAACAATTTTAAAAGGATTAACGAGCGTGATTTGCTAGTTAGAAATTTTATTTCTTTGCGCCTGAATTAATCCAAATTCACAAATTATGTCAAATATCGCAGACAGAGTAAAGGCCATCATCGTTGACAAACTAGGCGTTGACGAAAACGAAGTAACCACCGAAGCTAGCTTCACCAATGATCTTGGAGCTGACTCATTGGATACCGTTGAATTGATTATGGAATTCGAGAAAGAATTCGACATTCAAATTCCAGACGATCAAGCCGAAAACATTGCTACAGTTGGTCAGGCTGTTGCCTACATTGAGAAAGCAAAATAACTAGCTGCAATGTCGTTTAAGCGAGTTGTTGTTACGGGCTTAGGTGCATTAACGCCTATAGGGAATAGCGCTCTTGAATTCTGGCAAGGCTTACTTGCCGGTAAATCAGGTGCTGCGCCTATCACCTTGTTTGATGTTACCGAGTTCAAAACGCAGTTTGCTTGCGAAGTCAAAAACTTTGACCCTCAGGATTACATCGACCGCAAAGAAGCGCGAAAGATGGATCGATTCACTCAATTTGGGATGGTGGTGGCCGATGAGGCCATTGCCGATTCCCGGATTCATGAATCAAAGGTTGATCCCGATCGCGTTGGCGTAATTTGGGGTTCTGGTATTGGTGGCTTAGATACATTCTTTCAGCAAACCAAAGCATTTGTAGAAGCCGGCAACCGGCCACGTTTTAGTCCATTCTTCATACCAATGATGATTGCCGACATAACGCCCGGCCAAATTTCTATGAAACATGGTTTTCGTGGACCAAACTTCACTTGTGTTTCCGCTTGTGCTTCAGCCACCAACGCTTTAATTGATGCAATGACCTATATTCGATTGGGCAAAGCAGATATTATTGTATCAGGGGGTTCTGAAGCAGCCATTAGCCCTCCTGGAATTGGCGGGTTCAACGCCATGCACGCACTATCCACAAGAAACGATTCTCCTGAAACAGCTTCTCGCCCGTTTGATAAAGACAGAGATGGCTTTGTTATGGGCGAAGGTGGTGCTTGCATCGTTTTAGAAGAGTATGAGCATGCACTTAAGCGAGGCGCAAAAATCTACGCAGAAATAGTAGGTGGCGGGATGAGCGCAGATGCGCACCATCTGACTGCACCCCACCCCGAAGGACTTGGCGCACGCAATGTTATGGTGCACTCGTTAAATGATGCCGGCCTAAAACCTGAAGATATTGATTATATCAATGTTCACGGTACATCCACCCCGTTGGGCGATATAGCAGAAACAAAGGCAATTAAAGAGGTTTTTGGAGCACACGCTTATAACCTTAATATCAGCTCAACAAAATCTATGACGGGTCATCTCTTAGGAGCAGCCGGTGCTGTAGAATCTGTAGCTGCCATAATGAGTGTAATTCATGATGTGGTTCCTCCAACCATAAATCATTTTACTGATGATCCAGAGTTGGATAGCCGACTCAAGCTAACCTTCAGCAAACCACAAAACCGCGAAGTGCGCGCAGCGCTAAGCAATACCTTTGGCTTTGGCGGTCACAACGCCTCAGTTATCTTCAAGAAAATATAAAATGCGGTTTTTGTTGCGCCTTTTTTCTTTTCGCGAATCAGTCGAAGAAAATGGTTTTGTAACATCCGTTCAAAAGCTTGTCGGCTTTAAACCCTTAACTATCTCTTTATACTTGTTGGCTTTTCGTCACAGCTCTGTTGACAAGAGTATTAACCGCCCCCAAAACAATGAACGCCTTGAGTTTTTGGGAGATGCAATTTTGGGAGCAGTTGTGGCAGAATATCTGTACTGCCAATATCCAAATGCGAACGAAGGCTTTTTAACGAGCATGCGCAGCAAAATAGTAAGCAGAAATAACTTGAACCAAATTGCAAACCAACTTCAAATTGAAACCTTAATCGTTTCAAATTTAGATAAACGCAAAAGAGCAAAATCAATAAATGGAGATACGCTAGAAGCCCTAATAGGTGCTATCTATCTCGATATTGGTATAGATGCGGCTAGCTCTTTTATAAAAAGTAGAATTTTAGGGGATGCGCAAAGTTTTAGTGAACTGGAAAAACAAGTACTAAGCTTTAAAAGCAAATTAATTGAGTGGTCACAAAAAGAGCGTAAATCACTTTCCTTTGTTCCACTTAATTCTTGGGGTTCCGATCATAACAAAACCTTTGAAATGGGTGTTCTATTAGATGAACAGCTTATCGGCTCAGGAATTGGACAGTCTAAAAAATTAGCTGAAGAATCTGCTGCTCACTTCGTGTTTACCAACCTCCAACTAGAAGCATGAGTAAACAAACGCTAGGCTTAGAAGAGGATGAAAAAGAAATAGGTGTTCTTCTCCTTTCTACCCACTTGGAAGATTATCGGTTAGCTTATACGCTAAACAAGTTTTGCGCGACCAACTTTATTTGTGTTTCTGAGCTTCCTCACTATTCAAAAATTAAGGCGAATACATCCTTTTCTTTTTTTTACAGTTTAGCTAGCTCCACTCTTTCAAGTTGCTATTTAGTTAGCAATCAGGTTCTTAACAAAAGCTACCAACCTATACTAGGTAATCTTTTCGACAAGCCTGATTCGCATATGATACCCATGCTAAAAGTGTTCTCAAAATGGCCGTATTTTCTTCTTTTTCCACTGGAATATTCAAATGTCTGGAATAAAAAACTTGAAGTTGTTAGAACTATCACGGCCATGCAAACAATTGATTTTCAATCTCTTTCAAAAAGCGATAAAAACATAATTTATACTATTTACAATGAAGACTAACGCAAAAATTGTCGCCACGCTCGGCCCCGCGTCATCATCAGAAGAAGTTTTATTAAAAATGATTGAGGCCGGAGTAAATGTTTTTCGAGTTAATTTTTCGCATGGCGACCATGAAACGCATCGCAAAACAATTGCATTGATACAGAAAATTAATGCTGATTACAATTATAACGTTGCCACGTTGGCAGATTTGCAAGGACCTAAATTGCGCATTGGAGAGGTTCGGGAAGGTGAAACCTTGGTGGTTGGAGAGGAGATTGAATTTACAACTGAAAAAGTGTTGGGCACTGCCCAAAGGGTGTATATGAATTATAAATCCTTCCCTTCTGATGTTAAGGCCAATGAGCGCATCCTTTTAGACGATGGAAAATTGCTGTTGCGCGTAAAAGAAACAAACGGAACGAATCGCGTTATAGCTGAAGTAATTCAGGGAGGCCCCTTGAAAAGCAAAAAGGGCGTTAATTTACCAAACACCAAAATATCATTGCCCTGCTTAACGCCAAAAGACATTGAAGACTTAGATGTTGCGCTGAAAGCTGGTGTTGAGTGGATTGGTCTTTCATTTGTTAGGAATGCTCAAGACGTTCTCGAACTTCGAAGCAGAATCAGCGCCAGCGGCAAAAAAGCCTTTATCATATCGAAAATTGAAAAGCCTGAAGCGGTTGTTGACATTGATAATATTTTGAACGTTACCGATGCGGTAATGGTTGCTCGAGGAGATTTAGGTGTTGAGGTCCCCATGCAAAGTGTACCCTTAATACAAAAAATGATTGTTGAAAAGGCACATATCAAATCTAAGCCTGTCATCATTGCAACTCAAATGATGGAAACGATGATTGATAACTTAACCCCCACCCGCGCTGAAGTAAATGATGTGGCCAATTCTGTGCTTGACGGGGCTGATGCAGTAATGCTTAGTGGAGAAACATCCGTGGGTAAATATCCTGTAGAAGTGGTTGCAATGATGTCGAAGATTATTGCTCACGTAGAAGAGTCCGCAGAAATTAAAGTTAAAAAAGAGAATCCGCCCCGAATCCGCAATGAACGATTCATTACAAAATCCATTTGCTATAACGCAAGTAAGATTGCAGATCAAATTGGAGCTGCAGCTATTCTTACGATGTCTCACTCGGGTTATACCGCCTTTAAAATAGCTTCTCACCGTCCAAAATCTAAAATTGCAGTTTTCACTTCAAACCGTTTCCTGCTGAACACCGTAAGTTTAATTTGGGGTGTTCGTGGCTTCTTCTATGATAAAATGGAGAGCACTGATCAGACTTTTCATGACATCAAAGAGATTGTTCGCAACGCAAATATGGTGCACAAAGGAGATATCATCATCAACATAGCAAGTATGCCAATTCAAGAAAAGGGAATGACGAATACGATTAACCTTTCTGAGATTGACTAAAGAAAGCGGATAGCATAGCCACCATATTTGCTTTTAAAGGGATATTTGATGTAAAACTAATTATGATTTCACTTTGCGTTGAAAGGGATTTAACAAATTCTAAGGTGTTGATTAACAAGCATATAACTATTTTATTTGAAGTTTAAAACTGGAATTGCCTTTGCTTTCGTTAATTAAAGCTTACAAATTACGAGAACTGGCTTAAAAAGCGAATATCATTCTCGAAAAAATGGCGCAAATCTGTGATTTGAAATCGGTTCATCGCGATTCTTTCAATGCCCATACCAAACGCAAATCCAGAATAAACATCCGGGTTAATTCCAGAACTTCTTAGCACCTCAGGATCTACCATTCCGCAGCCCATTACTTCTAACCAACCTGTACCTTTTGTAATTCGGTAGTCTGTTTCAGAATTCAAGCCCCAGTAAACATCCATTTCTGCACTTGGTTCTGTAAATGGAAAGTACGATGGTCTCAAGCGAATTTTTGTTGACTCGCCAAAAAATTCTTTAGCAAAGTACAAGAGCGTTTGCTTCATGTCTGCAAAAGAGACGCCTTTGTCTATATAGAGTCCTTCTATTTGATGAAAGATACAATGCGCCCTTGAAGAAACCGCCTCGTTTCGGAACACTCGCCCTGGTGCAAGTGTACGGATAGGTGGTTTTCGAACATCCATTACTCTTACCTGAACAGAACTGGTATGCGTTCTTAAAGCCCAGTCAGGATCCTTCTCTACAAAGAAGGTATCCTGCATATCACGTGCTGGATGTTCTTGCGGGAAATTTAACGATGAAAAGTTATGCCAATCGTCCTCAATTTCTGGGCCCTGTGATACATTAAATCCTATCATTTCAAAAACAGAAATAATTTCTTTTTGTATTTGACTTATCGGATGAACATGACCATGATGGGCGTTTGCAAGAGGTTTAGTATGATCAAAACTAAAATTCTTGGCGGGAAGCTCCTTTAGCTTTGACTGCTCCTCGTAAAAAATGCCTTCAATAACACTTTTGGCCTCATTCAATGGCTTACCTACTAATCGCTTTTCGATGCCCTCTAGGTTCTTGAAAATTTCAAATAGTTCCGCAAGCTTCCCTTTTTTGCTTAAATAGGTCAAGCGGTACGCGTTTAAATCCTCTTGGTTGTTTATTTGCACCAACTTTGCCTCGTGCGTAATGCACTTTATTTCATTTAAAATATCCATAAGCTAAATGCTCTTTAGAGCAAACCGTTATTTTGTAGATTTGGCGGGCAAAAATAGACGAACTATGTTTACTAGATTGATTATCGCTTTATCCTTTATCACTCTTTCCCTTTCTGGCTGTGAGAAGGATGATGGCAGGGCTGTGGTTCGTTTAACCGTTATTAATGAAAATGGTATTCCTATTCAAAATTGCAATGTAAAATTATCCGTTCCCGTTTCACCAGAAACCACTTGGGGTGTAGATTACTTTTTTGCTGTAACAGATCAAAATGGCGTTGTGCAATTTGAAAGCTCTGTTAATGCTTACTTTGACGTGTTCGTTTGGAAAGGATATTGGGAGGGGTGCGATTTTGTGGAGTTCATCCCTAATGAAGTAAATATCAAAAACATTATCATTTATCCTCCTGGAACCACTTTTAATGGATGCCTCTAACAACTAATTTTCTATGAAAAATGTCCTTGGTCTTGTGCTGGTTTTGGTCCTGTTTAGTGGTTGCACAAAGCAACAACCGTCATATCCTTTTTCGATTAAAGTCGTGAGTGAAGATGGGACACCTCTACCGAACGTATTTGTTACAGCAACTGCTGATGTGCCCAACGCACTGCCCCAATTTAGCGGATTGACCAATGAAAACGGGACGGTTTCTTTCGAGTATCAATACGAAGCCGTTTTAAAAATTCGTGCTACTCGCGGAACCAACCCTCCTTCTTGGATGGGGTGCAATTTTATTAAACTCGAAGCGGATCAAACCGTGATTTCTAACGTGGTTTTGGTTCCGTTTGACCCAACTCAGCCAGGCTGCTAGGCTACATCAAGCCAACCTTGTTCTATACTATATAAAACAACTGCCTCCTTCATCAGGACGCCTTGCTCTCCTGGTTTTAACAGTGGTAAGCTTTGCAAAACGTCATAGTGCGGCCAGCCATCATCATCTAAACCAACAAACTTATAGTAGCCAAATGGCTCAAGAACGCGGCATATAGCTACATGCATAAGTTGAACTTTCTCGTCTTTCTTAAATCTCTTTTTGCCATTCGACACTTCTTGTACACCAATAAGAAAAAGTATTCCCTCTAAGTCCATTTCGTCCCCGTCTGCAAATCTTGAGCTAAACTCACGCACCAAATTATCCCAACTCACCTTTAACTCTTCTCGATTCATTTATAAACAGAATTAAACTCTTTACGTTCTAGCCTTTTACATTTTTACTCTCTGGCTTTTTAGCTAAGCTTGTTTCCAAACTAATATTATATCCTAAAAATCAAACCGTTAAGTTAAAGTTAAATTCATTTTATTCGAACTGCACTTGATTATTCGAACTCCATAACCTCTTTTTAATCTTCCATAGCAGCTATGCCCGGCAGCTTTTTGCCCTCCAAATATTCCAGCATTGCACCCCCTCCCGTTGATACATAACTCACCTTATCTTCCAAGCCAAATTGATTAATCGCGGCAACGGAGTCTCCTCCTCCAATAAGTGAAAATGCACCTTCACGTGTTGCCTTAGCTATCGCTTGAGCAATTGACAAGGTACCGTTTTGATAAAAACCAAATTCAAAAACACCCATCGGTCCATTCCAAATTATCGTTTTTGAGTCTTTAATTATCTTGACAAACTTTGCAATTGATTCTGGACCTATATCCAAGCCCATTTGATTAGTCGGAACATGGCTCATCTCGGTTGTTGACGCTGGTTCTATGTCTGAAAAAACCGTTGAATTAACCGAGTCAATTGGCAAATGTATTTTCACACCCTTAGAAACAGCCTTCTTAAGCAAGCTTTGAGCTGTTTCCAATTTGTCTTCCTCTACCATGGATTTACCAATCTCGCCTCCTTGAGATTTGGAAAAGGTATAGGCCATTCCTCCGCCAATGATTATTTCATCAACAACCCCAAGCAAGTGCTCAATCACATCAATTTTACTCGAAACTTTAGCGCCCCCCACGATTGCAAGCTTTGGGCTCTGTCCGCTTATTAATGCTCGCTCTAGGCTTTCTACCTCAGAGCCCATTAAAAGGCCAAAGACACGCCTCTCTGGTCTAAAATACTTCGCTATAATACTAGTGGAAGCATGTGCTCTATGCGCTGTTCCAAAGGCGTCATTTACATAAATATCACCCAACATGCTCAATTTTTCTGCAAAGCTTTCGTCTCCACCTTCTTCCTCTGGATAAAATCTTAAGTTTTCTAATAACAAAATCTCTCGCGACTTTAGATTACGGCATTTAGCAATTGCCTCCTGACCAATACAATCTGCCGCAAATTGAACCGGAATAGTCAAAAGCTCAGATAGGTGCTCCGCAATTGGTTTTAAGGAGTATTTCAAATTAACACCTCCTTTTGGTCTTCCAAAATGCGACATTAAAATAACAGCTCCGTTTTTTTTAAGAACCGCAGTTATTGTAGGCAAAGCTGCCTTAATTCTAGAATCGTCCGTCACCCTTCCAAATTCATCTACTGGTACGTTGAAATCTACTCTAATTAGAGCTTTTTGCGCATTAAAGTCTATTTGATTGAAGCTAGTCATTACATTCGTTTTTGCAAATGTACTGTTCGCCCATTCTATTTTAATCATCAAAATAAAAGATGCTCGATTTTTCTCAAATACCTGGTTTAGAACCAATTAAGAACTCATTAGTCCAAGCACTAATTGATAATAGAATTCCTCAAACACAGCTCTTTTTAAACTATGATGGGGGTTCGGGATTAGCCCTTGCACTTGCCTATTCGAAATACATTGCTTGCTCGCACCCAACCACGTCAAGTTGTGGGGTGTGCAACTCTTGCCGTCAATTTCAATCTGGTAATTACCCAGACTTAATCATTGTCTTTCCTTTTGTTAAAGAGGGTTCATCAAAAAAAGACAAAACCAGATCCGTGGATTATTTACTAGAATTTCGCGAGCTATTAAGAATGAACCCGTTTTTTACTGTTGCCGAATGGCATGATACAATTGAAAGCGGAAACAAACAATTTAGCATCCCTGTAAGCGAAGCTGAATATATTATTCAAGCAATATCATCTAAAACGGTGTCTAGCAAGCCGCGTTTTATCATCCTTTGGCTGCCTGAGACGCTTACTACAGAAGCCGCAAACAAGCTCCTAAAGACACTGGAAGAACCTGGCACAGGAAATTATTTTTTTTTGATAAGTAATAGGCCTGATAGGGTTCTTGCAACAATTGTTAGCCGCTGCGTTGCTATTCGCATTCCTAAACATAGAGATATAGACGTTCTTGAATTCTTGATGGATCGGGGAATTAACGAATCTCAAGCAACATCAATGGCTCTTGCTTCTGAGGGCAACTTGGGTCAATCTCTTGCTTCTTTAATCCAAGGCAGTATACTCAACGAAAATACAGAAGCGTGCATCCAATGGCTCAGGCTGCTCTATTCAAGAAAAATAGAGGGCTTAGTAAATTGGTGTGAAGAAATTGCTAGACTTAAACGAGTAGATCTTATCGCATTCCTGAGGTTTTCTATCCACATAATCCAGATGTCCATTAGCCTTAGCGTAGGCACCTCTACCATCAGCTTGTCTCAAGGTTCGTTTAATTTAAAGTCTTTTGTCCCTTATTTAAAAACCGACAAAGGACCGGAAATAGTTGCTCTTTTTGAAAAGGCCTTGCAGGATATTGAGCGAAATGGTAGCCCAAAGATTCTTTTGCTTGATTTAAGCTTTAGTCTTTTGAAGTATATAGGTTAGACTAGATGAGTTTGAAGAGTTTAGCGCTCTGAAGTTGGAGATCATTCCAACAAAAAACGCCTTTATCCATTGTTTTTTACCCGTTTTATACTCTTCACTCAGCAACGAGATATAATATGCGTCTAAAGGCATATTAAATATAGAAACCGTTTTTAAACCGAACTGCGCAAAGAGGTCTTTCATGTTTTGTTTCTTAAAATGATATAAATGAATTGGCACATCCCATGCTGCCCAATATTTTTCATAATACGTTGCATCCCAACTCTCCGGGTTTGGAACAGCTACAACCAAGTAACCTCCTGGCTTGAGCTTTTCTGCTAAACGTGATGCCACATTTCGTAAGTCCGAAATATGCTCTAACACATGCCACATCGTAACGACATCAAAGGATTCTGGAGCAAAATCGTTTAAGCGATGTGGCTCAATCACATCAAGTTGATGGGTTTTTATCGCTCGCTCACGCACGCTATCATCAATTTCCATCCCTAAAACGTGCCACCCCCTCTGTTTACCTTCGGCTAAAAACTCACCGGTACCACACCCATAGTCTAGCAGGCTGCCTTTAGATGAATATCGGCCCACTAACCCGAATTTCTTTTTGATACTCCATTTTCGTAAAATCTGATAGGTTTTTCCGAATAAACCTGAGGTTTGATTAGTATGAGAGATATAATTAACGCTTTTATAGTACCGCCCAAGGTCTTCATCAACCGGCCTTGGGTTTGTGAAAAGCAATCCACAGTCTTGACATTGACTAATATTAAAACTCTCTTTACTTACTGAGTAATCCGTGGTCTGTATTTTAGACACATAATGGGTCGAGCCACAAATTGGGCAATTTTTTATCTTAATCTGTTTCACGTGAAACTTTGAATTTTATCTACCCATGTAAACTAACAAAACATTTACATCCGAAGGGGAAACCCCGCTTATTCGACTCGCGTGCCCAACGCTTTTCGGAAGCTGAGCACCTAGTTTAATTTTTGCTTCGTTACTTAGACCCTCAACTCTTTCAAAATTAAAACCATCTGGTATAAGAAGACCTTCTAGACTCTTTTGTTTCAACACGTTTTCTTGCTCGCGTTTAATATAGCCGGCATACCTTATTGAGGTGATTAACGTGGTAAATGATAAATCACTCATAACCATCTTGTTGTTTTCTAGGAGGTTACGACAATCTGTATTTGTCAATCCTGGCCTCAAAAGCAGTTTGTCTAAACTCGTCTGAACAGAAATTGGCGCTTCTCCTCGCTGAAAAAGTAAATCATTTATCACATTAGGAATCACTTTGGTTGATAAACAACCCTTGTGTAGTCGTTCTAACTCTGATTCGCGTGCCAAAACTTGATCAATACGTTCTTTAGACGCCAACCCAAGGGTATAGCCCTTCTGCGTTAATCTCAAGTCAGCATTATCTTGCCTTAATGATAACCGAAACTCAGCTCTACTTGTAAACATTCGATATGGCTCATCCGTTCCTTTTGAAACCAAATCATCAATCAAAACGCCAATGTAAGCCTCATCTCTGTTTAAGACAAAGGCCTCTTTCCCGCTCGATTTCTGATGTGCATTGATTCCTGCTATCAGGCCTTGACAAGCCGCTTCTTCATATCCGGTTGTTCCATTAATTTGACCTGCCAAAAACAGGCCTTCGACTATTTTAGTTTCTAATGTATGATTAAGCTGGGTTGGGGGGAAGTAATCGTATTCAATTGCATAGCCCGGGCGAAATAACTTAACGTGTTCAAACCCCTTAATGCTTTTTAACGCGCTAACCTGAACATCAAATGGCAATGATGTGGAAAAGCCATTAATATACATTTCAACAGTATTCCAACCTTCGGGCTCAATAAACAGTTGATGCCTATCCCGATCTGCAAACCTCTCTATCTTATCTTCAATAGAAGGACAATAGCGAGGACCTGTACCTTTTATTGTTCCATTAAACATGGGTGATTTATCGAAACCTGTGCGCAGAATATCATGAACTTCGGGACTTGTATAAGCTATCCAACAAGACATTTGGTTCTTGAGCGTTTCTGTATTCGAATAGCTAAATTTTCCGGGGAACAAATCTCCTTTCTGCTCTTCAAACTTTGAAAAATCTAAACTCCTGCCGTCTATGCGTGGGGGGGTTCCAGTTTTCATTCTTCCACTTATGAACCCCAATGCATTCAAATCTTCCGTTATTCCTCTCGATGCTTTTTCTCCTGCGCGGCCACCGCCAAAGCTTTTATCGCCAATATGAATCAGACCATTAAGAAACGTTCCGTTCGTCAAGACTACAGATTGCGCCAAGAACACAACACCAAGCGATGTCTTGATACCCTTGACTTTTCCATCTTTTACCACTAAACCTGTGCACATATCCTGAAAAAAATCCAGCTTCTCTACTTTTTCAAGTTGCAACCTCCATTCTTCAGAAAATCTCCACCTATCGTTTTGCGCTCGTGGCGACCACATAGCCGGTCCTTTACTCATATTCAGCATTCGAAACTGAATCATCGTTTTGTCTGTTACAATGCCGCTTAGGCCGCCTAAAGCATCTATTTCTCTAATGATTTGACCTTTTGCAATTCCGCCCATAGCGGGGTTACAAGACATCTGCCCTATAGTCTGCATGTTCATTGTAACTAGGAGCGTAGAAGAACCCATAGTAGCCGCTGCAGCGGCTGCTTCACATCCTGCGTGGCCTCCACCAACTACAATAACATCATAATTCGTTTTCATTAACCCTCACCTATTTAAATATTCATCCTCTTTTCGCCTCATTAGTTTTACTTCTTGAGGATTGCTATCGCCATACCCAACCAAATGCAACAATCCATGTATAATTACACGCATTAATTCGCTTTCAAAGGTAAGATTTAGCGCTGCTGAGTTATCTTTAACTACTTCAGCACACACATAAACCTCTCCCACAATCCGCTTTCCTGTTGTAAAATCAAAGGTTATGATGTCCGTTTCGTATGTGTGTTGCAAATGGGCGGTGTTTATTTTCACAATCATTTCACGTGAAACAAAATTGTATTGAACCTTCTTTAAAATTCTTCCCTCATTCTGGGCCAGCGCTTTAAGCCTTGCTTCAAGCGTTTGATAGTCTAAAGAAAAACCATCTCCACCTATAAACTCTACTGACCTGCTTTTACCCACTTCACCGTATAGTATTGTTTTAAAGCGGGCAAATTTACAACACTAGTACGTGTTTGGGCTTTAGTTAAATACTCACGAAAAACGCTGTTTCGCAATGCATCATAGTCCAGTTTGTTCTCTTGGCTTCTTCGTTTATTGTCATCTTCTTTCTTCTGATTCTCGCTTTTCTCAATCAAAATAAGCTTATCCTCAATCTCCTTGTTTCTTGAGATAGCCTTATCAATATTGTTTTTCAATAAATCGTCTAACTGCTTATTCATTTCATCAATCGCCTCACTCTCACCGGCCTTGTTACCACCGGCCTTCTTAAACTCATTGATTATCTGCTCTTGACCTTTAATCAGCTCTAACAATTCTCCTTGGCTCAATGATTGTCTTCCTTGTTTGCCCGGCAGTCCTTCTCCTTCATTCTTTCCCTGCTTTTTCCCCATCTTCTCGCCAAGCTCCTTTTGTTGTTGAGAAAGCGACTTCTTTTTGCCCTTACCCGGCTTCGGATTTTTACATTGCCCTTCGCCCGACATCATACTTTGCAGACTTTGCGACTCCGACTTTAAAATATCATATAGAATCGAAGCCAAATCATTAAGTCCGTATTGCAAATACCGCTGGCCACTGACTAAGCCCGAAAACGAAATATCCTGTAGGTTACTCAAATTCTTAATGTGTTGATCAAGCAACGCTACATTCGTGTTCAATACAACCGCAAGTTGTTCGTCAGAAATAGTAGCAAAAGCAAGGGAGTCTAAGATTACGGATGCAGCCTGGATGATTTCCTTCTGTGCTCCTACCGCGCTATTCTCCACCTCTTGCGATATTTGAGTTTGGTTATGTACTTGCTCTTGCTTCAAAGATGCTTTTAATGCCCTGAGTTCAAGCCTTCTCAGCAATTCAATATTCTTTTCCATCGCCTCCATCATCATGGCGTCACTCATTTTAGACAATTGGTCTTTCAGCGCATCACTGTCCTGCTTCATCTCCTCTTTAAGCTCTTCGCTCTTTGGCTTGGTATCTTTTTCGTCCTTATTCCCGACAGACTTTTCTTCGCCTTTCTGACCTTCTTCCTTCTTTTTAAGTTCAGAATTAGACATTTCTATCTCTTTAAATTTTTCCCAATCTACTTCCTTCGCCTTTTCATCCTTAAGCACATTTTCTAAATTCTTCTCGGCATCACCCAAGCTATCCATTATCTTTTCTTCGACAAACGGGTTCTTTTCTATAGCATCATCTAACTTTTTTAATTGCTCTATGGCATTTAAAATCGCCCATTCTTCCTCAAGTTGCTTTAGCAACTCTTCTAGTTTCTCTTCTTGAAGCTCTTGCTTAGCCAACGGCAAACTCTTGTCCATCTTCTTTAGCATGTCTTCAATTTCTTCGCTTAACTGCCGAAACCGTTCAAATTGCACAGAATCTTTTTCTGCCAGTTTTTCTGCTAACTCTTTTAGTTCTTCCGCTTCTTTAGCAATGTCTTTCTTCTTTTTATCTGATGACTTGCTACTGGGCTTACTGTTTTCTTGATTCATTTTCAAAATCCGCATTTCATTACCCGCGGCTTCTAAAAGCTCAGAATTGCTTTGGTCAACAACGGCATACTTCGTTAGATCAATTACCCTCAAAACGGTGGTAAGCTGATCGCTAACGCGAACTTGTATTTCCTTTAATTGAGCGGCTTCTGCGATCGTAAGCGAAAAAGAAGCTCCAACTAACCCTCCCTTAACAGGTAAGTCTAACGGGGTTTGCGAGCCATCGCCCCCAACAAATATCACCCCAGCTTTCACAACTCCATAATCATCGCTTGCGGTTATACCAACATCTAAGCGCTCTTGAGAAGAATCTGCCATTACGGTTAAACTTGGCGACAAATCTTTAATTGCATTCAACTGCACTTCGCCCAAACGTATATGCTCAGCAAAAGCTGCAACGATCGTTTTTCGTGAAACCTTCAATCGTGTAAAACCTTTGCCATCAATCGAGCTGAGCGTATCCATCAAACCGCCATCCTCAGAAATTAAAACGATATTATTCGCGTTTTTTATGGCGAAACGAATGCCAACAACGCTGCCTTGTGGGACATCAATCTCTCGTAAATTATCTACACTGAAAGGCGCTATACCTGTATAACTTGGCGGAGCAATATCTAATGAAACTCTGCCTATCACTGGCTTCTTAACAACGCCAATGGTATATAGGTCTGATTCAATATCATCATAAAGAATTCTGAATTCAATATCGCGCAGGCAATCTGGAAACTCGGTGCTAAACAAATTACCGCCTTGGTGTTGAAGCACTTGATTTCCTAAATTGGTTTCTAATACTATTTGATCCGGAATAATTTTCCCTTTAAGCTCCAGGCGCAATTCATAGTTCGTTCCTTCTTCAATTTGAAGCGGGGAGAGAATCGTAAATGTAAATGGCAACGTCTTTTTATACTCCGTATTAAAATTGATTAACCTCTCGGCACCTTCAGAAAACATATGCCAACGGTTGCCAGTAACCAAAAAAGCCAACATTATTGCAGGTGGAATTAAAAACAATAGGAATGGCTTTAGGCCAGAAAAGGAAACAGCTTTGTAAAACGGGAAGCCAACGAGTGCTCGCCCTTTTTGCTCGATTCCTGCGTCAATAAGTTCGGTTGAGGGGGTGCTTTGCAACTCGAGGTAATTGAGAAGCTTATCTCCAACACCATCTAATTTACTCCCAATTATTTGTGCTGCGCTTCTGTCGCTTAGCTTTTTACCGTTAAGAAGTAATTGAATCAGTGGCCATCCTAAATAAAAAAGAAAAAGGGCCAATTCTATGCACAATGTTAAAAGAAATAGTGCGGTGCGCTGAACTGTACTTAGCCACGTAGCATACTCTAAGAGCGCTACAACGCCAAAAAAAACCAAGCCCGTGCCGCTAAAAATAAGTACCCCTTGCAATAGCCGGGCAAACCAATAGCGCTGCTTAAACTGGACTAAATTTTTTTGTATGTGCTCTTTACTGTTCAAAATATAGGTTTATCGGTTTTGATGGTATTACTAATAACTATGCCGTACTTGGTAACAACGCATCAGCCATCATGCTTGTTGCCACTTTAGTTTTTATCCATTGCCCAAAAATACACTCTAAATAATGCAAAGCCGTTGGCAATTACTAATAAAGGCTGACCGTTACCTTTGGGCCGCACACCCATATTTACTACCTACCTCTATGAAAAAAATTATGCACCTCCTTTTTGCTCTTCTCCTCTTATCTTGTTCAAGTTCGCAGCAAGAAACCACTTTTCAATACAAGGGCGAAGAAGCAATAATTACCAAATACAACGCATCTAAAACTAATTTGCCCTTACTCGTAGTTATACCTGAAGTTGGTGAATCAATGATTGGAGAAGAAGTTTTAAAGCGACTGGCAAAAAATTTCCGTGTCACAGCTATTAGCTATCTGGGCGAGGGGAACCGTATTAGGCAGCAACAATTGGATAATCTGCAAAACAGAACTACCTTTTACAGCGATCAATTAACACTACTCACAACTTTAGAAACAGATTCAATAACGCTTTTAGCTGAGGGCCTGAATGCTAATATTACATCTGGGATGGTTCACGCAATGCGAATTAAGAAATACGTAATGCTAAATCCATATTCGCCAACCCTTCGCGATGTGCTAACAACAACGTGTTATGCTCAGCCCTCAGCGGATTGTGACTCCTTGATACAATTCATGCAGTTCGGCCACCGGTTTGCCATAGATTCTGTTTTTGTTGAAATATCCAATCCCAGTAGAGACAACCAATATGGACGTTATACAACTTCATATTGGAAAGATATTTTACCGCTACAGAGTGCCCCGCAAACAGCACTATACAAAGGTTCTGTGCACTACCTTTTTACCACCAATTCCGGTTTAGCGCCAAAATCTCTACCCAAAAATGCAACGCTTTGTAGCAAAGCCAAATTAAAAGAGTGCTTGGTGACCCTTATCCGCAACTAATTTTATTCACTCTTCGCTCGTGCCGGCCGCCTTCAAACTCTGCCACTAAAAATGACTTTACGCAAGCCAACGCAACCTCTTCAGAAATAAACCTAGCTGGTAAAGCCAAAACATTTGCATTATTATGTTGGCGCGCTAAGGATGCCAACTCTGGCAACCAACACAAGGCAGAACGTATTTCTTGATGTTTATTAACAGCCATATTAATTCCATTACCGCTTCCGCAGATAACGATTCCCAAGTGGGCATCACCAGTTTCAACCATATTAGCTACGGGGTGGGCAAAATCCGGATAATCAACACTGTCCAAACTGTACGCTCCGAAGTCTTTCACGTCAATCCCATTGCTATTTAAGTATTGTTTAATGACTTCCTTTAGGTCAAACCCTGCGTGATCTGCTCCTATAGCTATTTTCATAATGCTTTTATTTTTGGCAAAGGTGCTAAATCAAACTATGCTAATATTGGTTAATAACATGTTAGTTCATGTATTGATATCTGTTGGCGCTTACTGATAAACAGTTTTGTTAATCCAAGATTATTTAACAACGCTAGCCACAATCAACACCACCAAACAAAGTTTAGCAGACTTACTCCATAGTTTTCATTCTTAAAAGTGTCACATATCAACTTTCACTAAAAAACTTTGTTTGCACAATCATTGGTTAGCCTAAAAAATGCACCTCTGTGAACAGTTTTTACAAGTTGGCTCATTATCAATACGCTAAGCTTTTTACCATCGTTAATAAAGCGTTGAAAACATTTAAAGAGTGATATTTACAACCGCAAACGCCAAAAGTTTTGAGTCCTACTAACAGACTACTACTATTACTATGAATATTTTAAAATTTCTATTTTTTATATTTTGTTTGTTCACAAGTGTTGGCGGCTACCGAGCCGCTGGCCAAAACAGCGATTCTTTAAAACCAGCCGTGTATTACTTTGAAAATGGAAAAGTAAGCAGTGAAGGCACCTTACGCAAAGGGAAGCCGGATGGCTACTGGAAGAGTTATCATCGCAATGGCAATATAAAAACAGAGGGCAACAGGAAGAATTATTTATTGGATGGCACGTGGAAATTTTACTCGGAAGAGGGTGAACTTTATCTCACCATTGATTATGCCGAGGATAAAAAGGAAGGTTTTCGCAAATCATACCGAGGCAAACAAGTGGTTAAGCGAGAGCAGTTTGTAAATGACCAACGCGAAGGAACAACAGAAGAATATTTTGCCAGCGGCAAATTAAAAAGTGTAACGCCTTATGAAGCAGGCCGTGAAAAAGGACTGGGTTTTGAGTACGATACTGTTGGAACAATAATTACCCTAAAAACTTTTAAAGCAGGTGTTTTGGTTAAGGAGCAACGCATTAACCGCTATGATGAGTTGAGCAAAAAGGCCGGCATGTGGATGGAGTTTTATCAAGACAGACAATTAAAAAACGAAGGCCTCTTTGTAAACAACCTCAAGCACGGCTATTGGAAATATTACAAAGGGGATGGTAACCTGATACGCGTAGAAAAATGGGTAAATGGTGTTTTAATTGAAGATGCTAACGAAGTTGCTAAGATTGATATACGAAGAGAAATAGATCCTCAAACTGGAAAGATAAAAACCATTGGCGGATATAGAAATGGCCAAAAAGAAGGCGTTCATCGGGAGTACGATAATGAGGGTAATGTGATAAACTCAACCGTTTATAGCAATGGCATCGTACTGGCAGAAGGTATTTATGATGAGCAAGGCAGAAGGCAGGGGCTTTGGAAATTTTACAGAGAAACAGGAGAATTAAAAGAAGTTGGCAAATACAAAAACAACCTACGCGAAGGCACTTGGAAGTATTATTTCATTGACGGAGAAATTGAGCAAGTGGGCGACTTTGCATTTGACAAACCAGAGGGAACATGGCGCTGGTATTATCCTAACAAACAATTACGTTTAGAAGAAGAGTATGAAGATGGTTTTGAAGAAGGGCCATCCGTAGAATTTGATGAAACAGGTAAAGAAATAGCCAGTGGCAAGTATGTAGAAGGTTTTAAAGATGGGCTATGGACTTACCACATTGGCAACATTTACGAAAGCGGCAAATATTTTGAAGGGGAAAAACAAGGACTTTGGCGCCAGGAATACATAGACAGTCGCACAACTGCTTTTGAAGGAGAATACCTGAATGGGCAAGAAAATGGAATGCACAAACAGTTTCATCCCAACGGGCAGCCAAAGCGAAGAGGGCGCTACAGCCTTGGGGTACGCGATGGTTTATGGGAGTTTTTAGATGAGAAAGGAAACATCACCCTAACCATAAAATATGAAGGTGGCCAAGAAGTAGAATACAACGGAGAAAAAATATCCTATGGAAAACGAGTGGATAGGGAACTGGAAGAGGAAGAAAAGACAGGAGATATACAGCAATAATTGGATTTCAATTTTTCATGATGACGTTGTTAACCCCAATGGTGGCAACGGTATTTATGGCGTTGTACATTTTAAAAATCTCGCCATAGGCGTAATACCAATTGACGAGAATGGCTACACGTGGTTAGTAGGCCAGCACCGGTACCCACAAAATAAATTCAGTTGGGAAATACCTGAAGGAGGTGGGCCCCTAGGCATAGACCCATTAGAAAGCGCTAAACGAGAATTGCAAGAAGAGGTTGGTTTGGCGGGAGCCGAGTGGCAACTCATTTTGAAAATGGACCTAAGCAATAGTGTAAGTGACGAAGAGGCGTTGGTTTACATAGCTAAAGGGCTAACACAAATTCAGGCTGCGCCAGAAGAAACTGAAGTTTTACATCTTAGGCACCTCCCTTTTTTAGAAGCATTAAATTTGGTTCTGGATGGAGAAATTACTGATAGCATAAGCGTAGCAGGCATCTTAAGAGCCGCATTATTGCTTAAATAGATAATTAACGCTTCAGTTGATTATCAACTAAAAACTAGTACATAAAACTCAATTTTAGCTGAATGCTTGGTTATATGGATTCAAGGAATTACCTTTCCTAACCAAAACCAAAGGCTATCTATGATTTATGAGTCTCTCGCGATTTTGAGAGCCGAGTTAGAAAATTATATTCGTCTTAACTCAACGATAGTAAGTACAGAAGACGAAGTAGTTCTCGGCAACATCGCCCTCTCTGAAGGGGCCGGAGCTGCTGCCATTACCAATAAAATCGTTATAACGCTACTAAAAATAGAAGAAGATGCCAGCCTCAAAAACGGACCAACGCGCATTTTTGATGGCACAAGGTATATTAAAGAGAATAGGCCGGTTCACAGTTATGCGTACATCTTAGTTACAGCACATTATCCAGATACATACACAAACGCGCTTAAACGGCTAACGGCAACCCTGAAGTTTTTTCAAGGCAAAGCAATTTTTACCCACGCCAACTCACCATTATCAGAAATGGAAGATGTGGAGGGAATAGATGAGTTTAAAATGACCCTAGAATTGGTTTCTCCCAGCTTTGAGCAACTCAACCATATTTGGGGTATGATGGGCGGGAAGAGCCACCCTGCAGTGCTTTATAAAGCGCGCTTATTGGTTATAAAGCGCGATGCTCCGCAAGATTTTGAAGAGCCAATTACCCATATAATAATCAACACCTAATGGAGCTTCGGGTAGCTAAAATAGCATCCTTTGAGTTTAGGCATGAATATTTTGCCGAACCGGGAATTAATTGGAAAAGCAATTGGCCTGCCACCTATACCGAAAACCTGCTACCCAAAGTCAAGCCCACCCTGCATACCGTCAAGCAGATGGAAAGTGGAGGGTTACGTCTAAAAGTAACACCTCGCGGATTTGATATTTACACAGAAGTAAAAGAAAAAGCGGGAAAACTTTTTGCGGTTTATGGTACAGAAGAAAATATGGTACTGTATTTAAACCTGTTTTTACCAGCGCTCAGTTGGCCACTTTTTACACGCCAAATCGGTGAAGGTACAGACCTTGCTGTTTTCTCCAATTTAAACGGTAGCAAACCTGCAGGCGGTACAGAGTTGTTTTTACACAACGAGGTTATTGCTTCTGCCGCAGGCGTTAAACCTCCCGGCACAGTAGTACGCAAGGCCAACAAAGTTTACGAGGCTTTGCAAAGAACCAACAGCCAACCTCCTGGAGCACATTGGGCAGAACTCGGTACGGGTATAGATTTTACAACCCTGAAGAATCGAGTTTCTGTGAATAGCGGCAACGTGCTAGTTTCTGAGCCGGATTTAAAGAATGCCACGGTGGAAATATTTGATGTTTATGAAGAGGTTGTGTTGCAAAAAACATTTAGTGCAAGCACCACAGAAAAAGAAGTTAGCATTGATGTGAATCATCTGAAAGAAGGCCTTTATACCTATCATTTTAAAGGCGCTTTGCGCGATACGTTTTACCTCAATCGGCCAAGTGAGCAAAATGGTTTTGGCATTTTGGCGCTGGCGTTACAAGGGTTGCCTGGCGCTTTGCCGGTTGCCAAACGCTTAGCCGAAGAATGGTTGCCCGTGGCAAACGGAACAGGAACGCTTCAGGCAGGGGAAATAAATCCACGAACCTTTATCATTCACTTTTTGCAGCCAACCGCGAAATGGCGCTATGCGTTTAGCCGAGATTTAGCCATACCCAATGGCGATGTGCCCGCGGAGTATGAAAAGGTAAGCAACATCATCTACCAAACTAAAAAAGCCAAAGCACTGCAACGCACATCTAGCGGTCCAGACTTTGGTTTGAGCCAAAAATTACCGGCCCCAGGGCTAGCAACACTTGGCCAGCAACGTAATGGCAGCCAAGAGTTGGAAGCCTATTTATCAACCACGTATGTAAATGTTTAATTAATAACCACAGACTATGGCAAATTACACCACTCCAGGGGTTTACGTAGAAGAGATTTCCGTGTTTCCCCCCTCGGTAGCCCAAGTAGAAACCGCAATACCGGCTTTTATTGGCTATACCGAAAAAGTACCCAGCGACTCGAGCACAAAACGCATCGTTTCGTTAAAAGAGTTTGAACAATATTTTGGGAAGGCAAAAGCGGAGGCAATTACGCTAACCGTAACCGCAGACGCCAATGGCGTGCGTTCGGTTAATCCAGGAGTTGTTGCGCCAACGTATTTTTTGTATTACCAAATGCAGATGTATTTTGCCAATGGCGGTGGCCCATGTTACATCGTTTCTGTGGGTGCAAACTTCCCGGCAAAAAGCACCTTAAACATTACCAACGCACTGGCCAGTGTTCGTGGCTTAGACGAGCCCACACTGCTTGTTTTAGCTGATGTTACAGCTTCAGGCCACAACGACCTAAACGTTGCCGCGCTTACGCAAGCGGGCGAGCTGATGGATCGGTTTGCCATCCTTGATTTACCGGGCACAATTGCAGAATTCCGCACCGCAACAGGTACTTCGTATCTGAGTTATGGCGCAGCCTATCATCCAAAAATTAAAACGAGCCTAGTGCCTTATTATACAGATGGCACGGTAACCATTACATATGCGGGTAATGCTTTTGACACCATGACACTTGCGGCTGTGTTGGCCGGAGACGAGGCGTTGAATCACGAACTA
>Ga0105096_10000061_pt1 | contig 24320 bp, 17 predicted proteins | sample PPLLak3cmMay2015_FD_87036 | JGI IMG/M metagenome (GOLD analysis project Ga0105096, IMG submission 87036) | Freshwater sediment microbial communities from Prairie Pothole Lake near Jamestown, North Dakota, USA - PPLs Lake P7 Core (1) Depth... | ecosystem: Environmental > Aquatic > Freshwater >... | reverse complement strand
GCGGCGCAAGGATGCTTCGGCATCCTCGTCCAGTACGCGCCGATCACGGAGCGCGTCGTCGCCGCGCTGCCCGAGGCAGGCATCGTCAGCCGCATCGGCGCGGGCTACGACACGGTCGACACCGAGGCCTGCGCCCGGCACGGGGTGTGGGTCGCCAATTCCCCGGACTACGGCGTCGGCGAAGTCGCCACCCACGCGCTCGGGCTCGCGCTCGCCGTCGCGCGCAACATCGTCGCGTGCCACCGCGACATCGCTGCCGGGAACTGGCACTACCTGTCGTCGGGGCGGCTCACCCGCCCCCGCGAGATGACCCTCGGGATCGTCGGTCTCGGTCGCATCGGCAAGCGCATGGCGCAGATCTCGCGCGATGTGTTTCGCCGTGTCGTCGCCTACGACCCGTACCTGATCGACGGCGACTTCCCGGTGTTCGTCGAGCGCGTGCCCACGCTCGACGCGCTGGCGCGCGTCGCCGAGGTGGTGTCGCTGCACACGCCGCTCACCAAGGAGACGCGCGGCATGATCGACGCGGCGTTCTTCGCGGCGATGCCTCGTGGCGGCTACCTCGTGAACACCGCGCGCGGCGCGGTCGTCGACGTGCCGTCGCTCGTCGACGCCCTCGACTCGGGGCACTTGGCGGGAGCTGGCCTCGACGTGCTGCCCGTCGAGCCGGTGCCGCGCGACTCACGGCTGGTCGGGCATCCGCGCGTCGTGCTCACGCCGCACTCCGCGTTCTATTCCATCGAGGGCGAGCAGGAGCTGCGCCGCAAGGCGGCACAGAACCTCGCGACATGGCTCGCCACCGGCCGACCCGAGTACGTGGTGAGCGCGGGCACGCGCGTGCCCCTGCGCTAGCGTCGACGTCGCGGGTCCGTCGCAGTCGCGCCGATTCGCTAGAATCTGTCGGATCGACAGCGAGGAAAGACCCCATGGACGTCCAGGACAAGATTCGCGAGCAGGTGACGAAGCACCGTGTCGTGCTGTACATGAAGGGCCAGCCGGAATTCCCGATGTGCGGGTTCTCGGCGACGGCCATCGAGATCCTCAAGCGCAGCGGCGTCGACGACTATCTCGCGGTCGACGTGCTCGTCGACCCCGAAATTCGCCAGGGCATCAAGACCTACGCGAACTGGCCGACGATCCCGCAGCTCTACATCGACGGCGAGTTCGTCGGCGGTGCGGACATCATGCGCGAGATGTACCAGTCGGGGGAACTGAAGCAGGTGCTCGAGAAGAAGCCGGCCTGATCCTTCGGGCGGTACCCTCGCGACGACCGGCGCGACGCGAGGCGGCGCGTCAGGTCCGCGCGCGCTGCACGCGGCGCACGTCCGCGATGCGCCGCAGGTTGCGCATCACGGCCGCCAGGTGGCGGCGGTCGCGCACCTGCACGCCGAAGAACATGGCGATCACGCCCGCGCCGTCGGGCTTCTCCATCGAGATCGCGTCGATGTTCGCCTCGGCGTCGGCGATCGCCGTGGCGAGGTCGGCGAGCAGCCCGCGGCGGTCGGAGACCAGTACGCGCACGCCTGCGTCGTACTCGCCCAGCACGTCCGTCGCCCACTCGACGTCCACCAGCTCGGCGGCGTCGACACGCTGCTTCTTCAGCGTCACGCAGTCGCGGGTGTGGACCACCAGTCCCTGTCCTCTGCGGAACTGGCCGACGATCGCATCGCCGGGAATCGGCCGGCAGCACTTCGCGTACTGGATCGCCACGCCCTCGACACCGCGCAGCGAGAGCGCGCCCGGCTTCGTGGGTGCCTGTGCGCCGGCCTCGTCCGGACGATCGCCGAGGCGCGTCAGCGCCTGCGCGACGACGAACGACAGGCGCTTGCCGAGGCCGATGTCGGCGAGGATATCAAGCTGGCTCTTTGCGCCGTACTCCTTCGCCAGCGCCTCCCAGCGCTCCCACGTGATCGCCTCGGGATCCACCTTCAGCGTGGCGAGCGCCTGGCCGAGCAGCCGCTCGCCGAGCGCCGCTGACTCCTTCTGCTGCAGCCCCTTGAGGTAGTGGCGAATGCGCGAGCGCGCCTTGCCGGTGGCGACGAACGACAGCCACGACGGGTTGGGGCGCGCGGTCGGCGAGGTCAGGATCTCGACGTGGTCACCGTTCTTGAGCTCGGTGCGCAACGGCAGAAGCTCGTAGTTGATGCGCGCCGCGACGCAGTGGTGCCCGATGTCGGTGTGCACTCCGTAGGCGAAGTCGACGGCGGTCGCGCCCCGCGGCAGCGCCATGATCTTGCCCTTCGGCGTGAACACGTAGATCTCGTCGGGGAAGAGGTCGCCCTTGATGTTCTCGAGAAACTCCTTGCTGTCGCGCGACTCCGACTGGATCTCGAGCAGGCTCTGCAGCCAGCGGTGCATCTCGCGCTGCGCCTCGGCGAGGTCGACGCCCTCGCGCGTCTTGTACAGCCAGTGCGCCGCGACGCCGGCCTCGGCGACGCGGTGCATGTCGTGGGTGCGGATCTGTGCCTCGAGCGGCGTGCCGAAGGGGCCGAACAGCGTCGTGTGCAGCGACTGGTAACCGTTGGCTTTCGGGATCGCGACGTAGTCCTTGAACTTGCCGGGAATGGGCTTGTAGAGGGAGTGCAGCACGCCGAGCGCGGCGTAGCACGCGGTCGGGTCGTTGACCAGCACGCGCACGCCATAGATGTCGAACACCTGCGAAAACGTATAGCGCTTCTCGCGCATCTTCTTGTACACGGAGTAGACGGTCTTCTCGCGGCCGGTCACCGAGGCGTGGATGCCGCCCTTGTGGAAGCCCTCGCGGATCGTCTCGAGCAGCCTGTTCATCACCTCGCGGCGGTTGCCGCGCGCGGCCTTGATCGCGTTGGCGAGCACCCGGTAGCGCATCGGGTTCAGGTGCTTGAACGACAGGTCCTGCAGCTCGAGGTACAGCGCGTTCAGGCCCAGGCGGTTGGCGATCGGTGCGTAGATGTCGACCGTCTCGCGGGCGATGCGCGAACGCTGCGCAGGCTTCATCACGTCGAGCGTGCGCATGTTGTGCAGCCGGTCGGCGAGCTTGATCAGGATCACGCGCACGTCGCGCGCCATCGCGAGCAGCATCTTGCGGAAGCTCTCGGCCTGCGCGTCCTCCTGCGAGTTGAACTCGATCTGGTCGAGCTTGGAGACGCCGTCGACCATCTCGGCGACCGGGCGGCCGAACGTCGATTCGATCTCGGTCTTGGTGACCGAGGTGTCCTCCATCACGTCGTGCAGGAGCGCGGCGGCGAGCCCCTGCGCGTCGATCCGCCACTGCGACAGGATCGAAGCGACCGCGAGCGGGTGCGTGATGTACGGCTCGCCGGACTTGCGGAACTGTCCGCGGTGCGCGGACTCGGAGAACTCGAACGCGCGCTCGACGAGTTCGACCTCAGTCGGGGCGAGGTAGTGGCCCAGGTGGCGCGTGAACTCGGCAATCTCCGACATGCGCGGGAAGCGGGTCGGGTCGCAGGGCCTCGCCTCGCCGCGGCGGTCAGGTCGCGGGTTTCAGCAGCATCTCGATCCCGACCTTGCCGGCGGCGACTTCGCGCAGCGCGATCACCGTCGGCTTGTCGCGGTCGGTCTCGACCAGCGGCGAGGAGCCCGAGGTGATCTGGCGCGCACGGTTGGTCGCCGCGAGCGTCAGCTCGAAGCGATTGGGGATCTTCTCCAGTGCGTCCTCGATGGTGATGCGTGCCATGGCGGTTCTCGTCGGGTTCAGGGGGAATCGGGTTCGGTCAGCGCCTGCAGCAATCGAGCGTGCCGGCCGCGCTGGCGCGCCACCTTGAGCCGGGCCGCGCGAACAATCGCGGCCAGGTCGTCGATGGCAGTCGCAAAGTCTTGATTGATAATAACATAGTCGAACTCGTGCCAGTGCCGCATTTCGTCGACCGCACCCGCGAGCCGGCGTGCGATCACCTCCGGCGCGTCCTGCCCGCGGCGTTCCAGCCGCTCCTGCAGTACCGCGAGCGACGGCGGCAGGATGAAGATGTGGACCGAGTCGGGCATCAGCCGGCGCACCTGCACGGCACCCTGCCAGTCGATCTCGAGCAGCACGTCCTGACCCGCGGCGACCTGCGCGGCGAGCCACGTCGCCGAGGTCGCGTACCAGTGGCCGTGCACGTGCGCGTGCTCGAGGAACTCGCCCGCGTCCTGCAGCGCACTGAACCGCGCATCGTCGACGAAGTGGTAGTGGACACCCTCGTGCTCGCCAGGACGAGGCGCGCGCGTCGTGTAGGAGACCGACAACCGGATGCCCGGCTCGCGCGCGAGCAGCGCGTTGACGAGGCTGGTCTTGCCGCCACCCGAGGGGGCGGCGATCACGAACAGGCAGCCGGGGGCGGGGCTGTCGGGCACGGGACGCTCATTCCAGGTTCTGCACCTGCTCGCGCATCTGCTCGATCAGCACCTTGAGCTCGAGCGCCGCCTGCGAGAGCTCGGCGTCGACCGACTTCGAGCCCAGCGTGTTCGCCTCGCGGTGCAGCTCCTGCGCAAGGAAGTCGAGCCGCTTGCCGGCGCTGCCGCCCGCGGTCAGCACCCGGCGCACCTCGGCCACGTGCGTCGACAGGCGCGCGATCTCCTCGGCGACGTCGCTCTTGGTCGCGAACAGCGCGAGCTCCTGCTTCAGCCGGTCCTCGTTGGCGTCGAGCCCGGCTTCCTTGAGCCTCGCGCCGAGCTTCTCCACGAATGCCGCGTGGATCGCCGGTACGCGCGGGACGACCCGGGCCACCTGGGTTTCGACGTCGGCGCAGCGGGCGAGGAGCAAGGTCTTCAGCTTGTCCCCTTCGCGGGCACGAGCGGCGGCGAGATCCGACAGTGCCGCGTCGACCAACGCGTGCACGCGTTCCGCAAGGCGGTCGGACGGGATCGATGACTCGACCATTACCCCCGGCCAGCGCAGGATATCCGCGGCAGTGAGCGGGGTCGCGTCGGGGACGACGCGCCGCACCTCCGCGGCGGCGCGGGCGAGCTCGCCGACGCGCTCGCGGTCGACGGTCACCGAGCCCGCGCCCGGCGTGCGGTTCATCGACACGCGGCACTCGACCTTGCCGCGCTTCAACTCGGCCGCAACGCGCTCGCGGAGCGCGGGTTCGAGCTGGCGGAGCTCCTCCGGAAGCCGGACCGTGAGGTCGAGGTAGCGGTGGTTGACCGAGCGCAGCTCGACGGCGAGCGAGAGACCTGGCAGCTCCTCGGCAACCGCCGCGAAGCCGGTCATGCTGAGAATCATGGCCGTTTTGGACGTTTTTTGGCGGTTTTCCAGCGGCCGGGAGGCCCCTCGGCCGCCGGTTTTCTTTACTTCCCTCGGCGGGTTACCGAGAATGTAACGGTTCCGCGACCCCTTCGCAAACCAGTGCCGCGCGGTGTGGCACGCGAATTGCGGTAAGCGTGGGATTCCCCGTGCGATAGCGTCGATGCCCGTCACCAACCAGCCTCTTCAGGGCGGCTACCAGCTCCTCAACTACCGGATCGACCGGCAAATCAGCCGCGGCGGCTTCTCGATCGTCTACCGGGCGTTCGACGAGGCCGGGCAGCCGGTGGCGATCAAGGAGTACCTGCCGTCGTCGCTCGTGCTGCGCACCGAGGGGGACATCGTGCGGGCGTCGTCGGCCGAGAACCTGACCTCGTTCCGCTACGGGATGAAGTGCTTTTTCGAAGAGGGCCGGGCGCTCGCGAAGATCAACCACCCGAACGTCGTGCGCGTGCTCAACTTCTTCCGCGCCAACGAGACCGTGTACATGGTGATGCGCTACGAGCGCGGGCGCACGCTGCAGCAGCAGATCCAGATGAAGCAGGACCAGATGTCCGAGCGCTTCGTGCGGCACGTGTTCATGCACCTGCTGAACGGCCTGCGCGAGGTCCACACCCACAAGATCCTGCACCTCGACATCAAGCCGGCGAACATCTACCTGCGCACCGACGGGGCGCCCGTGCTGCTCGACTTCGGTGCGGCGCGGCAGACGCTCACCAGCAACCGGCCCAAGCTCGCGCCGATGTACACGCCCGGATTCGCCGCGCCCGAGCAGTACCGCGACCCGGACCGGCTCGGGCCGTGGACCGACGTCTACGGCATCGGCGCGTCGATGTTTGCCTGCCTCGCGGCGTTCGCTCCGCAGGCCGCCGACGCGCGCGTGCAGGAGGACCACCTCGTCTCGGCCAAGAAGATCTGGGCCGGGCAGTACTCGGACAACGTGCTCGAGGTGATCGACTGGTGCCTGCGGCTCGACCCGCTGGAGCGTCCGCAGAGCGTGTTCGCACTGCAGAAAGCGATCCGCGACATCGCGCCGAGGAAGCGCAAGCTCACCTTCATGGGCAACCTGAAGCGCGTGCTGTTCACCGAGATCGGTGCGTAGGTCGATGCAAGAGGCGTGCACGTCCCGCCCCCGCCCGGCGCACTGACTTCTCATGCGCTTCACGATCTTCCAGGAATCCCGCAAGGGCTCGCGCAAGGTCAACCAGGACCGGGTCGCGTACACCTACGGACGCGACACGCTGCTGCTCGTCGTCGCCGACGGCATGGGCGGGCACGCCGGCGGCGAGATCGCGGCGCAGATCGCGGTGCGGCTGTTCATCGAGCGCTTCCAGCAGGAGGCGAAGCCCGTCCTCAAGAATCCGCTCAAGTTCCTGCAGGACACGCTGTTGCGCGCCCACGCGGCGCTCGGCTCGTACGCCAACCAGTTCTCGATGCTGGAAACCCCGCGCACCACCTGCGTCGCGGTGATCGTGCAGGCGGGCCACGCCTACTGGGCGCACGTCGGCGACTCGCGCTTCTACCTGTTCCGGCAAGGCGGGCTGATCGCCTCGACCAAGGACCACTCGAAGGTCCAGTACCTGGTCGACCAGGGCGTGATCGGCGCGCACGAGGTCGCCGAGCATCCGGACCGCAACAAGATCTTCAGCTGTCTCGGCGGGCTCGTCGACCCGGTGATCGACCTGTCGCGCCGCACCCCGCTGCGCGGCGGCGACATCCTCGTGCTCTGCACCGACGGCATGTGGAGCGTGATGCCGCCCTCCGAGATCGCCACGTACCTCACGTCGACGCCGATCCTCAAGACGGCCCCACAGATGCTCCGCGAGGCGGAGAAGCGCGGCGGGCCCGACGGCGACAACCTGTCGCTGATTGCCGTGCGCTGGGGCGCGGAGACGCTGGCCGAGGAGTCGTCATCGACGATCACCGAGACGATGGGCCTCGGGGAGTTCCAGACCGAGCTCGACAAGACGGTGACTCTGACCGACCGCAAGGGCACGCAACGCGACCTGACCGACGACGAGATCGAGCGCGCGATCGCCGAAATCCAGTCGACGATCCAGAAGTTCCGCAGGTAGCGGCGTCCCCCGCGCCGCTTGGCGGGCGCGCCGGCGGCCACACGCAAACGTATACTGACGCGCTGTCACGGCTGCGTCACGCGCGGCTGTTCTGATCCCTGCTTCCCGATGCCTGATACCTGAATGCGTCAGATCATCCTCGACACCGAGACGACGGGCCTCGACCCGCGCCAGGGCCACCGCATCATCGAGCTCGCGGGACTCGAGCTCGTCGACCGGCGCCCGACCGGCCGCCACGTGCACCTCTACGTGAATCCGGAGCGCGAGATCGACGCCGGCGCGACCGAGGTGCACGGCATGACCTGGGACGACCTGCGCGACAAGCCGCGTTTCCGCGACGTGGCCGACGGGTTGCTCGACTTCGTGCGCGGCGCCGAGTGGATCATCCACAACGCGCCGTTCGACGTCGCCTTCCTCGACGCCGAGCTCGCGTTGTGCGATCGCGGCGGCTGCGGTGCGCTGTACTCCAGGCTCACCGACACGCTCGCGCTCGCCCGCGAGCGCTTCCCCGGCAAGCGCAACAACCTCGACGCCCTCTGCGAGCGCTTTGGCGTCGACAACGCGGGGCGCAAGCTCCACGGTGCGCTGCTCGACGCGCAGCTGCTTGCCGAGGTCTACCTCGCGATGACGCGCGGGCAGGAGTCGCTCACCATCGACATCGCCGCCCCGGCGGCTTCGAGGGGGGGGTCGGATCGCGCATGGGGGGCGCGGCCGCGCATGCCCCTCGCGGTGCCGGCGCCGAGCGAGGCGGAGCTGGCTGCACACGCCGCGTATCTCGATGCGCTCGACCGGGAGTCGAAAGGGCACTGCGTCTGGCGCGCGCTCGGCGATGCCGCTGCCTGAACGGCACGCCGTCCAGGCAGCGCCGCGGCGGCGCGCGCCCCAAGTGACGCCGACTGACGGTGGCGGCGCCGCCGCCTTGGCGTCCGCGATCGTCGCGGGCGGCGCGCCGGCGACGCTGATCAACCGCGAGCTTTCGTTGCTCGACTTCAACCGGCGCGTGCTCGCGCTGGCCGAGCGCGGCGACGTACCGTTGCTCGAGCGGCTGCGGTTCCTGTGCATCGTCGGCAGCAATCTGGACGAGTTCTTCGAGATCCGCGTCGCGGCCTTGCGCGGCGCGTTGCGCTCGAAGATCCCGCCGCCGGGCATGACGCTGCACGAGGTCCGTATCGACTATGCGCGGATCGCGGACACCGCCCGCGCGCTCGTCGCCGACCAGTACCGGGTGCTGAACGGCCAAGTGCTGCCGGCGCTGGCCGCGCGCGGGATCCGCCTGCTTCGCGATGCCGACCGTACGCCCGCGGAGCGCGCGTGGGTGACCGACTTCTTCGAGCGCGAGGTGCGGCCGCTGCTGACGCCGATCGGACTCGATCCCGCGCACCCGTTCCCGCAGATCGGCAACAAGACGCTCAACTTCGTGGTCGAGCTGGCCGGCCGCGACGCGTTCGGACGCGACACGACGATCGCGATCGTCAAGGCGCCGCGCGTGCTGCCGCGGGTGATCAAGCTGCCGCCCGAGGTGGCCGGCAACGACAGTTCCTTCTTCCTGCTTTCCTCCGCGATCCACGCCCATCTCGGCGATCTCTTCCCCGGCCGCACGCTGGTCGGGTATTCGCAGTTCCGCCTGACCCGCGACGCCGACCTGTGGATCGACGAGGAGGAAGTGAAGAACCTGCGCCAGGCACTGGCCGGCGAGCTCCGCGCGCGGCAGTTCGGTGCGCCGCTGCGGCTCGAGGTGGCGGCCGGCTGCCTACCGCGTCTCGCGCAGTTCCTGCTCGCCCAGTTCGAGCTTCACGAACAGGACCTCTACTGGTGCGACGGCCCGGTCAACCTGATGCGCCTCGCCTCGCTGATCGACCAGGTCGACGACGACGAGCTCGAGTACACCGCTTTCGAGCCGGGGCTGCCGGCGCGCGTCCGCAGCGAGCCCGACATCCTCGCCGCGGTGCGCCGCCAGGACGTTCTGCTGCATCACCCCTACGAGTCGTTCGAGCCGGTGGTGGAGTTCATCCGTCGCGCGGCCATCGATCCCGACGTCGTCGCGATCAAGCAGACCGTCTACCGCACCGGCGCCAGCTCGGCGCTGATGGAGGCGCTGATCGCGGCGGCGCGGGCGGGCAAGGAGGTCACCGTCGTCGTCGAGCTGATGGCGCGCTTCGACGAAGAGGCCAACATCAACTGGGCGGAGCGGCTGGAGCAGGAGGGCGCGCAGGTCGTCTACGGCGTGTTCGGCCTGAAGACCCACGCCAAGCTCGCGCTGCTGCTGCGGCGCGAGCGCGATCGCAGCGGCCGGATGCGGCTCGCGTCCTACGCGCACCTCGGCACCGGCAACTACCATCCGCGCACCACGCGGCTGTATTCGGACTTCGGGCTGCTCACCGCGGACCCTGACCTCTGCGCGGACGTGAACGAGGTGTTCCTGCACATCACGAGCTACGCGAAGGCCTCGCGGATGAAGCGCCTGCTGCTTGCGCCGTTCGCGATGCACCGGCGCGTGATCGAGATGATCCGCCGCGAGGCGCGCCACGCGCAGCAGCGCAAGCCTGCCCGCATCGTCGCCAAGATGAACGGGTTGACCGAGGAGCAGGTGATCCGCGCCCTCTACGCGGCGTCGCAGGCCGGCGTCGAGATCGACCTCGTCGTGCGCGGCGCGTGCGCGCTTCGCCCCGGCGTGCCCGGGCTGTCCGAGAACATCCGCGTGCGCTCCATCCTCGGCCGCTTCCTCGAGCACCACCGCGTCTGGCTGTTCGAGAACGACGGCGCAAAAGACGTCTGGCTCACCTCCGCCGACTGGATGGGCCGCAACCTCTTCCGGCGCATCGAGGTGGCGTTTCCGGTGCTCGACCCGGCGCTGAAGGCACGCGTGATCGACGAGGGGCTCGCCGTGTACCTTGCCGACAACTGCGACGCATGGGACCTCGCCGCCGACGGCACGTGGACGCGCGTCGTGCCCCGGCGCGGCGCGAGGCGCCGGTCGGCGCAGACGCAGTTGCTGGAGCGGCTGCGCAAGCCCTCCCAGGAAGACTAGGATGACACGATGCCCACACTCGCTTCGCTCGTTGCCCCCGAGGAACTGACGTGGACCTGATCCTCTGGCGGCACGCCGAAGCCGAGCCGGGCGAGCCGGACCACGGGCGGCGTCTCACCCCCAAGGGTGTGAAGCAGGCCGCGCGCATGGCCGCATGGCTCGAACGCCACCTTCCCGACTCGTCCCGGGTGCTGGTGTCCCCGGCCGACCGGGCGCAGCAGACGGCTGCCGCGCTCGGCCGCAAGTTCCGCACGGTCGACGATCTCGCTCCCGGCGGGTCGGTCGCCGCGTTGCTCGCGGCCGCGAACTGGCCCGAGTCGCGCGAGCCGGTGCTGATCGTCGGGCACCAGCCGACGCTGGGTGCCGTCGCGTCGTTCCTGCTGTCCGGCGAGGAGGCGTACTGGTCGGTGAAGAAGGGTGCGGTGTGGTGGCTCACCAACCGCGACCGGATGGGCAGTGCCGCGGTCGTGCTGCGGGTCGCGATCGGTCCCGAGTTCGTCTGACCGGCCTTACGCGGGCGTGCGCCGGATCGGGTGGCCCGCTGCCGTCCACTCCGCGATTTCCTTGTCGAGCAGGTGCGCGGTGAGCGGGTGCGCCGCGAGCCACCGCTTGGGCATCCCGAAGCGGATCGACTTGCCGACCTCGAGCACGATGCGCGGCGGCGCGATCGGCCGCCGCGCGTGGTGGAGCAGCACGGCGAGGCGCAGCGCGAGCACCTGCGCGCGCGTGTCGGGATCCTCGAGCGCGGCCTGCACCTTGTCGAGGCCGCCGCGGCAGCCCAGCACGAGGAGCGAGAGGCGTGACTGCTCACCGGCCGAGAACCCCGGCATGTCCGCGTACTGCAGGATGTAGGCGCCGTGCTTGTGGTAGCCGATGTGCGAGACGGTGAAGCCGACCTCGTGCAGCAACCCGGCCCAGGCGATGTTCTGCGCCGCGTCCGCGGAGGGCTGCGTCGACGCCGCCTCGTAGAACGCCCGCGCCATCGCGGCGACGCGCTCCGCGTGGGCGCGGTCGATGCGGTAGCGCTCGAGAAAGCGCTCGACGGTCATGACCCGTGCGTCGCGGTCGACCGTACGCCCGAGCAGGTCGTAGAGGACGCCGAGCCGGAGTGCCCCGCCGACCGGGTTGATCCGCTCGACCGACAGTTCGGCGATCGCCGCGTGCATCACCGCGAACCCCCCGGCCAGCACCGGAGCGCGGGCCGGCTTCAGGCCTTCGAGCTTGAGGCGGCTCACGTGTCCCGCCCCGATCATGCGCTTGCGCAGGCGGGCGAGGCCTTCGGGGGTGATGCCGCCGGCGGAGAGTCCATTGCTCTCCAGGATCTCGGCCAGCGCGAGCGCGGTGCCCGAGGACGCGAACGCCTCGCGCCACTGCGAGCGGTCGAAGTCGCGGGCGATGGCCTCGATCTCGGCACGCGCGTGCGTCTCGGCCGCGCGGAACGCGGTCGCGGAGAGCGCGCCGTCGGCGAAGAACCGCTGCGTCATGCCGACGCAGCCGACCTTGAGCGACTCCAGCCGCTCGGGCTCCATGCCGCGGCCGATGATGAACTCGGTCGAGCCGCCGCCGATGTCGATCACGAGCCGCGGCGCGGCCGACGACGGCAGCACGTGGGCAACGCCGAGGTAGATCAGCCGTGCTTCCTCGTGGCCGCCGATGATGTCGATCGGAAAGCCGAGGGCGGCCTCGGCGCGCGGCAGGAACTCGTCCGCGTTGGTGGCGATGCGGAAGGTGTTGGTCGCCACGGCCCGCACCGCGCCCGGGTGCAGGCCGCGCAGCCGTTCGGCGAAGCGGGCGAGGCACGCGAGGGCGGTCCGCTGCGCGCTGGCCGTGAGGCGGCCCTTGCCGTCGATCCCCGCGCCGATGCGCAGCGTCTCGCGCCACGTGTCGAGGCGGAAGATCTGGTCGCCCTCGACGCGGCCGACCTCGAGCCGGAAGCTGTTGCTGCCCATGTCCACCACCGCGAGCATCTGCGGGGCATTGGCGACCTGTCGGTGGGGCATGGCGTGGCGGCGGGAGGGCGTTGCGGGATCGCCGCGGCGGAAGTGCTACAGTCTAAAGCCCCGCGCGCGCCGTTGCCATGGCCATCGACTACCTCCAGAAGATCCTCACCGCGAAGGTCTACGACGTCGCGATCGAGACACCGCTCGAGCTCGCGCCCACGCTGTCGGCGCGCCTCGGCAGCCGCGTGCTGCTGAAGCGCGAGGATCAGCAGCCGGTGTTCTCGTTCAAGCTCCGCGGCGCGTACAACAAGATGGCGCACCTCTCCGCGGCCGAGCGCGCCCGGGGCGTGATCGCGGCGTCCGCGGGCAACCACGCGCAGGGTGTGGCGCTCGCCGCCGAGCGCCTCGCCTGCAAGGCGACGATCGTGATGCCGGTGACGACCCCGCGGATCAAGGTCGATGCGGTGCGAGGGCGCGGCGCGGAGGTGGTGCTCTTCGGCGACTCCTATTCCGACGCCTACGCGCACGCGATCGAGCTCGGGCGAACGCTGCACGCCACGTTCGTGCACCCCTACGACGATCCCGACGTGATCGCCGGGCAGGGCACGATCGGCATGGAGATCCTGCGCCAGTGGCAGGGCCCGCTCGACGCGATCTTCGTGGCGATCGGCGGCGGCGGGCTGATCAGCGGCATTGCCGCCTACGTGAAGCGCGTGCGCCCTGACGTGAAGGTCATCGGCGTGCAGCCGGTGGACTCCGACGCGATGGCGCGCTCGCTCGCCGCAGGCCGGCGCGTCGTGCTGCCGCACGTCGGGCTCTTCGCCGACGGCGTCGCCGTGAAGCAGGTCGGCAAGGAGACGTTCCGCCTCGTGCGCCAGCTGGTCGACGACGTGATCCTGGTCGACACCGACGCCATCTGCGCGGCGCTGAAGGACGTCTTCGAGGACACCCGCTCGATCCTCGAGCCCGCCGGCGCGCTGGCCGTCGCCGGCGCCAAGGCCTGGGCCGAGCGGCACAAGAGCCGCGGCCACACCTGGGTCGCGATCGCCTGCGGGGCGAACATGAACTTCGATCGCCTGCGCTTCGTCGCCGAGCGTGCCGAGGTCGGCGAGCGTCGCGAGGCGATACTCGCTGTGACGATTCCCGAGCGGCCCGGCAGCTTCCGCGAGTTCATCGCGCTGGTCGGCAACCGCTCGATCACCGAGTTCAACTACCGTTACGCCGGGGCGGATGCCGCGCACATCTTCGTCGGCATCCAGGTGGCGGGCCGGCAGGAGACCGCCGAGATTCTCGCGGAGCTCAAACGCCGGCGCATCGAGGCCTTCGACCTGACCGACAACGAGATGGCCAAGCTGCACGTGCGCCACCTGGTCGGCGGGCACGCGTCGGCGGCGGAGAACGAGATCGTCTATCGCTTCGAGTTCCCCGAGCGTCCGGGGGCGCTCGCCCGCTTCCTCGACAGCATGAGCGCCGGCTGGAACATCAGCCTGTTCCACTACCGCAACCACGGCGCCGACTACGGACGCGTGCTGGTCGGCATGCAGGTACCGCCGGGCGACAAGGCGGAGTTCCGCCGCTTCCTCGACCGGCTGGGCTACGACTTCGTGGACGAGACGCGCAACCCGGCCTATCGGATGTTCCTCGGGCGCTGACGGGTTGCCGGGCCGATCACGGCGCGTCGTGCCGCGTCCCGCGCCCAGGGGCCGCGTCGATCCGCGGCAACCCCTGCCGCGCAACGGCAGCCGCCTGTCGGGAAACTTGCCCGGCCGGCGCATTCGGGCGGTGTTTCAATCGGCGGAAGCGATTCAGGCAAGGTTTGTGCTCTAGGCATAGGGCTTGGGCCATGGCAGACTCGGCCCGGGGCGTGAGACGTGTGGGCTACAACTGGCCCACGGCCGGCGCCGCATGGGGCGGCGCCGGGACTTCGAAGGACCGAGATACCTTGGCCAACCAGACCCCGCTTCCGGGCGTGAAGGTGATGGTGATCGACGACTCGAACACCATTCGCCGCAGCGCCGAGATCTTCCTGCTGCAGGCCGGGTGCACGGTGATCCTCGCCGAGGACGGCTTCGACGCGCTCGCGAAGATCGCCGACCACCAGCCGGACCTCGTGTTCTGCGACATCATGATGCCGCGCCTGGACGGCTACCAGACCTGCGCGCTGATCAAGAAGAACGCGAAGTTCCACCGCACGCCGGTAATCATGCTCTCGTCCAAGGACGGCCTCTTCGACCGCGCCCGCGGCCGGATGGTCGGCTCGGACCAGTACCTCACCAAGCCGTTCACCAAGGAGAGCCTGCTGAAGGCAGTCGCCGCGCACGTCAAGGCCGCCGCGTGAGCCCGAAGGGCCGCCCCGAGGGCGAATCGGACCCGAAACGCGTCAGCGCGGAGGGTAGTCCAGTGACCCTCCCGGGCCGCCCCGAGCGGGGCGTCGAGAACGACGAAGGAAACGAACACCCATGTCGATCCGCAAGATCCTGATAGTCGACGACTCGCCGACCGAGCGGCATGTGCTGAACGACATGCTGACCAAGGCCGGCTACGAGGTCGTGGCGTGCGACAACGGCGAGGACGCCATCCTCAAGGCGAAGTCGGTGCGTCCCGACCTGATCCTCATGGATGTCGTGATGCCCGGGCTGAACGGGTTCCAGGCGACGCGCGCGATCAGTCGCGACCCCGACACGCGCGCGATTCCGATCATCCTGTGCACGTCGAAGAGCCAGGAAACCGACAAGATCTGGGGCATGCGCCAGGGTGCGCGCGACTACATCGTCAAGCCGGTGAACCGCGAGGAACTGCTCGCGAAGATCGGCGCAGTGGCCTGACGCCCGGACCGAAGACCATGGCGCGCGCAGCGAAACTCGACCTCCGGACGTTTCAGCAGGAACTTGCCGCCCGGCTCGCGAGCAAGACCGCCGCGCAGGTCGAGAGCTCGCGGCTCGGACTCTCCTGCGGCGGCGAGAACTGGCTCGTCCGGCTGGCCGACGCGGGGGAGGTGATCGCGGTGCCGCCCTGCGCCGACGTGCCGCTCACCAAGCCGTGGTTCCACGGTCTCGCCAACATCCGCGGCAACCTGTACAGCGTCATCGATTTCGCGGGGTTCCTCGGGCGCGGCAACGTCGCCCCGGCCTCGCACAACCGGCTCGTGCTGTTCGGGCCGCGCGCCGGCGAGCTTCACGCCGGCATCGTCGTGTCCCAGGTGCTCGGCCTGCGCAACCTCGCCGAGCTCGCCCCGGCGGCGCCGTCGTCCGGCGCGCACGCCTGGTACGCGCAGCGCTGGATCGACGCGGACGGCAACGCCTGGCAGGAGATCGACCTCTCCAGGCTCGCCCGCGAGCCCGAATTCCTGCAGGTCGGCGCGTGACGTCGCCGCTAAAAGAGAAAGTCCGGGAGGCAAAGATGGCCCTCAAGATGCCCAAGCTGTTCGGCGAAGCGAAGCCGAAACTCGCCGCAGCCGAAGCGGAGCTCGACGTGCCGACGACGCAGGTCAAGATGGGCGCGTCGGCCCCGAGCGGCTACGACCCGCTCGCCTCCGTCTCGGTGATGGAGCAGCTGCGCGCCGCGACCGCCAAGTCGATCGCGCCGTGGAAACTGCCGCTGATCGGCGGCATGCCGGTGGCCAAGCAGCTGTCGGTCCTCGGCACGGTGTTCGGTACCGCGCTCGTGCTGGCGCTGCTCATGATCATGCTCGACAACCGGGCCGCGTCGCAGGGCGCGGCGGCCACCGCGACCGCCACCGAGATGCAGATGCTCTCGCAGCGACTCGCGCGGGGCTCGGCGCTCGCCTCGCAGGGGCAGGCCCCCGCGTTCGCTGCGGTGCGCGACAGCCGGGAGCGGTTCGCGGTGAACCTGGACGCGCTGCTGAACGGCGGCGACGTGCGGGGCAAATCGCTGGACGTCGTCCAGGACCCCGCCATCCTCGAGCACCTGAACAGCATCAAGGAACGTTGGGCGAAGGTCGACGTCGCCGCGGGCCGGCTCGTCGACAACGAGCAGAGCCTCACCACGCTGGCGAAGGGACTCGAGAGCATCAACCAGGGCAACAACGTGGTCCTCGAGCTGTCGCAGCAGGCAGCGCAGCAGATCGGCCAGGGCGGCGGGACGCTGCGCGACGTCGAGTTCGCGAACCAGCTCGCGGTGCTCTCGCAGCGGATCGCCAAGAACGCCAACGCCATCGCCTCCGGCGACGAGGTGGACCCCGAGGTGGCGTTCCTGCTCGGCAAGGACACGGGGACGTTCCGCGACGTGCTGACGGGCCTGCAGCGCGGCAGCGAGCCGCTGCGGCTCGCGGCGGTGAGGAACGAGGACGCCCGCGCCACGCTCGGGGAGCTCGCGAAGCGGTTCGCGAGCTACGAGCAGGGCGTCAACGCGATCCTGCAGAACATGCAGCGCCTGACCGTCGCCAAGCAGAGCGCGCGGTTGATCAACAACGAGTCCGAGCCGCTGCTTCAGGACGCGACCCGGCTCGCGTCGGTGTTTGAGGGCGGCGGCATCGAGCGCACGTTCACGTTCTGGACCGCGGTCCTGCTCGGGCTCGTCGCGCTGGCGAGCCTCGTCCTCGTCGGCAAGATCTACCTCGACGACTCGCGCGTGCGGGCGCAGGACAGCGAGCAGGAGAACAAGCGCAACCAGGAGGCGATCCTGCGGCTGCTGAACGAGATGGGCAACCTGGCCGACGGCGACCTCACGGTGCAGGCCTCGGTGACGGAGGACGTGACCGGGGCGATCGCGGACTCGATCAACTTCACGATCGAGGAGCTGCGCACGCTCGTCAAGGGCATCAACTCGGCGACCGACCAGGTGACCAAGGCGACGCAAGAGACGCAGTCGATCTCGAACCGCCTGTTCGAGGCGTCGCAGCGGCAGAACCGCGAGATCCAGCAGGCCTCGAACTCGGTGCTGCAGATGGCGCAGTCGATCAGCGAGGTCGCGCAGACCGCGTCCGCTTCGGCGAAGGTCGCGCAGCAGTCGCTGGCGGCCGCCGAGAAGGGCGGCCACGCGGTGAAAAACCAGATCGACGGCATGAACGACATCCGCAAGCAGATCCAGGACACGTCGAAGCGGATCAAGCGGCTCGGCGAGTCCTCGCTCGAGATCGGCGAGATCGTGGAGCTCATCTCCGACATCACCGAGCAGACCAACGTGCTCGCGCTGAACGCCGCGATCCAGGCGGCGTCGGCCGGCGAGGCAGGCCGCGGGTTCACGGTCGTGGCCGAGGAAGTGCAGCGGCTCGCAGAACGCTCCGCAGAGGCGACCAAGCAGATCGACGCGATCGTGAAGACCATTCAGGCCGACACCCAGGACGCGGTCGCGGCCATGGAGAAGTCGACGGTGGGCGTGGTCGAGGGCGCGAAGCTCTCCGACGCCGCCGGCCAGGCGCTCTCCGAGATCCAGAACGTGTCGCGCGACCTGGCCGAGCTGATCGCCCGGATTTCGTCGCAGACGCAGATGCAGTCGACGTCGGTGTCGGAGGTGACCAAGGGCATGCAGGGCATCCTGCGGATCACCGAGGAGACGACCGAGGGCACGAAGCAGACCAACGTGTCGATCGGACAGCTGACCCGACTCGCCGCCGAGCTTCGCTCTTCCGTCGCGGGCTTCAAAGTCTAGGTCCAGCAAGGAACGATCGCCGTGGCCACGGAACTCGCTACCGATTTCGACCTCGGCCCGCTGTCGTGGGTCCAGCAGGAGATCGACCAGTCGCTCGCCCGGGGCCTCGACGCGCTCGCCGCGTTGCGTGCCAATCCGGACGACCGGTCACACCTGAAGCACGCGCGCACGCACGTCCACCAGGCGGCCGGCGCCATCCACATGGTCGGGCTCGACGCCGTCGTCGCGTTCACCGACGAGATCGAGCGGCACCTCGCGCGTCTCGAGGATCTGCCCGCGGCGTCGGTGCCCGCGGCGGTGGACGGCGTCGACCGCGCGTGCCGCAAGCTCAGGATCTTCCTCGACGAGACTGTCGGCGGCGTGGCTCCGGTGCCGCTGCGCCTCTTCCCCGAGTACGAGGCGCTGCAGCACGCCCGCGGCGTGCGCGCTGCCGCGCCTACGGACCTGTTCTACCCGGACCTGTCGGCGCGGGCGCCGCGCATCGCGTCGCGCGACAGCGTGCCGGCGAGCCGGTTGCCGTCGCTACTGATCAAGCAGCGACGGCAGTACCAGCGCGGGCTGCTCGCCTGGCTGCGCGGCGACGCAGGCGGCGCCGCGACGATGCGCGAGGCGATCGCCGGCATCGAGGACGTCGCGTCGCAGTCGAGCCTGCGCACGTTCTGGTGGACGGCGGGCGCGCTGGTCGAGGCGCTGGCCGGCGACGGACTGGAGGTCGGCTTCGGCGTGAAGCAGCTCGCGGCGCGCATCGACCTGCAGATCCGTCGCGTCGCGGAAGGCTCGGCGAAGGTCGCCGACCGCCTGCGCCGCGAAGTGCTCTATCACGTGGCGATCGCCGCGCCGGTCGGGCCGCAGGTGCAGGCGGTGCAGCGCACGTACGGTCTCGCCGGCCTGATCCCGTCGCCGGAGGCGATCGGGACGGACGTCGTGCTGCTGCAGCCGAAGATCCGCGAGGCGCGCGAGCAGCTCGCCGGCGTCAAGGACACCTGGCTCAAGTTCGCCTCGGGGCGCGCCGAGAACCTGCCCAAGCTCAAGCAAACGCTGACGTCGGTGCACACCAAGGCCGCCGAGATGAAGCACGGCGCGCTGATGAAACTCACGTCGGCACTGGTCGAGCGCCTGGACAAGCTGCCTGCGGGAGGCGTGTCCGAGCCCGTGGCGATGGAGTTCGCGACCGCGCTGCTCCTGGCCGAGAGCGCCTTCGAGAACTACTCGAACCTCGCCGCTGACTTCCCGCGCCAGGTCGAGCAGATGATCGCGCGGCTCGACGCCGCGCGGGCCGGTCGCGTTGCGGCGGACGGCGGCGCGCCGGTGCTGGACGAGATGAGCCGTCGCGCTCAGGAGCGGGTGCTGATCGCGCAGGTGGGCCGCGAGATCCAGGCCAACCTCCGCCACATGGAGCAGGTGCTCGATGCCTTCTTCCGCGACAACAGCAAGCGCGCCGAGCTCGAGTCGCTGCGCAAGGACAGCGAGCAGGTGCGCGGGGCGCTCACGATCCTGGGCCTCGACGAGGCCGAGCGCCTGCTCGGCATGTGCCAGGCGCAGATCGAGACGTACCTCGACCCCGAAGTCTTGGTCAGCAACGACGAGCTGGAGCTCCTCGCCGAGTCTCTTTCCGGCCTCGGCTTCTACATCGAGGCCGTCGAGCAGCAGCGGCCCGAGCGCGACCGCCTGATCGCCCCGCTGATCGCGCGGCGGCTGGGCGAGGCGCCGAACGAGGTGCCGGGCGAACGCGACTCGGTCGAGCAGGCTGTCGAGGAACTGCGGGCCGCGCTGCCCAGGCTGCTCGACGAAGTGCAGAGCGCACCCGCCGACCGCGCCGCGCGCGAGGGCCTGCGCATCAAGCTCGCGGCACTGCGCGACGACGCCGAGCTGATCGGCGACGTCGAGCTCGTGCAGCAGGCCGGTGCCGCGCTCGCGGCGTTTGACGCGGGAGGTGCGGCGCACAACCTCGCGGCCGTGGTCGAGGCGATCGCCGACACGGGCGCGCCGCTGCCCGAGCTCTCCGAGGAGACGCAGCGGCTCCTCGAGGTCGACGCGAGCGGCCTCGACGCGGAGTTGCTCGAGATCTACCTCGCCGAAGCGGACGAGGTGCTCGAGACGATGCGGACAAGCCTTGCGGTGCTCGCCGCCAACCGGGGCGATCGCGAGGCGCTGGCGACCGTGCGGCGGGGCTTCCACACGCTCAAGGGGTCGGGACGCATGGTCGGTCTGGCCGACCTGGGCGAGTACGCGTACGACGTCGAAAAGATCCACAACCGGTTGCTCGAGGAGCAGCGGCCGGTGACCGGGGCGGTGCTCACGATGATCGGTACCGCCGAGGCGACGTACCGCGAGTGGGTCGTCGCGCTGTCCCAGCATGGGCGCGTGACGCCCGACCCGTCGGCGCTCCACGCCGCGATCCGCGCGGTCGAGGCCGAGTTGCCGGGCGGCGACTCGGTGATCGGCGCGGCGAAGGCCGGGCAGCAGCCGCCGCCCGGCCACGCCTCGGGTTTCGCGATCGTGTCGCCCGAGCCGGCGACCGTCGAGATCGAAGTCACCGCCCTCCCGTACGATGGGCACGAGGGCGAGTCCGATCGCGCGGCCAACGCGCCGGCGCTCGACCCGGATGCGCCTGCCGCCATGCTGACGCAGGACGAGTTGCCGGAACTCGGTGTCGCGGACGGCGACGCGTTGCCCTCGATCGAGGTCGAGGCTGGTGACGACGGAGCGGAGGACGTCACGCTGCCCGCGGCGACGGAGGGCGAGCACAAGCCGCGGCCGTTCGACACGCTGCCCGTGTACGGAGTCACACTGAAACTCGTCGCGGACAACACGAGGTCGGCGGCCTCGGTTCAGTCCGCGGACGAACCTCACGTGTCCGAGCCGCCGCGTGTCGTCGCACCACCGCGTGTCGTCGAGCTGCCTCCGCGCGACCCGCAGGACGACGAAGCGCCGACGCCGCCGGACGAGCGCGCGGAAACCGCGCCGGCGGAACCGGAAGAGATCACCGTCGGCACAGTCACGCTGTCCGCGACGCTGTGGCGAATCCTCGCCGACGAGGCGGGGCAGCACCTCGCGACGCTCGACCACGATCTCGCGCTCCTGCAGTTCGACCCGGCTGCGCAGCCCGCGCCGGCGATGATCCGCGCGGCACACACGCTGTGCGGTATCCATCGTACCGGAGGGTTTCACTCGGTTGCCGCGCTGGCGAAGTCGCTCGAGCTCGCGCTGATCGCGCTCGCGCAGATCGATGCGCGTCCGGCCACGGCGCTGCCGGTGCTCGCCCGCGCCGTCGAGGCGCTGCGGCGTCTCGTCGACTCGATCGAGACGCGCCAGGCGTTTCGTCCGGGCGACGAGCAGGAAGCCCGCGACAGCCAGGGCGAGCTCGATGCCCTTCGGCAACAGGCTGCCGACCTGGGCGAACTCGATGCCGAGACTGCCGCCGCGCATGCCGCGCAGTCCGAGGAGGAGGCGGCGGCCCCTGCCGCAGTCGCCGACGCCGCCGCCGGGCTGGTGCTGCCGCAGCCGGCGCCGGATCCGCTCGCGGCGATCCGCGACGAGGTCGAGGATCCGCAGGTGCTGTCGATCTTCCTCGAGGAGGCGGCGGAGCTCTTCCCCGCCGCGGGCGAGCAATTGCGCCGCTGGCAGCGCGCCCCGCACGACGGGGCCTCGGCGCAGGATCTGCGGCGCACGCTGCACACGTTCAAGGGCAGTGCCCGCATGGCCGGCGCGATGCGTCTGGGCGAGCTCACGCACCTCATGGAGTCGCGCCTGATCGAGGGCGACGCACTCGCGGAGGCGTCGCCGGAGCTCTTCGAGGCGCTCGAGACCGACCTCGACCGGGTCGCCTACGTGCTCGACCGGCTGCGCGACGGTGAGAGCAACGTCGCGCTGCCCTGGGTCGCGGCGGCGGAAGAAGTGCCGGTTGTCGCCACGGCTGCGCCGGCCGAGGTCGCGGCGCCGGCGATGGACACGGCGCTCCGGCCCGTCACGGCGGAACCGCCACGCGAAGCGGTCGAGCTGGAAGTCGCCGCGAGCGGCGTGGACGCAATCGCTCCCGCCGGACCGGCGTCGGTGACACCCCAGCCCCTGCCGACGGTTGAGCCGACGGCTCCTGCCGAGGTCGTGGCGACCCCAGCGTCCGTCACGCCAGAGAAGCCTTCGACCCCGGCGCGCGTGCCGACGGCGACGACCACCGCCACCGCCGCACGCGTCGACGTCGCCGAAGGTGACGCGGGTCCGCGCGCGATGCTCCGGGTGCGTGCCGACACGATCGACCGCCTGGTGAACGAGGCAGGGGAAGTGGCGATCGCCCGCGCGCGCATCGACGGCGAGCTGCGCGCGCTCAAGGCAAATCTGCTCGAGCTCACCGGATCGGTGATCCGTCTGCGCGGCCAGGTGCGCGAGATCGAGATCCAGGCGGAATCGCAGATCCAGTCGCGCATGACGCAGATGCACGAGCACAGCGACGACTTCGATCCGCTCGAGTTCGACCGCTACACGCGCTTCCAGGAGCTGACGCGCTCGCTTGCCGAGGGCGTCAACGACGTGTCCACGGTGCAGCAGGCGCTGCTCAAGAACCTGGACGACGCCGATGCGGCGCTCCTCGCGCAGTCGCGCCTGTCGCGCGACATGCAGCAGCAGCTCTTCGCGATCCGCACGGTACCCTTCTCGAGCCTGTCCGAGCGCCTCTACCGCATCGTGCGGCAGGTGGCGAAGGAGCTCGGCAAGCGCGTCAATCTCGAAGTCGTGGGTGCGCAGACCGAGCTCGACCGCTCGGTGCTGGAAAAGCTCGCGGGACCGCTGGAGCACCTGCTGCGCAACGCGCTCGACCACGGCATCGAAAGCCGCGAAGCGCGCCGCGCGGTCGGCAAGTCCGAGACCGGCGAGATCACGCTGGCGGTGCGTCAGTCGGGCAACGAGATCGTGATCGAGCTCGCGGACGACGGGGCCGGCATCGACCTCGGGCGGGTGCGCGAGAAGGCCCTCGCGCTGGGGCTCGTCCCCGGCGACGCGACGCCCACCGACCGCCAGCTGCTCGATTGCATCTTCCGGCCGGGCTTCTCGACCGCCACGCGGGTCACCGCGATCTCGGGGCGCGGCGTGGGCATGGACGTCGTGCGCGCCGAGCTCGCCGCGCTGGGCGGGCGGGTCGAGGTCGAGACCGAGTCCGGCCGCGGGTCGCGTTTCACCCTTGCGCTGCCGCTGACGCTGGCCGTCGCCCAGGCCGTGCTGGTGCGCGCCGGCGGACGCATGTGGGCGCTGCCGGCGCCGATGGTCGAGCAGGTGCAGCAGGTGCGGGAGGAGGCGCTGTTCAACCTCTACGTGACCCGCGAGGTCGAGTGGCTGGGCCGGCGCTATCCGTTCCACTACCTGCCGCGGCTCGTGGGCGACACCGCCCACCATCCCGAAACGCAGCGCTACAACTCCGTGCTGCTGCTGAAGAGCGGGCACGGCGCCTGCGCGGTCCACATCGACGAGATGGTGGGCAAGCAGGAAATCGTGGTGAAGAACATCGGCCCGCAGCTCGCGCGCGTCTCCGGCATCGCCGGGGCGACGGTGCTCGGCACCGGCGAGATCGTGCTGATCATCAACCCGGTGCAGCTCGCGGAACGGGCCGACGTCCCGGCGCTCGACCCCAACGGGGCGACGCGCGTGGTCGCCACGGCGGCGGCGACGCCGGGCCCGCCGCTCGTGATGATCGTCGACGATTCGCTCACGGTGCGCAAGATCACGAGCCGCCTGCTGGTCCGCGAGGGCTTCCGCGTCGCTACCGCAAAGGACGGGCTCGACGCGCTGCAGGCGCTCGCCGACGAGATGCCCGACCTGATCCTGCTCGACATCGAGATGCCGCGCATGGACGGCTTCGAGTTCACCAAGACGCTGAAGAGCGACCCCGCGAACGCGCACATCCCGATCGTGATGATCACGTCACGTACCGCGGACAAGCACCGCGCCCGCGCGGCCGAGCTCGGCGTCGACCTCTACCTCGGCAAGCCGTACCAGGAAGAGGAACTGCTGCGCAACCTGCGTGAGATGCTGGGCGTCGCTGCACCGGCTTGAGGGGGCGCGGACCGCGGCCACGCGGGGCGGACGCGCAGCGATTCCACAAGTGCGCCGGGCGAACCCCGGCGCGCGGCGTTTCCGGGGGCGGCAGGCCGGTTGCCGCGACGTTCCTTCCGACGCAGCCGTGCGCAAAGCTTGACGCGCCGCAACACTTGCGCGTCCCGGCACGCCGCGTCGTCGTCGGGCTCCGGACGCGCAGGTTAAACTCCCTCCGAACGACGGTCACATACCGAGGGAGATGGGCATGGCGGAATACAGGACGGGTCAGCTTCGTACCGTAGCGCTGGTGGGTCACGGAGCATCCGGCAAGACGACGCTCGCGGAGGCGCTGCTCGCGCGCGCGGGCATGGTGGGTGGGGCGGGCAGCGTCGAGCGCGGCACGACCACCTCCGACTTCG
>Ga0105096_10000060_pt1 | contig 24330 bp, 20 predicted proteins | sample PPLLak3cmMay2015_FD_87036 | JGI IMG/M metagenome (GOLD analysis project Ga0105096, IMG submission 87036) | Freshwater sediment microbial communities from Prairie Pothole Lake near Jamestown, North Dakota, USA - PPLs Lake P7 Core (1) Depth... | ecosystem: Environmental > Aquatic > Freshwater >... | reverse complement strand
GAGTACATCCACGGGGACATCGGGTGGGAGTTCTGGTGCGCGGAGGGCGACGCGCTGCCGGCCCGCACGATTGAGCTGTTGAAGCACGTCGACGCCGCGCTCTTCGGCGCCATCACCTCGAAGCCGGTGAAGGCGGCGGAAGCCGAGCTGGTGCCGTCGCTGAAGGGCACGGGCCTCATCTATCGCTCGCCCATCGTGCGCATGCGCCAGCTGTTCGACCTGTACATCTGCCTCCGGCCGATGAAGGCCTACGCGGGTAACGCGCTCAACTTCAACGACCAGATCGACCTGGTCATGTTCCGTGAGAACACCGAGGACCTCTACGCGGGTGTGGAGTTCAACCCGGTGCCGGGGCCGCTCGCCGACACGCTGCGGGCCCTCTCTCCGGCGTTCAAGCCGTTCGCGGACCTGGCGCCCGATCAGTACGCCGTCTCCTGCAAGATCAACACGCGCAAGGGCTCCGAGCGCATCATCGACGCGGCTTTCGCGTACGCCCGCAAGTACGGGCGGAAGAAGGTGACCGTCGTGCACAAGGCCAACGTCGTGCGGGCCACCGACGGGCTGTTCCTCGAGACGGCGAAGGAGGTCGCGGCACGCTACCCGGACATCGCCTGGGACGAAGGCAACGTGGACGCCATCACGATGTGGCTTCTCAAGAACCCGCTGAGCTACGACGTCCTGGTCGCCCCGAACCTCTACGGCGACATCGTGTCGGACCTCTGCGCGCAGATGGTCGGCGGCCTCGGCTTCGCCTGCTCGGGCAACATCGGCACGAAGCTGGCGGTGTTCGAGCCGACCCACGGCTCCGCGCCGAAATACGCGGGCCAGTACAAGGTCAATCCCATCGCGACGATTCTCACGGCCAAGATGATGCTCGACTGGCTCGGCGAGACGGACATGGGCGCGCGCGTCGAACGCGCCACGGCGGCCGTCATCGAGCAGGGCCAGGTCCGCACCTACGACATGGGCGGCAGCCATACGTCGCTCGAGATGGCGGAGGCGATCGCCAGAGAGCTCTAAATCGGGACTCGGGATTCGGGACTCGGGGCTCGACCGAGAATCGTGCCGATTGCGAGCAGGGTCAACAAGCTGCGGGAAGCGCGTTCGGCGCGAGTCCCGGACCCCGGACCCCGAGGCCCGGACGTGCGAGCCCAAGGAGCGCAGCGTGCAGAGCGAGCGGGTTGTCCTACACGAAGTCGGGATGCGGGACGGACTGCAGATCGAATCGCAGGCCGTCCCGACGGAGCGCAAGCTCGACTGGATCGCCCGCCTCGCCCGCGCGGGACTCCCGATGATCCAGGTCGGCTCGTTCGTCAACCCGCAGAAGGTCCCCCAGATGGCGGACACCGACGAGTTGTTTCGCCGCCTGGCGGACGCCGAACGCCCGCCGGGCGTGGTCTGCTCGGCCCTCGTCCTGAACGAACGCGGCCTCGAACGCGGCCTCGCCTGCGGCGTCGACTACTTCTGCATGGGCGTCTCGGCCAGCGACACGCACAGCCGGAAGAACACCGGGATGAGCACCGCCGAGGCCGCCGGCCGCATCGTCGCGATGGGACGGGCGGCGGCGGCGGCCGGCAAGGGCGTCCAGGTGTCGGTCCAGTCCGCGTTCGGCTGCGGCTTCGAAGGGGCCGTGCCGCCGGAGCGCGTGCTCGATCTCGCGCGGCGCTTCCTGGAGGCGGGGCTCACGACCATCAGCCTCGCGGACACGGCCGGTCACGCGAATCCCGCGCAGGTCGACGCGCTCGTTGGCGCCGTCCGGGCGCTGGATGACCGGCTGGCGATGACCTGCCATTTCCACGACACGTACGGGATGGGGCTGGCGAATGCGTACGCGGCGTTCCGCGCCGGCGTCACGTCGTTCGAGTCGGCGTTCGGGGGCCTCGGCGGCTGCCCCTTCACGGCGGTCGCGGCGGGCAACGTCTGCACGGAGGACCTGGCGCACCTGCTGCACCGCATGGGCGCGACCACCGGCGTCGACGTCGCGGCCGTCGCCAGCGTGACGAAAGACGCGGCCGCGTTCTTCGGCCGCGCGCTTCCCGGCGTCATTCACCGGACCGGCCCGATTCCCTCCCCGGCAGCCTGATCCGGCATCGAGGTGCGAACCGTGAAACTGCTCGACGGCGTCCGGGTGCTCGACCTGACCAACGTGCTGGCCGGCCCGTTTGCCACCATGCACCTGGCCCTGGCGGGCGCAGACGTCATCAAGATCGAGAACCCCGAGGGCGGCGATCTCGCGCGCAAACTGGGCAACGTGCCGAAGCTCAACCAGGAGCTGATGGGGACCAGTTTCCTCGCCCAGAACGCCAACAAGCGGTCGCTCACCCTGAACCTGAAGTTCGACGAGGGCCGGGAGATCTTCCGGCGTCTCGCGGCCGCGGCCGACGTGGTCGTCGAGAATTTCAGGCCCGGCGTGATGACGCGCCTCGGCGTCGGCTACGAGACGCTGCGCGCGCTGAACCCCCGTCTGGTGTATTGCGCGATCTCCGGATTCGGCCAGACGGGCCCAGACGCGAACAAGCCCGCCTACGACCAGATCATCCAGGGGCTGAGCGGCGTCATGGACGTCAACGGCGACGAGCGCCTGCACCCGCTCCGCTGCGGGTTCCCGGTGTGCGACACCGTGGGCGGCCTCAACGCGGCCTTCGCCATCATGGGCGCCCTGTATCACCGTGAGCGCACCGGCGAGGGCCAGTTCGTCGACATCGCGATGCTCGACTCGATCATGCCGCTGATGGGCTGGGTCGCCGCGAACCTCCTCATCGGCGGAGTGCCGCCGGTCCCGATGGGCAACGACAACTTCACCGCGGCGCCCTCGGGCGTGTTCGTCACCGGGGACGGGTACATCAACATCGCGGCCAACCAGCAGGAACAGTGGGAATCGGTCTGCGACGCGCTCGGCGTGCCGGAGCTGAAGACCGATGCGCGGTTCGAGAAGCGCGACGCGCGCAAGGCCAACCGCACGCAGCTCACGCCGCTGCTCGAGGCGAAACTCGCCGAGCACCCGACGTCTCACTGGGTGGAGGTGCTCAACGGGAAGGGCGTCCCATCGGGCGAGATCCTCGGCCTCGGGACCGCGCTCGCCCAACCGCAGATTGCGCACCGTGGTACGATCCAGACCGTGGCGGAGCCGGGCCTCGGCGATTTGCGCCTGTTCAACCTCACCGCGAAGTTCGAAAAGACGCCCGCGTCGATTGATGCGCCCCCCCCGCGCCTCTCCGCCCACACCGACACGATTCTCGGCGACCTCGGCTACACGGCCGAGAGCATCGCCGCGCTCCGCCGGAAGGGAGTCGTCTGACACATGGGCATGACCGTCGCACAGAAGATCCTTGCGCGGGCCTCGGGCCTCGCCTCCGTCAACGTCGGCGACGTCGTCGAGCCGGCGGTCGACATGGCAATGTCGCACGAGAACACGGCGCTTGTCATCAACCAGTTCCTGGAGATCTTCAAGGGCACGGGCCTCGAGCCGCGCGTCTGGGACCCGTCGAGCATCGCCGTGATCTTCGACCACCGCGTCCCGGCGGAATCGGCGAAGACGGCCACGAACCAGAAGAAGGTGCGCGAATTCGCCGCCGCCCAGGGCATCGCGAAGTTCCACGACGTACGCGGCGACTCGGGCGGCATCTGCCACCAGGTGATGGCCGAGGAAGGCTATGACCGGCCCGGCGCCGTGATTGTCGGCGCCGACAGCCACACGACCAGCCACGGCGCCCTCGGGGCGCTGGCCTTCGGCGTGGGCGCCACGGAGATGGCGTCGGTCTGGGCGCTCGGCCGCGCCGTGAACATCCAGGTCCCGGCGACCATCAAGGTCGTCCTCAGCGGCCGCTTGAGTCCGGCGGTCACGCCGAAAGATGTCATCCTCCACCTCGTCGGCCTGCTCACCGCGGAGGGCGGGAACTTCAAGGTCATCGAGTTCCACGGCGACGCGATCGCGGCGATGCCGACCTCGGGCCGCCTCGTGCTGTGCAACATGTCGGTCGAGGCGGGTGCCACGTCGGGCATCGTGCCCGCCGACGCTGAAACCGTCCGCTATCTCCGAGAGGAGGCGGGCGTCACGGACCCGCTCGACCTGGTCCAGCCGGATCCGGACGCGGCGTACGACCGCGTGATCGAGATCGACATCTCGACGCTCGGGCCGCAGATCGCGTGCCCGCACACGGTCGACAACGTGAGGGGCGTGGGCGCGGTCGCCGGCACGAAGGTCCACCAGATTGTCATCGGCTCGTGCACCAACGGGCGGCTCGACGACCTCGAGGAGGCCGCGCGCCGCCTCAAGGGCCGGAAAATCGCGAAGGACGTGCGCATGCTGGTTTTCCCCGCTTCCTGGAAAATCTACAAGGAGGCGATGACGCGCGGGTACCTCGGCGACCTGATGGAGGCCGGCGCCGTCATCATGAACCCGGGGTGCGGCTGCTGCCTGGGCATCCACGAGGGTGCCCTCGGCGACGGCGAGACGGCACTCTCGACGACGAACCGCAATTTCCACGGCCGGATGGGCAACCCCAATTCCGATGTCTACCTGTGCTCCCCCGCCGTCGCCGCGGCCAGCGCCATGCGCGGCGTGATCACCGACCCGCGGAAGGAGGACTGAGCGCCATGGCCACGGTTGTCTACAAGGTCGGCGACGATGTGTCGACCGACGCCATCTACCCCGGCCGTTTCATGGCCACGGTGCTGCCGTCGGAGACGCCCCAGTTCTGCTTCGCCGACGACAAGACGTTCAACACCGCGCTCCAGCAGAAGGCGATCGCCCCGGGCGGCATCATCGTCGGCGGACAGAATTTCGGCTGCGGCTCGTCCCGCGAGCAGGCCGCATCGACCATCAAGGGCCACGGCCTTGTCGTCATCGCCCGCGGGTTCGCGCGGATATTCCTGCAGAACTCGATCAACCTCGGGCTGCGGACCATCATCTGCCCGGCACTCGAGGCCGACGTGGGAGACGAGATCGCGCTCATGCCGGCGCACGTGCGGAACGTGACGCGGAGCGCGGACTTCCCCATCGTGCCGCTGCCCGCCGCCAGGCAGGCCATCATCGACGCCGGCGGGCTCATCGCCTACACCCGCACGCGGCTGGTGGCCGGCCGGGCGAGGTAAGCGCATGGGCGGCCGCCCGGCCGTGCCGCGCCGTAGCGCAGGGCGAGGTCCGAGCGCGAAGGCGGGTGGCGGGCCGCCGGGGTCTGTGCGATCATGGAGAGCATGCGCCAGATCGACGCGATGCTGCCGCTCGACGAGGTCCGCGACCTCGCCGGCGAAGTGCGGCGCCTCTTCGACGACCTCGACCGCGCGAGAACGCTGGACAGGCGGCTGCTCCCCGGCGTGTTCTCGCCCACCCTGGATGCCCAGGAAACGCCCGGGGCGATCGAGATCGTCGTCGATCTGCCCGGCGTCGCCCTCGATGACATCCGCATCCTCATCAAGGGCTGCGTGGTCATCATCGCCGGCGGCAAGATGCCGCCGAACCCGGGCGAACGCGCCGAGGCCAGCTTCCACCTCGTCGAGCGCGACTTCGGGAGGTTCGCCCGGGCGGTCCGGCTGACCGGCGCCTTCCATACCGCTCGCGCCACGGCCACGCTGGCCAACGGCGAGTTGCGCGTCACAGTCCCGAAGGTCGAGGAGCGCCGCGGCCGCGACATCCCCGTCCAGATCCGGCGCGGGCCGGACGCCTGACGCGGCGGCGCACACCGGTTTCCCGCATCATGCGCATCCTGTTCATCGGCGACGTCTTCGGCCGCACCGGGCGCGACCTCGTGCGCCAGGGACTCCCCGTGCTCGCCGCCCGCTACGGCATCGGCGCCGTGATCGCCAACGTCGAGAACGCGGCGGCCGGCGCCGGCATCACGCGGGAAACAGGCGAGGGGCTGCTGAAGTCCGGCGTCGATGTGATGACCACCGGCAACCACGTCTGGGACAAGCGCGAGGCGCTCTCGTACATCGGCGTGGAGCCCCGCCTGCTGAGGCCGCTGAATATGGCGTCCGCCGCTCCGGGGCGCGGGGCCTTCGTGGCCCGCACCCAGGACGGGCGCCCCGTCGGCGTGATCAACCTGATGGGACGGGTCTTCATGCCGCCGGTCGACAACCCGTTCGCGGCGGCCGCCGCGGCCGTCGAACGGCTCGCGCGCGAGTGCCGCCTCATCGTCGTGGACATGCACGCGGAGGCCACCGCCGAGAAGATCGCCATGGGGTGGTACCTGGACGGCCGCGTGACGGCGGTCATCGGCACCCATACGCACGTGCAGACGGCCGACGCCCGCGTGTTGCCCGGCGGCACGGCCTACATCACCGATGTCGGCATGACCGGCCCGCACGATTCGATCATCGGCATGGAGCGCGCCGCCGTGCTCGACCGCTTCGTCACGGGCCTCCCGGTGAAGATGGAGCCCGCCTCCGACAACCCGCGCCTTCAGGCGATCCTCGTCGACGCCGACGAGCGCACCGGCCTGGCGCGCGGCGTCGAGCGCCTCGACTGGTCCCTTGATGACATTTCCGACGCGCGGCGCGCGGGAGACGATGCCCAGCCTCTTTGACCTGCCGTTCGACGACGCCGACGGCGGGCAGGCCGGCGGGCCAGTCGCCCCGCCGTCTCCCCGCGTCTACACCGTCTCGGAGCTGACATCCGAGGTCCGCCTGCTGCTCGAGACGACGTGGTCCGACGTCTGGGTCGAGGGCGAGATTTCCAATTGCCGGCTGTGGTCGACCGGCCACATCTACTTCTCCCTGAAGGACGCGGGCGCTCAACTGCGCGCCGTCATGTTCAAGGCGGCCGCCCGATCGCTCAGGTTCAGGCTCGAGGACGGGCAGCACGTGCTCGCCAGGGGCCGGCTCGGAGTCTACGAGCCGAAGGGCGAGTACCAGATTGTCTGCGCCGAGATTGAGCCCAGGGGCCTCGGGGCCAGGCAGCTCGCGCTGGAGCAGCTCAAGAAGCGCCTGCAGGCCGACGGCCTTCTCGACGCGTCGCGCAAGCGGCCGCTGCCGGCGCTGCCCCGCCGGATCGGCATCGTCACGTCGATTGACGGCGCGGCCATCCGCGACATCCTGAAAGTGCTGGGCCGGCGCTATCAGAACGCCCACGTGATCATCGCGCCGGCGCGCGTCCAGGGCGAGACGGCGTCGGCCGACATCGCACGCGCGCTTGCCGAACTCGGCCGCGTCGAAGGTGTCGATGTCGTCATCGTCGGGCGCGGCGGCGGGTCGATCGAAGACCTGTGGGCATTCAACGAAGAGCCGGCGGCCCGGGCGATCGCGGCCTGCCCGGTGCCGGTCATCTCGGCCGTCGGCCACGAGGTCGACGTCACGCTGGCGGACCTGGTGGCCGACCTGCGCGCGCCGACGCCGTCGGCGGCCGCCGAGATTGTCGTGGCGGCGAAAGACGAGTTCACCTCACGCATCGACGCCCTGGCCGCCCGGGCGCTGGCCGCGGCAGGCAGACGGATGCAGCAGGGGCTGCAGGCCCTGCAGCGCCTGGAAGCCAGGCCGGCGATGGCGGGATTCGCCGGCCGCCTGGCCCTGCGAGGCCGGCACGTGGCCGAACTGCAGCTCGAATTGCAGCGCGGCGGACGAGACGGCGTGGCGCGCCGGCAGCGGGCGTTCCAGGCGCTCAGAACCCGCCTCGACGCGCTGGATCTGCGGCGCAGGCTCGGCAGGATCGACACGCGGCTCTCGCAGGTCGACGCGCGGCTGAGGGCCGCGGCGGTCCGGACGTACCATGGTGCGGAGGGCCGGCTCGGTTCGCTGGCCGCGCGGCTCGGCACGTTGAGCCCGCTGGCGGTGCTCGGGCGCGGGTACGCCGTATGCTGGGACGGAGAGCGGCGGCAGATTCTGCGTGAGGCGGCGGCGGTCAACGACGGGGACGCCGTCCGGGTGACGCTGCATCGCGGCGAACTGCGGTGCGTCGTGACCGGGCGCGAGGAGGAGCCGTAGGCTCTTGCAGGACCACACACCCATGGACGTCAACATCAAGGATTTCGAAGGCGCCATCGCCGAACTCGAGACCATTGTCCGGAAGCTGGAGGAAGGCGACCTCGCCCTCGAGCAGTCGCTCGAGCTGTACGAGCGAGGCGTGCGGCTCTCCCGCTACTGCCACGCGCGGCTCGAGGAAGCCGAACGCCGCATCGAAGTGCTCGGTGAGGGCGGAGAACTCCGGCCCGCCCCGCCGGCGCTGGCGGCGGTCGGCGAAGACGACGGGCGGGATGCCGACGCCGAGCCGTCGCGAAAGGGCCGGCGGGCGTGAGCGACACCCCGCCTCTGCCGCTTGGTGACTACCTCCGCCTGCGCCGTGACGAGGTGGAGCAGGCGCTGGCGCGGGTGCTGCCGCCGCTGGAGGGTAGGCTTGCGGCCATCCGTGAAGCCATGCGCTACAGCCTCCTCGCCGGCGGCAAGCGCCTCAGGCCGATCCTGGCGCTGACCGCGGCCGACGCCGCCGCCCCGGGCGATCCCGAGGCCTCCGTCCTCGCGATGCCCGCCGCGTGTGCGATCGAGATGATCCACACGTACTCGCTCATTCACGACGACCTGCCGGCGATGGACAACGACTCCATGCGGCGCGGCAAGCCCACGCTGCACGTCGTCCACGGCGAGGGCCTCGCGATCCTTGCGGGAGACGGCCTGCTGGCCGAAGCGTTCGTGCTGCTCGCGCGCGACCCCGACGACGACGGCCGGCCCGAGGTCGCCGCGCGGAAACTGGCGGCCATCCGGCGCATCGCCGACGCCGCAGGCGCCGCGGGCATGGTCGGCGGGCAGGCGATCGATCTGCAGGCCGTCGGGCGGAGCCAGGGCCCCGACATGCTCGATGCCACCGGCCTGAAGGACATGCACGCCCGCAAGACCGGCGCCCTCATCCGCGCCGCCGCGGTCGTTGGCGCAATCATGGCCGGTGCGCCACCGGCGCGCATCGACGCCGTGGATCGCTACGCCACGTGGCTCGGCCTCGCGTTCCAGATCGTCGACGACGTGCTCGATGTCGTGGGCGAGGACCAGGCGCTCGGCAAGACCGCCGGGAAGGACGCGGCGGCCGGCAAGCCGACCTACCCGTCCCTGTTCGGGCTGCAGGCCTCGAAACGCATGGCCCGGGAAGCCGCTGATGAGGCGGTCGCGGCCCTGGGCGCGGCGGAGCTCGATCGCGGCCGGCTCGCCGAGATCGCCCGCTGGGTTGTCGCACGCACGTCCTAGCCCCGCCAGCCCATGGCTTCCGCGCCCCGCACCCGCCTCGACCTGCGCCTCGTCGGCGAGGGGCTCGCCGCCTCGCGCGAGCGGGCGCGCGCGCTCATCCTGGCGGGACGCGTCACGGTGGGAGGTGTCATCGTCAGCAAGGCCGGCACGAGCGTCCCTGCCGACGCACCCGTCGCCGTGGTGGAACCCGATTTCCCCTGGGTGGGGCGCGGGGGCGTCAAGCTCGCCCACGCGCTCGACTGCTTCCGGATCGACGTCGCGGGGCGCGAAGCGCTGGACATCGGCGCCTCGACGGGGGGATTCACCGACGTGCTGCTCCAGCGCGGCGCGCGGCGCGTCGTCGCGCTCGACGTCGGCCACGGCCAGCTCGACTGGCGGCTGAGGAAAGACGCGCGCGTCGTCGTGCTGGAGCGCCGCAACGCGCGTCAACTCGAGCGCGGCTGGCTGCCCGCGCCCGCCGAGGTGGTCACCATTGACGTCTCGTTCATCTCACTGCGCCTGATCCTGCCGGCCCTTCCGCCCGTGCTCGCCCCCGGCGCGGACATCGTGGCCCTGGTGAAACCGCAGTTCGAAGCGGGCCGCGGCGAAGTCGGGCGGGGCGGCCTGGTGAAGGACCCGGCCGTGCACGAAGCCGTGCTGGCGCGGGTGACGGACCGGGCGGCGGCGTGCGGCCTGGTCCGCGTCGCGATGACGCCCTCGCCCATCACCGGCGCCACGGGCAACCGGGAATTCCTGGTGCACCTGCGGCGGGGCTGAGGCGCGGAGGCCGGCCCTGGCGGGGCAAACGGCCCGTTGCGCGAGTTCGTGGACGTCGCGGGGCGTGTGGCGATTACAATAGTCGGATGATGAACGCTCTGCTGACTTCCGTGCGCCGCTCCCGCTTGATCGTCTTCCTGATTGCGCTCGCCGGACTTGCCGGCGGCTGCCAGTCCAAGACCGCCGCCCCGCCCGTCTCCGCCGACGCATGGGCGGTGGTGAACGGACGCGAGATTACCCGCGACGACGTGGAGAGGTCCTTCCGCCGGAATCTCCAGGCTCCGCCGCCATCCTCCGAGGAGGAAACGGCCGCCGCGAAGCTGGAGATGCTCGACCAGCTCGTGGTCCAGGACCTGCTCCTCGCGAAGGCCCGGGAGCTGAAGATCGAGCTGCCCGACACCGAACTCGACGCCGCCTACGTCGAAGCCCGCAAGGACATCCCGGACGAGTCCTTCAAGCAGGAGCTGGCCAGGCGGAACCTGACCGCCGCCGACATGCGCGAAGGGCTGCGCCGCGACATGCTCGTGCAGAAACTGCTCGAGCGCGAAGTCGTGTCGAAAGTCACCGTGACCGACCAGGAGGTGGCCGCGTTCTTCGAGGCGAACCGCGCGCAGTTCAACCGCACCGAGGACGCGTACCGCATCGCGCAGATTGTCATCACTCCTGTCCGCGACGCGCGCATCGCCAACCGGACCGGCAACGACGCGACGACACCCCAGGAGGCAGCCGTCAAGGTGCGGACGGTGATGGACCGGCTGAAGGCGGGCGCGCCCTTCGCGGACGTCGCGGCGGACCTCTCGGAAGACCCCGAGTCGGCGCCGCGGGGCGGCGACCTCGGCTTCGTGCCGGTGTCGGCGCTGCAGCAGGCGCCGCCGGCGCTGCGCGACGCCGTGCTGAACGGCACGCCCGGTTCGGCGCGCCTTCTCAGCGGGGGCGGTGCGCACACCGTGGTGCTCGTGCTGGCGAAAGACCCCGCCGGCCAGAAAGACCTCAGCATGCCCGAGGTGAAGGACGCCATCACCCAGGGGCTGCGCACGCGGCGCGAGCAGCTGCTGCGGGCGGCGTACCTCGGCGCGATCCGGAACGACGCGGTGGTGGTGAACCTGATCGCCAGGCGCCTCGTCGAATCGCAGGGCAAGATGCCGAGCGTGGCCCCGGCCGCTCCCGGGACCCGGTAACGCGGCTCAGCGCGTCGGGGGGTTCTGGATCGCCTCCCAGAGCGCGGCCTTGGCCGGTTCAGATCCGCTGAAGACGTCGGACGGCACGTTGCGGTGCGCCAGGATGTTCTGGTAGATCATGTCGCCGACGCGCAGGTTCACGCCGAGGCCGGCCAGGAACTGCAGCCGAAGGCTGATGTCCCTGTTGATCACCGCGTCCGACATCCAGCCCTGGAGATGGGGCGCGTCGCCGGCGAACGTCGACAGCAGGTCGATGATCGACGAGTAGCCGACCTCGCGCAGCGACTGCGCGACCGGCGCGTACTCCGGCTCATCGAGGCGCGCGGCGAGCACGTCGATGTCGAGGGGGGCCGCGTCGGCCTGTGCGAGCAGGACGAGGTCGTAGCCGGCGCCGTTGTACGTGTTCCCGAACACGATCCCGTTCGGGAACGTCTCGAAGAAGGTGGCGATCTGGCTCTTCACCGCCTCTTCGCTGCTCGAGTACAGCTGGACAAACAGCGTGACGACGCCGCCGGGGTTCAGGCGGCGCTTCACCAGGTCGAAGAACTCGCGCGAGTAGAGCATGGCCGCGCCCTTGACCCACGGGTCGAGCGGGTCGGAGGTAATCGCGTCGAACTTCTCGTGTGTCGTCAACAGGAAGTGCCGCGCGTCGTCGATCCGGATCTCCACCTTCGGATTGTTGGCGACGTCGAAATTGTGGGCACTGAAGAACCGGGCCACCGTTTTGGGGACCAGGGGCTCGATCTCCGCGATCGTGACGCGCTCGACGCGGGGGTCGATCGACACGGCGCCCGCCGTCACGCCGGCGCCGAACCCGATTACGAAGACGGATGTCGGGCGCTCCGGCACCAGCGTCGTGAGGTGGCCGAGCATGCGCTGGAGGCGCATGTCCTGCGGCTCGCTGGAGGCCTGGACCTTTCCGGCGTTGTGGTAGTTCAACACGCCGCTCGAGAGCCGCGACACCGCCACCGATGCGTTCAGGCCTTCGCCCACGTAGATGAATTCCCCCGCCTGGTTCACCCAGGTCGCGGCAAACCGCCCGTACCCGACCAGCAGCCCCGGAATCGGCGGGATCGCACGGCCGAGGAGCACCGCTCCGGCGCCCAGGCACACAATCAGCGCGACGGTCGCGAACCGGCCGCCCGAGGTGCCGGCGGCGTCGCCGCCGAGCCCGGGCAGGAGCATCAGCAGCGCCGACGTGGCGGCCACGGCGATCATGAACTGCTGCGTGTGCTGGCTGCCCACCCAGGCGACGAGCGCGCCGGCCCCCAGCGCGCCGATGACGGCGCCCAGCGTGTTCGCCGCGAAGAGCCGGCCGACAATCTGCGCCTGGTCGCCGCCGAAGCGGGCGCTCGCCGCCAGCGCCAGCGGGAAGCTCGCGCCCCAGAGGATGGCCCCGGGCAGCACCGTCCAGAGAGAGCGCGCCACGTCCATCTGGAAGTTGAACCACGGACTCGTGGAGATGGAGGGATCGATCGGCCAGTACGGCATCGAGGTGCCGACCATGATGCCGGCCCATGCCACCGCCACGCCCACGCCCGCCTGGCACCAGCCCAGCGCGATCGCCGGACGCGCGAAGTTCCGCGCGAGCGCCGACGCGAGGCTGCTGCCGATACCGAGGCCGAGCAGGAAGCCGGCGAGGATCAGCGAGAAGGTGTACGTCGTGCCGCCGAAGAGCAGCGAGAGCAGGCGCGTCCAGACGACTTGGGCCGAGAGCGCCGTGAACCCGGAGAGCGCAATCGCCAGGAAGATGGTCCGCTGCTCGACGAGCCGGGCCCCGGCCAGGGCGGGTACGGGCCCCGCGGCGCGCGGCCCGCCGGCGACATCCGGCCCTTCGGCCGCGGCCTGGATGCGCTGCGGATCGTACGCGCTGATGGACGCCACCAGGAACGCGGCGGCGGCGACGGCGGCGTTCAACCCAAACGCCACCAGCGTCGCCGTGGTGAGGTCGTACACGCGGAGCAGGTAGAAGCCGGCGAGCACGCTGCCGATGACGGCCCCGGCGGTGTTGCCGGCGTAGAAGAACCCGAGCCAGGCGACACCTTTCGGCGTCATCTCGATCCAGCGCGAGAGCGCGGGGAGCGTGGCGCCCATCAGGACCGTGGGCGGAAGCAGGCACACGCCGGCCGCGAGCGCCCGAAGGACCACGCCCAGCGTCCCGGGCCCGGCCCAGCTCGAGTAGGCGCTGCCGACGATGGGCATCCCGACGAGCACCAGCAGGCCGATGACGCCGATAGCCGCCTCGAGCAGCGCGTACATGCGGAGCGGATGATGACGTGCCGGGGCCACGCGCGAGTAGCCGATGCTGCCGAGGCACAGCCCGCCCATGAACGTCCCGAGCAGCACCGCCAGGGAGATCGCCGATGAGCCAATCACGAGCTGGAGCAGCTGGAACCAGACCACCTCGTAGATCAGCGCGGCGCAGCCGCTGGCGATGAACAGGAGAAGCAGCACGGGCAGGAGTCGACGCGAATGCATGGCCGGGACCCTCTCTGCGTGGGGAAAGCCCCATCGCCAGGAATGGCCGTCAGTCTACGGGCTCACCGGCCGCGCGGCAAGTGCTTCTTGGGTAGAATGGCCAAGCACGCCAGGGGAAGCGACATGATCAAGCGCGTCGGCATCGTGACCAAGCCGGGATTGACCGCCGTCAGCGGGGACCTGCCCGGCATCGCGGCCTGGCTGGAGCAGCGCGGCGTCGAACCGGTCTTCGACGAGAGTACGGCGGCGCTGACCGAAGCCTGCTCCATCCGCACCGTCCAGCGTGACGACCTGCCCCGGCATGTCGATCTCATCCTGCTGCTCGGCGGCGACGGTACGCTGCTGGGGATGGCCGACCGAACCGCCCGGGCCGGCCTGGAGGTGCCGATTCTCGGCGTCAACTTCGGCGGACTCGGGTTCCTGACCGAGGTCACCTACGGCGAGCTCTTCGCGTCGCTGGAGGCGGCGCTGGCCGGCACCGCACCCGTCGAGTCGCGCCTGATGCTGCGGGCCGCCATCGAGCGCCACGGCCAGCCGGGCTCCGAGCACTACGCGCTGAACGACGTGACGGTGACCGGGGGCTCCCTCTCGCGGGTCGTCGAGTTCGCCGTCAGTGTGGGAGGCGAATTCGTCGCCAGGTTCCACGCCGACGGACTCATCGTCGCGACACCCACCGGCTCGACCGCCTACAATCTCTCCGCCGGCGGCCCGATCGTGCATCCGGCGGTGCACGCGCTCGTGCTGAACCCGATCGCGCCGCATACCCTCACGAACCGGCCGGTCGTGATTCCGGCATCGGCGGACGTGCTCGTGCAGCCGCACGCGAGGGGTGCCGGGTCGGAGGCCTACGTCACCTTCGACGGCCAGTCCGGCGAGCGCCTGGAATTCACGGACATGGTCCGGATCCAGAAGGCCGCCAGGCCTGCGCGCCTCGTGCGCGGCGTCAAGCGCAGCTACTACCAGGTGCTCCGGGAGAAGCTGAGGTGGGCGGAGCGGTAGGGGCTGGGGGCTCGGGACTCGGGGCTCGAGGCTCGGGACTCGACGGCAGACCGTGGTCGGTAGCCAGTAGTCAGTAGCCAGTAGGGCGTGAGGACGGACAGTGTCCAGGTCTTTCTACTGCATGCTGTCTACTGGCTACTTGCTACTGACGGGGCGCGGGTTTCCTTGGTGCGCGCGCCTGCTTCCGGAAGAACTCCACCTGATATTTCCGGACGTTCCTGTTGTGCTCGGGGAGCGTCAACGCAAAGGCGTGTGAACCGTCGTTGCGGCTGACGAAATACACGTAGTCGACCGGCGCGGGCCGAACGGCCGCCTCGAGAGACAGGCGGCCCGGCGCGGCGATGGGCCCCGGAGGCAGGCCCCGGTACCGATAGGTGTTGTACGGCGAGTCGATGGCCAGGTCGGCCCGCGTGAGGTTCCCGGAGAAGCGCCCGCGGAGGTCCAGCGCGTAGATGACCGTGGGGTCGCACTGCAGCCCGATGCGCTGCCGCAGCCGGTTGTGGTAGACGGCCGACACGAGGGGCCGCTCGTCGGCCGCCGCCGTCTCCTTCTCGACAAGCGATGCCAGGGTCACGGCCTCGCGGACCGACAGCCCAAGGTCCCCGGCGGCCTGACGCAGGTCCGGCGTCATCGCCAACTCGAACCGCGCCACCATGCGCCGGACAAGATCCGGCGCTGACGTGCCGCGCGGCAATGCGTAGGTGTCGGGGAAGAGGTAGCCTTCGAGGTTCCGCGCGGCCGGGTCGATCGCGCCGACGAGCGTGGCGTCGCCGGCCGCCGCGATGAAGTCGCCCGCCGGGCCGAACCCGGCGTTCTCGAAAATCGCCGCCATCTGTTTGATGGTCAGCCCCTCGGGGAACGTGACGGTACGAAGATGGACGTCACCGCGGGCGATTTTCGCCACGGCGTCGGCTGCTGAGATGGCTCCGGAGAAACGATATTCGCCCGCCTTGAGCGCCGTGGCGTTGCCGCTCCGCCACACCGCGAGCCGCCATGTCGCGAGGTCGCGCACCACTCCTGCCTGGACCAGCCGCGTCCCGATGGCCCTGGTCCCGATTCCGCTCGGCACCTCGACGAACTGCTCGGCCCCCGGGTAGCCCCTGTAGGGCGCATCGAGCCGGACATACTGCCGCCAGCCCGCCCAGGCGCCGGCGGTCGCTGTGGCGAGCACGACGAGGAGAACGACCCGACGCATCATTCAGTTGTCTTCTGGCTTCCCGCCTTCGACCAGCGGCCTGCCGGCCGGCTACGGCGCGGCAGGCTGGCTTCTGGCTTCTGGCTTCTGGCTTCTGGCTTCTACTGGCTACTGACTACTGTCTACTGCTGCTGTCCAGAAACTCCTGCAGCATCACCGCCGCCGCCGCGGCGTCGAGCCGTTTCTTGCGGACTCTCCAGTCCCGCTCCCGCAGGGCAAGCCGGCTCTCGGCCTCGCGGCTTGTCAGGCGTTCGTCCTGCAGGAAGACCTCGAGGCCGGTCAGCCGCCGCAACTCGGCGGCCAGGGCGCGCGCGTGGCCGGTCTGCTCGTTTGGCGTGCCGTCGAGACGCAGCGGGAGGCCTACGACGATCGCGCCGATCGGGTCGTCGCCGGCCTCGAGCCGCCGGATCGCCGCCGCCACCTCCCGCGCGGCGACGACGGGATCGCCGTGGCCCGCCACGGTCTCCGACGGGCGCGCAAGCGTGCCCGTCGGGTCGCTGACCGCAAGCCCGATGCGCCGCCGGCCGTCGTCCACCCCCAGGATCCGCATCTGTGCCGGAGCGTACTATCATCGGGCACCGTCTCCAAGAGCCGGCGCGGCCAGGGAGCGTGCCGGGGCAGTACGCTATACTTTTTCGACAGCCACAGGACCGGCTTCAGGGCCTGCGCGCGGCGGGTACTCCGCGCCGCGAGGGCAGGCCTCGAGGCCGCTTCCGCTCGAACACAAAGAGAGATCACGTGAAGCCGTTCATCGTCCTGCTCCTCTCGGCCGCCCTGGCGATTGGCGCCGTGTCCTGCCAGAAAGCGGACTCCCCCTCGGAGTACTCGCAGAAGGTGATCATCCTCGGGTTCGACGGGATGGACCCTGAACTGACCGAGCAGTGGATGGCCGCAGGCCAGCTGCCCCACCTGGCCCGGCTCGCGGCACAGGGCGGTTTCTACCGCCTCGAGACGAGCCATTCGCCGGAATCCCCCACCTCGTGGGCGTCGTTCGCGACCGGCTCCAACGCTGGCAAGCACAACATTTTCGATTTCCTCGTGCGGGATCCGAAGACGTACATGCCGGACCTCGGCATCGTGAAGAAGGAGCCGCCGGAGTTCCTGTTCAACTATCTGCCGATTAAAGGGCCGGCGATCTCGTCCATTCGCGGCGGCACGTCGTTCTGGGTCACGGCGGGGCAGCACGGCGTCCGGTCGAGCCTGCTCACCGTGCCCATCACCTTCCCGCCCGAAGACGTCGAGAACGGGGAGTTGCTCTCCGGGCTGCCGCTGCCCGACATTCGCGGCACGATCGGGACGTTCTACTACTTCGCCACCGACCTCTCCCGGTACGAGGAAGGCAACACGGAGATGGGCGGGATCCTCAAACGCCTCGTGATGGACAGGGGCGTGGCGACGACGGAACTGGTCGGCCCGCCCAACCCCGTCGTCAAGGCGCAGCAGCGCGCGATCCTGGCGAAGGGGCCCTCGCTGTCGGACGCCGACAAGGCGGCGCTGGCCGAACTCACCGCGCGCGAGGACATCCGGCTGCCCATCACGGTCCACTGGAACCGCCCCGAACGCCGCGCGACAATCGAGATCGACGGCAAGAGCATCAGCCTCGCCGAGGGTGAATGGAGCAAGTGGGTCACCCTCGAGTTCCGGGTGAACTTCCTGGTCCGGCTGCACGGGATGGTGCAGGTGTTCCTCATCCGGGCCGACAAGGAGCTGCAGCTTTATATCTCGCCCGTGAACTGGCGGCCGGACAACCCGCCGGTGCCCATGTCGTCGCCGGCGTCCTTCTCGTCGCAGATCAACGACCGTCTCGGGTTCTTCCGGACGCTCGGCTGGGCCGAGGCCACGTGGGCGCTCAACGAAGACCGCCTCGACGAGAAGGCGTTCATGGACGACCTGTACCGCGCCTTCGACGACCGCGCGCAGGTGGCGCTGCATCGCATCGACGCGCGCAAGTGGGACCTGCTCGTCTGGGTCAGCGAATCGACCGACCGTGTCCAGCACATGATGTGGCGCTTCATCGACAAGGCGCACCCGATGTACAACGAGGCTGACGCGGCGAAGTACGGCGACTCGATCCTGCGCGTCTACCGGCGCGCCGACCAGATGGTGGGCGAGGTGCTCGAGCACCTGCCGCAGGACACCCAGGTGATGGTCCTGTCGGACCACGGGTTCCATTCGTTCCGCCACGCGGTCAACCTGAACACGTGGCTGGTCAACGAAGGCTTCCTCGCGATCAAGGGCCAGCGGACCGAGACGAAGGGCATGAACGAGATGTTCCTCGGGTCCGGCCAGTTCTGGGAGAACGTGGACTGGTCGCGCACGAAGGCCTATGCCATGGGCCTCGGCCAGGTGTTCATCAACCTCAAGGGCCGCGAGGGCGACGGCGCGGTCGATCCCTCGGAGTACAAGGCGGTGGTCGACGATCTGGCGGCACGGCTGATGGGCCTGACCGATCCCCGGAACGGCGCGCGCATCGTCAGCAACGTGTACAAGCGCGACGAGATCTACAGCGGCCCGTTCCTGAAGGACGCGCCGGACCTCCAGGTGGGCATGGTGGACGGCTACCGGGTGTCCTGGCAGACCACGCTGGGCGGATCGCCGCCCGGCGACATCGTCTATCCCAACACGCGCAAGTGGAGTGGCGACCATTGCGGGTTCGACTACAAGACGATCCCGGGGATTCTCATCACGAACCGCAAGCTCGCCGTGCAGGACCCGCGGATCATCGACATCGGCCCGACCGTGCTCAAGTACTTCGGCGTGCCGGTTCCGAAAGAGATGGACGGCAGGCCGCTGTTCTGATCCCCATGCGCAGGCCACGGCACGCGTCCGGCGTCCCCCTTTCGCCCTCCGCGGGGCGGAGCCGGGCGTGGAGCGCGGCCGGCGCGATCGTGCTGGCCGCCGCGCTGGCCGCCGCGCTGGCCGCCGCCGGAGCGCCGCAGGATCCGGCCGGCACGGAAGCGATGGCCAGCCGGGCGGCGGCCCGCATCAAGGCGCTGCAGCGCGAAGCCGACGACCTCGCATCGCGCGAGCGGACGCTCATCGAGGACCTCCGGCGGCTGGAGGTCGAGCGCGACCTGCGCGCGGAGGAGCTTGCCTCCAGCACGCGCGATCTGCAGCGCATCGAGCGCGAGCTCGACGACACGGCCATCCGGATCGCCGACCTCGAGCGGACCGCGGAGTCGCAGCTGCCCGATCTGGCGGCGCGGATGGTCGAGCTCTACAAGATCGGCAACGGCGGCTACCTCCGGATGCTCATGAGCGTCGACGACCTTCGCGACATGGGCCGCGCGTACCGGTTCGTCTCGGGCCTGCAGGGGCTCGACCGCCGCCGGGTCGCCGAGCGCCAGCGCACGCTCGCGAACCTGCGCAAGGCGCAGGCGGCGCTCGACGTCCGGCGGAGCCAGGCCAGCCTCGCCAGGGAGGCGGTCGCCCGCACCCGGGACGGGGCGGCGTCGGCCGTCGCGGCCCATGAGGATCTCATCAGCCGGATCGACGCCCGGCGCGACCTCGCGGCCCAGTTCGTGGGCGAGCTCGATGCCGCCCGCCGGCGGCTGCAGCGCACCATCGACGACGCCGCGGCCGGACGCCCGGCGGAGCCGGGCCTGGCGGTTGGCCTGCCGCTGCGCCCCTTCAAGGGCGACCTCGACTGGCCCGTGACGGGCACGGTGCGCGGGGGCTTCGGGCGCCAGGTCAACCGGAAGTTCCACACGTCGGTCGTGTCCAACGGCGTACAGATCGCGGCCGACGTCTCGACGCCGGTCCTGGCCGTGCACGACGGCCTGGTCGCCTACGCGACCGCCTTCACGGGCTTCGGCAACCTCGTGATCCTCGATCACGGGTCGGTGGCGTTCTCGCTCTACGGCTACCTGGCCGACATCGACGTCGTGTCGGGCGAACGCGTGTCGCAGGGCCAGCGGCTGGGCAGCGTGGGCACCGCGCTCGACGGCGAGCCCTCGCTCTACTTCGAATTGCGGATCGACGGTAAGCCGGTCGATCCACTACAATGGCTGCGGCGAAAGTAACCCCCATCCATGACCACCCGCACGCGATTCGGCATCATCCTGATCACGGCGCCCGTGCTCGCGTTCGCGCTCGTCGGCGGTCTCCTCGGCAAGACCATGGCAGGCCAGGAGACCTACCCGCACCTGCGCGTGTTCGACGACGTGTTCGGCCTGACGACGGGCAACTACGTCGAAGAGGTCGATGTGGATCGCCTCATGCACGGGGCCATGCACGGCCTCGCGGACGCCCTCGACGCCGACAGCGCCTACCTCACTCCGGCGCAGACGACCGTGTTCAAGTCCGGCGCCGGGAACGGCCCCGCGGACGTCGGGCTCGATCTCACCCGCCAGTACTACCTGCGGGTGGTGGCCGCGCGGGAGCAGTCGCCGGCCGCGAGGGCGGGGCTGCGGCCGGGCGACTTCATCAGGGCGATTGCCTCCAGGCCGACGCGCGAGATGTCGGTGTGGGAAGGCATGCGGCAGCTGCAGGGCGCCCCGGGAACGACCGTGAAACTCGTGGTGCTGCGCGGCAACGCCGCCGAGCCCCACGACGTGGAGTTGACGCGCGAGGTGCCGCCCGCGCTACTGCCAGCCGCGCGAATCCTCCAGCCGGCGATCGGCTACATCCGCGTGCCGGAGTTCGCCGACACCACGCCGGCTGCGCTGCGCGAGGCCGCGGACCGGCTCCAGCGCGAGGGCGCCCGATCGCTGGTCATCGATCTGCGCGGCGTCGCGCGCGGGCCGCTCGAGGCGGGCATCGCGTCGGCGCGGGTCTTTGTCGCGACCGGGACGCTGGCGCTCCTGGAGTCGCGCGGCGAGGAGAAGCGCACGATTGGCGCCTCGGCGGGTGATGGCCAGATCACCCTGCCGCTGGCCGTGCTGACAGATTTCGGTACGGCCGGGGCGGCCGAATTGTTCACCGCGGCACTCACGGGCAACAAGCGGGCCGAGACCGTCGGCGAGCGCACGACCGGAAGGGCTGCGATCCAGCGGCTGTTCGCGTTGCCCGACGGCGGGAGTCTGTGGATGTCCCACGCGTGGTATCTCACGCCGGCCGGCGCCGCGATCCACGAGCGCGGCCTGCAGCCGGATGTCCCCGTGGTCCAACCGGACGTCGAGTTCGGGTCGCCCGCCCCGGCCGGGGACCGGACCCTCGAGAAGGCGGTCGAACGCCTGAGCCGCCGCACCGCGTCGTGACCAAGGTGAGCGAGACCCTGGACCGCGCGAATCGTCTTGACACGCTGAATCCCGTTGCGTATAAACGCGACGGTGCGTTTGCGGGCGCTTACCCGCAAGTGAGGCCGTAACGTCTGAGGAGGACGGATGAACAAGCAGGATTTCATCGCCAAGATCGTGAAGGACACCGGGGTGACCAAGGCCGCCGCGGGCAAGATGCTCGACTCGACGCTGGAGACGATCGGCAAGACGCTCAAGAAGGGCGACACGATCACGTTCGTCGGGTTCGGCACCTTCAAGACGTCGGTCCGGAAGGCGCGTACGGCGCGCAATCCCCGCACCGGCGAAGCCATCAAGATCGCGAAGCGCCGCGTGCCCCGGTTCACCGCCGGCAAGGCCCTCAAGGACCTGGTCAGGTAGGCGTCGCCCGTCGAGGCGGGCACATCACCCGGTCTCGTCACGGGGGCACGCCCCCGGCGGGGCCGGGTTCACTTTTTGTCCGATGCCTCCGGCGCGTTGACGCCCGATCGGACCGGTTGCTATACTAGGGGGTCCGGTACGCCTTGTCTGGTCGCGACTTAGGCGCGTAGCTCAGCTGGTTAGAGCGCCTGCTTGACACGCAGGAGGTCAGCGGTTCGAGTCCGCTCGTGCCTACCACTTCCCCGATACCCGAAGGCAGGTCGGTCGGGGTGGGAGTGACTGCCCGCCGGGGCTGAACCTGCCGTGTGCCATGAGTCAAATTGCCATCACGCTTCCCGACGGTTCCGTCAGGAGCGTCAACCAGGGAACTCGGGTCGCCGAGGTCGCGGCTGCCATCTCGCCGCGGCTGGCGAAGTCTGCCCTCGCCGGCCTGGTCAACGGCGGACTGGCGGACCTGTCGCACGCGCTGGACGCCGACGCCTCGGTCCGCATCATCACGCCCGACAGCCCTGAGGCGATCGACCTGTACCGACACTCGACCGCCCACCTGATGGCGGCGGCCGTGGTGAACCTGTTTCCGGGCACCCAGTGCGGCATCGGCCCGGCGACCGACGACGGGTACTTCTACGACTTCGTCGTCGAACGGCCCTTCGTGCCGGAGGATCTCGAGGCGATCGAGCAGAAGATGCGGGAGTTCGCCTCGCGGGACCTGCCGTACGAGCGCCGCATGCTCCCGAAAGAAGAGGCGAAGGCGTACTTCGCGGCCCGCGGCGAGCCGCTCAAGGTGCAGCTCATCGAGGAAAAGGGCGGCCCGACCGTGTCGTGCTACACGATCGACGACGTCTTCATGGACTTCTGCACCGGCCCGCACGTGCCCTCGACGGGCCGCCTGAAGGCGTTCAAGCTGCTCACGACCTCGAATGCCTACTGGAAGGGTGACGCGCAGGGCCAGCCGATGCAGCGCGTCTACGGGACCGCGTTCTTCAGCGAAACCGACCTCAAGGCCCACCTGCAGCGCCTCGAGGAGGCCAAGAAGCGCGACCACCGGCGGCTCGGCCGCGAACTCGGCCTGTTTACCTTCCACCCGTGGGCGCCTGGCGCGGCCTTCTGGCTCGCCAAGGGCACGACCGTCTACAACCTGCTCGCCGACTACATGCGGCAGGTGCTCTTCCCTGCCGGATACGTCGAGCTGAAGACGCCGCTCATCTTCAACAAGGCGCTGTGGGAGACCTCGGGGCACTGGCAGCACTACCGCCAGAACATGTTCCTCGTCGAGGCCGAAGGCGAGCAGATGGGCGTGAAGGCGATGAACTGCCCGGGCCACATGCTGGTGTTCGCGAGCGAGGGCCGCAGCTACCGCGACCTTCCGCTGCGCTATCACGAGCAGACGGCGCTCCACCGGAACGAGGCGTCCGGCGTGCTGTCGGGCCTCACGCGGGTGCGGCAGTTCGCCCAGGACGACGCGCACATCTTCGTGATGGAGTCGCAGATCGGCGACGAGGTCGAGCGACTGCTGCGCCTCGTGCAGCGGGTCTACGACGACTTCGCGCTCGAGATCGCGATGAAGCTCTCGACGAGGCCGGCGGAGTTCCTCGGCGAGGCCGCCACGTGGGATCACGCCGAGGCCGAGTTGAGGCGCGCGCTCGAGACCGTGGGGCTGGCCTACTCGGTCGAGGAAGGCGGCGGCGCCTTCTACGGGCCGAAGATCGACGTCGACGTGATGGACGCCCTCGGCCGCAAGTGGCAGTGCGCCACCATCCAGCTCGACTACCAGCTGCCGCAGCGCTTTGGTCTCACGTACGTGGGCCCGGACAACGCCGAGCACCGCCCGGTCGTGATCCACCGGGCGATTTTCGGCAGTTTCGAGCGCTTCATGGCGCTGCTGCTCGAGACCTACGCCGGCGCGTTCCCGCTGTGGATGGCGCCCGTGCAGGCGACCGTGCTGCCGATCGCCGACCGCCACGCGCCCTGCGCCGCCGCCGTGCGCGATCGGCTGGCGGCCGCCGGCCTGCGGGCCGAACTCGACGACCGGCAGGAGAAGATCGGGTATAAGATCCGCGAAGCCCAGTTGCAGAAGGTCCCGTTCATGCTGGTCGTCGGCGACCGCGAGATGGCCGACGGGACCGTGTCGGTGCGCAGCCGGGAGGCGGGAGACCGGGGGCCGAGCACGGTGGAGGCCTTCATCGAGACCGCCCTCGACCAGGTCCGGCGCAAGGGACGCGAGTCCCGGGAACAGTAGGAGGCTGCTATCGCATTCGATCGCTTCGGCCCACGCCGTGAAGAGCGCACACGCGTCAACGAGCGCATCAGGGTTCGCGAGATCCGCGTGATTGACGACACCGGCCAGCAGCTGGGCATCATGCCGCCCCAGCAGGCGCTGGCGCTCGCGAAGAGCAAGAACCTGGACCTGGTCGAGGTTTCGGCGACGGCGACGCCTCCCGTGTGCCGGATCATGGACTTCGGGAAGTACCAGTACCAGGAGCAGAAGCGCCAGCGCGAGGCCCGGAAGCACCAGAAGTTCACCGAGGTCAAGGAGATCAAGTTCCGCCCGAAGGTGGACGAGCACGACTACCTGTTCAAGAAGAAGCACATTCAGCGCTTCCTCGCGGACGGGGACAAGGTGAAGGCCACGATCTTCTTCCGCGGCCGCGAGATGGCGCACCCCGAGATCGGGCGGCGCATCCTGGAGCGGCTCCTTGGCGAGCTGGTCGACGAGGCGGTGGCCGAGAACATGCCGCGCAAGGAAGGCAACACGATGCATGTCATCCTCGCGCGGAAGCCCGGGTACAAGCCACCCAAGCCCGTGCACAGGCCCGCGGCAGCCGCCGGGCCCGCAGGCGCCGGCGCGGCCGCGGCGCAGCCCGCCGAAGCCGAGGAACTCGAGCCGCTCGACGACCTCGAGCCGTTCGACGAAGGCGATGCGGGCGAGGAAGGCGATGCCGGCGAGGAGGGCGACGCGGTT
>Ga0105096_10000059_pt1 | contig 24355 bp, 19 predicted proteins | sample PPLLak3cmMay2015_FD_87036 | JGI IMG/M metagenome (GOLD analysis project Ga0105096, IMG submission 87036) | Freshwater sediment microbial communities from Prairie Pothole Lake near Jamestown, North Dakota, USA - PPLs Lake P7 Core (1) Depth... | ecosystem: Environmental > Aquatic > Freshwater >... | reverse complement strand
GTGCCCTCGACCACCGCGCTGGCGCCCGACAGCCGCACCGCGAAGCGTTCGCCGGCGACGCCGTTAAAGTAGGCCTCGCCGGCGATGGCGCCATACAGCACCGTGTTGCCCACGATGATGTGCTCGGGGCCGAAGCCGCGGAAGTCATTGGGGCTGCGCACGATCACGCGCCCGCCGCTCAAACCCTTGCCGGTGTAGTCGTTGGCATCGCCGACCAGGTCGAGCGTGATGCCGTGCGCCAGGAAGGCGCCGAAGCTCTGTCCCGCGGTGCCCTGCAGCTGGATGTGGATGGTGTCGTCGGGCAGCCCGGCATGGCCGTAGCGGCGCGCCACCTGGGCCGACAGCATGGTGCCCACGGTGCGGTTGACGTTGCGGATCGGGGTGATGAAGCTGACCCGCTCCTGCCTCTCGAGCGCCGGCGCCGCCTGCGCGATCAGCTTGTGGTCGAGCGCGCGGTCCAGGCCATGGTCCTGCGTCTCGCACTGGCGGCGGGCGACATCGGCCGGCATCGCCGGCTGATAAAAGATGCGCGCGAAGTCGAGCCCTTTCGCCTTCCAATGCTCGATGCCCTTGCGGGTGTCGAGCAGGTCGGCACGGCCGATCAGTTCGTCGAACCTGCGGATCCCGAGCTGCGCCATGATCTCGCGCACTTCCTCGGCAACGAAGAAGAAGTAGTTGACGACGTGCTCGGGCTGGCCCTTGAAACGCTTGCGGAGCACCGGGTCCTGCGTGGCGACGCCGACCGGTCAGGTGTTCAGATGGCACTTGCGCATCATGATGCAGCCCGCGACCACCAGCGGCGCGGTGGCGAAGCCGAATTCATCCGCGCCGAGCATGGCGCCGATCACCACGTCGCGGCCGGTCTTCATCTGGCCGTCGACCTGCACCACAATGCGGCCGCGCAGCCGGTTCAGCACCAGCGTCTGCTGCGTCTCCGCCAGGCCCAGTTCCCAGGGCGTCCCGGCATGCTTGATCGACGACACCGGCGACGCGCCGGTGCCGCCGTCGTGGCCGGCGATGGTGACGTGGTCGGCCTTGGCCTTGGCCACACCCGCCGCCACCGTGCCGACGCCGGACTCGCTGACCAGCTTGACGCTGATCGAGGCCTTCGGATTGCCGTTCTTCAGGTCGTGGATCAGCTGCGCCAGGTCCTCGATCGAATAGATGTCGTGGTGCGGCGGCGGCGAAATAAGGCCGACGCCCGGCACCGAGAAGCGCAGCTTGGCGATGTACTCGCTGACCTTGTGCCCCGGCAGCTGGCCGCCCTCGCCGGGCTTCGCGCCCTGCGCCATCTTGATCTGGATCTGGTCGGCGCTGGTCAGGTACTCGGCGGTGACGCCGAAGCGGCCCGAGGCGACCTGCTTGATGCGCGAGCGCAGCGAATCGCCGTCCGCGAGCGGGATGTCGACCTCGACGCGCTCGCGGCCGAGCAGCCCGGCCAGCGTGTCGCCCTGCCGGATCGCGATGCCGCGCAGTTCGTTCTGGTAGCGCGCCGGATCCTCGCCGCCTTCGCCGGTGTTGCTCTTGCCGCCGATGCGGTTCATCGCGACCGCCAGCGTCGTGTGCGCCTCGGTCGAGATGCTGCCCAACGACATGGCGCCGGTGGCGAAGCGCCGGACGATCTCCTTCGCCGGCTCGACCTCGTCGAGCGGGATCGCTTTCCTGGGATCGACGCGGAACTCGAACAGGCCGCGCAAAGTCAGGTGGCGCCGGCTCTGGTCGTTGATGATCTGCGCGTACTCCTTGTAGGTGGGATAGGAGTTGGCGCGCGCCGAGTGCTGCAGCCGGGCGATCGCATCCGGCGTCCACATGTGTTCCTCGCCGCGGATCCGCCACTGATAGTCGCCGCCGGCGTCGAGCATGCCGGCCAGCACCGGATCGTCGGAGAACGCCGCGCGGTGGGTACGGATCGCCTCTTCCATCACCTCGAACAGGCCGATGCCGCCGACCATGCTCGCGGTGCCGCGGAAGTACTTGTCGACCAGGTCGCGCGCGAGCCCCACGGCCTCGAAGATCTGTGCCCCGCAGTAGGACATGTAGGTCGAGATGCCCATCTTGGACATCACCTTGTTCAGCCCCTTGCCGACCGCCTTGATGTAGTTGGCGATCGCCTTCTCGGTGTCGCCCTCCTTGGCGTGGTGCAGCGAACGCAGCGTCTCCAGCGCCAGGTAGGGATGGATTGCCTCGGCGCCGTAGCCGGCCAGCAGGGCGAAGTGGTGCACCTCGCGGGCCGAACCGGTCTCGACCACCAGGCCGGTCGAGGTCCGCAGCCCCGCGGCGATCAGGTGCTGGTGGACGGCGCTGGTGGCCAGCAGCGCCGGGATCGCCGCGTGCTCGCCGTCCATGCTGCGGTCGGTGACGATGAGCACGTTGTAGCCGGCCTTCACCGCATCGACCGCCTGCGCGCACAGCGACGCCAGCCGCGCCTCGACGCCTTCCTTGCCCCAGCCGACCGGGTAGCAGATGTGCAGCTCGTAGCTGCGGAACTTGCCGGAGGCATAGCGCTCGATCGAGCGGATCTTCGCCATGTCCCTGAAGTCGAGCACGGGCTGGCTCACTTCGAGGCGCATCGGCGGATTGATGTTGTTGATGTCCAGCAGATTGGGCTTCGGCCCGATGAAGCTGACCAGCGACATCACCAGCTGTTCGCGGATCGGGTCGATCGGCGGGTTGGTCACCTGCGCGAACAACTGCTTGAAGTAGTTGTAAAGCGGCTTGTTCCTGTCCGACAGCACCGGCAGCGCGCTGTCGTTGCCCATCGAGCCGATCGCCTCCTCGGCCTGCATGGCCATCGGCTCCATCAGCAACTTCACGTCCTCCTGCGTGTAGCCGAAGGCCTGCTGCCGGTCGAGCAGCGGCACCTCGACGCGCGCCGCCGATCCGGCCCCGATCGCCGGCGCCGGAAGGTCGTCGAGCCGGACGCGGATGCGGCGGATCCACTCCTTGTACGGCTTGGCGGCAGCTAGCTGGGTCTTCAGCTCGGCGTCATCGATGATCCGGCCCTGCTCGGTGTCGATCAGGAACATCTTGCCGGGCTGCAGCCGCCACTTCTTGACGATGCGGCTCTCGGCGATCGGCAGCACGCCCATCTCGGAGGCCATCACCACCAGGTCGTCGTCGGTGACGAGGTAGCGCGCCGGCCGCAGGCCGTTGCGGTCGAGCGTGGCGCCGATCCTCACGCCGTCGGTGAAGGCGATCGCCGCCGGGCCGTCCCAGGGCTCGAGCATCGCCGCGTGGTACTCGTAGAAGGCGCGGCGGCCCTCGTCCATCAGCGTGTGCTGCTCCCAGGCTTCGGGGATCATCATCATCACCGCCTGCGCCAGCGGGTAGCCGCCCATCGTCAGCAGCTCGAGCGCATTGTCGAAGCAGGCGGTGTCCGACTGCCCTTCGTAGATCAGCGGCCACAGCTTCTTGAGATCCTCGCCGAGCACCGGCGAGCTCATCACGCCCTCGCGGGCACGCATCCAGTTGAAGTTGCCCTTGACGGTGTTGATCTCGCCGTTGTGGGCGATCATCCGGTAGGGGTGGGCAAGCTCCCAGCTGGGGAAGGTGTTGGTCGAGAAGCGCTGGTGCACCAGCGCGATCGCGGTGACGGCGCGCGGATCACGCAGGTCGGGGTAGTAGCGGCCGACCTGGTCGGCGAGCAGCAGGCCCTTGTAGACCACGGTGCGCCCCGAAATCGACGGCACGAAGTACTCCTTGCCGTGCTTCAGGTTCAGCCGCTGGATCTTGTGGCTGGCGCGCTTGCGGATCACGTAGAGCTTGCGCTCCAGGGCGTCCGGCACCATCACGTCCGGCCCGCGGCCGATGAAGATCTGGCGGATCCTGGGCTCGCGGTTCTTCACCAGCGGCGACATCGGCATCGTCTGATCGACCGGTACGTCGCGCCAGCCGATGACGGTCTGCCCTTCCTCGCGCACCGTGCGTTCGAGTTCCTGCTCGCAGGCCAGCCGCGAGGCGTGCTCCTGGGGCAGGAAGATCATGCCTACGCCGTACTCGCCCGGCGGCGGCAGCGCGATGTCGACCTCGGCGAGTTCTTCGCGATAAAGCGCGTCCGGGATCTGGATCAGGATGCCGGCGCCGTCGCCGCAAAGCGGATCGGCGCCGACCGCGCCCCGGTGATCGAGGTTCTCCAGGATCAGCAGCGCCTGGCCGATCAGCGCATGGCTGGCCTTGCCCTTGATGTGCGCCACGAAGCCGACGCCGCAGGCATCGTGCTCCGCCGTTCGCGAGTACATCCCGTGCTGCGCTGCGTCTTCGATGATCCGATCGAGCTCGCGAGCGTCCATGGCAGCCTCCAGTCGAACCGCGACTGTACTGCGCCGCACCAGCCGTCACAACTCAAAAAAATGGGGTCAGAGTCCATTTTCCAGCCCTCTTCTGTCCTCCTATGAAAAATGGGGACAGAGTAAGTGTCCGAGGGAAGCCACAGCCTAGTTCGTCGCCTTCCTCGGCCGCCCCTTCTTCCCAGGCGCCGCCCGGCGCCCGGTTTCCGCCACCAGCCGATCGACGAACTCGCGCTGGCCCAGTGCCCAGCCGCCGTGGGTGGCATAGCGGATCGCCTGCAGTTCATCGGCCGGCAGATCGCTTTCGAACAGTCGCCGATAAGCGCCCTGGCGATCGAACGGCGTGTTGCCTAGGCCCCAGTACACAGCGTGCTCGGCGACTAGCGGGTCGACCCGCAACCCGAGGTAGTGGGCGCAGCTCGACCAGCGATAGGCGGCCGGATTCTCGACCAGCACGGCGCGGACCGGATTCAGCTCGATGTAGCGCATGCAGGCCAGCAGATAGCGGTCGGTCTGCACGACTGTCGAGCGATACCGGCCCTCCCACAGCGTGCCGCTGCGCCGGTGCCGGGTGTTGAAGCGCCGCACGTAGCGCCTGCCGAGCGCCTGCATCAGCCGCGCCAAGGAGTCGGGCGCGTCCGGCGTCGCCAGCACGTGCACGTGGTTGGGCATCAGCACGTAGGCGTGGATCGACACCCCGTGCATCGCCGAAAGCTCGGCAAGGTCGGACAGGTAGCGGCCGCAATCGACCTCGTCGAGGAAAGTCGCCTGGCGGTTGTTGCCGCGCTGGATCAGGTGGTGTGGGAGTCCCGGCGCTGTCAAACGCGGCAGGCGGGCCATTCGCGACCTCTGGGTTTCATCATCAGAAAAATGGACTCTGACCCCATTTTCTCATTTGACCCAGATGCGGTCGTCGCCGGTGTCGACGTGGACGAAGCCCTTGGCGAGGTACATGCCGACGCCGCCTTTGCCGAAGACGCTGGCCATGCCGGCGAGGCGGGCCAGCGGGACGCCGGACACGGTGATGTCGGCGGCGCGGCCGAGCACATGACGCGAGTTCAGCGCCGAGCCTTCGGTCCGGACGTTGGTGGCGAAGGTCCGGTAGCCAGAGTTGACATGGATCGGCTGCCGCACGCCGTTGTAGGCGAGCCAGTACTGCAAGCCGCACAGCAAGTCGAGCAGCCGCAGTGACATGGTGAAGCTCTTGCCGGCCTGCACGTCGCGCAGCAGCCAGCAGATCTCCTTGTAGGCCTCGCCGTCATAGCCGGCCTCGGGCCGCCAGTAGGTGGTCCGCAACTGCTGCTCGCCGCGCAGCAGCCACAGCGTGCGATCGCCCGGCAGCAGCCGCGCCCGCCAGTCGATCTCGGCCGGCGCCGAGCCGGCATTCGACTCGCCCTGCGTCGGCGACCCCGCGCCCGACTGCGCAGAAGCCAGGCCCGCCAGCGGCAGCATGGCGCCGCAGCACAGGCAGCCCATGAACCTGCGGCGTGTGACCGACTGCGGCGAAGTCCCGGTTGTGTCCATCTTTCGGCGGCTCAGTTCTCGCCGACCACGAAGAGCCGCCGGTATTCCTTGATCGCGTAGCGGTCGGTCATGCCGGCGACGTAGTCGGCGATCGCCCGCGGCCGGTCGTGCTCGGCGCGGCGACGATGATCCGGCGGCAGCAGCCGCGGTTCGCCTGCGAAGGCATCGAACAGCTCGCGCACGACTCGCTGCGACTTCGTTGTCATCCGCATCACTCGGAAATGGCGATAGAGGTGATCGTGCAGGAAGCGCTTCAGCTCATCGGCCTCGGCGCGCACCGCGGCCGAGAAGGCGACGAGCGGCGGCGCGACCCGAACCGCGTCGATCGACGCCGGCGCCGCCTCGGCGATCCGCCGCCCCGACTCGGCCAGCAGGTCCGCCACCAGCGTGCCGATCATCCGGCGCACGGTCTCGTGGATCAGCCGCCGCTCGCCGATGCCCGGGTAGGCCGCGCGCACGCCCATTGCGTGGCGGGCGAAGAGCGGCACCTCGTCGAGCTGCGCCAGCGCCAGCAGGCCGGAGCGCAGGCCGTCGTCGATGTCGTGGTTGTTGTAGGCGATCTCGTCGGCGAGATTGGCGATCTGCGCCTCGACCGACGGCTGCCGCCGCAGCAGGAAGCGTTCGCCCAGCAGCCCGAGCCGCCGCGCGTTGTCTAGCGAGCAGTGCTTCAGGATCCCTTCGCGCGTCTCGAAGCAAAGATTCAAGCCATCGAAGGCGGCGTAGCGTTCCTCGAGTTCGTCGACCACGCGCAGCGACTGCAGGTTGTGCTCGAAGCCGCCGTAGGGCCGCATGCAGTCGTTCAGAGCATCCTGGCCGGCGTGGCCGAAGGGCGTGTGGCCCAGATCGTGCGCCAGAGCGATCGCCTCGACCAGGTCCTCGTTGACGCCGAGCGAGCGCGCCAGCGTGCGCGCGATCTGCGCCACCTCCAGACTATGCGTCAGCCGGGTGCGGAAGAGATCCCCCTCGTGGTTGATGAACACCTGCGTCTTGTACTCGAGGCGCCGGAACGCCGTGCTGTGCACGATGCGGTCGCGGTCGCGCTGGAAGTCGCTGCGGTCGGCGGCCGCCGGCTCGTCATGGACGCGGCCGCGGCTTTGGGCCGCGTGCGCGGCGAACGGCGCCAGGGTCGGCTCGAGTGCCATCGGCCTGTTGCCCCCGTTACCGATAGCCGCCGGCCGCCAGCGTGGCGTCGACGAGCGGCTGCGGCACCCGCCGCTGGATGGCCCGGCCGATGCTTTCCAGCACGATGAAGCCGATCTCGCCGGCCTCGGCCTTCTTGTCGCCGCGCATCGAAGCCATCGCGGCGGCGCGGTCGAGCCCTTCGATCCGCGTCGGCAACCGCGCCGCGGCGATGGCGCCTTCGATCGTCTCGACCTCGCCGCGGCCGATCAGCCCGAGCCGCTGCGACACGTCGGCCGCCAGGCAGATGCCGCAGCCAACTGCCTCGCCGTGCAGCCAGCGTTCGTAGCCGGTCAGCGACTCGATCGCATGGCCGAAGGTATGGCCGAGATTCAGCAGCGCCCGCTCGCCGGCCTCCTTCTCATCGCGGGCGACGATGCCGGCCTTGAGCTGGCAGGAGCGCGCGATCGCCGCCGCCAGCGCCTCGCGATCGCAATCGAGCAGCCGCGGCAGGTCGCGGCGGACGCGATCGAAGTAGCCGGCATCAGCGAGCAGGCCGTGCTTGAGCACCTCGGCCAGCCCCGCCGACAGTTCGCGCGGCGGCAGCGTCTGCAGCGTGTCGGTATCGGTGATCACGACCTCGGGCTGGTGGAAGGCGCCGATCAGGTTCTTGCCGCGCGGATGGTTGACGCCGGTCTTGCCGCCGACGGACGAGTCGACCTGCGCCAGCAGCGTCGTCGGTACCTGCACGAAGCGGATGCCGCGCATGTAGATCGCCGCGGCAAAGCCGGCGATGTCGCCGACCACGCCGCCGCCGAGGGCCACCACGACGCTCCTGCGGTCGGCGCCCGCGGCCTGCAGCGCGTCGAGCACGCCCTCGACCGCGCGCAGGTCCTTGCCGGTTTCGCCGCCGGCCAGTTCGAACACGGAGGCCGGCGCGATCGCCCCGAGCGCCGCCGCCACCGGCCCCGCATAGAGGCTGCCTACCCGCGGATCGGTAACCACCAGCAGCCGCGACGGCCGCAACGGGCGCAGGAATTCACCGAGCCGGCCGAGCAGGCCGGCGCCGATGTGGATGTCGTAGGAGCGACCGGCGAGGTCGACAGTGAGGCGGACCATGCGCCGATTCTATGTCGCGCTGCCCCGCGCCTCAGTCGCCGCGCAGCGCCGCCTCGATTCGCTCGTCCTGCAGGATCCTGGCCACCAGCCGGTTCGGATTGCCGGCGTTCGAGTGCACGGTGATTTGCGCGATCTGCTCGTACAGGGTTTCGCGCTCGGCCAGCAGCTGGGTGATGCGGCCGCGCCGGTCGCTGGCCTGCAGGAGCGGCCGGGCGCGGTCCTTCTGCGTCCGCCGCGCGATCTCGTCGGCCGAGGCGCGCAGGTAGATCACCAGCCCGCGCTCGCGCAGGTGGCGGCGGTTGTCCTCGCCGAGCACGGCGCCGCCGCCGGTGGCAAGCACGGTGCGCGGCCGCTGCGTCAGTTCGTCGATCAGCGCGGACTCGCGGCGGCGAAAGGTTTCCTCGCCCTCGAGTTCGAAGATGGTGGCGATGCTGACGCCGCTGCGCGCTTCCAGCTCGCGGTCGCAGTCGATGAACTCGAAACCGCAGCGACGCGCGATCAGCCGCCCGACCGTCGACTTGCCGGCGCCCATCATGCCGATCAGGAAGAGGCGGTCGATGCTCATCGCATCGCCGCCGCGGCCCGGGAAGCGGCGGCGGGCGGAGATTGGGCCGCGCCGCGCTTCGTCATCGGCCTCAGTAGGTAACGGTCACCGCCGGCAGGATCGTGGTCGTTCCCAGCGGCGTTGTCACCGAGATGCGCAGCGTCTTCACGCCCTGGCCCTGGCAACGACTGATTTGCGGGTCGCTGCCGGGCACCGGTTCCGCCGGCACGGACAGGTCGATGCCTACCGAGGTGGCACTGAGCGTGTTGGCAACCGGCGAGCCGAAGACCAGGGCAGTGCCACCGTTGATCGTCGCCGAAATCGTCGTACCGGCCGGCATCGGATTGCCGTTCACGTCGCGCAGCGTGAAAGAAAATCCTCCTTCGCACACCTCCGCTGGACCGGTCAGGCGGACCGAGAACGGCAGGTTCTGCGCAAAGGCGTTAGAGCCCGACAGGACGATCTGTCCGTCGTCGCGGACATGCGCCAGTCCCCAGACGCCATCGCAGCTGCCCGGCCGGCTCGGCGCCGAAAGCGAACTCGCCGCACACGCCGACGTTGCGGATGGATTGAAGGCGATGAAGTCCTCGCCGGTGTCGAAGACCCCGTTCAGGTTGGCGTCGACAAACGCGTCGCCGAGGTCGCCCCAAGGCTCGCCGGCGTCGTAGCGATTGTTGCCGTTCAGGTCGGTGAAGGTCTCCTCACCGACGGTCCAGGCAAGCACCGCAACACGACCGCTCGAAAGGCGATTGGCCTGGCTGCGGAACTGCACCGAGCAGGCGCCGCCGACCGTGCGGCAGGACGGTTCGATCGATGCGCCGGCGGAACGGAAGTTGATCGTCGTGCCGTCAGGAACCGGGTTGCCGACGCGGTCGGCCGCGCGCAGGGTCACCGAGGTGCTCGTGCCGTCGATGTTCCAGCCTTCGATGTTGAGGGTCTCGACCGACAGGCTCATCCGGTTTTGCGTTGCCAGCCCGGTCTGGATGGTGAGCTGGCTCGACGAGGCGGACAGCCCGCCTGCTGCCGTTGCCAGCACGCGCACCGGCCCGGGCTGCGTACCCGCGATGACGCTGACTCGCACCGTGCCGTCAGCAGCGGTCTGCTTGACGATCGACCCCGGCTGCCCATCGAGCGTGACGCCGCCGACCGAGGTCGACAGGCTCATAGTCACGGCCAGGTTGGCCACCGGCTGCTGTGCGGCGTTGACGGCCTTGAAGATCACCACCGACGACGGCTGACCGCCCGTGCCGGCGACAGAGATCGTCTCCGGCGTCGCACTGACGAACTGGATTGCCACCGGCGGCGCCGGCAGGATGTTGATCGACGTCTGCACCGGCGTCGCGCCGTCGGCGCTGATGGTGACGGTGTCGGTTCCCGAGCAGCCCTTGTCGGTATAGACGGCGGTGGCAACGCCACTGACCGTCACGACGGAGACAGGCAGCGTCGCCAGGCCGCTGACGGCGCAGGAAGAGTTGAAGCTGACCGTCACCGGCACCGAGGTCGGCACGCCGGAAATCGTCGCCGTGATGGTCGACGTGCCGAGCGGCTCGATCTGCGGCGGCGTGCGCGTCACATTGCCGATCGTCAGATTCGTGGCGCCCACCTGGAAGGACGAGGTCGCGGACGGCGCGTTCAACTCGTTGACCGCCCTCGCGGTCAGCGTGCCCGCGCCCTGGGTAGTCAGTCCCGCCGCCTGCAGACCGATCGTGAACTTGCCGCTGGCATTGGTGATGCCGGTTCCCGACGCCGGCAAGAACACCGCCACCGGCGCACCGCCGCCGGAGGTGGCCAGCGAGAACTGGATCAGCGAATTTGCCACCGGCACACCGAAGGCATCGAGCACCGTGGCCGTGGCGTTCAGCGGCGCGGCCAGCGTCAGCGAGTTGCGGGCGGCGCCGGTCACCGGATCGGTCAGGGCCAGCGAAAGGACCGGCGCCGCGGCCGGGGGCGTCACGGCATTGACCTGGAACGCGCTCAACGTTGGCGACACGCTCGGCGTCCCCACGGCCGTCGCGGTCAGAGTTCCCGTGCCCGCCGCCGTGTTGCTGCTGGCGATCAGCTGGACCTGGAACCTGCCGAAGCTGTCGGTGACGCCGCTGCCCGAGGGGGGAGACAGCACGGCCACCGAGGTGCCGCCGAGGAAGCTCAGCGTGTACTGCACCAGCGTGTTCGGGATCGGCTTGCCGCTGCCGTCGACCAGCGTGGACGTGGCCAGCAGCGGCGAGTTGCGGTTCAACGTGCTGCGGGCGGCGCCGGTCAGCGGATCGGTCAGCGCCAGCGCCAGCGCGGCGCCCACCGGCTGCGGCGTGGTCGCCACGACCTGGAACGAGGCCACGGTCGACGGCGCCTCGGTGACGTTCGGCGCCGTGGCGGTGAGCGTGCCGCCGCCCTGGGCGCTGGTGCTGGAGGCCAGCAACGTCGTCGAGAACCTGCCGTTCGAATCGGTGACGCCCGACGAGGTCGTCAGCACGGCCGGCGTGCCGGATTCCGCGAAGTTCAGCGCCAGTTGCACCAGCGAGTTGACGATAGGCTGGCCGTTGCCGTTGGCGAGCGTCGCCGTTACCGTCAGCGGCGCGTCGCGCGAGACCATGAAGGTCGGGGCGCCGGAACCGTTGGTCATCGCGACCGAAAGCGTCGACGCGCGCGGCGTGCCGGTGGATGGGCCGGGTGCCGGGTCGCCGCCGCAACTCGCCAGAGCCGCAAGCGCCGCGAACATCCCGAGAACGCGCAGCCATAGCCGGCCGGAGCCGCAGCGCGCAGACAGGGTTGGAGTCATGTCACTTCTCTCTGGTTGATGGTCCGCGGCCGGCGCCGGTCAGCGCGACTGCTGCACCTGGCTGGTGACGATCCGCGGCGTGATGAAGATCAGGAGTTCGCTGCGGTCGCTGGTCCGGCTGGTGGTCTTGAACAGGTAGCCGATCACCGGCAGGTCGCCGAGAAACGGCACCTTGGTGACGGTGTTGCGCTCCTGCTGCTCGAAGATGCCGCCGAGCACGACGGTGCCGCCGTTGTCGACCAGCACCTGCGTCTGCACGTTCTTGGTGTCGATCGCCGGGCCGGACAGCGTCTCCTGGCCGCGGCTGTCCTTGTTGACGCGCACGTCGAGGAAGATCGAGCCCTCGGGCGTGATCTGCGGCGTCACCTCGAGCTTCAGCACCGCCTTCTTGAACTCGACCGAGGTGGCGCCGCTGGAGGTGGCGTTCTGGTACGGGATCTCGGTGCCCTGCTCGATCGTCGCCTTGACCTTGTCTGCCGTGATCACGCGCGGGCTGGAGATGATCTTGCCGCGGCCGTCGGCTTCCAGCGCCGTCACTTCCAGAGTCAGGAAGCGCGACAGCGAGGCGTTGAACAGCGTCAGCGCCGCGCCGGCCGGGCTGAAGCCGCCGATCCCCGCCGCCGGCAGGTTGACGAAGTTGGCGGTGCTGATGATGCTCGGCGTCTGGGTGCCGCCGAGTCCCACCTGCGGCGTGGTGGTAGTAATCACGGTGCCGCCCGGGCCGGTCGACGACGAGGCGCCAAGGCCGCCGCCGGTTCCGTAGGCGCCGGTGCTGCCGATCTCGCGCGGGTAGCCGCTGTTGCCGCCGAGGCGCACGCCGAGGTTGCGGCTGAAGCGGTCGTCGGCCTCGACGATGCGCGCCTCGATCAGCACCTGCGGCACCTGGATGTCGATCCGCTGCAGCAGCCGGCGAACTTCCTCAAGCCGCGTCGAGGTGTCGCGGACGAAGAGCTGGTTGGTGCGCGGATCGACCACCGCCGTGCCGCGCTTGGACAGCATGCGCTGCTGGCCGTCGATGAGCAGCTTGCGGACGTCCTCGGCCTTCTGGTAGTTGACGACGAAGCTCTCGGCCCGCAGCGGCTCGAGGTCGGCGATCTGGCTGCGCGCCTCCAGCTCGAGCTTTTCCTTGGCGGCGAGCTCGTCGCGCGGGGCAACGATGATGACGTTGCCGTTCTTGCGCATGTCCAGGCCCTTGCTCTGCAGGATGATGTCGAGCGCCTGGTCCCAAGGCACGTCCTTCAGCCGCAGCGTGATCGAGCCGCCGACGGCGTCGCTGGTGATGATGTTCAGGTCCGTGAAGTCGGCGATCACCTGCAGCAGCGCACGAACGTCGACGTTCTGGAAGTTCAGCGACAGGCGCTCGCCCTGGTAGCCGGGCCGCGTGCCCTGGATCAGCCGCGTCGGGTCCTCCTTGATCGTCTTGACCTCGACCACGAAGCGGGTGTCGCTCTGGTAGGCGTTGTATTCCCAGGCGCCGCGCGGCTCGATCACCATGCGCACGTTGCTGCCCTGCTGCGTGGTGCTGACCATCGTGATCGGCGTGCCGAAGTCGGTGACGTCGAGGCGCCGCCGCAGCGACTCCGGCGCCGTGACGTTCAGGAAGTCGACGATGACGCGGTTGCCCTGCTCGCGGATGTCGACGCTGGTGTTCGGATCGGAGAGATCGACCAGCACCCGGCCTTCGCCCTCGGCGCCGCGGCGGAAGTCGAGCGAACGCAGCGTCCTCGGCCCCTGGGCGGCCAGTATCGGCGCCGGCGCGGCGCCGGCCGCCGGCGGCGGTTCGGCGGCGCGGAAGGTCGTGGCCTCGACCAGGCCGCCGAGCGCCACCTGGATGATGTTGCCGTTGACGGTGACCGAGTGGTTCAGCGACCGGCGCAGGTTCAGCACCAGCCGCGTGCGGTCCTGCGCCTGCACGACGTTGATCGAACGCAGGTCGCCCTGGTTGAACTCGACGGCATTGCGGCCGAGGGCGTTTTCGGTGCCGGCAAGGTCGATCGCGACGCGGGCCGGATTGGCGATCGAGAAACTCGGCGGCACCTCCTTCACCGGTTCCTTCATTTCGATCGTCAGCATCACGCCCGCCGCGGTGTGCGTGGCCTCGACGCGTTCGACCCGGTTGGCGGCCGCCGCCTGCGCATGCGCCGGCACGGGGCCGAGAGCCGGCAACAAAGCCGCGGCAAGACATGCCGCGGCAAGGACAATCCTGTATGCCGTCCTCATCACTTGCCCCCTCGCGCCACTTCCTGCAGTTCCAGTCGTGCCGGCCGTTCGACCCATTCGCCGGCAGCGTCCTGGACGATTTCCTTGACCTGCACCTCGGTCTCCGTGATCTTGGTCACCTGACCGAAGTTCTGGCCGACGTAGTTGCCCACGCGCACCAGATGCGTGGCGCCGCCAGTGTTCAGCAGCGCGACGTCGACCTTGTTCTGCCGCATCGTCCCGACCATCTTGATCTGGTCGAGCGAATAGCCTTCGAGCACTTCGCGGCGGCGTTCGAGGTCGGGCCGGATCGAGCTCGCCGTAGCCCTCACCTGCTGCTGCCGCGACACCGCCATCACCACCTTCTGCACGTCGAAGGGGTCGACCTGGGCGCGGCTCTCGTAGCTGTAGGGAATGAATTCCTTCGGCTCCGGCACCGTCTGCACCACCGGCCGGATCTGCTGCCGCACATCGTTCATCCACTGCCTCAGTTCGGCATCTGGCGACTGCACGCAGCCGGCGGCCATCGCGACGGCGATCGTCAGCAGGAGAAGGCGAAGGCGCGTATCGACCATGGCGTCACTTCTTCGCCGGCGCCGGGGCGCTCTTGCGCTGCGCCATCATTTCCTGGTCGTCGAGGTAGCGATAGGTCTTGGCGGTGGCGTCCAGCGCCAGCACGCCGTCGCGCTGCGTCGACAGGTTCAGGTTGTTCAGGGTCACGATCCGCGGCAGATTGGCGATGTCGCCGGCAAAGGCGCCGAGGTCGTGATAGCGGCCCGAAACGCGCACGTTGATCGGCAGTTCGGCGTAGTAGTCCTTCAGGCTCGTCTGCCCGGGACGGAACAGCTCGAACTGCAGGCCGCGGCCGATCCCGGCCTGGTTGATGTCCGACAGCAGCTGGTCCATCTCGGCCTTGCTCGGCAGCTGTTTCTCCAGTGTCAGCACGTACTGGCTGACCAGTTCCTTCTGCCGCCGCAACTCGTCGAGGTTGATCGCCTGCTGCAGCTTGGAGCGGTACTGGTTCTTCAGATCCTCTTCGCTGCTGCGCAGCTGTTCGAGCTCGGCCGACTGCTGGTCCCACAGCAGCAGCTTGCCGCCGATCACGCAGACGACGATGACCACGAGCCACACCGCGGCGCGCGGCAGCATCGGCCAGGTGCCGATGTTCTCCAGCGTCAGGCCCTGGAACTGGGCCAGCAGTTGTTTGGGATCGAATGCCATCGCTCGCGTCTCGGTGGATCGGCCGGTCCTACTGCTTCTTCGCCGGCGGCGCCTGCGTCTTCTGCATCTGCGCCCGCTCCGGCGTCGGCCGCAGCTCGAAGTTGACCGCGAATTCGAAAAGCCGCCGCTGCACGCCCGGCGGCTGCTGGCCCGAGACCTTGATCTCGACCAGCTCCGGCCGCTCGAGGAACTTGGAGTTCGCCTGCAGGTTGCGCAGCAACTCGGAGACGCGCTCGTTCGAAGCCGCCCAGCCGGTGATCGACACCTTCCTGCCGTCCTGCTTCACCGTGCGCAGATAGATGCCCTCCGGGATCTGCCGCGACAGTTCGTCGAGCAGGTACACGGGCTGGTTGCGGTCCGCCTGCAGGTCCTCGACCGCGCGCTGCCGCGACCGCAGCGCATCGATTTCCTGGCGCAGAGTGGCGATCTCGCGGATCTGCAGGTCGAGCTTGCGGTTCTCCGCGGCGATGAACTCGTTGCGGTCGCGCTGGTTGGCGATCTGCCCCTGCCGTACGGTCCACACCGCCGCCACCGCCGTCAAGCCCACCAGCAGGCTGATGAAGGTGAAGAAGAGGAAAGCCTTCCTCTGCCGCTCGCGCTTCTCGGCGCGATGGGGCAGCAGATTGACGCGGATTCTCATGCCGGCCTCCGCCGCGGGCGGGAGGATGCGGCCCGGCGCGGCGATCGCGTCGGATCAGGCGTCCGGCTCATGAGGCGACCCCGCGCTGCGCGCTTCGGGGTGAGCCCTGCGGAGCGGCCGTGCGTGCTCACGAAGCTACCCTCCGCGCTGCGCGCTTCGGGGTGAGCCCTGCGGAGCGGCCGTGCGTGCTCACGTGTCGAACCTTCGCATCGCCAGGCCGCAGGGCGTCAGCAGCGCCGGCGCATCCAGCCGCAGCTGCTTCTCGCGCACGCCGCCGCCGACTTCCATGCCCTTGAACGGCGACACCACGGAGGTCGGCACCTGCGAGCGTTCCATCAGCTCGTCGGCCAGGCTGGCCAGCACCGCCGAGCCGCCGGCCAGCATGATCTGGTCGATCCGCGTGTACGGCGTCGAGGTGAAGAAGAACTGCAGCGCCCGCGTGATCTCGGTCACGGCCGTGTCGACGAAGGGGCGCAGTACGTCGGATTCGTAGCTGGCCGGCAGGTCGCCGGAGCGCTTCTTCGCCTCGGCGTCGTCGACCGAGATGCCGTAGGCGCGTGCGATGTCGCTGGTCAGCTGCTGGCCGCCGAAGGGCTGGTCGCGCTCGTAGATCGCCTCGCCGTCGTGCATCACAGTGGCGATCGTGGTGTTGGCGCCGAGGTAGAAGGCGGCGATGACGAGGCCCTCGCCGCGGTTCGGCAGCTGCTCGATCAGCCGCTCGATCGCCCCGCGCATGGCATAAGACTCGACGTCGATGATCACCGGCTTCAGGCCGGCGATCTGCGCCACCGCCATCCGGTCCTCGACCTTTTCCTTGCGCGAGGCGGCGATCAGCACCTCGACGTCGTCCGGCGCATTCGGGATCGTGCCCAGCACCTGGAAGTCCAGACTCACTTCGTCGAGCGCGAAGGGGATGTACTGGTTCGCCTCGCTCTCGACCTGCATCTCCATTTCGTCGTCGCGCAGGTTCGCGGGCAGGGCAATGCGCTTAGTGATGACCGCCGAAGCCGGCAGCGCCATCGCGACGTTCTTGATCCGCGTTCCCGAGCGGCGCCAGGCGCGCTTTACCGCCTCGGCGACGATGTCGACCTTGTCGAAATTGCCGTCGACAACGGCGCCGCGCGGCAGCGGTTCGATCGCATAGCGCTCGAGCCGCAGCTTGCCGGGCATTGGCTGCGACAACTCGACCAGCTTGACGCTCGACGAGCCGATGTCGAGCCCGACAAGAGGCGGCGTCTTGTTCGAAAGCAGGGGCAGATCAAGGGCCAAGCGAGCGCTCCCGAACGCGCAACCGAAACGTCGGCCAACCCTCGACAGCTGGGCCGGCCGGGCCAGGAAACAGACACCGCAGAGGCCGTTCAACCGAGGCCGATCTGCGCCGTTTTCTCCTTATCTTTCTGATGCTTACCGCAACTTTATCTGATGGTACTTCAAATGCTATCAACAAGGACCGAGATTTCACAAGCCCTACAGATGGACGATCGCGGCGTCGGCGACATGGACGATCACCGCCTTCCGGCGAGGCCAAAGGGCCTAGGCCATCGCAAATTCCTGACCGGTCCGAGTTAGGCCGCCGGCGTAAAATCCGCCGCCCCGGTCGAGACTTGGGCGGCGCGAGTAAAACCGCCGGAAATCCACCGCCCGCGAACCCAAACCCTCCGCGAACCCGGCGACCCGAACAGGCACCCCAGGTGGCCAGAGACTCCTTCGAAGGCAATCAGTCACCGATGCAGTCACCGATGCGGCATTTGCGCAACGCGCCGCTCTGGGCGAAGGCGCTGGCCGCGATTGCCGCGCTGGCGACTGCCGGAGCGGTGGCGGCCGGGCTGCTGCTGGCTTTTGCGTTTGCGCTCGCTTACGCCAGTCTGCCGCCGATCGATACGCTGACCGACTATCAGCCGCGCATACCGCTGCGGGTCTGGACGGCCGACGGCATCCTGATCGGGGAGTTCGGCGAAGAGCGGCGGGACTACGTGCCGATCCGCGAAGTGCCGAAGCGGGTGCAGCAGGCGGTCCTCGCCGCCGAGGACGACGCCTTCTACCGCCACAGCGGCGTCGACTACATGGGCCTCGTCCGCGCAGTGTTCGCCAACTTCGCATCCGGACGGCGCGGCCAGGGCGGCAGCACGATCACGATGCAGGTGGCGCGCAACTTCTACCTCAGCTCCGAGCGCAGCTACCTGCGCAAGCTGTATGAGATCGCGCTCGCCTACAAGATCGAGTCCGAACTCAGCAAGGACCGGATCCTCGAGGTCTACGTCAACCAGATCTTCCTGGGCCAGCGGGCCTACGGTTTCTCGGCGGCGGCGCAGACTTATTTCGGCAAGCGGCTGCCGGAACTGACCGTGTCCGAGGCGGCCACGCTCGCCGGTCTGCCCGCGGCCCCCAGCGCCTACAACCCCTGGGTCAATCCGAACCGGGCCAAGGTCCGGCAGCAGTACGTGCTGTCGCGCATGCTGCAGTTGGGCTACATCACGCAGACCGAGCACGACGCGGCGGTGGCCGAGGCGTTCAAGCCGCGGCAGGCGATGGCGGCGTACTCGCCGCATTCGACCCGGTCGCTGCTGCATGCGCAGTTCGCCGCCGAGATGGCACGGCAGGCGATGTTCGACATTTATCGCGAAGGCGCCTACACCCTCGGCCTGAACGTCTACACGACGCTGGTCAGCGGCGAACAGGTGGCGGCCTATGAAGCGGTCCGCAGCCAGGTGCTGGGCTACGACCGCCGCTACGGGTACCGCGGCCCGGAGGCGTTCATCGAACTGCCCGGCGATCCGGCGCGGCGCGAGCAGCGAATCGAGGATGCGATCGTCGAGGCGATCGACAGCCCCAATCTCTTCCCGGCCGTGGTGATCGAAGTCTCGCCGAAGCAGGTCACGGCGGTGATCCAGGGCGGCGAAGCGATCGAGATCGCCGGCGACGGGCTGCGCTTTGTTGCCCGCTCGCTCGACGCCAAGGCGCAGCCGGCGCGGCGAATCGTGCCAGGAGCCCTGATCCGCGTCTCCCGCACGGCCAAGGACCAGTGGGAGATCGCGCAGCTGCCACAGGTCGAGGCGGCCTTCGTCTCCGCCGACAGCCGCGACGGCTCGGTGCGGGCGCTTGTCGGCGGCTTCGACTTCAACCTGAACAAGTTCAACCACGTCACCCAGGCCTGGCGGCAGCCGGGCTCGAGCTTCAAGCCGTTCGTCTACTCCGCCGCACTCGAACGCGGCTTCATGCCGAGCACGCTGATCAACGACGCGCCGATCGCCGTCGACCCCGCCGAGACCGGCGGCCAGCTCTGGGAGCCGAAGAACTACGACGGCAAATTCGACGGTCCGCTGCGGCTGCGGCAGGCGCTGGCGCGGTCGAAGAACCTGGTGTCGATCCGCGTGATCAAGGCCATCGGCCCGCCGTTTGCTCAGAAGCACGTCGCCCGCTTCGGCTTCGAACCGTCGCGGCACCCGGCCGTGCTGACGATGGCGCTCGGCGCCGGCACGGTGACGCCGTGGCAGATGGCCGGCGCCTTTGCAGTGTTCTCCAATGGCGGCTACCGGGTGCCGCTGGTGCTGATCGACCGCGTCACCGATTCCCAGGGCAAGGTGGTGATGACGGCACAACGCAGCCCGGCCGGCGACGAGGCGATCCGCGTGCTCGATGCGCGCAACGCCTTCGTGATGGACAGCCTGCTGCGCGACGTCACCCGTTACGGCACGGCGGCGAGCGCCTCGCGGCTGAGGCGCGAAGACATCGCCGGCAAGACCGGCACCACCAATGATTCGCACGATGCCTGGTTCGCCGGCTACGGCGGCGGCATCGTCGCCGTTTCGTGGATGGGCTTCGACCAGCCGCGGCCGCTCGGCGACCGCGAGACCGGCGGCGGCCTGGCGCTGCCGATCTGGATCAGCTACATGGCCAAGGCGCTGCCGGGCCGGCCGCCGATGCCGATAGCGGAGCCGCCGGGCGTGGTCAATGTTGGCGGTGAGTTCTACTTTGCCGAGTTCCAGCCCGGCCAGGGCGTCGCCAGCGTCGGCCTCGAAGATGCGATGCCCGGCGCCGAACCGGGAACGACCACCAAGGTCCGCGAGCAGATCTTCTAGATCTTTAGCGCCGGAGTTCGCCGGCGGCAGGCCTGCTCAGCGAGGCCGAAGCAGCACCGCCACGCCGCCCTGCGCTGAAACGATGCGAGACAACGCGGCGAACAGCTCCGAACCGTCGCGCGTATCGCGCCAGGCGCCTTCGTTCTGCTCGTAGTGAAAGCCGCCGCTCTTCGCCGCAACCCAGATCTGCCGCATCGGCGCCTGGCTGTTGACGATGACCTTCGAGCCGTCGGCGAGTTCGATCGTCAGCACGTTGCCGCTGCGCACCGCCTCGAGATCGGCGCCGCACTGCTCGACGGCCTCCTCGATCGCCGCCAGCGTGTGCTCGGCGGCGGCGATGAAGTCGGATTCACTGCGCATGTTAGGCTGCCCCGATGCTTCGCTCGACTGCCGCGATTGTATTGATCGCACTGCTGCTCGGCGCCTGCGGCCAGAAGGGACCGCTGCTGTTGCCCGAGGAGGCCCGGCGCAAACAGGCGCCGCCCGCGGTCGTCGACGTGCCATCGACCCAGGAACAGAGCCGATGAGCGCGCCCGGCCGCTCCGAAGCGCTCGGCCCCGCAGCGCGCAGCGCGGAGGGAGTCTCGACCCGCGAATCAGCATTCCGCCGCATCGGCAACACCCTCGCCTGCGAGGAGGTGCCGCTCGCGGAGATCGCGGCGCGATTCGGCACACCGACTTACGTCTATTCGCGCGCCGCGATCGAGGGCGCGTTTGCCGCCTGGCGGGAAGCGCTGCGCGGCCGCAAGGCGCTGGTCTGCTACGCGATGAAGGCCAATTCCAATCTCGCCGTGCTCGACCTGCTGGCGCGCGCCGGCGCCGGCTTCGACATCGTCTCCGGCGGCGAACTGGCGCGCGTGCTCGCCGCCGGCGGCGATCCGAGGAAGATCGTCTTCTCCGGCGTCGGCAAGACCGAGGCCGAGATCGCGCGGGCGCTGGCAGCCGACATCCTGTGCTTCAACCTGGAGTCGGCGGCCGAACTCGAGATGATCGAGCGCGTCGCCGCCGCGCAGGGCTGCCGCGCCCGGGTGTCGGTGCGCGTCAATCCCGACGTCGATCCGAAGACCCATCCCTACATCTCGACGGGGCTGCGATCGAACAAGTTCGGTGTCCCCTACGAGGACACGCTGCCGCTGTACCGGCGCGCGGCGGACCTGCCGCACATCGAGGTGACCGGCATCGACTGCCACATCGGTTCGCGCATCGGCGAAGTGGCGCCTTATCTCGAAGCCGCCGACCGCCTGCTCGACCTCACCGACACGCTCGAGGCATCCGGCATCGCGCTGTCGCACATCGATTTCGGCGGTGGGCTGGACATCCGCTACCGTGACGAGACGCCGCCGCCGGCCGCGCAACTGATCGGCGCGCTGACGGGCCGCGTCGACGCCCGCGGCCACGGCGGCAAGACGCTGCTGTTCGAGCCGGGGCGCTCGATCGTCGGAAATGCCGGAGCGCTGCTGACCCGCGTCAACATCGTCAAGCACGGCGCCGAGAAGAACTTCCTCGTCGTTGATGCGGCGATGAACGATCTGATCCGCCCGGCGCTTTACCAGGCGTGGATGGACGTGCAGCCAGTCGAACTGCGCGACGGGCCGCGGCTTGCCTACGACATCGTCGGTCCGATCTGCGAGTCGGGCGACTGGCTGGCGCGCGAGCGCGAACTGGTAGCGGAAAGCGGCGACCTGCTGGCGATCCTCGGCGCCGGCGCCTACGGCATGAGCATGGCCGGCAACTACAACTCCCGCCCTCGGGCGGCGGAGGTAGTCGTTGACGGCTCGAAGGCCTACGAGGTCCGCCGCAGGGAGACGGTCGAGGAGTTGTTTGCGCTGGAGTCGACGCTACCGTAGCGGTTGCGCACCCAGCGCATGAGACGGATGCCGAGCAGCAGCGCCAGGACGCCGGCATAGATCATCGGCTCGCCAATGTCGTTCTTGCCCGCCTTGTGCCACCAGAAGTGCATCACGCCGAGCGGCGCGATCAGATAGACGAGGCGGTGCAGCCGCTGCCAGTTGCGGCCGCCAAGGCGTCGCACCCAGCCATTGGTCGACGTCACCGCCAGCGGCAGCATCAGCGTCAGTGCGGCGGCGCCGACGGTGATGTAGGGCCGTTTGACGATGTCCTTCCAGATCGCGGCGGCGTCGAACCACTGGTCGAGCCCGATCCAGGCAGACAGGTGCAGCGCGCCGTAGAAGAAGGTGAGCAGGCCGAACATCCGCCGCAGCCGGATGAGCCAGGCCCAGCCGGTCGCCATGCGCAGCGGCGTGACTGACAGCGTCACCAGCAGCAGGACCAGCGTCCAGGTGCCAAGCGAGCGGATCACGAATTCGACCGGATTGGCGCCGAGGCCATCACCGGCAGCGAGCGCGACCAGCCTCGCCAGCGGCAGCAGCGCCGCGACGAACAGCACCGCCCGTAGCCGCGCAAAGGATTTCGGCGCCAGCACCGGCGGCACTCTCGAAGCGAAAGGCAGCAGCGGGCGCGATGCGGCGCTCATCAAGGCAGCACTCAGTAGTAGCGCTTCAGGTCCAGGCCGGCGTACAGCGCCGCGACCTGGTCGCCGTAGCCGTTGAACATCTGCGTCGGCCGCCGGCGGGCAAGCAGCCCGCCTTCGCCGAGCCGCCGTTCGGTCGCCTGGCTCCAGCGCGGATGATCGACGTTCGGGTTGACGTTCGAGTAGAAGCCGTACTCCTGCGGTGCCGAGCGCTGCCAGCTATTGACCGGCTCCTTGGCCGTGAAGCGGATCCGCACCAGCGACTTGGCGCTCTTGAAGCCGTACTTCCACGGCACGACGAGGCGCAGCGGCGCGCCGTTCTGCGCCGGCAGCACTTCGCCATACAGCCCGAAAGCGAGCAGCGTCAGCGGATGCATCGCCTCGTCAATGCGGAGCCCTTCCACATACGGCCATTCGAGCACCCGCGAGCCGAGGCCGTTCATCTGCTTCGGGTCGGCCAGGGTTGTAAATTCCACGTACTTCGCATTGCCGGTCGGCTCGACGCGCCGGATCAGCTCCGCCAGCGGGTAGCCGACCCAGGGAATGACCGCCGACCAGGCCTCGACGCAGCGCAGACGATAGATGCGCTCTTCCATCGGCGCCAGCTTCAGCAGTTCGTCGATGCCGATCGACCGCGGCGAACGGACCTCGCCTTCGATCGCGACCTGCCAGGGTCGCGTCTTCAGTCGCTTCGGCGCATGGCGCGGCGGGTCGTCCTTGTCGGTGCCGAACTCGTAGAAGTTGCAGTAGTTGGTGACGAGGTCGTAGGAGGTCACCGGCTCCATCGTCGACAGCGGGCTCGCCTTGCCCGGCAACTTGGCCGCCGCCGGATCCTGCGCCGCCAGACGGCCGGCCGAAACGACGAGCCCGGCAGCGGCCGCCGCTCTGACGAAACGGCGCCGCTCGCGCCACACACCCTGCGGCGTGATCTCGGACGGTGGGATGTCGCTGCGGCGACGGATCAGCATGGGAAACTCCGGGGATAGGACGATGCTTGGTCGGCGAAGGCGGCCGAACCTTACTGCGAACGCGCCACACCTGCGCTGTGACCCGTCGCGGCGCGCGGGGTTCCGGCGGATGCGCCCCCTAAACTCGTCGCCGGAGGCACCAGCATGCACATCGAACACGAGATCAAGCTCGACTACGGCGACGTCCTGATACGGCCGAAGCGCTCGACGCTGACCTCGCGCAGCGAGGTCGACATCACCCGGGAGTTCAGCTTCCGCCATGCGAAGACGGCGTATCGCGGCATCCCGATCGTCGCCGCCAACATGGACACGATCGGCACCTTCGAGATGGCCCGCGCGCTCGACCGCTACGGCCTGTCCACCGCCGTGCACAAGCACTACGAGGTGGCGCAGTATGCGGCCTTCTTCGGCACGCTGGAACGAAAGTCGGCGGCGTTCTACTCGATGGGCATCACCCGCGCCGACGAGGAGAAGTTCGCGCGGCTGAATGAGGCCGCTCCGGGCGCAGTGCCATTCGTCTGCATCGACGTGGCCAACGGCTACCACGAGAATTTCGTGACCTTCGTCACCCGGCTGCGCAGCCGCTATCCGGAACTGGTGATCATGGCTGGCAACGTGGTCACCGGCGAGATGACCGAGGAGCTCGTCCTGTCCGGCGCCGACATCGTCAAGGTCGGCATCGGCCCCGGCTCGGTGTGCACGACCCGCAACCTGACCGGCGTCGGCTACCCGCAGTTGTCGGCGGTGATCGAGTGCGCCGACGCGGCGCACGGGCTCGGCGGCCATATCTGCGCCGACGGTGGCTGCACCACGCCCGGCGACGTCGCCAAGGCCTTCGGCGGCGGCGCCGACTTCGTGATGCTCGGCGGCATGCTCGCCGGCCACGACGAAAACGGCGGCGAGATCGTCGAGCGCGGCGGCGAGAAGCTGCAGCGCTTCTACGGCATGGCGAGCCGCACAGCGATGGAGCTGTATTCCGGGGGCGTCGCCGAATACCGGGCTGCCGAGGGCAAGGAGGTGCTGGTGCCGTATCGAGGCGAGGTCGCACGCACGGTGCAGGAGATCCTCGGCGGCGTGCGTTCGGCCTGCACCTATGTCGGCGCGCGGCGGCTGAAGGAGTTGTCGAAGCGGACCACCTTCATCCGCGTCACCCGCCAGGTCAACGAAGTGTTCGGCAAGGCTTGAGCGCGTACGGCCGCCCCGAAGCGCGAAGCCTTCGAGCGCAGCTGGAAGAAAGCCCAATCAACGCGAACGGCCGCTCCGAAGCGCGGAGCCTTCGAGCGCAGCGAAAAGATAGTCCAGGACGCGCCGGCCGCTGCGCTCAGTTCAGCTCGAACAGATGCGCGTCGATCCGGTGCAGCACGGTGAACTGCTCGGGCGCGATTGTTTG